>Ga0164243_10007189_pt1 | contig 16671 bp, 20 predicted proteins | sample OricompcompostOP_FD_108781 | JGI IMG/M metagenome (GOLD analysis project Ga0164243, IMG submission 108781) | Organic Plus compost microbial communities from Emeryville, California, USA - Original compost - Organic plus compost (OP) | ecosystem: Engineered > Solid waste > Mixed feedstock >... | reverse complement strand
GGGCGACGTGACACGCTGGGCGGCAGCGCCCTGTGCCGCGACCGCCACGAGGAGGGCACCGGCCAGGAGCCGCTGCGCAGCCGTGCTCACGCGGAGCCGCGGAAGTGCGGTAAGCGTTCGCTTCACCATGCAGGTCCTCGCATATCGAGAGAGTGGGTGGGCTTCCGGGTGGATACGAATGGTGCCTAGGATAACCGTTTCCGACAGGACACGCGAGCCGGTTCCCGCCCCGGCCGGAACGGCTTCCGCCTAGCCCGGATTCTGCACGTCCGCGCATCGGACCACGGCAGGATCGGCCTGGATGCGAGTTCTCGTGACCGGTGGCACCGGCGTCGTCGGCGTCGCGGCCATCAACGCACTGCTGGCGCGCGGGCATTCCGTACGGCTCCTTTCCCGTCACGCCGCGCGGGCCGCGGAGCAGTGGCAAACGGGCGTCGAAGCCTTTGCCGGCGATGTCGCGGAAACCGAGTCGATCACCGGTGCCGCCGAAGGCTGCGATGCCGTCCTGCACCTCGCCGGAATCATCGAGGAGGAACCGCCGGACCGGACGTACGAGCGCGTGAACGTCCAGGGTACTCACAACATGGTCGAGGAGGCCGCTCGCCGCGGCGTGAAGCGGTTCGTGTACGTGTCATCGCTCGGCGCCGAGCGCGGCAGTTCCGAGTACCACCGCTCCAAGTTCGCGGCCGAAGCCTCGGTTTCGCTTTTTCCCGGCGAATGGTCGATCGTCCGGCTCGGCAACGTGTACGGGCCCGGCGATGCCGTGATTTCCGTGCTGCTGCGGACAATCCGGATCATTCCGATCGTTCCGACGGTCGACGGCGGCCGCGAAGAATTCCAACCGATCTGGCACAAGGACGCCGGCGAAGCCCTCGCCGCCATCGTCGAAGGTGCGGAAGGCACGGATCGCGTCATCGAGGTGGCCGGCCCGGAACGGACCAGTATGGCCGATCTGCTGGATCGCTTCAGCGCCCTGACGGATCGTGCCCCTCCGCGCGTGCCGGTGCCGGCGTTTCTCGCGGATCTCGGGGTCCGCGCCGCGGAACTCGCCGGTGTCCGCCTGCCGCTCAACGCGGCGGAGCTCACGATGCTGCTGGAGCACAACGTGATCGAGGATCCGTCGCGCAACATGCTGCCGCGGCTGCTCGGGCGCGCGCCGACCCCCCTTGACCAGGGCCTGGCAGAACTCGTCGACGCACAACCGGAACAGACGCCCGCCGATGGAACCGGCGGTCTGAAACAGCGACGGATCTGGGTGGACATCCGCAATGCGCGCTACGACCTGGACGGCCTGTTCAACCGGTTCCGCACGCGTTTCGACGATTTCCTGCCCGTGCAGGCGGAGGCCGAACCGGGGACGGAGAGCGGCATGGACTGCGGCAGCACGCTCACGCTGGCGCTGCCGTTTCGCGGCAACGTCCAGGTTCGCGCCGAACAGTGCGAGCACCACTCCATCACGCTGGCGACCCTGGCCGGCCACCCGCTTGCCGGCGCCGTGCACTTCCGGTTTTCGCAGAGGAACAACGGCTGCATCCGCTTCGAAATCGAAGTCTTCGATCGCGCCGCAACGATCATCGACCGGCTCGCCATGAGAATGGGAGGCGACTTCGCGCAGCGCGCGACCTGGAGGCGGGTCGCGTCACGCGTGCTCGAAGTCTCGGGCGGCGAAGCGGCTGACGGAATCCATCACGAGGCGTCCAGGCTGGACCGGCAGGAGGCCGAGGACATCGATGAATGGCTGCACCGGCTCATTCATCGAAGGAAACGCGAACAGGAAAACGTCCGCGCTAACGCTCGTCCAGGTTGAGATCGAACGGCCGGTACTGGCAGTGTTTTCCGCACCCCAGCTTGTAGCGGTTCCGCGCGAACCACTGGTAGAACCGCTCCGCTCCGGCGGGCACACCGGGCAACCGGAACACCCACGCCAGCAGACCGCCGCCGGGCAGGATGTGCAGGATCTGCCGGAACGCGTCCGCACCGTGCCACGTGCGGCCACCAGGCCCGATCAGCTGAACCGACTCCGCGTAGGCGTTCTCCGGAATCCACGGAAACTTCTCGCGCACACCCGGCGTCTGCGACGGCACCATGCAGATCCGGTTCTTGACATCCCACGTATCGAGCACGTTCACGATGTATCGGCAGACGCGACACGCGCCATCGTAAACGAGCGTGTAGGGGACATCTTCCAGGTGCGCGTGATCGCGATCCTTCCCGCGTACGGTGAAGCGAACGACCGGGTACGTCCTGCGATCCGCCATCAACCTTCCCGCCGGACCGTGAGTGTGGGAGAGTGCCGGAGCGTGGCGGAGATGGCGCACAGTTCCGCAGCCCGCTGCGCGGCCGCTTCACGCTCCTTCGGCAACTCGGGCCAGTTGAAGCTCAGCCGGACATCGCCCACCCGGTGTGGCTCTTCCGTGAACGCCCACTTGACGCGGATGACCAGGTGGTCGACCGGGATTTTCGCGACGTTCGCCCAGGAGTAGAGGACCGAGAAGGTGCAGGTGGCGATCGCGCTTCCGAGCATGTGGAACGGCGAGTACGCCTGGTCCGGCGAGAACGCTTCGATGGTCAGCGGACCCGCCGTCGGTTCGAGGCGGATCGCGTCTTCCGATTCGAGGACGATCTTCATGCGGGCTCCAAGCGGCAAGAAGCAAACCGCCGTTGCGTTCCAGCGAGCCGGCTTACGCGGCAGGGTTGCCCTGAAGGTATCATGCGCTCAGCAGCAAATCCGCCATGAGCGCGGACAGGAGAACCGGCAGCACGACGAGCGAGGTGAAGAAAAGCTGACGCGCAGGCCGCTGACCGGGCTGCCGCACCATCCCCCACGCGCAGGCAACGTACGCCGCTCCGGTCGCCGCAGCTGCGGCCATGTACAGTGCGCCGGTCGGTGTGACCATTCCGAGTACGACGGCGCAGACCAGCATTGCGGCGGTGTACACGAACGACACACGCGCACTCGCATGACCGGCAGGTTCAACGACGCCGAGCATCGGGCAGCCCGCGCGGGCGTAGTCCTCGCGCGTCAGCCAGCCGATTGCCAGGAAGTGCGGGATCTGCCACATGAAGAGCACGCCGGTGAGCGCCAGGGCGGCGACATCGATGACAGCGCCCGCCGCCGTCCACCCTGCGAGCACGGGGAGCGCGCCTGGAACCGCGCCGGCGAGGGTGCACAGAGGTGTACGCCGCTTCAGGGGCGTGTAGACGAAGACGTAGCTGACGTGACACAGCGCGAGGAACAGGCTGGTCTGCCAGGGCAGGAACGCGAGGGAAACGGCGGACCCGGCGAATGACAAGGACCACGCAAACAGGCGCGCATTCCGAAGGTCCACGATCCCGGCAGGAACCGGGCGTTTCGAAGTGCGTCGCATCAGCGCGTCCCAGCGCGCTTCGAACACCTGGTTGAGCGCGGCGGCGCCGCCGGACATCAGCATCGTCGCGGCGACCGCGACCGAAAATGCAAGGGGCAGGTCGAAGCGGCCGCGCGCGGTTACGAAACCTGCGGCCGCCGTCATGCCGATGAAAAGCGTGATGCCCGGCTTCGTCAGTTCGAGGTATGCGCGCGCCGTGTTCACGTCAGAGTTTTTGGACGAGCGAAACGATGAGGCCGGTGCCGCCGCTGGCGGTGTAGGCGATCCTTCCCTCGCGATCGACCACGTAGACGAGTGACGGGTGTGTCACATCGCCGGTGATGAAGTCGCGGCTGCGCGGGACGCCCCACGAATCCAGTGCCGCTTCGACTTCTGCAACGGTTCCGCTCAGGACCCAGGCGTCGGTTTCCGGCAGCTGCCAGGCGTTTGCGATCGAGGGCAGGCGTGAGGGTGTGTCGCGCCATGGATCGAGGGTCACGATCAGGACCGCGGGCGATTCGCCGCTGCCGCGGAGCGTCCGCTGCGCATTCAGGACATCCTGCACGATGAGCGGACACACCGTTGTGCAGTGCGCGAAGGCAAACGTCACGAGGATCGGCCGGCCCGCCAGATCGTGGATGTTCAGCAGGTCGCCGGTGTGCGCGGTCAGCGTGAGCGGCGGCGTTTCCCGGTCGATGCGCGGGATGTCGACCGGCCCAACGATACGGTCCACGATCCGCGATGAAGCGCGGGCCTGTTCCACGCGCACCGCGGCGCCCGTTGCGAGCAGCATACAGCCGATGCCGAGCGCGGCGAAGGTACCGCCGACGGCGCGAGAAGTGCCCGCACGCTGCAGAAGGCATCGCAGGGAATCGCTCCAGCCGATGACCAGGATGAGGAGCATTCCCAGCGGTCCGCCGATCAGGCCGATCCACCCGCCCGCGTCGGGGAGTCCGTTTTCGTTCACACCGAAGCAGGCGTAGCGCGTGCGCTCGAGCCACGCCGGCGATCCTCGAACCGGCCACAGCGCAAGCGCCCACCACGCTGCCGTGATCGCGAAGATTGCAATCATCCCGGCAAGCGCCTGGGCCTCCTCCCGGCTCATGCCGGGAGGAGGCATGCGTCGCTCCGGCATCATCCGATCTTCCACACGAACGACAGCAGCTTCCAGTTCGCGAAGTAGTACAGCGCGAACGAAGCGAGGAAGATGAAGACGAGCGCCATCGTTCCGGGCGCGTGGCCGAACCTGCCGATCGGCAGGTTGGCCTCATCCGCAACGGTCACGGCCCGCGGCGGCTTCAGGATGCCCTGCGGAATGCCTTTCGCGCCATCCACGCGATCAGCGGCCGTGAACGGTCTGCCGAAGAACACGGACCACACCGTAATCAGGATGTACAGCCCGCCGCCGAGCGCGGCGACGAGGCCGCCCAGCGCCATGATCGCCATTGTCGCATCGACCGCCGGATGGAACGCCTGCTGGAAGGACGCACCCGTGAAGTTGATGTCCCAGTGGCGCCGCGGGACACCAAAGCCGCCGGAGAACGACATGAAGATCGAGAACACGAACATGCCGCCGGCGAACAGGTACGGCTGGATCTGCGCGAGTCTCCAGAACGCGACCTTCTTCCGGAAGATCAGCGGGATCACGTAGTAGGTGAGTCCCATGAAGGCCATCGCCGTACCGCTCACGACGGTTGCGTGGAAGTGACCGGGCACACGCAGCGTGTTGTGGACCACCATGTTGATCTGCTCGGTGCCGATGGTCACACCGGTGATGCCGCCAACGAAGCCGAACACCACGACCGACAGCACGAGCGAACTGAAGCCCGGATCACCCCACGGCGCGCGCTTCACCCAGCCGAACAGCCCCTGCGTCGCGCCGCGCAGCCGCTGTCCGACTTCGATGCCGGCCGGAACCGTGAATCCGTGCAGCATGCTCGCGAGCACGGCCATGTACATGAAGTAGCTCGTGTTCACGACCTTCCACGACGAACTGAAGCCTGGATCCACGAGAAGGTGATGTGCCGATGCCATCGAGATGAAAAGGATGTACAGCACGAAGGCGGTACGGCTGATCTTCTCGTTGAGGACCACGGCGCCGACGGTGAACGCCCCGAGCAGGTACCAGATGGCGACCATGGCCGCGACGTTGATCTGCTGAGACGAATGGCCGAGCGCCCACCACAACATGCGGTAGACCTGCGGGTCGACGTTCATCAGGCCGATCGACCAGAGGAACGTCGGGATGTACGTTGCCGCGCCGTGCAGCAGCGTGATTACCGCGATGATCGCGGCGGCCACCGCGCCGAAGGTGATGAGCGGCAGCGAGCCGTCGTACGTCTTCTCCCGCTTCGCGACGATCAGTGTTGCAAAGAACTGGAAACAGACCAGCAGCGCGCCCACGGCAAAAAGGATAATGCCGAGATAGTAGAGCGGATGCGCCCGCAGCGGGATGTACGAGGTCATGAGCACATCCGCCTTGCCGGTCCAGATCATCCATTCGACGAGAATGGCGCCGACGGTCATCAGTCCGAAATTGAACCAGCCGAGCTTCGGCGCGGCGATTCGGCTGTTCAACAGCGGGCCGGCGGCAAAGTACAGCACGGCCATCTCGAAGAAGATGATGAAGAAGATCAGCATGCTGATGCCGTGCGCGGTCAGCACGCGGTAGAACATCATGGGATCGAGCAGGTGCACGGCCTGCCAGCGCGTGAGCAGGATCAGGATCGCGCTGATGCCTCCGATCAGCAGCGCAACCGTGGCAGCAACGGCGTTGGCCCTGATCAGGCGCTCCGCCGGCTGATGCAGCGCCAGGCCGGTCACATCACAGCGTCGGAACAGTCGTTGCGCCAGGCGGGCGGTGCGTTCCTGCGGCGTCTCGAGTGCGTGCGTCGACATCACGGCACCTCCACGGCAGCCGCGGGTTTGCCGGGCATTGAGCCGTCTTCATTCGTGACGATCACCTTGCCGAGCATCATGTGATGCCCGATCCCGCAGAACTCGTTGCAGATGATGCCGAAATCACCGGCCTCGGTCGGGACGATTTTCAGACCGTAGTCGTATCCGGGCACGACCTGGAAGTTGATGTTGACCGGGTAGAGCGAGAACCCGTGGTTGACATCCGTGGAGGAGAGGTGGAGCGTGTATTCCACGCCTTTGCGCAGCTTCAGCACCGGGTACCACGTCCACATGCGGCCGAGCAGGTACACATCGCTGCCGGGCGGCGGCTCTACAACCGGCAGTCCGTTCATTTCCCCGACCTTGTAGTCCGCGACGAACTGCTCGACTCGTTCGCGGTACGCAGCCGGATCGACGCGGCTGCGGATGCCCGACGCGTTCTGGCCGCCCTTCCAGTGCCAGAGCGGCATCATCGCGAAAAGCACCATGCACCACGCGAAGGCGATCGCGAACCACACCTTTTCCGACCTGTGCGCAGGGACCCACCAGCGCCCCTTCGGCGCCACCATGCCCGTGTGCATCGGCTCGCGCTCATGCTCGGGCTCGTGCTCGTGCGTGCTCATGGCAGGGTCGCCTCCGGCATGGTTGCGATTTCCCACAGGCCCCACCCCGTGTAGATCACTGCCATAATCAGAATCCCCGCGATCATCAGCAGCAGCCAGTTGTCGAACAGCTTCTGGCCTCGCGGTACTTCGTCCGGCGCCTGTGCCGGAACCTCTCCCGGGTGCCTGCTCATGTGACGCTCCGATTTGTTGAATGAGCGGTTGTCGCACCGCCCGCGAGCATCGCGGTGATGCTGGTTCGGCTGAAGAACGACGTGACCTCGTCGGCGGCATCCTGCCACTTGCGATGCGCGATGCACGGATTCGACGCATCACACGGCCGGTTTCCGAGCAGGCACATGCTGCGCTTCGGCATTGTCTGGAACGGCGCCGCCACGTCGGCCAGCGTCGTTTCCGACGCCGGTTTTGCCAGGCGGAACCCGCCACGCGGCCCCCTGACCGACACGAGCACACCGGCGCCAACCAGCGCGTGCAACACCTTCCCGAGGTAGTTGCGCGGGATGCCGGTCGCTCCTGCGATCGCCGATGTCGTGCACGAGCGCCTGTCATCCTGCTGCGCAACGCACAGCACGGCTCGCAAGGCGTAATCGGCGGACTGGTTCAGCACGGGTGAGATGCTCCGGCCAGGGATGTGTTCTTCATGCAAAGGTCAGGATAATCACCGGCGTTGCGCGCGCAGTCGGAAATTGCCTGATTCAGAATCGGGGATTTCCTGACACCCGCGTCGCGGGCCGTTGCGTAGCGTTGCGGGGGATGAGAAGCCCCGTGCCAACGAGGTGAGATGAAGCCGAACGCCGCTTATCGCGCGCTCGCGCGTGTGGATGCGTACGTGAACCGCGCGTACACGGCGCGCTGGAATCCGCTCTATCACAGCGGCGCGATTGCGGTTGCGTTGCTGCTCGTGCTGATCGGGACGGGCGTGTACCTGCTCTTCTTCTACCGGCTCGGCGCGCCGTACGAGTCAGTGGCCGCGATCAACGGCCAGGCCTGGTCCGGACGCTGGATCCGCGGACTGCACCGGTTCGCATCCGACGCGACACTCATTGCCGTCGCGGTCCATGCATTCCGCATGTACGCGCAGCGCCGCAGCTGGGGCCCGCGCGCCCTCGCCTGGATCAGCGGTGTTGCCCTGGTCGGCCTGGTGCTGCTGTCGGGGTGGTCGGGTTACATCCTGGTCTGGGACGCACACGCACAGCTGCTCGCCACGGAAATCGCGCGACTGCTCGATGCGGTTCCGGTGTTCAGCGAACCGCTGAGCCGTTCGTTCTCGGGTGAATACGAGGTTCCGAACGCCTTCTTCTTCATCACTTTGTTTCTGCACATCGCGCTGCCGCTCAGCATCGGGCTGCTGATCTGGGTACACGTGGCCCGCGTCGCCAGGCCGGTGCTGCTTCCCGCACGGCCGGTTCTCTGGGGCGTTGCTGGCACGCTCGCACTGATTGCGGTCGTGTGGCCGCTGCCGATGGAGCGAGCCGCCGACCTGCTGCACATGCCGGAAGCCGTCGGCATCGACGGGTTCTTCAGCTTCTGGGTTCCGATCACGCGCGGCCTGTCGCCATGGCCGGTCTGGGTCGCGGTCCTGGCGATCACGTTGCTTGCGCTTGCCGTTCCGTGGCTCACGCGTCCGCGACTGCAACCGCTTTCCGCGCCTGCGACCGTAAACGAGCGCGCCTGCACCGGCTGCGAGCAGTGTGTCCGAGACTGCCCGTACGATGCCATCGAGATGATCGCCCGGACGGACGGACGTGATGGATCCGTCGCGAAGGTCAGGAGCGAGCTCTGCACGAGCTGCGGCATCTGCGTGGGATCGTGTCCGCCGATGGCAATCGGGCCGGGCGGCGTCACCGCGCGCGATCAGCTGGCGGAAGTTCGAGCCTTTATCGCGGCCGAAACGCTCACGGAAGACAACGTCGTGATCGTCGGCTGCGCGTGGAGCGCGGCCCGCGTCGAAGCGGAGCGGCACGGCGCAAGGTTGCTGACGGTTCCGTGTGTCGGAGCGATGCACACGTCCACGGTCGAGCTTTTGCTTCGCGGCGGCGCCGGCGGTGTCCTGGTCGTCGGCTGCCCTGAACACGACGGCCGGACCCGGGAAGGCGTGACATGGACGGCGCAGCGGCTGTTTCAGGGCCGCAGAGCCGACCTGAAGGCGCGCGCCGACGCACGCCGCGTGCGCCTGGTCCAGGCCAATGTTGGCGAGTGCGCGCGGCTGCACGACGCCGTCCTCGCGTTCGGCGCGGACATCGACGCGCTCAACAACCTGTCCGAGGAGGAACGCATCGACCTGGTGGGCATGTGCAGGTCGAATGGATCCCGGCGATCGGAGGCGGGCCGATGAAAGTTGGATGGATCCTGTGCAGCGCCGCGGCTGCCCTGGCGATCGCGGCGCTCGCACGTGCGCCCTGGATACCGGCCGGACATGAACAGGCCTGGCTGCGCTTCTCCTGGCGGATGAACCTTGTCGCGACGGAAGCCTGCCGTCCGCGAACCGACGCCGAACTCGCCGAACTTCCCGTGCACATGCGCACACCGGAAGTGTGTACCAGCGATCTCGCGGATTACTTCCTCGTGCTGAGGATCGACACCGCCTCAGCCGACACGGTCGCGCTCGTGCGCGGCGGCGTGAAAGGAGACCGCCCCCTGTTCGTGCTGGAGGAACGACGCATTCGGCCCGGCACGCACGACGTCCAGGTGGAACTCGTGCGCGCCGCTGCGGCGCGAACAGTGCTTGCCTCGCTGGATACGCGGATCACCGTGCGGTCCGGTGAAATCGTGCTGATCACGCTGGACCGGGATGGTGACCGGTTGATGGTCCGGTCGGCGGACGATGTGCGGGCGGGCGGAACGTCAGCCGCCGCGGGCCAGCCGAACCGCCGCGATCACGATGATGATGCCGAACACCGCGCTGAGACGCGCGAGCAGCGCGGCCCGGCGGCGCAGCGCAAGCATTTCAGGTGAGCCCGGGACGGCCCGTGATGCCGCCGGTCCCGTGAAGAAGTCGTGGATCGCCTGCACGATCAGCATCGCGCTGACGGCGCCGAGTTTCCAGGCGAGGGCCGTGCCGTAGCGGCTACCCCAGAACTGTGCGGAACCGAGCGTCGCGGCCGAGAGCAATCCCCGCAAATGCAGGTTCAGAACGCCGGTGAGGAGAAGAACAGCGATCGCGAGCCAGCCGACGAGACGAAACTGCTCCCCGATTCGCCGAAACAGCTGGGCGCGGAGCTCCGGCGGTTCGACTCGCCTGAGAACCGGTGCGCCGACTGCGGCCAGGAAGAACATGCCGCCCAGCCAGAGCAGGGCTGCAAGTACGTGAATCGTGACGTTGATGTAGTACGCGGTCACGTTTTCCGGATCCGGCTTGCGAAGTAGCTGTCGACGGGTTCGGCCTCTCCCGCTTCGACCATCCTGCGGTAGCGGGCTGGCACGTGTGTGCAGTACGGCTCCGCCTCGAGTATGTCGCCGGTCACTGCATAGGCCCTCGCGCGGCTTCCACCACACACGTCACGGTATTCGCACACGCCGCACTTTCCCTTCAGGAGCGTGCGGTCGCGCAGCGTTCTGAACAGCGGTGACTCGCGATACGTTGCCACGATATCGTGCGTGCGCACATTGCCCGCGGAAACCGGCAGGAAGCCGGACGGATAGATTTCGCCGGTGTGGCTTACGAACAGAAAGCCGTCGCCATCGTTCACACCCTTCGAGCGGCCAACACCGTCGGCGAGCGAAAACCCGATCCCCGCGGTGAGCGGTGTCGGCGCGTCCGTGCGACTGCCCGAACGCCGTTCCGCGACCTGCCGCTGAAGCACGACCCGCCGGTACTGCGGCGCCGCCGTGCTCTTGACGTCGAACGGCGCCGTCCGTGACAGATCGTACATGCGGTGGAAAACCTGTTCGAACTCCTCCGCACTGGCGACATCGTCCTGCTTTCCGCGGCCGGTGGGGACAAGGAAGAACACGCTCCACAAGGTGATGCCCAGCCCGATCATGAGATCACACAGCGCGTCGAAGTCCTCGAGGTTGTGCCGGCTCACCGTCGTGTTCACCTGGGTGCTCAGTCCGATCTCGCGAGCCGCCTGCAGCATGCGAACTGTCCAGGCCCACGACCCGGCGACGCCCCGGAATTCATCGTGAATCCGTGCGTTCGAGCCGTCCAGGCTCACGGCCAGGCGGGAGAGCCCCGCCTTTTGCAGGTCCCGCAGCACCGCTTCCGTCATGAGCGGCGTGCCTGATGGCGTCATGGCCATCCGCAGGCCGGCCGACGCACCGAACTCCACCAGTTCGATGATGTCGGGGCGTTTCAACGGATCGCCGCCGGTCAGGACGAACAGCGGGCGTCCGAACCGCCGCACAGCCTGCATCAACCGTTTCGCTTCGGCGGTTCCCAGTTCAAGGGGATGGCGACGCGTGACGGCTTCGGCACGGCAGTGTTTGCAGGCGAGGTCGCAAGAGCGCGTGGTTTCCCAGATCACGAGGTAGGGCGCCTGGGCAAAGTCCGTGTTGTTCAGCTCGGGCCGCTGCAATTGGGCAGCCTGCGGCACGCGCAACACGGTCAGCCACCCGGGCGCGGCGTGATGATCGCCAGGAATCGAAGCGGCGTTTCCGTCGCGTCGATCGAGTGCAGTTCGCCGGGCGCGTAAACCGCACCGACGCCGGCGGTCAGATACTCCCGCGCGTTCTCGCCCGCGAACCACCCGCCTCCGGAAACAACCTGCACGAATACCGTGGAATCGCTCCGGTGCGGCTTCACCTTCTGACCGCGCTGAAGGTGAAACGCCACGATCCGGGCGCTCGATTCATCGTGCAGGATTTCCGTTGCCGGACGATCCGCTCGCGCAGCGGGTCCGGCGGAAAGCACTTTCATTCGGACCTCGTCACCAGCTCGAGTTCGGCAAGCAGGACGTCGACGTCCACGCCGTCGCGCGCCGCTGCATCAGGGACGGAAGCCGCGCCGCCGCAGCACGCGTCGATGCCGTAACGGTTGAAAACCTCGACCGACGCCGGATAGCGCCGGATCACTTCGTTCACGCTCAGGGTCGCAAGGTCGGCTGCCACGAGTTTCATGATGCGCCTCAATTGTGGCGGTGACGCGAGGACGCCGGATCCTCGGCAATCAGTTCCGCCACGGTCGTTTCCTGGAAGAAGTCACGCACCTGGCGCGCGGCGCGATGCCAGCGGCTGTGCGCGATGCATGTACGGCCTTCGCCGCAGACCCGGTTGCTCAGGAGACACTGCGGCCGCTCGCCTACGGCATCGAACGGAGCGACCACGGCTGCAAGGCGTATGTCCGCAGGATCCGCGGCAAGCGCGAAGCCGCCATGGGCACCCCGCGTACTGGTGAGGACACCCGCTTCCGCGAGCGCCTTCAATACCCTCGCCAGGTAGCGTTCAGGGAGTTCGAGCTGCGCCGCGACATCCGAAGCGCCGACCGGTTCATTGTTCGGGCGGTCGGCGAGGTGGAGCACCGCGCGCAGCGCGTACTCACCGGTCTGCGACAGCATGCGCCACCCGGCTGCCCCTTCGTGCTCGTGCGCAATCATCCGATCGCTGTCCTGACCGGCGTCCGCACGACCTGGTGCAGCCAGGTCAGCCAGACGCCGAAAAGGATCATCGCCACGGACTGGTGAATCACGCCCAAACTGACCGGCACGTGCAGAAGCAGTGTCGCGATGCCGAGCGAATACTGCACGACCACGATGAGCAGCAGCGCCAGCGCGTAACCCGTCGCGGCGCCGCTCGATCTGGACAGCACATCGGCGCGGCGGCGTACGCCGATGAACAGAGCCGTCACGCCGGCCAGCAGCAGCGTGCCGATCAGGCGATGCGTCCATTGCACCGCCGCCGGGTTCGCGAGGAAGTTCATGAACGTCGACTCCATCGCGAGCAGGTTCTCCGGCACCAGTCGTCCGCCCATCAGCGGGAACGTTGGATAGATCTTGCCCGCCTTGAGGCCGGCGACAAACGCGCCCCAGACGATCTGCAGGGCGAGTATCACGCCGACTGCGCCGAGGCCGCGCTTCAGGAACCGGCGATCCCGATGCGCAAGCGCCGACGTTCCACGAACCGTCAGGTCCCGTGCGAGCCAGACAGCGTAGCCGAAGATCGTGAACGCGAGGCACAGGTGCGCCGCAAGCCGGTAATGACTGACACTCGGCCGATCGACCAGGCCGCTCATCACCATCAGCCAGCCCATCAACCCCTGCATCGCGCCAAGGCCGAACAGCAGAAGCGCCCGACGGAAGAGCGGGCGCGGAAGCCAGCCGCGTACCCAGAACGCAACGAACGGGACCAGGAAGACAAGCCCGATCGTTCGCGCGAGTAGACGGTGCAGCCACTCCCAGAAGAAGATGAACTTGAATTCGGCCAGGCTCATGCCCTGCCGCCAGGTCTGGTACTCGGGGAACTGCTTGTACATGTCGAACGCACGTTCCCACTGCGCTTCGTTGAGCGGCGGAATGACGCCCATGATCGGGTTCCAGTCGACGATCGACAGGCCCGACAGCGTGAGACGCGTGATGCCGCCCACAACCAGCACCGCGAACGTCATCGCCGCTACGCTCCAGAACCAGATCCGCATCGGACGTCGACGTGAATCCGGAAGTTCATCGCGCCATTCGGCCGCGACCGTCACTGCCTCTTTTACTGCTGCTACCGACATCACTGAGCCCTCACGCGCGAACGGTGACCGGGGGCCGCCCTCCCGCCTGCCGGACGGGTGTACCGAGGGTGAGCCACACATTCCCGATGAACAGAAACGCACCCGCCGTGCTGAGTATACCGCCTGCCGCCAGCAGCGGCACCGCGACCGCCGGAACCGACCCGCGCAGCAGCCACGAACCCACCATCCCGGCCAGCCCTGCATTCGCGACGAAGAGGTGGACCTGCGCCGCCCGCCGACTGCGCAGCGGCGCGCCCGAAAACCGGGGAACCACGTGATACGCCACACCGAAGATCATCATGCTCACGAATCCGAGCAGGTTGGCGTGCATGTGCGCTGGACGATAGACCACCGCCGCCGGATCGATCGCCATCCACAACCCGATCGACACACCGACTCCGAGCCACACAAGGCTCGCGCGTATGAAATTCCGAACGAACGGCTCCAACTTCTCTGCTCCGCTTGTATCCGGTGAATCCCTGGCCTCGTCGCACCCGGAACAGGTGTCAGGAACAGGTATCGGAATCCTTCCCCAATCCCCTATACCTGTTCCTGTTCCCCGTTCCTGGCTGGAACACGTGTCAGGAACACGTATCGGAATCTCGACCCCCTATACCTGTTCCTGACCCCTGTTCCTGAACTAGTGCCCCATCGCTCCGGCCAGCACAGGCTGCCCGACCTGGATCAGCCCGACCGCGCCCTTGCTCGCATCGGCGAACGCGTGCGTCACGAACGCATACACCCCTTCCCCGCTTTCGCCCCGCTTGAACTCCGCTTCGAATACGGCGCCGCCACCCGCCGGAATGGAGTACGTCTGCACGCTGTTCAGCACGTTCTTCGGGTTCCCATCCGGGTACACACGGTCGAACACCGCACCCACCACGTGGAAGTCGCTCCGCAGGCTCGGACCCGCGTTTACCACGAACAGCCGGACCCGATCGCCTTCATCAACCTTCAGCGGAGCGGCCTGGTACTGGTTCGCCTTGCCGTTGAACACGACGTAGCTCGCCTTCTTCTCCATCGCCGCGTTCCAGTTCGGACCGTGCACACCGTGCTGCCCCTGCTGCGCGTAAAACTCGCTCTGCACCAGCACGAACTCCTTGTCCGCCTCCGTGCCCCAGCCGTTCTTCGGATCGACGATGATCGGCAGATACATGCCCTGCATGATGTGCATCAGCACCGGCGGCGTTCCGCAGTGGACCATGAACGCGCCCGGATCCTTCGCCACGAACTCGAATTTCAGCTCCTCACCCGGGCCGATCGTCCGGAACGCCTGGTTCATCGGAATCCGCGCGGAGTGGAAGTCGATGGAGTGCGGCATCGGCGCTTCGTTCACCAGCGTGATCTTCACCAGGTCTCCCTCGCGTACCCGGATCACCGGGCCCGGTACCGTGTTGCCGAACGTCCAGCCCTCGTATTTCACCCCCGGTGCGATCTCGATCGTCCGGTGCGTCATGGGGATCCGAAATTCCTTGACGGGCGCCCTGGACGCCGGCATCACCCGCGCATCGAACGCCGGATCGAGCGCCGTCGTCGTCACCCCGAAATCCACACGCTCGACTTCGGGCCTGCCCCCGCCGAGCGTCAGCCCCGCTACCGCCGTCCCTATCGCCGCGGCCGTCGCCAGCCCGCCCAGTACGTATTGCATGTTCGTCATTTCAGTCCCCCTCGGTTCGGCCCCCTCGAATTCGTACCTCAAGGTAGGATTTGCCGACCCCCGTTTCCGTCGGGCACCGGCGGATTTTTCACCCGTTCCCGGCTTACTCGCTGTAGGGCGTTGCGCTACAGCCGGATACGCCTTGTCAGGCAAACCCTGATAATCAAGACAAACGTCTTGACAATTGCCGCCGGCCGGGTCATCCTCAGCGCATGAGCCGACCGAATTCATCCGATCGATCCGCGACGGACGCGGGTGTCCGGGCACCGGGCCTGGCCGTCAGCCAGCAGCACGTCCTCGAGCGACTGAAGCGAGGCGGGCCGAGCACGATTCCGGTGCTGGCGGAGGCGCTCGGGCTGAACGTGGAGACGATCCGGCATCACCTTCGCGCGCTGGAGTCGCTGGGGTACGTGGAGCGGCGCGGCACGCGGCCGGCGGGTCCGGGGCGACCGGAAGTGATCTACGGACTGACCGGGATGGCGGAGCAGCTGTTTCCACGGCTGGAAGGCGAGTTGCTGCGGGCGCTTGCGGCGCACCTGAAGGAAACCGGCAACGAGTCGCTGCTGAAGGACTTTTTCGAGAAGTGGATCGAGACGCAGCGTGCGGACGCGTTGGCGCGCGTGGACGGGCTGACGGGAGCGGCGCGGGTCGAGGAAGTTGCGCGGATCCTGAGTGAACTCGGCTTCATGGCGAGTGCCGAGACCGGGTCCGGCCAGCCGCGGATTCACCTGTGTCACTGTCCGATGCGCGAGCTGGTGGAAGTGAGCAGGGTCCCGTGTCAGGCGGAGCTTGGGTTCGTGCGCGAGCTGCTGGGAGCGCCGCTCACGCGGCTTGCGTTCATTCCCGCGGGCGACGCGACATGCTCTTACAAGGCACGGTCGCTGTGATTGCGCCGACAGCGGTACCGGCCGCGTCCCCCGCCGGGGCACCTTCCGCGCGCGCGCCGGCGATGCCGGGCATGGCATCGGCGAAAGCGCCGCCGGGACTGTTGCCGGGCGAACACTTCGCGGCCGCACTGCTGTTCTTCATGCTCGGCACGGTCGGTCTTTTTGTTTTCGCGCCGGACCTTGCCTACGGCTACTTCCTGGCGCCGCGCGTTGCGGCGACGACGCATCTCTTCACGCTCGGCTGGATCACGACGTCGATCATGGGCGCGCTGTATCAGTTTCTGCCCGTGGCGCTCGACCAGCCGATCCGTTCGATCCGTCTCGCGCACACGAGTTTTGTGCTGTTCGTGCCGGGGCTGCTTGCATTCGTGACGGGACTCGTGACGGGTCGGTCCGGCATGCTGCTGGCCGGCGCGGTCACGTTTGGCACGGGCGTGCTGCTGTTCATTGGCAACCTGGCGGCGACGCTGAAGCGCGCGCGGCGGCGGGACGTGACGTGGTGGGCGCTCGCGTTCGCGACGTTTTACCTGGCCATCACGCTCGTGCTCGGCCTCGCCCTTACGGGGAATCTGCGCTGGGGTTATCTCGGCGGCGGACGCGTTCCGTC
>Ga0164243_10007188_pt1 | contig 16672 bp, 15 predicted proteins | sample OricompcompostOP_FD_108781 | JGI IMG/M metagenome (GOLD analysis project Ga0164243, IMG submission 108781) | Organic Plus compost microbial communities from Emeryville, California, USA - Original compost - Organic plus compost (OP) | ecosystem: Engineered > Solid waste > Mixed feedstock >... | reverse complement strand
TCCCGCCGCGACCACGAACGCCACCGACACCACCAGCCCGTGCTGGTAGGCCCGCGCCCACACCTGCGGACCGCCCGAGACGCCGCCGCCGGAGTTGAGCGCGGTGAAGAACAGCGCGCCCACGGCCGCGATGCCGACGGCGGAGCCGACCCGCTGCGAGGTCTGCAGTACGCCGCCCGCGCTGCCGCCGCGCGCCACCGGGACCTCGGACAGCGTGAGCGTCTGGTTCGGCGAGATCACCAGCCCGCTGCCGAGCCCGGCCAGCAGCAGCGGCGGCGTCATCAGCCAGCCCGCCTCGGGGCCCGGCTTCTCGTGCACCGCCAGTACGGTCGCGGCCAGTCCGACCGCGACCAGGCACAGCCCCCACGCCACGAGCGGCCGCCCGAACCGGTGCACCAGCCGCCCGCCGATCGCGGCCGCGCCGCCCGAACCGAGCGCGAACGGCGTGATGGCCAGCCCCGCGTCCAGCGCCGAGTAGTGCAGCCCGGCCTGCAGGAACAGCGTCGTGATGAAGAAGATCGAGGTGAAGCCCGCGAAGTACAGCAGGATCAGCGCGCAGCCCAGCCAGTACGAGCGGATGCGGAACAGCGTCAGATCCACCAGCGGCACCGTGCCCGTGCGGTGGCAGCGGGCCTCCCAGCCGACGAAGCAGGCGAGCAGCGCCAGCCCGCCGAGCAGCAGCAGCCACTTGCCGCCGCCGTGCCACTGCTGGGACTGCACGAACGGCAGCAGCAGCGCGACCACTCCGGCTCCGAGCAGGAGGACGCCGACGGGGTCGAGGTTGCGGCCGGGTCCCGGGCCGTGCCCGGCCGAGGGCGTGTCCGGCAGCAGCCGGCGGGCCAGCACCAGGCAGACCGCGCCCAGCGGAAGGTTGACGTAGAACACCCAGCGCCAGCCTTCGGTCGCGCCCGCGGCGTGGATGATCAGGCCGCCGAGCAGCGGTCCGACGGCGGTCGAGACGCCGATGACGGAGCCCAGCATCCCGAAGGCGCGGCCGCGTTCCCGGCCGGAGAACATCTGCTGGATCAGCGCGGAGGTCTGCGGCGCGATCATGCCGCCGCCGAGGCCCTGCACCAGCCGTGCGAGCACCAGCCACGCGCTGGACTCGGACGCGCCGCACGCCGCCGACGCGACGGTGAACACCGTCAGTCCGGCCATGAACACCCGGCGCCGCCCGCGCGCGTCCCCGAGCCTCCCGGCCGGCACGAGGAACAGCCCGAACGCGAGCGCGTAGCCGGACAGCACCCACTGGAGCGCGGACTCGTTCGTGTGCAGACCGGTGCGGATCGACGGCAGCGCGACGTTGACGATCGAGACGTCCAGCAGCGTCATGCCCGCCGCGACGAGACAGACCGACAGCGCCTGCCAGCGGTGCGCGCCGCCGCGGCCCGCGTGCTCGGGGTCCGCGTGCTGTGCGTCCGCGGGGTCGGAGCCGGCGGGTATGCCGGCGCCGTCGCCACTGCGGCGCTGTCGGTCGGTCACGACTGCCTCTCCGTTCTGCCGCTGCCGTCCGTGCTCTTCCTTCGGGCGAGGGTGCCGGGCGGACGGTGCGGCGACGCGTACCCCGGCGGCCGGTGCGGAAGACCCGCGGCCGTTTCCGCGGCGGCCCGCACGGGAACTCCGGGGGCTCGCACGCGACCGCGACGACGGTAGAGGAGGAGGAACCGTGACCGACACGTCTCCGTCCCAACCGGGCGAGCTGTGGGACGAGTTCCACCGCGTGGTGAACATGACCTCGGACGAGCTGAGCAGCTGGCTGCGCACCGAGCCGGCCGGCGAGGACACCGAGCCCGTACCGGAGGACATCTCCGCCGAGAAGGGCAGCCGCGTGCTCGCCATCCTCCAGAAGCGCCGCATGGATCTGACCGAGGACGATCTGCGCGTGATGCGGGAGGTCGTCGACACGGTGCACGCGCAGCGGCGCGACGACCTCGAACCGAAGGCGGGCCAGGAGCACTGGCGGCACCGGCTGATGCTGCTCGGGCACGACCCGCTCAAACCCCCGGAACTCAGGCGCAGTTGAGCCGCCGCCGGGTTCCCTCGGGGCCCGGGTCCCGCGGCCGGCCGGCCCGGCTTGTGGCGGGCGGCCGCGGCCCGCGAGCATGGCGGCGATGAGCACCGGTGCACTGTTCGACCTGGAGCCCGCGGGGCGCCGCGAGATCGCGCCCGGCGCCGTCCACGTACCGGGCTGGCTCGCTCCGGCCCGGCAGCGCGAGCTGGTCGCCGCCTGCCGCGAGTGGGCGCGCGGCCCGGTGCCGATGCGGGCCGCGGTGCTGCCGGGAGGCCACCGGATGTCGGTGCGTACGGTCTGCCTCGGCTGGCACTGGCGGCCCTACCGCTACTCCCGTACGGCCGACGACGCCGGCGGCGCCCGGGTCGCCGAACTGCCCGGCTGGCTGGCCGAGTTGGGCCGGCAGGCGGTCGCGGACGCGTACGGGGGCGAGGCCGCGGCCCGGTACGCGCCGGACACCGCGCTCGTCAACTTCTACGACGCCGCCGCCCGCATGGGCATGCACCAGGACCGGGACGAGCGCGCCGACGCCCCCGTGGTCTCGCTGAGCCTCGGCGACTCGTGCGTCTTCCGGTTCGGCACTCCGCGCGGGCGCGGGCGCCCGTGGACGGACGTGGAGCTGGCGTCGGGCGACCTGTTCGTCTTCGGCGGCGCCTCGCGGCTGGCGTACCACGGCGTCCCCAAGATCCTTCCGGGCACCGGGAGTTCGGACGTCGGACTGGCGGGCGGCAGGCTGAACCTCACGCTCCGGGAGACCGGTCTGAGTTGACGGGCGAGGCGTGCGGACCGCCGTCCGGGCGGCGCTGGAACAGCGCGTACAGCCACAGCAGCGACGGCACCAGCAGCAGCGCGCCGACCGCGAGCGAGATCAGGCTCGCGACGAGCACCGGGGACTGGGCGGCGGCGGAGCGCACCGTCGTGTCCGGCGGCAGCATCCGCGGATACTGCGCGGCGCCCCAGCTCCACAGCACCGCGGTGACGGCGAGGGCGGCCGCGGCGCGCGCCGCGAGCAGCCTGCGCAGCGCCAGCAGCGCCAGGCTGGCCGCGCCCAGCACCGCCGACGCGAGGACGAGCGGCAGCGCCCGGTGGGTCAGGCCGTGGAAGAGGCCGGGGGCGTCGGCGTGCAGTACGCCGATGCCGGCCAGCGCGACCGCTCCGGCGGCGACCCCGGAGGCGAGCGCGCGGCGTCTGAAGTAGCCGGTCAGCTCCGGGTCTTGGGCCCGCTCGGCGTCGCCGCACAGGAAGACGGCGGCCAGGTGGGCGCAGACGGCGGCGGCGAGTACGCCGCCGAGCAGCGAGGTCGGGTTCAGCCAGCTGCTGAGCAGGCCGCCCGCGGCGAGGCCCGGCGGCACCCGTCCGGAGGCGATGCCGCCGGCGACGGTGCCCAGGAAGAACGGCGTGACGACCGAGGACAGCGCGAAGCAGGCCCCGAACAGCCGCTGCTGCCACAGCCGTTCGCTGGCTTTGCGGAACGCGAACGCGGCGCCGCGCGCGATGATGCCGAGCGCGGTGAGCGTGAGCGGTACGTACAGCGTGGACATCACGGAGGCGAACACGGGCGGGAAGCCGGTCCACAGCAGTACGACGACGAAGATCAGCCAGACGTGGTTGGCCTCCCACACGGGCCCGATGGTGTGCTCGATCAGCGCACGCGCCGGGCGGCCGCGCCGGCTGCCGCCCGCGAGCAGGTCCCACCAGCCCGCGCCGAAGTCGGCGCCGCCGAAGAGCGCGTAGCAGGTCAGCCCGAGCCACATCACGGCCAGCATGGTGTCGGCCGGCAACGGCCCGGCGGGCGCGGCGAGTTGGGTCGGCTCAGACAACGCGGTACGCCTCCGGGTCGGCGTCCTGCGGGGCGACCGGCACCGGCTCGTCCCGTACCAGGCGGCGCAGCACGTACACGGTGGCCGCGGTCAGCACCGCGTACACCGCGAGCACCAGCCACAGCCCGGCCAGCAGTCCGGGCGCCGGGTTGACCGCGTCCCGCACCGACAACAGGCCCCACACGACCCACGGTTGGCGCCCCTCCTCGGTCACCGTCCAGCCGCCCTCCAGCGCCACCACGGCGGCCGGACCGGCGACCGCGCACAGTGCGAGGAAGAGGCGGGCGCCGCGGCCCTCGAACGGCCAGCGGGTGCGCCGCCCGGTCCGCCGGTGCCGGCGCCGCTGCCGCAGCCGCACCGCGGTCAGCCACGCTCCGAGGGCGAGCAGGAAGAAGCCCGCCGCGACCATCAGGTCGAAGGCCCAGTGCACGGCGGTGACGGGCGGGCGGTACGCGGGCCGTACGGTGTCGAGGCCCTGTACGACGGTGCCGGGCCGGTAACCGACCAGCAGCGAGAGGCCGTTGGGGATCTCCAGTCCGTACCGGAGGCCGTCGGGGTCGGCGACGCCGCCGAGGGTGAGCGGCACGTGCGAGCCGGTGTGCGCGACGCCCTCCATCGCCGCGAGTTTCACCGGCTGATAGTCGGCGAGGAAGCGGGCCGCCCAGTCGCCGACCACGATCTGCGCCGGTGCGACGAGCGCGCCGAGCGCGAACGGGACGGCGAAGCCGAGCCGGTGGTAGCGGTCGCGCCGGCCGCGCAGCAGCGCCACCGCGTACACGCTGCACGTGAGGAAGGCCGCGACCATCAGCGCGGCCAGGATCATGTGCGTGGTCTGCGGCGGCGCCGCCGGGTTGAACATCGCGGCCCACGGGTCGACGTGCACGACCCTGCCGTGCGTGCCGTGGCTGAGCCGGACTCCACGCGGCTGGTTCATCCAGGCGTTGGCGCACACGACGAAGAACGCGGAGGCGACGCCGGCGACGACGATCGGCACTCCGGTCAGCAGGTGGAGGCGGCCGGGCAGCCGGTCCCAGGCGTAGAGGTAGATGCCGAGGAAGATCGCCTCGATGAAGAAGGCGATGCCCTCCATCGCGAACGGCAGCCCGATGACCTGCCCGTAGCGGCCCATCAACCCCGGCCACAGCAGGCCCATTTCGAAGCTGAGGATGGTGCCGGAGACGGCGCCGACCGCGAACAGCACGCCCAGCGCCCGCGCCCACCTGCGGGCCAGCAGCCGGCAGGACGGGTCGCCGGTGCGCAGGCCCAGCCATTCGACGCCGAGGGTCAGCAGCGGCAGGCCCACGCCGAGACAGGCCAGCACGATGTGCCAGGCCAGCGAGAAGCCCATCTGGGCGCGGGCGGCGGCGAGATCGCCGGGCTCGGCGGCGCGGGCGAGTGCGTACGAGGCGGCCGTGGCGGAGGGCGGCACAGGCAGGCCGGACAGGGCGAGCGCCGGGGGCACGGCGGATGCGGCGGGGGCGAGCGTGATCACGGGCGCGCGGGTACCACCGCGTCCGTGCCGTAACCGCCGCCCGCCGGGCGGCCGATGGGGCGTCACATGACGAGGCGCACCGCGAGGGGGAGGTCGCCGACGCTGCGTCCGACGTACAGCACGTGCGTGCCGCGCGGCGTACGCCAACGGGCCCGCTCGGCGTCCCAGCGGGCCAGCGCCTCCGCCGGTACGTCCAGCACCGTGTCGGTCTCCGCGCCCGCGTCGGCGGCCGCGACGCCGAACGCGACCAGCCGCAGCGGTTCGTCCGCCTCCTCCACGGGCCCCGGTCCCGGCTCCGGCTCCGGTTCCGGTTCCGGTTCCGGCTCTGCGTCCGACTCCGGGGTGCGGGCGTAGACCTGTACCACCTCGCGTCCGTACCGGCCGCCGGTGTTGCGCAGCCGCACCCGCACGCGCACCCGCGACCGCTCGGCGGGCGCCGACTCCGGCCCGCCGCCCGGCAGTTGGGCGGCGCCGTACGCTCCGGCGGTGCCGTCGGCCGCGCCCGGCGAGGGCAGCACCTCGGCGCCGACGTACTCCCAGCTCGTGTAGCCCAGCCCGTGCCCGAACGGGAACAGCGGCCGGGTGCGCGAGGCGGCGTACGCGCGGTGGCCGATCAGAGTGCCCTCGTCGTACGGCAGGGTGCCGTCGGGCCGCGGCCTGGTGTCGCGTACCGGCACATCGTCCGCCGCCGCGGGCAGGGTCGTGGGCAGCCGGCCGCCCGGTTCGCGCTCGCCGAGCAGCACGTCGGCCAGCGCGTGCCCGTACTCCTGCCCGCCGAACCAGGTCCACAGCAGCGCGGGCACGCGGCCGGCCCACGGCATCAGCACGGGGGCGCCCGCGTTGACGGCGACCACGGTGCGCGGGTTGGCGGCCAGCACCGCCTCCACCAACTCGCTCTGCGCGCCGGGCAGTTCGAGCGAGGAGCGGTCCTCGCCCTCGGTCTCCGTCTCGTCGTCGGTGCCGACGACGAGCACCACCGCGTCCGCGCCGCGCGCCGCCTCCACCGCGTCCGCGAGCAGCCGGGCCGCGGGCTGCGCCGCGTCCGCGGAGTCCGCCGGTCCGGGTGCGTAGCCGGTGCCGAAGGTGGCGAGCGGCGTGCCGGACGGCAGGTGCAGTACGGCCTCGAAGGCGACGGCGCTGTCCGCGTCCAGCTCGTGCGGGGCCACGGTGGTGGCGCAGCGCTGTTCCGCGGGGTGCAGCATCGACCTGATCGGGTCGTCGGCCGCGGACGTGCCGCCCTCCCCGAACGGGGCGCCGCCCGCGGCGAGTTCACCGGACCAGAGCGGGCGCCCGGCCACCGACAGCTCCGCACGGCCCGCGCCGTTGACGGCGAAGACGTGCTCGCCCGGGCCGTCCAGGCGGACGCGGGCGCGCAGCCGCACCGCGGCCGTACCCTCCGGCAGCCCGGCGCCGCCCAGCCACAACAGCCGCTGTGTGCCGCGCAGTTCGGAGCCCAGCACCCGGCCGTCGGCCGCCAGGTGGTCGAGCCGGAACCCGTGCCGTTCGCCGGACGGGTCGAGAACGTCGAGAACGTCGAGAACACGGTCGCGCGGCAGCGGATCGAGCAGCCTGCGGTGCCGTACGCCGCGCGCGTACCGCACCTCGGTGTCCGCGCCGAGCGCCGAGCGCAGCCCGTCCAGCGGGCTCACCGTGTGCACCGGGCTGACGTGCGACGAGCCGCCGCCCTGCACGGCGGGCAGCAGCGCGTTCTCGCCGATCACCGCGATCCGCCGCAGCCGGCCGCGGTCCAGCGGCAGCAGCGGCGGCGCACCGGCGGCGGGCGGCTCGTCGCGCAGCAGCACGAAGCCGCGGGCGGTGATCCGGCGGATCGCGGGCCGGGCCTCCTCCGGCGGTGGCGGCGGGAACTCCGGCGGCCGCCAGGCGAGTCGGCCGTCCTCATCCGGGTGCGACCGGGGTGCCTCCGGTGCCTCCGCTTCGTACGGAGCCGTGAGCGCGCCCGCCCGCGCGGCCAGCCGCAGCACCCGCAGCACCGCCTCGTCGACGGCGTCCGCCGGCACCTCGCCCGCCTCGACGGCCGCCGCGAGCCGGCCGCCGCTCCACGGGCTCTGCGGTCCGGGCATGGCCAGATGCAGCCCGGCCCGCGCGGTGGCCGCGGTGCTCCGGGCGGCGAACCAGTCGGACACCACCACACCGTCGAACTCCCACTCCCCGCACAGCACTTCGGTCAGCAGCGGGCCGTTCTCGGTCATGGGCCGGCCGCGTACGGAGTTGTACGCGGCCATCAGCGCCCACGGCCGGCAGCGGCGTACCACCGTCTCGAACGGCAGCAGGTACATCTCGCGCAGCGCCGTCTCGGACACCGCGACGTCGTAGCTCATCCGCGCGGTCTCGGTGTCGTTGGCGACGAAGTGCTTCGGGGTGGCGCCCACGCCGCGCTCCTGCACGCCCTCGACGACGGCCGCGCCGATCTCGGCGACCAGCCGCGGATCCTCGGAGAAGTTCTCGAAGTGCCGCCCGCCGTAAGGCGATCGGTGCAGGTTCAGCGTCGGCGCCAGCACCGCGTGCACTCCGCGGCGCCGCGCCTCGTCCCCGAACAGCCGCCCGGCCTCGCGGGCCGCGTCCGGGTCCCAGGTGGCGGCGAGCGCGCTCGCGACGGGCAGCAGCAGCGAGACGTCGCGCTCGTCCCACACCGGACCGCGTACGCCGTTGGGCCCGTCCGAGAGCGTCAGCGCCCGCAGCCCGATGTACGGAAGCGGGCGCAGCGTCCAGAAGTCGGCGCCGGTGAGCAGGGCGGCCTTGTCGTGCCGCGGGATCCGCTCCAACAGGCCGCGCAGGTACGCCTCGTCGGTGTGCGGGGTGTCGGGCGCTCCCGGACCGCCGGGGACGGTGCCGGGTCGGGTGCCGGGGTGCGGCGGGGTGTGGCTCACGGTCGTTCGCTCCTTGCGGTCGGGGGCGCGGTCGGGAACGCGGGGACGGTCGGTCGGCCGGGGCGCGGGGCGCGCGGACATCCTTCCCGCTCCTCGCCGGTCCGCTGCGGACGGCGGGTGTGCGGTACGCGGCAGCGTGGTACCCACCCGCGCATGACGGCGGAGGTGACGGCGTGCCACGGCTGCTGAGCCCGACGGGCGCTGCTGCGGCGGTGGCCGAAGTGCTCGTGTGGTGGGCGCTGTTGAGCGCCCTGTGGCTGGTGCTGATCTCGACGGTGGACCCGGTCGAGAGCTGCGTCGGGGCGGGCGCCGCGCTGGTGGCCGCACTCGGTGCGCGGGCCGCACGCCGGGCCGTGCGGTGAGGCGGCCGTACGGTCCGGCGTCCTGCGCACTCGGCACTCCACACGGCGCAAGCGAGTGCGGCGCCGGCACGGCCTCCGCTGCGGCGGGCACCGGAGCGAGCGGGGTGAGGCGGCGGTGAGGACGTCGGACGGCTGGCTGGCGGCGGCGCTGGTGCCGCTGGTGCTGCTGGCGCCGGTGCTGTGGCGGGTGGCGACCGGCCGCCCGCGGGACCGGCTCATCGCCCTGAACCTCGCCCAACTCCTCGCCGCCCTGGCCCTGTTGCTCGCTTCGCAGGGCTTCGCCCGGTCCTCGTACCTGGATCTGGCGCTGCTGCTGGCGGTTCTGGCGCCGGCCGGGACGCTGGTCTTCGCGCGGTTCGTCGGCGGTGTGCCGGCCGCGCCGTTCGTACGCCGGATCGCGTGCGCCGCGGTGCCGGCCACCGTGCTGCCGCTGTGCGCGGCGGGCGGCGTCTCGCGGCAGTCGGTCAAGCTGCTGGTGATCGGGGCGCTGCTGGTGGCGGGCAGCGTGGTGACGAGTTCGGGCACGCAGGAGAGCGCGGAGGCGGACGTCGCGGACCCGGCGGGCGGCGGCACGGGCCCGGGGGCGGCGGGCGGCGGCGCGGAGGGAGGCGTGCCCGGTGACTGACGTACTGGTCGCGGTGGCGCTGCTGCTGGTCGCCGCGGCGGCGACGGCGGCCGTGGTCAACCGGGATCCGGCGCGGCAGGCGTTCGTGCTGTCCTTTCTGGGGCTGTCGCTGGCGCTGCTGTTCACGTACGTGCAGGCGCCCGACGTCGCGCTGTCCCAGCTCGCGGTCGGCTCCGCGCTGACCCCGCTGATGATCCTGCTCACCGTGCGGAAGGTGACGCGCGGTTCGGCGGGCGGCCCCGCGCGTACGGCCGGCCCCGGACGGCGCCCGGACCGGGGCACCGCGCGTGACCGCCGCCCGCGCCGCGGGGAGCGGCGGTGACCCGGCGCGGCCGGCTCCGGCTCTTCCTCCTCGCCGCCCTCGTCCTCGCGGCCGGCTACGCGGTGGCCTGCCTCGACCTGCCGCCCTTCGGCGGCGACCGGCACCCGTACGGCGACCGCGCGGTGCACGCCGCGCTCGCCCGCCGCACCGCCAACGCCGTCGCGTCCGTCAACTTCGACCAGCGCGCCATGGACACGCTCGGCGAGGAGACCATCCTGTTCGCAGCCGTGCTCGGCGCCGTCGTCCTGCTGCGGCGCACCGCGGGCGAAGCGCGTACGGAGCCGGAGCCGGCCCGAGTCTCCGCGGGCGTACGCCGGTTGGGGCTGGCGCTGCTGCCCGTCGCGCTGCTGGTGGGCCTCTACGTGGTGGCGCACGGCAACGTCACGCCCGGCGGCGGCTTCCAGGGCGGCGTCGTGGTGGCGACCGCGCTGCACCTGCTGTACGTCGCCGCCGACTACCGCGCGCTGGAGCGCATCCGCCCGGTGTCCCGGTACGAACTGGGCGACGCGGCGGGCGAGTTCGCCTACACGATGACCGGCGTGTGCACCGCGCTCGCCGGGCCGGCGTTCCTCGCGAACGTGCTGCCGCTCGGCACGTTCCGCGCGCTCGCCTCCGCCGGCACCGTCGTCCTGCTCAACGCCGCCGTCGGCATGGAAGTCGCCTGCGGCGTGGTCGTGCTGCTGGCCACCTTCCTCGACCAGGCCGTGGAGATCGCGGACGCGCCGGGCGGCCCCCGCTCCGCGGACGGCGCACCGGAGGAGGAGCCGACGTGAGCGTGCTGCCCTACCTCGTCGCCGGCTGGATCTTCCTCGTCGGGCTGTACGGGCTGGTCACCAGCCGCGACCTGATCCACGCCGTCGGCTGTCTCGCGGTGACCCAGTCCTCGACGTACGTGCTGCTGCTCGCGGTCGGCTACCGGCGCGGCGGCACCGCGCCCGTCTTCGCCGACGCACCCGCCGGCGCCCGCGTCGTCGACCCCGTCGTGCAGGCGCTGACGCTGACCGACATCGTGGTCGGCGCCACGGTCACCGCGCTGCTGCTGGCCCTGGTCGTCCAGCTGCGCAAGCGGCACGGCACCGTCGACCCGGACCGGCTGTCGGAGCTGCGGGGGTGAGCCGGCGGTGAGCGCGTTCCCGGCGGCGTCCGCGCTGCCGCTCGTCGTGGCCGTGCCGCTGCTGGGCGCGGCGGTGCTGGCCGTCGCCGGGCGGCGGCTGCCGAGAGTGGCGGCGGACGCGGTGGCCGTCGCGTTCGCGGGCACCGCCGCCGCGGGCGCGCTGCTCGCGGCGGCCGGCTGGGCGCGTGGTGCGGGCGGTGCGGGCGGTGCGCGCGGCTCCGCGTACGCGGTGCAGTGGCTCGGCGGCTGGCGCCCCGGTCGGGGCGGCGGCACCGGCATCGCGTTCGTCGGCGACCCGCTGTCGCTGGGGCTGGCGGCGCTCGTCTCGCTGCTGGTCATCGCCGTACTCGCCTATTCCTGGCGGTACTTCGAGGAGCCGCCGCTGCCGCCCGGCAGCCCGGGCACGGCGGGCGCCGCCGGCCGCTCCGGCGCCTTCCCCGCGCTCGTGCTGCTGTTCCAGGCGAGCATGAGCGGCTTCTGCCTCACCGGCGACCTCTTCGACGCGTTCGTGTTCTTCGAGCTGATGGGAGTGGTGGCGTACGCGCTGACGGGGCTGCGGGTCGAGGAGCCGCGCCCGGTGCACGGCGCGCTCGCGTTCGGCGTCGTCAACTCCCTCGGCGGCTACGCCCTGTTGCTCGGCATCGGACTGCTCTACGCCCGCACCGGCGAACTCGGCCTCGCCCAGCTCGGCCGCCGGCTCGACCACGGCGGCGGCCCGGACGCGCTGGTCCTCGCCGCGTTCGTGCTCGTGACGGCGGGGCTGCTGGTCAAGGCCGCCGCGGTGCCGTTCCACTTCTGGCTGCCGGACGCGCACGCGGTCGCGCCGACGCCGGTGTGCCTGCTGCTGTCCGGCGTGATGGTCGAGTTGGGCGCGTACGGCGCGTTCCGCGTGTACTGGACGGTGTTCGCCGGCTCCGGCGGCGTGCCGCCCGAAGCGGCCACCCGCACCTTCCTCACCGTCGGCGTGCTGACCGCGCTGCTGGGCGCCGTGATGTGCTGGCGGCAGCGGCACCTGAAGCGCCTGCTGGCCTTCTCGACGGTCGCGCACGGCGGCCTGTTCGCGGTCGGCGCGGGCGTGCTCTCCGCGGACGGCACCGCGGGCACGGCGCTGTACGTACTGGCGCACGCGGGCGTGAAGGCGGCGCTGTTCGCGTGCACCGGCATCCTGCTGGACCGCTACGCCTCCGTCGACGAGCACCGGCTGTACGGGCGGGCGCGCGAACTGCCCCTCGTCGGCGGCATGTTCCTGCTGGGCGGGCTCGCGCTGTGCGGGCTGCCGCCGTTCGGCACGTCGCTCGGCAAGGCGATCGCGGAGGAGGCCGCGGGGCGTCAACTGCCGTGGCTGACGGGCGTGTTCGTACTCGTCTCGGCGCTGACCGGGGGAGCGGTGCTGCGGGCCGGGCTGCGGGTCTTCGCGGGCGTGGGCCCGCGCCCGCGCGCGACCGCCGCAGAGACCGCGGGGACGGAACGTACGCACACCGGCGCCCGGAATCGCGACCGGGGCACGGACCGCCACAGGGAGCGGGACCCGGACCGCGGGCGGGACGGCGTGGACGGCGGCGCGGAGCGCACGCCCGGCGACGAAGTGCCGGAAACCGGCGGCCCGTTGCGCCGCATCCCGGCCACCATGCTGCTGGTGCCGGCTGCGCTGCTCGCCGCGGCGCTCGCGGTCGGGCTGGTGCCGCAGCTGGCCGCCGCCGCGGGCCGCGCCGGCCGGCTCTTCGCGGCGCACGGCCCGTACGCGGCCGCGGTGCTCGACGGCCGTGCCGCACACGGCAGTTCGCCGCCCGCGGTGGGCTGGACGGGCACCGGCGCCGCGCTCGGGCTGGCGTCCACGGCGCTCGGTGCGGGGCTCGCGCTGCTGGCCGTACGCGGTCCGCTGCCCGAAGCGCTGGACCGCGTACTGGGCCCGCTGCGCCGGCTGCAGTCCGGGCACATCGGCGACTACGTGGCCTGGACGACCGCCGGGCTCGCGCTGCTGGCCGCGCTGGCGGCGCCCGGAACGGTCCTCGGACGCTGACCGTCCGCCAAAACCGACGAGACGAGCGACCGGCGAAGCGACCGGCGAAAGCGACCGGCGAAAGCGACCGGCGGAGCGCAGCGTCCAAGGGAACCTGAGCGCGCCCCCGTTCGTTCTTGACTCCGCACTGGCGTCCTGCTTTTGCTGAGCTATTACTGTGGACGGCAAGGCCGTGCCGTGCGGCCATGGAGGAGTGAGATGAGGAGCAGCAACCCGGTCTTCGCGCGACGGGGCTTCAGCCGCTCAGGCGGCTACGCCGGCTTCGACGGCACACAGCAGCCGCAGCCCGCGAACCCGTACGCGGGATACGCGAACAACCCCTACGCCGGTCAACAGCAGCCCGCCGGGCAGCCGTTCGGCACGCCGCCGTTCGGGCCCGCGCCCGCCCCCGCGCCCCAGCAGGCCCCGTACGCGGGCCGGATGACGATGGACGACGTCGTCACGCGCACGGGCATGACGGTGGGTCTCGTCATCGTCACCGCGGCCATCGCCTGGGTCACCGACCTGGCCCTGCCGTTGGCCTTCGCCTCCGGGCTGGTCGCGATGGTGCTGGGCTTCGTGCAGTCCTTCAAGCGCAAGCCGGCGCCCGCGCTGATCCTGGCGTACGCCGCGTTCGAAGGCCTCTTCCTCGGCGCGCTCAGCAACTTCGTGGACAGCTACATCGCCAACGGCGCTGCCATGCAGGCGGTGTTGGGCACGATGGCCGTGTTCGCCACCGTGCTGGTGCTCTACAAGACGCGCGTCATCCGCGTCACGCGCCGCTTCTACCGCTTCGTGCTGGCCGCCGCGATCGGCTTCGTCGCGCTGATGGCGCTCAACATGCTGTTCGCCGTCTTCGGCGTCGGCGGCGGTGAGGGCCTCGGCTTCCGCAGCGGCGGCCTGGGCATCCTCTTCGGCGTCATCGGTGTGGTGCTGGGCGCGCTGTTCCTCGCGCTCGACTTCAAGCAGGTCGAGGACGGCATCGCCTACGGCGCCCCGCGCGAGGAGTCCTGGCTGGCGGCCTTCGGGCTGACGCTGACGCTGGTGTGGATCTACCTGGAGTTCCTGCGGCTGATCGCGATCATCCAGGGCAGGTGACGCTCCGGGCGCACACCCGCCGAGCACCCGCCGGGCACACGTCGAAGGGCCCGCGAGGCGATCGATCCGCTGATCGCCTCGCGGGCCCTTCTTCTGCGGTGGCCGCCGTATGCGGCTGGTACGGCCGGCCCGGACAGTTGCTCGGAATCCCGGGCGCCGCGGCGCCCGGGGACGGTGCCAGGTCCTCAGAGGTGGCGCGCCGCGCGCCTCAGGTCGTGCTCGTGGATGATCGCCTTCGCATGTCCGTACGCGAGGTTGTGCTCGCCGCGGAGCCAGCTCACCTTCTCTTCGAAGCGGGAGAGCGAGGGACCGTCGTCGACAGCGCGCAGCCAGTCGGACACTTCACGGCCGGTGCACTGGGGGATGCGGGAGAGCAGGTTCCGGTGGGTCTCTTCGGAGAAGGTCTGGGACATCGGCGCCTCCGGACGCAGCCTTTTGGAGTCCTTCCCGCCACGGTGCCTGAGCAGCGCAGCGTTGGCAACAGTCCGGCGGCGGCGCTTACCCTTGCGCGGTGCCCGACACGACTCCGCTGACCACCGCCGTCGCCCGGCTCGCCGACCGGCTGCGCGCCCTGCCCGAGAGCGCGCTGCGCCGCGGCGCGGAGGCCCAAGGGCGGTCGCTGGCAAGGGAGTTGGCGTACCGCGCACAGCGGCTCGAATTCCCGGAGGCGGAGCCGCTGGAGCTGCCGGACGCCGGTCCGTTCGCCGTCGGCGACCAGCTCGCGGTGGCGGGGCACGATCTGGTCGCGGCGCTGCGCGAAGTTGACGCGGCGGGCGCGGCCGCCGTGCCCACGGCGGCCGGTGCGACGGAAGCAGCGGAAACGGCGCGGGAGTTCGGCGCGCCCGAGGAGCCGTACGGGCCCGGTCCGGCGGTGGACGTGGCCGGCGAGATCGAGTCCGCGCTCGCGCTCGTCGAGCGGACCGAGCGGCTGATCTCCGGCGCCGTCACATCGAGGCGATGACCCGGTCCGCGAGCAGGTACGCGGTCCGCCCTTCGCCGTAGCCGAAGGAGAGCGCGTACGCCCCGGACACCGTGGAGCCGCCCATCAGCACCGGCGCATCGCCGTCGCGCAGCGCGCTGCACAGCCGTTCCGCGGTCTCCCGGTGGCCGGGGGAGAGGCACAGCGTGGTGCCGTCCTCGAAGACGTAGACGTCGAGCGTGCCGAGCGGGCCCTGCCGAATGTCGCTCAACGGCGTGCGCGCGAGGGCCAGTTCGGATAGCCGGCCCACGGTGCGCTGCTGGTCGGCGACGCCGGTGGAGCCGCCGGACGGCTGCCCGGGCACCGGCTCGCCGGCGAGCGTGAAGTCCGGCTGCGAGGGGTGCCGCAGGCGGGCGGCGGCCAACTCCGGCGGTTCCGCGCCGGGTTCCGCGCGGGGTTCCGTGCCGTCCGCGCCCGCGCCGCCCGCGTCCGCACCGGCCGCCGGCCCCGCCTCGTTCACGGGCGGTGCCGCGGACGTGCCGTCGTACGCTCCGGCCCCGAGGTCGTCCAGCGCCCACAGGTCGTCCAGGTCGCGCGCCTGCTGGCGCGGCACCAACCCGCCGCCGTGGCGCGGGAGTTCGGGCTCTCCGGCGCCGTACGGGAGCTCCGGCCCGGCGTCCGACAGCTCCGGGTCGGCGTCCGCCTCGGCCTCGGACTCTGCCAGCAGCGCCTCGAACGCGGCCTCGTCGGCGGCGGGGTCCGAGCCGTTGGGCTCGGACTCGGTGATCTCGTACGCCCTGCCGCGGCCCGCCAGCAGCGAACCGCCCGCCGGGTCGCCGTCCTCCGCCTCGTGCGCGGCCCAGAAGGCGCGCGCCTCGGCCAGTTCACGCTCCCGCTCCTCGGCGAGCGCTTCCGCGACGGCGGCCCGGATCTCGGTGCGCGGGCTCTCGGCGCGGGCCTGCGGAACGGCGCCCGAAAGCTGCGGTTCCGGTCCGGCGAAGGGCCCGGTCGGGGCGTCGAGCCGCGCCTCCAGCGCGTCGAGCCGACGGTGCAGGCCGCGTGCCGTGCAGAGGGCAGCGCCGCCCGCGGCCGCAGCACCGGCCGCGGCCGAAAGCAGGATGAGGGGTATGGCGCTCACGCGTACTCCCGGCTGTCGAAGACGAGTCCCCCGGAGCCCCGGCCCGGCGCTCTGCCCGGCCAGGAGTTCCCGACCGTAGAGCAAAGCGCCGCGAACGGGACAGACCGCCAGCGTGACCGCCCGCGTACGCACCGGTCTGAACTGGGCAAACGCGAAGCCTCCGGGGCGTATGTCACACCGTCCCGGGCGCCGCGGCCGCGCCGCCCGCAGCTGCTCGACGAGCGGGACACCGGCCCGGCCGCGCCGTCAGCTGAGCCGTTCCAGCACCATCGCCATGCCCTGCCCGCCGCCGACGCACATCGTCTCCAGGCCGAACTGCTTGTCGTGCCACTGAAGGGAGTTGAGCAGCGTCGTGGTGATGCGGGCGCCGGTCATGCCGAAGGGGTGGCCGACGGCGATGGCGCCGCCGTTGACGTTCAGCCGGTCCAGATCGATGCCGAGGTCGCGGTAGGAGGGGATCACCTGCGCCGCGAACGCCTCGTTGATCTCGACCAGGTCCATGTCGCCGATGCTCATGCCCGCGCGGGCCAGCGCGCGCTCGCTCGCCTCGACCGGCCCGTACCCCATGATCTCCGGGGAGAGCGCGGAGACGCCGGTGGCGACGATCCGTGCCAGCGGGGTCAGGCCCAGCTCGCGCGCCTTCGTGTCGGACATGATCACGAGCGCGGCGGCGCCGTCGTTGAGCGGGCAGCAGTTGCCGGCGGTGACCCGCCCGTCGGGCCGGAACACCGGCTTCAGTCCGGCGACGCCCTCCAGCGTCACGCCCGGGCGCGGCCCGTCGTCCAGGGCGACGGTCACGGTGCCGCCGTCCTCGCCCGGCACCTCGACCGGGGTGATCTCCCGCTCCCAGAACCCGTCGGCGATGGCCTTCTCGGCGAGGTTCT
>Ga0164243_10007187_pt1 | contig 16672 bp, 15 predicted proteins | sample OricompcompostOP_FD_108781 | JGI IMG/M metagenome (GOLD analysis project Ga0164243, IMG submission 108781) | Organic Plus compost microbial communities from Emeryville, California, USA - Original compost - Organic plus compost (OP) | ecosystem: Engineered > Solid waste > Mixed feedstock >... | reverse complement strand
TGCGGGTGGTGGTCATGGCCGGCTCGTGAGCGGGCCGGCGGGCGCGGTGGGGCCGGAGGGGTCGAACGCACGCGCCACGTCTGAGACCGGCTCGGCGGCCTTTCCGTTCTCGATCACGAGGGAGGAGCGCAGCGACGACGTGGACTTCCGCCGAGCCGGTTGCTCGCCGCCAGGCGACAGACGTGGCGTGGCGGATCGACTCCGCAGGGCACACCGCGCCCGCCGGTCTGCTGTCGTGGAGGACATGGCCGCCGCCCGCAGCGCCCAGGCCGACGGCGGCCCCCGCTCCACCGGTCTCGCCGTCGGCCTCCTCGCCCGGACTCAGTCGGGGTGCCGCACCATGACCACGACCTTGACCGTTCCCCCGAGCCGACCAGCGCTTGTGCGTTCAGCGCCCTGGCGGGAAGCGCTCGAGCAGGCGCGCCCGCAGCGCGACGAAGTCCTCGTCACGCGTGGAAAGGCCCCACAGCCGGGCGGCGAGGTCGTAGATCGAGCCGCCTCGCCGGCAGCGGCTGCTGTAGCAGTACCAGCCCCGCTCGGGAGTCTCGTAGAGCTTCAGCGACGGGGTCTTGTCCTCGTGCCACGGGCAGGTGACGAACCCGCTGCGCGGCACCTCGACGCCGAGGAGCTGGGCCCCGTAGACGATCGGCGAGATCGTCAGCAGCCGATCGTCGCCGCTATCCCGGTCGGGCACGCCGCGCCGTGCCTCCGTCACGCGGATGCCCGGCGTCTGCTCCACCAGAGCAGCCAGGAGACGGTCCGGGTCGTAGCGAGCGGCTCGTCGGTCGACCAGCTGCACCGGACGCGGCGGATGGTGCTTGTGGTTCATCGTCGCCGGTGGACGAAGGATCGTCGTCGCCGGCCACAGGGGGTCGCCGGCGAGCACGTCGGCCAGCCGCTGGTTCATCTCCTCGAGCACGGCCGAGTCGGCTGGACGTGACAGCCCCCAATAGCCGTGCGCGCTGCCGGGCGTGCCTGACGCGACGACCATGCTCGGCGCCGGCTTGAACGCCGCAAGGCGTGAGATGCCGTCGACGCCGTCGACGTCGACCCAGGCGACGTGGCCATGCGTGATCGCGTCTCGCGTGCCGCGATCGGTCCGCCGCGGCGCGACGCCGAGGTAGACGTCGGCGCGCTCAGCGATCGCCGGCAAGAGGACGAGCAGTCGCGATCGCGCTGCGACGTCGATGAACCAGCTGCGCATCGAGACGCGATCCGGACGCCGAGTCCGGACCTCGAACAGCGCGCCGGGCGGCTCGTCGCCAGCGAGGAGGTCGAGGTACGCGCGAAGGTCGTGGAGGCGCCGCTCAGGCATCGCGCCACGAAGGCCCGAACGCCCGGGCGGCGAGCACACGGGCTGCGCGCTCACCGTCCGGACTCGGTCAGAGGTCATGCCACTGCCGCCTCGGCTTCACTCGGCTCGCTCTGCTGCTGCGGCGGCGCGTCGAGGAATCGGACGTTCTGCGCCACGACGTAGTACCGCTCCCGGTGATCGCCATCGCGATCACCGTCCCGGTGCTCGAGGTAGCCCTCGACGACGATGCGACGCCCCTTGGCCAGGTAGCGCGCGCAGTTCTCTGCGAGGCCGTTCCAGACCTCGACGGAGTAGAACGCGGCGCCGCGGTCGCTGCCGTCGGAGCCCGACGGCCGCTTGATCGCGACGCGCAACGTCGCGACCGACTTCCCGCTGCGGCTCGCGCGCAGCTCCGGGTCCTTCGTCAGGCGGCCGGTGAAGACCGTGTAGTTCAGGTCGCTCTGCATGGTGGGCCTCCTCTGGAGGTGGTCGGGATTGACGACCTCAGCCAGCGCCGGCGCCCGCCCCGGGGCAGTTCCAAGGCGCTTCAGCGCCGTCCCGGGGCGGGCGCCGGCGACACTGAGGAGAGGAAATCCAGGCCACCTCCGAACGGCCACCGCCCCCGTCGTCTCACGTGACGGGTTCGTTCCGAAACGAGGGCTCTCGTTCGTGCAGCGCATCGGCTTCACCGGCCTGGACCCGACGTCGTGCAGACACGAGCGCCGACTTCCCAGGTCGTCAGCAACACCGGGCCGGGCTTTCGGCACCAGCACGAAGACCTCACGCAACGGCGCCTGGCTACCGCCTACTGGCCGGCTCAACCCTCCGTCTCAGCCTCGCTCGATCAAGCCCCGACCCCTTCAACCTTGTCTTCAATCAGGCCGAGACATCCATTGCTCTCAAGCCTCCGACGCTCTGCAGTGCCCCCGCTTGGCACGCGCTCTGGCCCTGCGTCCCCGCTCCCGTCACAGGGCTCGTCGGCAAATGCAAGGTCGAGATCTCCATCACCAGATGGCAGGTCGAGGAAGGGGGTCACCGGACGCGAAGCGGGCGGTGACCCCCTTCCTCGACCTCTCAAAGCCCGTTGCGACGACGGTCGCGGGGACGCAGGGGCAGGGCGCACGCGTGACAACTAAGGTGTCGCTGAGGAGCAAGGCGTGCTTCGCCGTCCGACCCGCGCTCGATCACAACCCTGGAGTGGAGAAGTCGTTTCCTTGACCAGATCGAGCAGGACGCGATCCGAACGCACCGCGAGCGGGGACCGCGCTCGCTCATCGGCTGTAGATCGTCGGCGCGATGGCGCTCGCGCGGCGATCAGCAGGGCGCATCGTCGTCCACTCCGCATGGAGCTTCTTTGCGAGCCGCCAGTCGGTCATACGTTCGCCGACGATGCGAACAAGCAGAGCGTATGCGTCAGCTCGAACCGGCTCCGGCGCGGAGGGATCCCGCGCGACGCTCATCAGCACCTCTTTGGCGCGAGGAAGTTCGTCGGCGCGCGCAAGAGCTTGGCCGGCCTCGAAGCGATATCGCTGGTTGGGACCGGCGGCCAGGAGGTCTGATGCGGCCTCTTTCAGCACGCTGTTTCGCCGCCACATCAATGCGAGGCGGACCCGCGTCACCTTCGCCCACATCTCGTCCAGGTACGGCTGTAACAGCCGATCGGCGTCCTCATGGGCTGCGTGCCGCTCGGCGAGGTAGTAGACCCGCATATCCACTGCGGGACGGACGTATCCGTCGCAAATCAGGCGTTGGTAGGACGGCTCGTGCCAGTCGGCGCGGTCTCCTCCGGATGAGCATGCAAGCCGGTACAGGGCTGCTTCGTCGGCAATCCGCAGGTCAAGGGCCACGATGTCCTCGATCGTACGGAGCGCTTCTCGGCGCTCGGGCGGCGTGCCGGTGCGATGGAGCGCTTTGGCGCGAATGAGGCGAATGTTCGGATGTGCGTGATCGGCGTGCTCGGTGAGGCGAAGGGCCAGTTCAGGGTTCAGGGCTCGGCCGATAGCGGACTCGCCCAGCACGATCGCGGAGTCTTCCGCGCGGGTCTCCTCGTCTTGCGCTCGGCTGAGGACATCCGATGCCTCCTTGCCCTCACCGAGCAGTGCGACGGCATCGGCGGCGAGCATCAGCAGCCGAGCCGCTTCGCTCCACCGTCGTTCGGCGATCATTCTGGCCCGGAGCGCCATCGCGTCTTCGCTGGCTCTCCGCAGCGCTCTGGCGTCCATCGGCGTGCCGTTCATGACACTGACGCGCCCTTCCTGCACAGCAAGATTGGCACTCAGCATCTTGGCCATCGGCGTTTCCGTCTTGGACTCGGACTCGATGTCTGTGAAGTGCTCGCGGGCCTGCTCGAGGTCCGGAATCAGCATGCAGGCGAGCACCTTGCGGCCGGACAGCAGCGCTCTGTCCTCGGGGTGTTCCGCCTTGATCTCGTTGAGGGCCTTCAGCGCCTCGCTGCCTGGCAGGTCGTAGGAGATCTCGTCGAGTAGCAGGCGGGGATGGCTGGAGTTGATCTCCGTGGCCTCGGCGCGCATCCGCGCGGCACGCTCGGTGTCGCCGCCAACGTTTGCGGCTGCGGTGCCCGCGATCAGGCTACGGATTCGGTCCTCATCGCCTTGGAGTGCGGCGGCGTTCTGCCACGCCGTGACGGCGTCGTCCCACAGGCCGACGCTCTGCGCCAGCCGTGCGAGCAGGTCCCACAGCGTGCCGTCGTCGCCGTCGAGCCACCTGGGCGGAGAGTTAATCGCGGCCGTGATGTGCCGCGGATCGGGAGGTGTGCCGAGGTCGGCGAGCTTTCGAAAGGACTCGGGTCTCGATCTGCTCAGTTCCTCAAGGTCTCTTCTCAGCCCGGCGTTTGCCAGTCCAGGAACACCAGTTGCACGACCTGGTGGCTCGTCTGCTGCTGTACCAGCAGGTCCTTGATCTCTTCCAGCGCGCTGCTGGCCGACAGCCGGGCCTGCCCCGGAACGAACTCCTCGGCGGCCCGCGCGCCAAAGAAGTCCTCAACGAGGTCGGAGTGCTCTTTGAGAATGGCCGACAGCTCCGCTTGACCGCGCACCACGAACTCGACCGACTGTCTCCGCTCGTGCAGCCGCTGCCCCTGCGCTTCGATCTCCGCAGCCAGTCTCGTGCTAGTGGTACTGGCCGTCGTGTAGAGGATGAACCGTCTAGCCCTGTCGGCCCATAAGCCGGTCAGGAACGCCTCAACCGCGTCTCGGACCTTGGCAGGGGTGAGCGTTTTGTGGTGCTTGCACTGGTACGCGACGTAGCTGCCGTCGGCAAGGCGCGCGTAGATATCAACACCCGAGTCGGCCTGGCCGCTTGCGCCGTACTCGCGAGCCTCAACGACCTCGGCCTCAGTACGGGCAAGCCGATAACACAACTTCTCGAAGTTCGACCACTGCATACCGTCGAAAGGCAACACCTGGGGCGCAGTGTGCGCCAACACCGGCGGTTCGCCCTCCGGCGGACTGGCCAGCCTTTCCATCAGCGACGACATCCCACGAACAGGATCGCGACTCGGACGGACAGGCACGCCAGTCGGCCCGGTTGGGCGGGCTACGGGCCGATCTGGCTCCTCTACCCACTACCGGTGACGTCGTGCCTGCCTCACCGAATCTGCGATCCGCGACACCAGCGCCGCAGACGCGCTGCTAATCGTCTTCGAGGCTCTGACGCCGGCGGAGCGTGGCGGAGCCTTTCGCGCCTCAGCGTTGCCAAGCATCGCCATGAAAGCCGGCAACGAGACCGACCACTCGAGCAGATGCTGCGCTCTCTGGAGCGCGTCGGCGAGATCGCCCGGCGGAAGCTGCCGAAGTTCCGTGACTGCCGGCAACACCCGCGACGCCCTCAGCGCCCGCCTCGAGCGCGGGGCCACCCCGCCCAGCAGCTCAGACTGATCGCGCCCGTGGTCGATCTGAAGTACACCTCGTTCAGATCGAGCGCAAGGCGATCGCCACGCTCCAAGCTGGCTGCGCCCGATCGGAAGGTGGCCGACGCGCCGATCGGTTCTCACTCGCCGACACGCTGCACGGGCTGGTAACGCCGTCATAGGGGTGCGGCTGACGGTGGTGGCGACGGTCAGCACCGCCCAGGATCGAGCGCAACCCAATTGGTTCGCTCGATCGAGTCCTTCCACTCGGCGAGCAGCAGATTGCCGTCGTGGAAGTCGATCCTGAGGGTGCGGCGCAAGGATGACACAGTGCGACTGGGGCCGGCAGCCTTCACCTCGATTTCCACGTCGAAGCAGTTCGCCATGATGGCGTAGTCATTCAATCCAGCCTCACGGCTCGCGGCGGTCCACTCGTATGCGTTCGGGTAGTCGCCGGCAAAGATGGCAACGACGTTCAGCATTGCGAAGCGACCGTTGCCAGCGAGACTTACTTCGACAGCCGGCGATCCTCCAACCGTTTCCCACTCGCCTTGCGCCGGAAGTGGATACCAGAGGGTGTCAGTGCTGTCCTTTCCGTTGAAGTAAAGAACGGCGTGCACGTGTCTGGCTTCGCTGGCGCCTTGTTCGTTGAACACAGGGACCTGGATGACGCGCCCTCGGCCGCCCCCTCGTCCGTGGCCGGGAGCTCTCAGCTGACGAAGGCGGCGTTCGAGCTTTGGTCTGCCGAATCTCAGGGACGGCATGCCTGTCTCGAGCACGACGAGTTTCGCCGTCTGCGTATCTAACGCAGCCTGTGCCCGCTTCCACATCCGGAAGGAGCCGACGGCTGCGAGCGCCAACAACGCGACCAACCCGACGATCGCTCCGACCAAGGGGCTACGTGCAACGAAGCTGAGCACCGCAATGACCGACACGCCGACGAGGAGCGACGCGGCGTTGAGCGTCCATGACCCGATTGACAGCAACTCCCGCAGAAGCTGCCTCAAATAGACACCTACGACTTTCACGATGCGCTCACCTGAATGCCACCGTACCGAGCGTGCCGGATGGGCCTGCCTGGCACGAGCGCACGCCAGTAGCTACTGGAGCGCTCAGCTCTGCGCGCGCTGACCGGCTGGAGGTCGGATGGATCCTCTAGCCAGCAGCACAAGCGAAGCTTCGTCGGGTTCCAGCCGAGCCAAGCTGCTCGGCTCAGCAAGCTGCTCGATGCGCTGCTCGACCCAGGTCTGGCCGCACAGCTTCTCAAGCTCTTCCCACCAGAGCTTCTCGACGAGGCCGTCCTGCCCTTGATACGAGATGACGGGGAGTTCGGAGAGGATCCGCAACATCAGCCTGCGGTCTTCGAGCTTGGCCAGGATCTGAGCCGTGTCACCGTCTACGACTTCCAGGAATCTGAGCAGCTCGAAGGCGGCAGGCTCGGTAGCCAGACCTGCAGGCGTCACGCGATGCATCTCATCGCGAAGGACCCGCCGACACTCAACATCTACCCTGTCAGAAAGCGTCGGATAGTCGTCGGGCTCGTCCTCGGCTGCCGGCATCCCCCGACCGAACCACTCGATCACGCAATATCTAGCGCTCAGAGAAGGGGCAGCTTCGAACAGTTCACGAGCGTTGTCCTCAAGCGGCTCCATGTCGTTCGTCAACAGTTGCTCGATTGCGTCAGGCAGCGGTCGCACCATGATCCGGTTTGCCTGAGCTGCCGGTGACAGATGATCCCCCGCTGACCTCAGCACCTCGATGGCAAGTGCAACGCCTTGTCCGATTGAGAAGCGATCGCGGTAGTCCAGAATGGTCGCGATCGCATCGCCGAAGGCGTCGGGGTTTGCGGTCGCGAGAGCCGCCCCGAATGCTGATGGATCGTCAAAGAGCGATACCAGATGGTCCGCGAAGTCCGCGGAGAGTTGATCATCGGCGAGCGACGCGTGGATGTACTTACTGAAGACATTGCCGTCAGACACGCGCCGCTCTCGACGTTCGGTCAGGGTCAGGTCGCGACCGGTGCCGAGGTTGGGTGCGATGGCTGGGAACAGCTGCCCCAGCAGATCTCTCGACGTACCGACATACGTGGACGCGGCAAGCAGCCCCTCCAACCGCCTCTTGCCTTCTTCATCGTCGTCTCTGATTCCCTTATCGAACAGATCTGCCAAGAACGGCAGCTGAACGTGCACGTCCGGCTCCAGCACCCGCAGGGCTTCCAGGAGAATGATGTCCGCGAGCGCAATCTCACTGCCGTAGAGATAGACGCCAGCAGCGACTGCATTCGCCACCCGCTTCGCCTCCCGAGGAGTGCGGATCCGTTTGAGCAGAACCCCCATGATGGTGGTCCATTCATGCTCGCTGGCTTGGGGTCCGCCGTACTCGACGCAAGCCGCTTCAAGTTCGTCGAGCACGAAGTCCCACATCTCGGCCTTACGTGCCAGCGGCACGCTGTGCTCACTCTGGACGATCTTCTCCATGTACGCCCGGCCTCGCACGCGCGCCCGAGCGGAATCGGTCTCGGGAGCGCCAAGCACCTGCTCGACTCGCTCCTTATCGAAGGAGAGGATGTAGCTGATCCGCGGTAGATCTCCGACGACCTTGACGAGCCGAACGACAGCCCGGATATCGTCGTCTGCCAGCCGGTCAATGTCGTCGAGGAAGACGATGATGCGACCGTCGAACTCCCTCAGAGCAGTGATCAGTCTCTCGCGCTGATCGTCAAGCGTCGGAGTGTCGCCCCTGGCCGTGGCGTCTGCCATCTGCTGCACGACGCTCAGCGCTGCCTCTCCAGTACCGCCTACGAGCGGCACGAACTTTGCCGCACTGGAGAGCGCCCCAGCGTAGGCGGCAACGTGCTTCGCGACCTTCTTGAACCTCGGATCGCGCTTTCCAAGAACCCCGCTCAGCTCGATGAAGAACCGAAGGATCAGGTCGTCTGAGCCAAAGAACGTCCAGGGATTGAAGCTGATCGGGACGCACGTTGGGTCGGCTCTCAGCTCCTCCATCGCCATGTTGGCGATCGAAGTCTTCCCCGATCCCCATACACCGCAGATGGCGATCACATTCCCACCCTCAGCGGAGGTCACACGGGCCTCTGCTGCAACTCGCGACGCAATCTGACCACGGCGGAATCGGTCCTGCGCCTTTCCTCGGATCGCAGCGTCGCTCAGGGAACGCGTGCTCTGAGACTCAACGCTCATCGACGCTCACTGCAAATGCCAGCATCCGCCGGCGGTCTTCCCTGGAGCAGGAGTCGCGGTGGTCGTCGGGTCCGTAGCGCGACGGAGTACTGGCCCCGCGCGATGTATCCGGACTGGCCGCCGATCTTCGCGCGCGTGCATGCGATCTGCCCGACCGGCCGGCTGCTGGACGGCGCGGCTGTGACCGCCACCGCGGGAACGACAGCGATCAGGCACGCGTCTGCAAGTACTCCGATAAGACGACGACGCATCCGGTCCCTTCCTTGGTGTCTTCGATGCGCCTGGTAGCTCATCTCCTTCACCGAAATCTAGGTGTCGGTCGGCGCGCCCGCAAACGAGAACGGATGCGCAACTCACACCACTTCGTGCGGTTGGTCTCCCAGCTCGTCGTGATCGGCTTGCAGCCGAAAGCCGGCGACTCACGGTTCCGGGGTCTGTCCGCTTTGTCCTAGGTCGATCCTAGGCGTCGAAGGACTCGCGCAGCCGCCTGAGATTGCGCCAGGCCGCCGACGGCCCGTGGACACGCTCGTCGAAGAGCGCGCGGGCCTTCGCGAGGGCGTAGGCGGGGAACTCGTCGTCGGTCGCCTCCAGCGCCTCGCCGAGCTGGAGGATCGTCGGGTCGGTGGGGACGCGTCTGGGGTCGAGTTCGAGACGCGTGATCGTGTCGGTCGACACGCCTGGCTCGCCAGCGCGAGCGGTGCGGTGGGAGAGCATGCTGCGGCTGAGGCCGCGGTCCTCACGGAGCTTGCGGAGCTGCACCGCGAACGGTTCGTCGACAGACACGCGGGCCATGAAATCGCGGATGTGTACCTCGGACAATGGACCGCGGTACATGTACTGTGATACATGTACCGCGATGCACCGATCCGACGTTCGCCTTTCCGATCGAGAGCGCACGACCTTCGCTATCAGGCGCGAGCAGCGTCAGGCGATCCATCGCGAGCTGACGAGCGAGCTGAGCCGGATCGGCGACATCTGGCTCGCGCACAGCTCCGGTCGTTATGAAGAGGCTCGGCGCCTGCGCTGCCGCTTCGAGCTGATCATGCGGCTGCTCGACGACCTCGGCTGGTCCCGTGACGACCCGGCCGAGGTCTTCGAGATCACGATGCCAGACAGCGAGCTTCGCGACGTCCTCCAATCTCTGGCCCGCCGAGCCGCGAACACCATGACGTCGGTAGGGCGGGGCGCCGCACCGGACGAGTTCGAGCGCGGCCGCGCGACGTTCGACACCTGCGCAGACGTGTTGAATGCGCTCGCGGCGCCAACGGCAACCGCGACCGTCGTCGCAGACGGGCGCGTAGCGGAGACGTAGAACGATGCCGCGCTTCCCACATCCTCGTCATGGCGACGCCTTCGTCGCCTTCGGCCGAGCGGTCCGCGAGATGCGGGTGCGCCGCGGCTTTTCGCAGGAGTCGCTCGGCGTGAGCGCCGACCTGCATCGGAACTACGTCGGGGCGATCGAGCGCGGCGAGATCAACCCAACGCTGCGAGTTATCCGGAAGCTCGCCCGCGCCTTGACGATGCGGGCGTCAGAGCTGCTGGCCCTGTCTGAGGAGCGTGAGCGCGAACTGCATACCGACGCGGAGGCACGCGCCCGTGGCGGCAGTGCAACCCGCTCGCCCGACTCCTAGCCAAAGACCGCCGCCAACGGCAGCTGCGCCTCCGCGATCGCCGCGGAAGCCGCGCGGGCACCTGCCTCAACGGCCGGTCGCGGACTGACCTGGAAGATCGTGTCGTCGCCGGCCAGGAGCCGGGCGCGGCTTGTCAGCGCCAGTTCCTCGCGTCCGGCGTACCGCATCCGCGTCGGGTCGTCGGGCGGTCCGGTCGCCGCCGTCAGCTGGCGGTCGGCCTCGCGCAGTGCGTTGGGAAGGTGCTGCTCTGTGCTGGTGACGAACAGCACCGCAGGCTCGTCGGGCTGCGTCGCGAAGCGCGTGCGGCGCCAGCCGTCGGCCAGGAAGTAGTCGTAGCGCGCGAACTTGCTCGTGAGCTTCGTCGCGCGGCGGGTGCGGTCGTACTCGATCAGCACCGAGATCAGCTCGCCGGTCTGATGGTGCTTGCCGATCAGCGTCGCGTCGGGCTCCAGCGGTCCGCGGTGGCTGAGCCCCGGGCGCACGACGTCGCCGTCGGGCAGCTCGTTGCTCGGATGGGCGTCGAGCGGACGCTCCTCGTGATCCGGATCGATCGCGCCCGACCGCGGGCCCTGGATCGTGAAGGGCGCGGCGTGCAGCAGCGCGCCGGCACGACCACGATGGGCGGCGGCCCGCGCAGCCAGCTCGCACAGCAGCGCGTTCAGCTCGAGGTCGTGCTCGGCGTAGCTGAAGGCGTGCAGCTCGCTGAGCTTCCACGGCGGACAAGACTCCGGCCGCCGCTCGGCGAGCAGCCTGTGGCCCTTCGTGTCGAGCTCGTAGATCCACTGCGCGCCGCCGCTGCGCGGCACGATCGGCGGCCGGAAACGACGGATGAGGCCGGCGTGGAACAGGACGTGGAGCCGGTCGCGCAAGCGGCTGTTGTACGTGCCCCAGGCGAGCGCAGCGACCATCGTCGTGGTGAGATAGCGCAGCTCGGCGAGGACGTAAAGGATGTCGAGGTCCCGTTCCGTCAGCGGAGGCCGGCGGGGAGCCACTGGATCGCGCTCGTCGAAGTGAAGCGTGCGCGTCAGGAGCGCGTCGACGCCGGCGTGCACGACGGGCAGCAGGAGCGCGCTCACGGCACCAACTCGATCGTCACGGCGTCGCGGCGGATCGTGCGCTTGCGCGCGTCGACGACGACGGCGACCGTGGGCTTCCAGACGATCTCAGCCCCCGCCTGTGGGGCCACACGCACAGCGATCCGGTAGGTGCCTGCCGGCAGTCCGCCTGCGGACGGCGCGCGAGGGATCGCTGCGTCGAACCGGCGCATCGACGCGTCGGAGGCGCGGGCAGCGAACGCACCCGATGGCCCGTCGACCGCGTTCAGCACGATTGTCACCTCAGCTCCCGCCGTGCTCGGCCGCGCTGCCCAGCCAGTCAGGTCGACGCGCACGAGACGGTCACGGACGACGACGGGCGTATCGGCATCCCAGATCAGCGGCGGCCTGATCGGCGTTCTCTCGTCATGCGGGTGGTAGCCGCGGGCCTCCTGCTCGCGCTCGTGGTGATCGCGCGCACGGTCACCGACGCGTGCGAGCAGCGGCTCGATCGCGACCGTGTCGGCGGTGAAGACGGGTTGCGGCGCGCCGTCGGCGAGCCAGAGGTTCTGCACCTGATGATCGGGAGCGTGTGCGATGTCGAGCGGGTCGATGGCGAGCTTGCGCTGGTCGTCGACGTTGGCGCTGATCGCGTCGCTGTAGAGGTCCATCGCCAGGCCCGCGACCGCGCGCGAGTCGTCCAGGTGACGCGTGCGCGTGATCGACACGTTCTGGAGCAGGCTCTGCACGCCGCTCCGAACGCGGTCGTCGAGGATCTGCCCGGAGTGCTGGAAGGCGACGACCGGTTCGAGCAGCGCCGAGCGGCTCTCCGCGAGGAGCGTGGCGAAGCTGGGCGTCATGATGTTGTGGGCCTCGTCGATGACGAGCGTGCAGGGCGTCCGCTGCGCTCGATCGAGCGCCTGGATGCGATGGAGGGCGCGCTGCACGAGCAGCACGACGAGCTGGCAGAAGATCGCCGCGTTGTCCTCGCCGACTGCCTGCTTCGAGCCGTTGATGACGAGCACGTCGCGGTCGCGCACGATCTTCAGCAGGTCGAGCGCGACGGGGTGGTTGGTGGCGAGCGTCAGCGCCGGCACGTCGAGGAACCGCTGCAGCTTGTTGCGCGGCGCGGCGACGGCCTCGACGACGAAGCGCGGGTTGGCCGCGAGCAGCGCTGGGAACTCCCGCAACCAGAAGTCCCGCACGTTGTCGATCTCGGTGTGGAAGCCGAGTTCGCGCGCGACCCAGTTGCGGTACCCGGCGTCGAAGGGATCGAGCATTCGCTGCACGTGCGCGAGCGTCGGCGTCTCCTCCGCGACGCAGACCGCGGTCGTGGCGGCGCGCAGCAGCGAATCCGAGCGGGCGCCGACGCTGCTGTCGCCGTGGATCTCGCGGATCGCTGCGATCAGCATGTCTGCGCGGACCTCGGGCGTGATCTCGCCGGTCGCGAGCGGGTTGACGCCGACACGCGGCCGGTGCAGGTCGAGGATGTGCACGCGACGTTGAGGCGGGATTACCGCGAGCGCGTCTCGCGCCAAATCCTCCTTGAGGTCGATCACGACGAGCGCCCGGCGCGGATCACGGGCGGCGTTGCCGATGCAGCGAAGCAGCAAGCTGCTCTTCCCCGCTCCCGGAGCACCGATGACGGCGAGTCCCTTCCGGCGGTCGGCGGGTGCGATCCCGACCGGACCGTGCTCGTCGACCAGCAGCATGTCGCGCGGATCCCGGCTGATCGCCGCCGGCGCCGACTGGCGCCGCGCGGTGATGCGGCGCAGACCGGCGTCCTTCACGCGCGCGCTCGGCAGGTGCCAGCAGCTGGCGACCTCTGCAGCCGAGAGGGCGCCCGTCCGCAAGGACGGGATGAGCGGAGGGAGACCGACTCGCACACGATCTGCGAACAGGCGCCGACGCAGCCGGACGCCGTGGGCGCGCAGCTCGTTGTCCTGCCGGAGCTCGGCGAGCGCACCGCTGAGCGCGTCCGCAACGGCATGCGCGCCGCGCGGAACGACGATGCGCAGGTCGAACCAGTAGTACGCGCGTCCTACGCCCTCGACCGCGCCGCGGAGGTCCTTCTGCGCGGTGACGCTCTCGATGCCGGGCTCGGCGCCCGGCTGGCCGGTCTCGACTCGAAGGCTGCGCTCGCGTTTGCGGACGACGCGCGCGGCCCGGCGCTCGGCCCACGGAGGCGCCGGTGTCAGCGTGAGCTGCACCGTCGCGTCGACGCCAGCGCCGTGCAGCTGATGGACGAGCGAGCTGATGGCGGAGTGGGTGAAGTCTCTCGTCGTCTGCAGCGACCAGACCCACGCCCGGCGCTTCTTCAGCCGCACGACATCGACCGTGACTCGGCGAACGGCATGACGCCGAGCCCGCGCGGAGAACGCCGCACCCGGCGCCTCGACCGACGCGAGCATCGGGTCCGGGGCCGCCGCCTTCGCGCGCACGCCGGGGTAGGTCGCGCGCAGGCGGGCGAGGATCGCGGGCCACGCGCGAGCGGTCGTCATCGCGTTGAAGGCGACGGTCCGCCGCGAGGCGTCGGCGTGCTCCTCGAGGACGAGCGTGTCCGGGCCGAGCAGTGTCGAACGAGCGAAGCGGCGCTGCGACCGCAGGACCGGCGCAAGGCCGTCGGCGAGCTTGGCGACCTCGTACGGCTCGGCGAGCGTGTCGCGGGGCAGCAGCAGCTCGAACCGCACCGGCCGGAGTCCAGCTTGGACAGCGGCGAGTCGTGTCCGGAACGGCCACCGCCGGCCGAGCTCTTTTGGATGGCGGAGACGGCGCCCGAGGACGCGACCGAGCACGATCGCCACGGCCACGGTGGCGGTGACGGTCAGCAGGACCATGACGATCGTCGAGAGCCGAGCGGCGCCCAGCGCCGGCACCGGAACCGCGAGAGTCCCCAGCTGCTCCCACACGTCCGTCATCGCCGACGACTGAGCCACCGGGATGCCACCGAGCACGACGATCGTCGCCGCGAAGACGGCGAAGCGTGCGAGACGCTGCGCGAGCGGACGCATCACGGACGCGGGGTGAGGAACGTCTCTACGACCGCCGCGGCTCCGAGAAGCAGCACGCCCGCGGCAGCCGCGACAACCAGGTCGTCCGTTCGAACAGGCGACCCGTGACGCGCGAGCAGCCACGGCGCGCCGCAAACGGCGAGCGCGGTCCACTCGAGCGGCAGATGAGGCAGGAACGGCATCAGCCGGGTGCCGTGGACGCCGAGCGCCGCACCGACGAGCATCGCGTTCAGCGTGAGCGTGCCGGCGACCACGATGTCGGAGACCGTGCGCGGTACCGGGCGACGCCACGCGCCGATCGCGGTGAGCAGCAGCGGAAGCAGCGCGACGCGCACGTTGCCGGCGAAGCGCGTGATGATCAGCGCGTGTAGGCTCGGACCGCTCGGCTGGAGATCGAGACCGAGGCCGCCCAGGAAGCCTGCGGCCGCCCGGCGCAGCGGATCGATCGTGCCGACGAGCAGCATGCTGCCTCCCGTCACCGCCCACAGCGCGACCGTGATCGTCGCCGCCGGGCGGACCAGGCGGTCGCCGAGACCCGTCACCGCTGCGGCTCCCACTCGCTGACCGCCCAGCCGCCCTCCACCTCGACGACGGTTGCGATCGTCACGTGGTAAGCGGGAGGAAGTGCCTCGTAGACGCCTTCGCCCGTCGTCGTCTCCCGGGTCACCAGCACCCACCGGTCGCCGCCTCCGCGAGCTTCGGCGAGCGCGACGACAACCCCGCGGTTAGCGATCCGGCCCTCACGGAGCTCGTAGTCGCGCGCCGTCTCGGCTGCCGCTCGCCGCTGGCTCGCGGCGGCCTCGCCAACCGCCATCGCCACAAGCTGTCGCCGGTGCGACGCGAGCGTGTCGTACGTCCAGTTGATGTAGAGGCGCGCGAATCGCTCGACGGCGACTCGTGCGCTCGGCGCCGGCGCTGAGCGCGGCGCCGAGTCGCGGTACGGACGAGCGGGCCGCACCTCGTTGTCGACGATGCGAGGCGCCGGCTCGCCGGCCGTCTCGCTCCGAGTCCCGTCGTACGGGTCGCCGAGACCGCACCCGGATATGAAGGCGACGACAGCGATGCCGGCGACCAGAGAGAGGAAGTGAGCTCGGGAAGCGCGCATCAGTATCCCTCCGGGTGACGAGGCGTGAAGCCGGTGTCGGGGCGACGGGCGGTGTGCCAACCGATCCCGTCGACGCCCTGGTCGCTCGGGCCATAGCGATGCGTGTCCCACCTCAGGCCGGCGACGTACATGTAGACGTGGCCGCCGTTGGCGAGCAACGAGATCCATCTCCCGTAACCCGGCCGGCCGTACCCGGCGGCCATGTCCCCGCTCGGCGGCGTGTAGTCGGCGGAGGCGAGACCGCCACCGTGGAGGAGGTACGAGACGCTGCTGGAGCAGTCGTACGACGGGCTGATCTGGCTCAACGGCAGCCCGTGACCGCCGCCATACACATACGGCTTCCCGACGATCTCGTTGCCGGCCGCGATGACGCGCTTGACGGCGTCGGGCGCCTCGCGCGGCGCGGCGGCAAGCCCGTTCGGCAGCAGTCTCGCGCGCTGGCCCGCGGTCAGCGGCGGCGGGCCGCCGATGGGGCCCGGCGCGACGCACTCGGTCGTCGACCCGTCGCCGCCGGCGGCCCCCTCCGGGGTGTCGCCGAGCGTCGCCCCCGCGCCGCTTCGCGGCAGCAGCTGGATCTGGACGAGGTTCGAGCTGATGCCAAGGGCTCTCGCGGCCGGGCCCCAGAGGTCGATGCGGTAGCGCTCGCCGGCGATCGTCGAAGCGCCCTGTCCGAAGCCGATGTCGCGCTTGTGGACGACGACGCTCCGGCCGCGGTACGCGACGCGAACAGCCGCCATCCACGGCAGTCGACCGAGGGCGTTCGCCGTCTCGAACGTGACGCCGTTGTTATCGGTCTTCAGCGAGAGCTCGGCGAAGGTGTCCGGATGTCGGCTGAGGTCGGACTGGTCGGCGTCGGGAATCGCCCCGCGAGTCCCGGTGCCCGTGCCGTCGCCGGTATAGAAGGTCGTGGCGCCGACCCGGTACCACCGGCCCGGCTCCATCTCGAGCGGGGTCGAGAACAACGCGCGCTGACGTTCGGTGAGCCCCGCGGGCGGGGCGGTGCGCTCGACCTGGACGCCCGGCACGGACTCGTCGGCGCACTCGGCTTCAGGGCTGCCGGCGAACAGCGCCAGCACGACCAGCACCAGCATCAGCGGCACCGCGACGACGAAGGCGCCGAACAAGGCGACGAAGCGCCCGAGGCGCCCAGGGCGGCGACGAGCCACGGCGACGAGCAGCGGCGCGACGTTCATCGCGCCGCCGCCTGCATCGCGTGCCAGTCCGGGTCGCACAGCAGCCGCAGCGCGTCCCACGCCCGCTCGTGCCCGTCTCCATCGGCCTGCCGGAGCGCGCGGCGGCGGAGCGGTTCGTCGAAGTTCGGGTCGTTCGTCGCGAGCCAGTATTCCGCCGCGCCGAGCCGGATCGAGACCTTCCCCTGCCCGCGCGTGCCGTTCATCAGGAACGCCGTGGAGAACTGGCGCTTGGCGGTCTGCAGACCGGCGATCGCTTCGCTCACCGCCGGCGTCAGAGCGACCGCCTCGCGGATGAAGTTCAGCTCCGCCATCTCCTGACGGAGGAAGATCTTGATG
>Ga0164243_10007186_pt1 | contig 16673 bp, 15 predicted proteins | sample OricompcompostOP_FD_108781 | JGI IMG/M metagenome (GOLD analysis project Ga0164243, IMG submission 108781) | Organic Plus compost microbial communities from Emeryville, California, USA - Original compost - Organic plus compost (OP) | ecosystem: Engineered > Solid waste > Mixed feedstock >... | reverse complement strand
GTCGGTCTGGGCTACGTACCGGAAGACCGGCAGCACGACGGGTTCGTCGGCAGCTATACGGTTGCCGAGAATCTTGTGCTGAACACCTACGAGAAGGCGCCCTACGCCCGCGGGCTCGCGCTGCGTCCGGAGGTGATCCGCGGCAACGCCAGGGATCGGGTCGAGGAGTTCGACATCCGCACCCTGTCCATCGACACGTCGGTCTCCTCGCTGTCCGGCGGCAACCAGCAGAAGGTCGTGCTGGCCCGCGAGATGTCCCGCCCGCTGTCGGTTCTGGTGGCCAGCCAGCCGACCCGCGGCGTCGATGTCGGCGCCATCGAATTCCTGCACAAACGGCTGGTGGCCGAGCGGGATCGCGGCACAGCCGTGTTGATCATCTCCACCGAGCTGGAGGAGGTCGCCGCGCTGGCCGACCGGGTCGCGGTGATGTACCGCGGGCGGATCGTCGGCATCGTTCCGCCGAACACCTCGCGCGAGGTGCTCGGCCTGATGATGGCCGGCGTCCCGACCGAGGAGGCGATGGAATCGGTGGACACCGTGACCGCCGAGATCGACGGGGTGGTGACATGAGATCCGCGCTACGGGAGATGGTGACGACCCTGGTCGCGATCCTGCTCGCGCTGCTCGTCGGCGCGGTCCTGATGGTGGTCTCCGATTCCGAGGTGATCGGCAAGTACGCGTACTTCGGCTACCGTCCCGGCGACGCGATCGCCGCGACACTGGACAAGGTGGGCGGCACCTATCTGGCGCTGATCAAGGGCGCGGTGGGCGGCTGGGGGCCGATCACCGAGACGACCGCCCAGGCGGCGCCGCTGATCTTCGCCGGTCTGGGTGTCGCCCTGGCGTTCCGGGCCGGATTGATCAACATCGGAGGCCAGGGCCAGGCGATCTGGGGCGCGATCTTCGCCGCGTACGTCGGCTTCGCCGTCCATCTGCCGCTGGTCATCCATGTCATCGCCGCAGTGCTCGCCGGTGTCATCGGCGGCGCCATCTGGGGCGGCATCGTCGGCTGGCTCAAGGCACGGACCGGCGCCCACGAGGTGATCGTCACGATCATGCTCAACTACGTGGCGACCGGCATGTTGAGCTGGCTGCTGACCACCTCGGTGTTCCGCCGGCCGGGCCGGACCGACCCGATCTCGCCGGTGGTCGACTGGACGGCAACCTTCGCCAGGCTGGAGGGCAGCCAGTTACACGTCGGCTTCTTCCTGGCGCTGGGCGCAGCGGTCGGCGTCTGGTGGCTGTTGGAGCGGTCGACCGTCGGCTTCGCCCTGAAGGCCGTCGGGTCGAATCCGAACGCCGCGGCCACGGCGGGGATGAGCGTGGGCCGGGCGATCGTGATCGCGATGGTGCTCGCCGGCGGGCTGGCCGGTCTGGCCGGCGTCAACATGGCCCTGGCGCCCAGCCAGAGCGGCGTCCCGATCCCGTTGACCAACGGCATCGTCGGGACTGTCGGCTTCGACGCCGTCACCGTCGCGCTGCTCGGCCGCTCCCGGCCGCTGGGCGTGGTGCTCGCCGGGCTGCTCTTCGGCGCGCTGCACGCCGGTGGACTCGGCATGCAGAGCATCGCCCAGACGCCGCTGACCCTGACCACCGTGCTGCAGGCGTTGATCGTGTTGTTCGTCGCCGCGCCGGCGCTGATCGGCAGACTGCTGCCGTTCCTCAAGGGCCGGCAGCGGAGCGGGGCACCGGAATCGACCGGAGCGCTGACGTGAGCACGGACATGAGCACCGACCAGCTGCCCGATGCCGTCGTCGAAGCGCCCGCGGCGCGGCGCCAGCGGCTGACGACCGGAGGGTTGATCGTCCTGGTCGGCCTGCTGCTGTTCGGGCTGCTCGCCGCCACCCACGGCAGCGCGAAGTTCGCTCTGTCCAGTGCGTTCGATCCGGTCCAGCTGCCGACCTTCACCCTGCCCGGCATCCTGACCGTGGTCGTCTGCGCGGTGGCCTGTGTGCTGGCCGGCGCGGGTTTCCTCTCCGGACGCCTGGGCGGCCGGTGGCCGGCACTGGCCGGAACCGTCGGCGGCGTCGGGTTCCTGCTCGGCTTCCTCACCTGGGCGGCGGCCGGCAGGGAACTCCCGTTCCAGCTCAGCAACCAGTTGGCCGGCACCTTCGCGGTCGCCACGCCGCTGGTGCTCGGCGCCCTGGCCGGTGTGCTGTGCGAACGGTCCGGAGTGATCAACGTGGCGATCGAGGGCCAGTTCCTGGTCGCTGCGCTGGCTGCGGCGGTCGTCGGCACGTTGACCCACTCGATCTTCTGGGCGATCGTCGCCGCTGCGGTCGCCGGTGTCGGCCTGGCCGCGTTGCTGGCGGTGTTCGCGATCAAGTACCTGGTCAACCAGGTGGTGCTCGGCGTGGTGCTCAATCTGTTGGCCACCGGGATCACCGGATTCCTGTACGACCAGCTGATCCAGCCGCACGCAGGCACCCTGAACAGCGCGCCGGTGATGGAGAACATCCCGATCCCGGTGCTGTCCAGGATCCCGTTCTTCGGTCCGGTGATCTTCGACCAGAACGCCCTGGCCTACCTGGCCGGCATCTCCGTGGTGGTCGTCTGGCTGCTGCTGTTCAAGACCAAATGGGGATTGCGGGTGCGTGCGGTCGGTGAACATCCCCGGGCGGCGGACACGGTGGGCATCAGCGTGGTGGGCATGCGCTGGCAGGCCGTGCTGGCCGGCGGTGTGTTCGCCGGGATGGGCGGCGCCTTCTTCACCCTGGCCTCGACCGGCGCGTTCTCCAAGGAGTTCACGGTCGGCAACGGGTTCATCGCGCTGGCCGCGGTGATCATGGGCCGCTGGCATCCGGGCTGGTCGGCCCTGATGGCGTTGTTCTTCGGGTTCGTCACGCAGTTGGCCTCGCAACTGCAGACGCTGAACACCCCGGTGCCCAGCGACTTCCTGCTGATGTTGCCGTACGTGGCGACCGTGATCGCGGTGGCCGGGCTGATCGGCCGGGTGAGACCGCCGGCCGCCGACGGCGAGCCGTACCAGAAGGCGTGATGGAACAGATCGATTGGGAGGCGCTGCGTGCCGCGGCCCGTGAGGTCAACCGCCGTGCCTACGCCCCGTACTCTGGCTACCGGGTGGGCGCTGCCGGGCTGGTCGACGACGGGCGGATCGTCCTCGGCTGCAACGTCGAGAACGCCGCCTACGGGGTCACCTTGTGTGCCGAATGCGGGATGGTCTCGGAGCTGCACAGCACGGGCGGCGGACGCTTGGTCGCCGTCGCCTGTGTGGACGCCGAGGGCCATGCGCTGATGCCGTGCGGGCGCTGCCGGCAGCTGCTCTGGGAGTCCGGGGGTGCGCAATGCCTGCTGGACACCGCCTCCGGCCCGAAACCGATGAGCGACGTGCTCCCCGACGCCTTCGACGCCGGCGATCTCAACCGCTGATCGATAGCAATCACGTCCCCGATGGGTAATTGGGCCTAGGCGGCCTTGTTTTCCACAACGGCGGCGTCATTCCTATCACCGTCCACAGATTTCCCGTGGCCTGAATCACGGCGGCCCGACAGTCACATAACCAAGGATGTGAAGGAACACATCCGAGAATTGTTGCGGGACGGATCCGGGGTGATTCGCCGCCGTGATCAGTCGACGGCGGTGATCCAGCAGTTGGATCGACTGCGCGCTCGCGGCGAACTGGTCACCTTGCTCCCCGGGATCCTGACGACACCGGAACTGGAGTCGTCCTGGCCGGTCAGGCTGGCCGCAGGATTGGCGTGGCTCGGACCGGACGCGATCGTCACCCGACGTTCGGCGGCCCGGCTGACCTTCTGGCCGGACTGTGACACCGAGTTGGTCGAACTGTCCCTGCCGCAGTCGCCGCTGCGACCCCGGAAGGGCTGGTCGGTCAGCAAGGGCCGGATCCCTCCCGAGTGGCTCTGGCAAAGGGATGGAACCCGCCTCACCTGCGCCGCCTACACCGCCGTTGAGTTGGCTGCGGAGCCCGACGCGGGAGACATCATCGATCGGGCCCTCCGCTCCAAGCAGGCGACACTTGATCAGATGTGGAAAGCCCTACAGGCCATGCCCGGCCGGCGGGGCAACTCCGTCAGGGCCGACTTGTTGCGCGACTCGCGGGACAAACCCTGGTCGGAGCTGGAGCGCCTCGCTCACCGGCTGCTGCGGCAGAACAGAATCAAAGGCTGGCGAACCAATGTGTGGGTTCGAACGGGTTCCGGCGGCTGCTTCGCCGACGTGTTCTTCCCCGGCTCGCGCCTGATTGTCGAATTCGACGGGTGGGAGTTCCACAGTGACCGGGCCGCGTTCGAGGACGACCGGCGACGCCGGAACGAACTCGTGTTGGCCGGTTACCGAGTGCTGAACTTCACCTGGCTGCAGCTGATCGACGACCCGAAATGGGTGCTCAGTTGCATCCGGCGCGCACTGCGTGCCGCGGCATGACAGTAATCACGTCCTCGATGGCGTTCGGGGGCTCTCGACGCCGGAAAACGATAACCGCGTCGTCATTCCTATCACCCTGACTATCCTGGCGCTGTGGGGATCGCTCGGGAGTTGGTGCAGCGGGCACCCAAGGTGTTGCTTCATGATCATCTGGACGGTGGGCTCCGGCCGCAGACGATCATCGAGTTGGCTGCTGCCGTCGACCACGAATTGCCTGCAACCGATGCGGATGCGCTGGGCGGCTGGTTCGCCGAATCCTGCAACTCCGGTTCTCTGGAACGCTACCTGGAGACCTTCCGGCACACCGTTGCGGTGATGCAGACCGCCGACGCGCTGCATCGCGTCGCCAAGGAGATGGTGCTCGACCTGGCAGCCGACGGCGTCGTCTACGTCGAATCCCGGTGGGCGCCCGAACAACATCTCGAGGCCGGGCTCGGCCTGCACGAGGCCGTGGAAGCCGTACGCGACGGGCTGGCCGACGGAATGGCTGAGGCGGAAGCACTCGGCGCACCCATCGTGGCCCGGCAGATCCTCACCGCGATGCGCCACGCCTCGAGTGCCCGGGAGATCGCCGACCTGGTGATCAGCTACCGCAACGACGGCGTGGCCGGATTCGACATCGCCGGCGCCGAGGCCGGCTATCCGCCCAGCCGCCACCTGGCTGCCTTCGACCACATCAAGCGCAACAACGGCTACATCACCATCCACGCCGGCGAGGGATTCGGATTGCCCTCGATCTGGGAGGCCGTGCAGTTGTGCGGCGCCAACCGGCTGGGCCACGGCGTCCGGGTGATCGACGACATCACGATCACCGAACGCGGCGCGGAACTCGGCGATCTGGCCGGCTACATCCGCAACGTCCGCGTCCCGCTGGAGATGTGCCCGTCGTCGAACGTGCAGACCGGCGCCGCCGACTCAATCGCTGATCATCCGATCCGGACGTTGGCCGAACTCGGCTTCCGGGTGACCGTCAACACCGACAACCGACTGATGAGCAACACCACGCTGACCCGGGAGTTCGTCCTCCTGGCCGAGGCGTTCGACTATTCCCTGACCGATATGAGGTGGCTGACGCTCAATGCGATGAAGAGCGCCTTCCATGCCCACCCGGAACGGCTGCGTCTGATCGAGCAGGTGATCAAACCCGGGTATCAGCAGCTGATCAGCGAGACGGAGGCCGCCCGATGACCGGGGAGGAGGTGCTCAACATCGTTGCCCTGATCGTCGCCGGCCTGCTGGTGATCAACATCGTCGGCGCGATCATCACACTCTTCCTGGAACGGCGCGACACCGCTTCGCTCTGGGCCTGGATACTGGTGTTGACCCTGGTCCCGGTACTCGGGTTCATCCTGTATCTGTTCATCGGGCGGCGGATCACCAACTCCAAGATCTTCCGGTTGCTCGACGGCTCCGAGGCGGGCCACCACAAGGCAGGCAAACTGCAGCTTGCCGAGGTCAACCGCAACGAGTACGAGTTCGTCAACGCGGTCAGCCAGGCCAATGTGGAGCTGGCCACACTGTTGATGAACGACGACACCGGCTCACTCAGCCACAACAACGCCGTCACGGTGTTCGACGACGGGGCCCAGAAGTTCGAGTCGCTGCTGGAGGACATCCGGTCGGCCGAGGACCACGTCCATCTGCTCTACTACATCTTCCGCTCCGACGCCCTGGGCCAGCGCGTCCTCGAGGCGTTGATCGAACGCGCCCGGGCCGGCGTTGCGGTACGCCTGTGTTACGACGCGTACGGCGGACGCAAGATCGCCAGGCGCTACCTGAAGCAGTTGCGGGAGGCGGGCGGGGAAGCGTACCCGTTCTTCCCGAACAACTTCGGACCGATCAACTTCCGTGTCAACTTCCGGACACACCGCAAGATCGCCGTGATCGACGGGCGGATCGGTTACGTCGGCGGATTCAACATCGGCGACGAGTACGTCACCCCGACCAAGAAGTTCGGCTACTGGCGGGACACCCACCTGCGGATCGAGGGCAGTGCCGTCGAATCGCTGCAGACCAGATTGCTGATGGACTGGAACGTCGCAGCACCCAAGAACCGCCGGGTCGGGCACGAGCCGCGCTATTTCCCGGTCCTGGATTCCGAACCGGGCGACGTTGCCGTCCAGATCGTGTCCAGTGGCCCGGACTCGGAACTGGAGCTGATCAAGTACGGCTACCTGAAGGCGATCCACGAGGCGAACCGCTCGATCCGCATCCAGACCCCCTACTTCATGCCCGACGCGGCGATGATGGACGCCCTGAAGATCGCTGCACTGGCCGGGATCGACGTCCACCTGATGATCCCCGACCGGCCCGACCATCCGCTGGTCTACCCGGCAACGCTGTCCTACGCTGACGAGTTGGCCAAGGTCGGGGTCAACGTGCACATCTACGAGGGCGGTTTCCTGCACGCCAAGACGCTGCTGGTCGACGACGAACTCGCCTCGGTCGGCACCGCGAACTTCGACTACCGCAGCTTCCGGCTCAACTTCGAGGTGAACGCCTTCATCTACGACGTCGAACTCGGCAAGAGAATGGCCGCCATCTACGACCGCGACCTGCTGCAGTGCCGACCGTTCGACCATGATCAGGTCTACCGGCGCCCGTTCGTCGGGCACGTCAAGGAGGCGGTGAGCCGCTTGGTGGCGCCGCTGCTGTGACCACGATGCGGTCCGTGGTTCGGCACCCGATTAGGGTGAGGCCATGGCTTCTCATGTGCTGACCTCCGTCGCCTGGCCGTACGCCAACGGTCCGCGACACATCGGTCACGTCTCGGGTTTCGGTGTCCCCTCCGATGTCTTCTCCCGCTACATGAGGATGTCCGGCCACAACGTCCTGATGGTCTCCGGGACCGACGAGCACGGCACCCCGATCTCGGTACAGGCCGAGGCAGAGGGTGTCTCCGCCCGCGAGCTGGCCGACAAGTACAACGCCGTCATCACCCGGGACCTGCAGGGACTCGGCCTGTCCTACGACCTGTTCACCCGGACCACCACGCGCAACCACTACCGGGTCGTCCAGGACATGTTCACCGCGTTGTTCAAGAACGGCTACGTCGTGCCGAAGAAGACCATGGGCGCGATCAGCCCGAGCACCGGCCGGACGCTTCCCGACCGCTACATCGAGGGCACCTGCCCGATCTGCGGCTATGACAGCGCCCGCGGCGACCAGTGCGACAACTGTGGCAACCAGTTGGACCCGATCGACCTGATCAACCCACGCTCCCGGATCAACGGCGAGGTGCCGCGGTTCGTCGAGACCGAGCACTTCTTCCTCGACCTGCCTGCCCTGGCCGGATCTCTGGACAAGTGGCTGGCCACCAAGACCGAGTGGCGCCCGAACGTCCTGCGCTTCTCCCACAACCTGCTCGCCGACCTCAAACCGCGGGCCATCACCCGTGATCTCGACTGGGGCGTGCCGATCCCGCTGGACGACTGGCGGGACCAGTCGATGAAGCGGATCTACGTCTGGTTCGACGCGGTGATCGGCTATCTGTCCGCGTCCATCGAATGGGCCCGACGGGTCGGCGATCCGGATGCCTGGAAGCAGTGGTGGCTGGATCCTGAGGCCCAGGGCTACTACTTCATGGGCAAGGACAACATCGTCTTCCACTCGGTGATCTGGCCGGCGATCCTGCTCGGCCAGAACGGCCAGGGTGACCACGGCGGCGAGGTCGGACCGTTCGGCACGCTGAACCTGCCCAGTGAGGTGGTGTCGAGCGAGTTCCTCACCATGAGCGGTTCTAAGTTCTCCACCAGCCGCGGCCAGGTGATCTACGTCGGTGACTTCCTGCGCGACTTCGGCCCGGACGCGCTGCGCTACTTCATCGCGGTCGCCGGCCCGGAGAACCAGGACACCGACTTCACCTGGGCCGAGTTCGTCCGGCGAACGAACTTCGAACTGGCCAACGAGTGGGGCAACCTGGTCAACCGTTCGGTGTCCATGGCTCATCGGCAGGTGGGCGCGATCCCGGAGGCCAACGACCAGCGCGATGTCGATCATGATCTGCTCGCGCTGTCCCGAACCGCCTTCGACGAGGTCGGCGCGCTACTGCGCCGCAGCCGGTTCAAGCAGGCGATGACCGAGTCGATGCGGGTGGTCACCGCGGCCAACAAGTACATCTCCGACCAGGAGCCGTGGAAGCTCAAGGACGACCCTGTCCGCCGGGACACCGTGCTGCACACCGCCCTGCAGGTGGTCTCCGACGCGAACACGCTGCTCACCCCGTTCCTGCCGCACGCCGCCCAGAAGGTACACGAGGCACTCGGCCGGGACGGCGTGTGGGCCGCCCAGCCGGAGATCCGTACGGTTTCGGAGGAGGACGGACCGGACTATCCGGTGCTGATGGGGGAGTACGCCGCCGAACAGGCCCGCTGGGAATCGACGCCCATCCGACCGGGCACCCCGATGCAGAAGCCGACACCACTCTTCCCCAAGCTCGATGAGAGCCTCGGCGAGACCGGACCGGACTGGGCCAGGCTCGACTGACCGCCGTTTGCATTTAGTTAGGCAGTCTATATAGACTGCTTATGTGTCTGTTTCCAGTGTGCCCGCACCGAGTGCGTCGGCTCTCGCCGGAGACCTGTTCCTGGCCTGCGGCCGGCTGAGCCGGGCGGCCGGGCGGTTGAACCGGGCCGGTGACTCGGCTGCGACCTGGCGCGCGATGGCGATCCTCGACGAGTCGGGTCCGCTGCGGATCAGCGAGTTCGCAACCCTCGACCGCTGCTCGCAACCGACCGCGACCACCATGATCAAGAGGCTCGAGGAGGCCGGGTACGCCGAACGCACGTCGGATCCGCTGGACGGACGGGCCTGGCTGGTCCACCTCACCCCGGCGGGCAGGCATCGACTCGCCGCGATGCGATCCGACACCGCGCGGATGCTGGCCGAACGACTTCATGATCAACAGGACGTGACCGAGGCGGAGATCGCGGCAGTGCTGCAGGTGCTGACCCGACTGACCGAGATGATCAACCGGAAAGGTGATGTGCAGTGACCGGCAGGGCACACCAGGCGGAGCGACCCTCGATCTTCCGGCAGACCAAGGCGGTCTGGGCCGTCGCGTTCGCGTCGGTGATCTCCTTCATGGGCATCGGCCTGGTCGACCCGATCCTGCCGGCGATCAGCCTGCAACTCGGCGCCTCCGCGTCACAGACGATGCTGCTGTTCACCAGCTATCTGATCATCACCGGCGCAGCGATGTTCTTCACCAGCTACGTCTCCGGACGGATCGGCGCCAAGCGAACGCTGCTGATCGGGTTGTTGTTGATCGTGTTGTTCGCCGCCGCAGCCGGTGCCTCGAACTCGGTCGGCATGATCATCGGCTTCCGGGCCGGTTGGGGACTGGGCAACGCCCTGTTCATCTCCACAGCACTGGCCACCATCGTCGGCGCCGCCAGTGGCGGCGTGGACAGCGCGATCATCCTGTACGAGACCGCTCTCGGTGTCGGCATCGCCATCGGCCCGCTGCTGGGCGGCATCCTCGGCCGGATCAGCTGGCGGGGACCGTTCTTCGGCACAGCCGCGCTGATGGCGATCGCGCTGGTCGCCATCCTGCTGCTGCTCGGCAGGACCGGCGCTGAACCCCGGCGGGTCAGCCTGACTGCGCCGCTGACCGCCGTACGGCACAAGGCCATCCTCACCCTCGGCCTGGTGGCGCTGTTCTACAACTTCGGCTTCTTCGTCCTGCTGGCCTACAGCCCGTTCCCGCTGAACGCCGCCGCGAAGGCGATCACCGGCAAGGACATGGACCCGATCCAGCTCGGGCTGATCTTCTTCGGCTGGGGCGTCTGCCTGGCGATCACCTCGGTCTTCGTCGCCCAGCCGATGGCCAACCGGATCGGCCGGCGGACCACCATCTACATCGCGTTGGCCGCGCTCGCCGTGGTCGAGGTGATCATGGCGCTGGGGATCTCCTCCTTCGCCGTCATCACCGTCTGCGTGATCGTCGGCGGACTGTTCCTCGGCATCATGAACACGGTGATGACGGAGTCGGTGATGGAGGCCAGCGATCTGCCGCGCAATGTGGCGTCGTCGACCTACTCCGGGATCCGCTTCCTGGGCGGCGCGATCGCACCGGCGGTCGCCGGGCCGATCTCCACCCACATCGCTGCGGGTGCACCGTTCTTCTTCGGAGCCGCGGCGTTCGTGGCCGCCATGGCAGCGCTGACCATCGGACGGCGCGCGGTTGCCCATATCGATGCCGAGGAGCCGCTGTCGGAGGCCGAAGAGGCCGAACTGCTCACTGCTGCCGACTCCTGACCGGGGCGGCGATGATCGCCAGTGCTTCCGTGGCGCTGACCGGTCGGAAACCGGCGGCCAGCGCCCGACGCTTCAGGCCGGCATCGGTTCCGGCCAGCGCCAGGCCGCGCCGGACCAGCACCGGCAGCGGCTTGCGATGCTCGCGGACGTCCCGGACGAAGCGCAACATGGTGACCAGCCAGGTCGGACGGTCCAGATAGCAGGCGACGACGTCCACATCGGCGCTCCGGCAGAACGACGCGGCCTCGATGGCGAAGATGCCCTCGGCGATGAAACACCGCGCGTCACCCAGATCGATCACCCGGGTGCCGACGGCCGCGCTGGCCGAGATGTCGTAGCGTGGCACCTCGACCCGGCCGGCCCGGGCCAGCTCCTTGATCGCCTCCGCAGCAGCCGCGCCGTTCCAGGTCGACGGGTCGTCCCAATCGACGATCCCCAACGTACGCGGCAATCCCGGATGATCGGCGTCGTAGTAGAAATCGTCGAGATTCAGCGTCGGTACCCCGGCCTTCCGCGCCACCCGGGACTTGCCGCTTCCCGACGGCCCGGCCAGCAGGAAGACCGTACGCGGGCTGCTCAGTAGGAACTCCCACCCGCCAGCGACGGTGCCCCCGTCGGATGCCACACGGTCTTGATCTCCAGGAACGAGCGCAGCCGGATCGTTCCCGGCGCGGCCCGGAAATCCGGCCGTCCCTTCGGGCGGTGGACCCGCTTCACCGTTCCTGCTGCCGCCACTTCGAGCTGCCTGGCGAGTTCATCGTCCGCGCCGGTCAGATCCATGGCATTGACGTCGGCGTGAGCCGCCAGGTGCGGGGCGATCTCGGTGGCGCTCCCGGTCAGGATGTTGACCACACCGGCCGGCATGTCGGAGGTCGCCAACACCTCGCCGAAGGTGATCGCCACACACGGATCGGCCTCCGCCGCGATCACCACGCAGGCGTTGCCGCCGGTGATCACCGGCGCGATCACCGACACCAGCCCGAGCAGCGGCGCGTCGGTCGGGGCGATGATCGCCACCACCCCGGTGGGCTCGGGCGCCGAGTAGTTGAAGTACGGCGCCGAGACCGGGTTGGCCGAACCGAAGACCGCGGTCAGCTTGTCGGTCCACCCGGCGTAATGCACCAGGCGGTCGATCGCGGCTTCGGTCTCGGCCGCGGCCTCGGACCGGTCGACACCGCGACTGGTGATCAACAACTCGACGAACTCGGGCTGCCGGGACTGCAGCATCTCTGCGATCCGGTAGATCACCTGGCCGCGGTTGTACGGCGTCGCCTTCGACCAGCTGCCGAAGCCCTTGCGGGCGGCGACCACTGCGTCGCGCGCGTCCTTGCGGCTGGCCTGCACGGCGTTGGCCATGAAACTCCCTCCGGCATCGGTCACCTGATAGGTGCGTCCGGACTCCGACCGCGGGAACGCGCCGCCGACGTACAGCTTGTAGGTCTTGGCCACGGCGATACTCACTTGATCACCGCCTCGTCGTCGGTGTCCAGGTAGGCGGCGAGACCAGCAGGACCGCCCTCCCGGCCGAACCCCGATTCCTGGTAGCCGCCGAACGGTGAGGCGGGATCGAACTTGTTCCAGGTGTTGTCCCAGATGACACCGGCCTGCAGCCGGGCCGCCATCGCCATCGCCCGGGAGCCCTTCTCGGTCCAGACCCCTGCGGACAGGCCGTACGGGCTGTTGTTCGCCTTGGCCAGGGCCTCCTCCGGGGTACGGAAGGTGATCACCGACAGCACCGGACCGAAGATCTCCTCACGGGCGATCCGCATCGTCTGGGTGGCACCGGTGAAGATCGTCGGCGATACGAAGAATCCCTTGTCCGGCAACGGACAGGACGATCGCCAGACCTGGGCGCCCTCGTCGATTCCGGCCTGGGTGAGCTCGGTGATCTTGTTCCACTGGGCCCGGGAGTTGATTGCGCCGACGTCGGTGTTCTTGTCCAGCGGATCACCGACCCGCAACGTCTCGGTGCGTTCGATCAGCCGGGTGATCAACTCCTCGGCGATCGGCTCCTGGACCAGCAGCCGGGAGCCCGCGCAGCACACCTGGCCCGAGTTGAAGAAGATCCCGTTGACGATGCCCTCGACGGCCTGGTCGATAGCGGCATCGGCGAAGACGATGTTGGCGCCCTTGCCACCCAGTTCCAAGGTGAGTTTCCGGCCGGTGCCGGCCAGGGTCTGCTGGATCTGTTTGCCGACCGCCGTCGACCCGGTGAAAGCGACCTTGTCCAGACCGGGATGTCCGACCAGCGCCGCACCGATGTCGCCCGCGCCGGTGACGACGTTGACCACGCCCGGTGGGAGATCGGCGTCGGCGATGATCTCGGCCAGCACCAACGCCGACAGCGGAGTGGTCTCGGCCGGCTTGATCACCACGGTGTTCCCGGCGGCCAGCGCCGGCCCGATCTTCCAGGCTGCCATCAGCAGCGGGAAGTTCCACGGGATCACCTGACCGGCGACGCCCAGCGGCCGCGGATCCGGTCCGTAGCCGAGATGACCCAACTTGTCCGCCCATCCTGCGTGATAGAAGAAATGCTGGGCGGCGGTCGGTACGTCGAAGTCCCGGGTCTCCTTGATCGGCTTGCCGTTGTCAAGACTCTCCAGCACCGCCAGCTCGCGGGACCGCTCGGCGATTCCGCGAGCGATCCGGAAAAGATACTTGCCGCGTTCGGCGCCGGACAGCTTCGACCACGGACCCTCGTAGGCCCGCCGGGCCGCCCGGACGGCGGTGTCCAGATCTGCTTCGTCGACCGTCGACACGGTGCTCAGCGGCTCACCGCGGCCGGGGTTGATGGTGACAAGATCATCACCGCCGCCCTCGATGAACTTCCCGTCGATGAAGGGCAGATAGCGGTCCTTGACCCGGCCGATCGCCTCGGATTCCGGTGCCGGCGCGTACTCCCAGTCGATCGATCCCGACTCAGTCGACGGTGACATAATCGCCTCCCCAGTAGTGGCCCTCGAGCTGGGTTCGTCGTTGCATGATCAAATCGTTGAGCAGTGAGGACGCACCGAAACGGAACCAGTACGGGTCCAGCCACTCGGGACCGGCGACCTCCCGTACGGCAACCAGGTAACGGATCGCGTCCTTCGCGGTGCGGATGCCTCCGGCGGGTTTGACCGCTCGCTGTTCGCCGGTGAGCCGCTTCCAGTCCCGGACCGCCTGCAACATCACATGGGTGACCGGGAGCGTCGCGGCCGGGCTGACCTTACCGGTGGAGGTCTTGATGAAGTCGCCGCCGGCCAGCAGCGCGAGCCAGGAGGCCTTGCGGACGTTGTCATAGGTCGCCAGCTCACCGGTCTCGAGGATGACCTTGAGCCGGGCCGGACCGGCGGCCTCCTTGATCGCGACGATCTCGTCGTAGATCTTGCCGTACCGTCCGGCCAGGAAGGCGCCGCGGTCGATCACCATGTCGATCTCGTCGGCACCCGCCTGCACTGCCGACCGGACATCGGCGATCTTGACCTCCGACGCCGCCCGACCGGACGGGAACGCGGTGGCCACCGAGGCGATGTTGATCTTGCGACCGGTCGTGTTGTCGGACCCGGCGAGCGCCTGCGCGGCGACCGGGACGAGGTCGGGGTAGATGCAGACTGCGGCAACCGATGGGGTGTCCGGACGGTCCGGGTCGGGCAGCAGACCCTTGCGGACCAGGTTGCGTACCTTGCCCGGGGTGTCGGCCCCTTCCAGGGTGGTCAGATCGACCATCGAGATGGCCAGGTCGATGGCGGTCAGCTTGGACTGCTTCTTGATCGAACGGGTTGCCAGCGACGCGGCACGCTGTTCCAGTGCAACCGGGTCGACGCCGGGCAGACCGTCGAGGAAACGCCGCAGTCGGGTTTCGTCGGCGACCACGTCACCGAACGGCGATCCGGCGGCCTTGATCGCGGTTTCGGGCATACTCGCGACCCTACCTGTTCCGGCGACGCTACGATCCCCGATCATGGCTGCCACCGTAGCGCCGATCCGATTGCTGACCTACAACATCCACCGCTGGGGAGACGACCGGCGGGCGGTTGCCGAGGTCATCACCCGATGCGCGCCGGACGTGGCGATGATCCAGGAGGCGCCGACCTGGTGGTGGACCCGCCGTAGGAGGCTTGCGCTCGCCCGTACCGTCGGGCTGCACTACCTCGCCGGGGCCGCCCGGACCATTGCATTGGTCGCCGATCCGCTGCGCTGGACTGCCCGGCGGGCGCGGATCCGGCGTCCCCTGGTGCGGCGTCGCAAGCGGCTGGTCGCTCTGCAACTGCCCGGCGGCGCCGTCGCGGTGAGTTGTTCCGATCCGGCACTGACCGTGATCGGTTGCCATCTCGGGCTGGCGACCGGGGCCCGGTCCGCGGAGCTGCACCAGGTGTTCGGCCTCGGTCGCCCCGACGAGCCGACCGTGATCGCCGGGGACGTCAACGAGCGACCCGGCGGGCCGGTGTGGCAGCTGGCCGCCCGGCTCGGTCTGTCCGACGTCACCGCTGATGCCGGGCCGACCTTTCCGAGCGGCGGTCCGCAGGCCCGGATCGATGCCGTCTGGGCGTCGACAGGGCTGCAGGTGAATCGCATCGACCCGGAGGAACTCGGCGTCACCCGCCGGCTGCTGGTGCGGGCCTCGGACCATCTGCCGCTGTTGGTGGAGATCCGCCGTTCCTAGGCAGTTCCGTACGCCGCCCGCAGCGCGTCGCTGACTCGGTCCTGCCAGGCCCGCGACCGGTCCGAGATCGCCGTCACCACGCTGGAACCGTGCAGATGGCCGGCTTCACGGAACATCGTGACCGGATTGCCGGCATCACGCAGCAGGCGTCCGAACCGCTCCGCGGAATCCCGCAGGGGATCGAACTCGCCGGTCACCACAAGGGTCGGCGGGAGTCCGGAGAGATCGGGAACGTGCAGCGGCAGGGCGTACTCGTCCCGGACCTCGGGTGGCAGGAAGGTGGCGACGATCTCGGCCAGGAACGCCGCGTCGGCCTCGGTGGCGAAGCTCTCGCTGGGATCACCCGACCGGTCGAAGGCCAGCATCGGCGACTCCAGTGCCAGGTGGATCGGCCCGCGGCCCGGCCGGTCGCGGGTCCGTAACGCGGCGACCGTCGCCGTGAACCCGCCGGACGACACACCGCCCAGCCCGATGCGGTGCTCGTCGACGTCCAATCCAGTACCGGCCGATCCAGTACCCGTCAGAGCGTCGTAGGTCAGCAACAGGTCCTGCACACCTGCCGGATAGCGATGCTCGGGTGCCTGCCGGATGTCGACGGAGATGATCTGCAGCCCCGCCTCCTCCGCCCGGGCTGCGCAGATCCGGTCGTTGACCACCTCGTCGACGCTGCCCAACAGGAATCCGCCGCCATGGCACCACAGCTGGGTCGGGTACGGGGCGTCGAGACCTCGCGGAAGATAGCGCCGCAGACGTAAGCTGCTCCCGTCCGGCCGCACAACCGACTCGTCGCTGATCCGGACCGTGTCCGGTGCGGGTGCGGTGAACTCGACGGCCAACTGGTCCGACAGTTGCCTCAGCGCCTCCCGACGCACCGTCGTGTCGGGGTCACGGAGCCCGGGAAGTACTGCGCTGTGTTCCGCGATCCGGGTGAGCCAGCGGGTCATCGGATCGGCGGGGTCGAGCTGCACGCACGCGACGATAGCCCGCGCGGGTTCTCCGGTCGGTCGCCGATCCAGATGCCGCAGAATTCCTGAGTCGCTGCTCAGTCCAGCCTGATGATCATCTTGCCGATGTTCTCACCGCGCAGCATTCCGATGAACGCCGCCGGGGTGTTCTCCAGCCCGTGCACCACCGTCTCCCGAACCACCAGCCGGCCGGAGGTGTACCAATCGCCGACCGTCTTCTCGAACTCCTCGGCGATGTCGGGATGGTCGCCGACCAGGAAGCCGGTCATGGTCAGCCGCTTGCCGATGAACAGCGGCAGATTGCTGGGGCCGGGCTGCGGCTCGGCCTTGTTGTAGCCGGAGATCGCACCGCAGATGGCGATCCGGCCATTGCGGTTCATCCGGCCGATCGCCGCCTCCAG
>Ga0164243_10007184_pt1 | contig 16676 bp, 13 predicted proteins | sample OricompcompostOP_FD_108781 | JGI IMG/M metagenome (GOLD analysis project Ga0164243, IMG submission 108781) | Organic Plus compost microbial communities from Emeryville, California, USA - Original compost - Organic plus compost (OP) | ecosystem: Engineered > Solid waste > Mixed feedstock >... | reverse complement strand
CCGACCCGGCTCCGAGATGGACGCGGAGACGCTGGGCAGGATCCCGCACGAGCGGGTGACCATGCTCGAGGTGCCGGCGCTGGCGATCTCCTCGACCGACTGCCGCCAGCGGCAGGCGGCCGGGCAGCCGGTCTGGTACCTGGTTCCCGACGGCGTCGTCCAGTACATCACCAAGCACGGGCTCTACGTCCACCCCTCTTCAGAACGAGAAGACTCATGACCGCCACCGACCACGCCGTCGGGCTGATCCGCGCCGCGGCGCTCGCCGCCTCCGACAAGCTCGCCACCGACCTCGTCGCGTTCGACGTCAGCGAGCAGCTCGCGATCACCGATGCCTTCCTGCTCGCCTCCGGCGCCAACGACCGGCAGGTGCACGCCATCGTCGACGAGGTCGAGGACAGGCTGCGCGAGCTCGATGCCAACCCGATCCGTCGCGAGGGGCACCGCGAGGGCCGCTGGGTGCTGCTCGACTACGGCGAGGTCGTGATCCACATCCAGCACACCGAGGAGCGGGAGTTCTATGCCCTCGAGCGGCTGTGGCGCGACTGTCCGGTGATCGAGCTGCCGCCCGAGGCTCACGGACCCACCGACTCGACCGACACCGGGTCGTGACCGCCCGCACCTGGTCGCGCCGGCTCGTGCTGCTGCGCCACGGCCGCACCTCGTGGAACGCGGCCCACCGGGTGCAGGGCCAGCTCGACTCCGAGTTGGACGAGGTCGGCCTCGCCCAGGCGCGCCAGGTCGCCCCGGCGATCGCCGCCCTGCAGCCGGCGCTGGTCGTCTCCAGCGATCTGGCCCGGGCGCGCGTCACCGCCGAGACGGTCGCCAAGGAGGCGGGCCTGGTGCCGTCGTACGACGAGCGCCTGCGGGAGTTCTACCTCGGCGAGCTGCAGGGCCTGACCCACGACGAGATCAGGTCGCGTGACCCGGAGGGCTTCGATCGTTTCGCGCGCGGCGACTGGGAGGACATCCCGGGAGCCGAGGCTCCGGTCGCAGTGGCCCAGCGTATGGCCGCTGCCCTCCGCGATGCTGCCGCCGAGTTGGAGCCGGGGGAGACCGCCGTCGCCGTGTCGCACGGTGCGGCGACCCGGATCGGCATCGCCTGCTTCCTCGGCTGGCCGCTGCACATCGCCCAGGACATGCGGGCCCTGGGCAACTGTGCTCGGGTCGTCCTGGAGCAGCGCGAAACCGGTCACTGGGCCCTGTCCGCCTACAACCTGCCCCCGGATTTCGTCTCCGTCGGGCAGGTTGGCTAGTATTCCGCAGGTCGATCCGCTTCGGCGGTGACACGAGTTCGGGGCTGTGGCGCAGCTGGTAGCGCATCTGCATGGCATGCAGAGGGTCAGGGGTTCGAGTCCCCTCAGCTCCACCAAAACACCGGGCCGGAGGCCATGTCCGAGTCCTCGTCAGAGGAGCAAGGGCATGGCCGTTGGACATTTGATGGACACCCACGTGCTCCGGCACGCAGTGCGGGTGGTCTGGGGCGGTTCGACGCTCCTCGGCGACGCCTTCGGACAGGCGTGGGCGGATCGCGTCAGCGTCAGGCTCAGGTTGCTCATCGCAGATCGGTCTGCGGTCGACGTGCTCTCAGGCAGCGATGGTGCGGTCGGCGATCTCGTCCCGAACGATCGGCAGTGTCGTGGGGGCCGGACCAGCCGTGGTGGGGCCAGGGCGGATGGCCAGCGAGCGATCCTTGGCGGCCTCGACGGCCGCGCGGGCCGGGGTGACGGACTTTGGCCGGATCCGGTCGTAGCCGGCACCTGCGATCGTGGCGATCACGGGGATCCACACCGGGATCAGCATGAAGGCAAGCAGCGGCACGGTAGCGGTGAGAGACGGGGACACGTGGGTACGCCCTCCTGGTCGGGAGCCTGATGCTCGGGTTGACCAGGACGATGCCAAGCGGTTGCGGCCGCGGCCGAGTGGCTGGGCTACGAACTGCTGTAGGGGATTTGTGAAGAACGCACAATGCGACGTCAGGGGGTCGCGAAGCGGTCCCAGCAGCGCAGAGCTATCGCGACCTCGGTACGCCGATCGGTGAGCGGGTGTCCAATCAGATCCTCGGCCTGCGCCAGGCGGTAGCGGACCGTGTTCTTGTGCACGAACAGTGTGGTGGCAGTCTGCTCCACCGACGCCCCGAACGCCAGGAATGTCGCGACCGTCTCCCGCACGCGGTCCAGGGCGGCGTCAGGCACGGCGAGTGCGCCGAGTTCGCGGTCGATCAGCTTCCTGACACCCCTCTCGTTCCCCGCGACCAGGCAGGCGAGTTCGATGTCGGCGTAGAAGGTGTGGTCCTGGGGGTCGGTCATTGACATCGCATGACGTTGTGCATCGATGGCTTCGTGGTGACTGTCGCGGAAGCCGTCGATGCCGGGACACGTCGTGCCGATCCCTGCCCGAACCGCACCTGACTCGAGCTGGTCGAAGGCCTGCCGAAGTTGGTCGGCGTCCAGGTGCTTCCGCGTTGCGAGCCATACCCACACCTCGCCGCGGCCTGCGGGGATTGTCAGCACGCTGGCATTGGTCGCACCGCCGAGTAGGGTCGCGACCTTGCCGAGCCCCGCCAACGCATCTGTGGCGGCCACCTCGTCGGTCCACAGCACGAGGGCGGTCTGCTGGTCGCGGATGGGGTGATCGAGTACGCCCACGGCGTCGTCGGCTGTCAGTGCGTCGCCACGCAGGAGCGCGTGCACGGTCTCACTCCGCCGCGCCAAGGCGCCGTGCATGGTTGCCTCGCGCTCCGCATAGAAGACCCCGATGAGCTGCTCGATCGCTTCGTTGATCCAGGTGCCGCCGTGGCCCCAGAGGTAGATCAGGAGGTCGGTCCGGTTCGGGCCGTCGTCCGGAACAGCCGACACGACCCGGGCGAAGAACTCCCAGACCGATGCGGCCGCCACCCGATAGACCTTGAGCAGGACTCCCAACTCGAACTGGCGACGTGCGATGGACAGCGCGAGGTCGACGGCCTGCGGCGGGAGGAGCAGCTCCTGCTTCTCCCGGTCCAGGAGGCTCAGGAAGATCTGGAACTGTGCCTTGGTGCTGGCATGCAGGTCAGAGATGAGGACTGGATCAGAGGCCAGCTCGGGGAGTGCTGCCAGAATCGCTGAGTCCACGTAGTCGACGAAGTCAGCCAGGTTCTCGTCCCGGCTGGCCTCGGCAACGTAGTCACGGACCCAGGACTGCACATGGTCATCCGATTCGCTCACGGTCCTCCCTTCGCCCGGCTGTGCTGGAGTCCAGTCCAACGTGCCGAGCATCTTGGCAGGCTGGTCCCTGGGTTGGGAAGCCCCCGTGTTTCCACTCCCGTCGTGCGCGCACGGAGTCGCTAGGGATTGGTCACGTGCTGGCGAGGATGTTGTGGGCTGTGCGGCGCGCCAGCGTCATCGTGGTGACCATGGGATTGACCGAGGAGCAGGTCGGCATGCCGGAGGCGTCAGCAATCCAGACGCCCTTGGTGTCGTGCAACTCACCGTGCACGTCGGCGACGCTGTCGGACGGGTCCGTGCCCAGCGGTGCACTGCCCATCTGGTGTGCGGAGAACGCAACCAGTCCGCCCGGGCCGATCGGAAGGGCGTCGAGCCTCGCAATGAACTCTTCGACGTCATCACCCGTGCGCCACGGCGCGAACGGCTGGCCACCGACGAAGATCGTGTCCGCACCGGCCGCAACGTGCATGCGGATGCACGCGATCATGCCGTTCTTGTAGGTGCGTTGGTCGCCGGGGTGGGTGAACGGGTAGGTCGCCACGGACCGGCCGGCCTCGTCGATCGAGATCTGGCCGCCGCCGAGATCCTCGGTGATGAACACCCAGTCCGCCCGTGCTCGATAGCGGGAGATCAGCTCCTTGTGCTCGGTCGCCGTGGTCCATGGTGTTACGGAGGCGAACAAGCCGGGGAGTTGCTGAACCCCCTCCACCAGGAACGCCGAGCCGCCCTCGCTGCCGTCGGCGAATTCCTTCATCACACCTGCTTGCGCGGGGCCCTCGAACGGCGCGAGGTCCTCGTCACCGTACAGACCGCTGACCAGGCCGGCCGGGTGCAGTTTCAGGCGAGTGCCGACGGCCGGCCCGCCGATTCCCGAGCGCAGCAGCAGCGCGGGAGTCTCCATGCTGCCGCCGGCCACCACGACGGTGGGTGCCGAGACGGTGAAGGTGTGCGTGACGCTGCCGTCAGCGCCGAGGACCTGCGCCTTCACGCCCGTCGCGCTACCGCCGTTGGTGAGCACCTCGACGGCCCTGGCCCTTGGGATGAGCTCGGCACCGTCGTCGCTGGCATCCTGGAGGAAGGTGCGCATGGTGCCCTGTTTCGCGCCGGTCGCGTCGCCGAACCCGCTGAGACCGGACAGCTTCTCGTCGAACCGCTCGGGGTCGATGTTGAGGTTGGTGTGGCCGTACGCGAAGCCCACGGCTTCGGCGGCCTGGGAGAGCTTGGTGTGGGGGCCGTTCTGGTAGGCCACCTTGTCGTTGACCTTCATCCGGGTCATCACCGCCTCGCAGTGCTGGAGCCAGGAGTCTTCGGTCACGTCCGTCAGGCCGAACTCCTCGGCCCAGCGTTGGCGCAACCGGTCGGGAAGAGGGATCGAGTTCGACCAGTTGAGTGTCGTACCCCCGCCCACGGCGCCGCCGGCGACCACGTTGACCATGCCGTCGGCGGTGGGGAAGACGCCGCCGTTGAGGCAGAGCTGTTGATAGCAGGACAGCTCGGTCAGCCCGAACTCCGCCTCGGAGTAGTAGCCGCCGGCGTCGAGCACGATGACCCGCTTGCCGGCCGCAGCGAGCTCGGCCGCGGCGACCCCGCCACCCGATCCTGAGCCGATCACGACCACGTCGCACTCGACGGTCTCGCCCGGGACTGTCTCGCGCACCTTGAGCGTGCGGCCCGCGCGGTGGGGAATGTCCGGAACGCCGGGGAAGCCCATGCCGGACACCAACGGGCTGCGCCCGGTCTCGTCGGTGATCGCATAGGCGAAGTTGATCGCCAAGGTGCGCACGGCGACGATTCCGGCAGCAGCCTCGGGCGCGATGCCGGACACGACCGCGACGCTGGTCTCACGCACGTGCTGCGGCTGGTTCTTCAGCCCGGTCAGCGCGAACGCGTCGATCAGTTGCATCAGGCCGGCGAGCTGCTCGCCGGGGACCTTGTGGGTGAGGTACTCCTCGACACCGAGGTGGGCGCCGACCTGGCTCCCGGAAGTGGCGAAGAACCCGGCCGGGTCCTCCCCGTCGTGTGGCACAGGGGCGACGAAGGTGTCGACGAGCGCGGCCAGGGTCTGGCGGCGGAGCTCGGTGAAGGTGATGTCGGACATGAATGTCTCCTTGGCTCTGTCGGGCAGGCGGGTAAGGCGGTGTCAGGGCAGCTGCAGCGAGGTGCTGTCGAGGAAGTCCTCCAGCCCCGCCACGCCGAGCTCGCGCCCGTTGCCGGACTGCTTCACGCCGCCGAAGGGTGCGTGGATGTTGAAGGCTCCGTCGTTGACCTGGACCTGGCCCGACTCGAGCCTCATGCCGAAGGCGATCGCGCGGTCGACATCGGTCGAGTAGACGCCGGCGTTGAGGCCGTAGACCGAACCGTTGGCCAGCGCCAGCGCCTCGTCCTCGGTCTCGTACGTCTGGATGACCAGCACCGGTCCGAAGATCTCGTCCTTGACGATCCGCATGTCGGGGGTGGTGTCGGTGAAGACCGTGGGGCGCACGTAGTAGCCGGCGCCGAGGCCCTCGACCGGCTGCGGTCCTCCGGCGAGCAGGGTGGCGCCCTCGTCGATGCCGATCTGGATGTAGTCGCGGACCCGATCCAGCTGTGCCCGGGACGCGAGCGGTCCGATGTCGGCGCTGGGGTCGAAGGGGTTCGCGACGACGACGCCTTCAGCGGCTGCCTTCGCGATGGCCTCGTACTCGGCCTTGCGCGCCGCCGGAACGATCAGTCGCGTCAGGGCGATGCAGGTCTGACCCGAGTTGAGGTAGCAGGCATTGGCGCTGAGGGTCACCGCGGTGACGGGGTCCGCGTCGTCCAGGACCACCAGCGGAGACTTGCCCCCCAGTTCGAGAGCGACCCGCTTGACCGTGGCGGCGGCCACGGCCCCGATCCTCTTGCCCGCGGCGGTGGACCCGGTGAAGGTCACCATGTCGACGTCCTCGTGGGCGACCAGCGGTTCACCAACGCCCTGGCCGTCACCACACACGAGGTTGAAGACACCGGCCGGCAGGCCGATCGTCTCGAAGACCTCGGCGAGAACGCACGCGTTGAGCGGTGCGACCTCGCTGGGCTTGGCTACGACGGTGCAGCCGGTCAGCAACGCCGGGGCTACCTTGGCCACGAGCTGGTGCAGCGGATAGTTCCACGGTGTGATCGCGGCGACGACCCCGACGGGCTTCTTGATGACCAGTGAGTTGAGGACCCGGTGCTCGAACTGGTAGTTCAGTGCGAGCTCGTTGAACGCCGCGATGTTCATCAACGGCAGTCCGACCTGGACGACGTTGCTGATCGCGTACGGCGTTCCGACCTCCTGGCTGACGAGCGCCGCGACCTCGTTCTGGCGACGCTGCATCTCCTCAGCGGCAAGCTTGAGGTACCCCACGCGTTCGGAGACGTCGAGGGCAGCCCACGTCGGGAAGGCTTCCCGTGCGGCTTGCACCGCGAGGTCGACCTCGGCTGCCGTGCCTGCAGGCACCGTCGCGATCACCGTTCCGTCGGCAGCGTTCGTCACCTCGAACGATTCGTTTCCCTCGGCCTCTCGCCACTGGCCGTTGATGAAATGAGAGGTACGGGTGATCATGTCGGCCTCCGGATTGGTGTTGAATCGGGTCCTGTCGATTCTTGGAGAAGCGGCAGACGTTCGGAATGGACCCTGCTACAGCGGTGGCGCGGATGACTGTTCGCGGGTGACACGCTCGCCGTTCTCAGCGCGCTTGCCGATCGGCGGAGCACCACACCCCATCGCTACTGCTGGCGTGGGCGGCGGGTTGCGGGCTCGAGCATGTTCCGCAGCTCCTCGAACTCCGCTCGAAGGTCATTGACGAGCTCCCACACGTCCGGAGCCAGCTCGCGGTCCCCGATCACGCCGACATCGAGGCCGTCGCCGTTGCTGAGGACCGTGAGGTTGAGACCGACACCGTCGACGACGACCGAGACCGGATACTGCGCGACCAGCCGCGCCCCCGCGAGGTAGAGCGGTTCCCGCGACCCGGGCACGTTGGACACCACCACGTTGACCGGCGGCGACAGCGGATCCGCGGTCGCGAGCATGCCGACCACCCGTGAGGCGCGAGCCAGCAGCGCCGGAGGCACGAACAGGTTGGCGTCCTGGAGGATTGACGCGGGAGTCGCGTGATGACGCTCCTTGGCCGCAACCGTCGACGCGTTCAACAGTCCCAGTCGTCGTACCGGGTCCGGCTCGTTGGTCGGCAGGGGCACGATCATGGTCGAGACCCGGTTGCCGAAGGTCCCGCGTTCCTCGGGTGTGCGCACCGAGACGGGGATCATGGCGAGCAGGGGTTCGTCGGGCAGGTCGACTCGCGCGATCAGCCGGCGCCGCAGCGCACCGGTGCACAGTGCCATGACGACGTCATTGACCGTCACGCCGTGGTGGTCCTTGATCGCCTTGACGTCGGCCAGCGACAGCGTCGTGAACGCGAACCGGCGCTGGCTCGTGATCCTGCCGTTCAGAGCAGTCCTCGGCGCGCGCACGGAGGGTGACTCAAGCACGCCACCGTCGGCGCGCCATGCCAGACGGCGACTGAGGTTTGCCAACCGGCTGACTCCCGGGATGGGACGGGTGCTCACGACCAGGTCGAGGTGCGGCAGCGTGTGGGGAATCGCGGCGACGGCCTTGATCGCCTGCACGGGCAGTCCGACCATGGCCCGTCGGAGCAACTGGAAGTCGCTGGGCGCGACCGGCTCGGGTGCAGTCGCATCCCGGGTTCGGGGCGGCGGCACCTCCCGCCCTTCCGGCGAGGGGTCGAGCAACAAGCTCAGCAGCTCGCCGCCGGAGACGCCGTCGATGGCAGCGTGGTGGATCTTGGTCAGCATCGCGACCCGCCCGCCGTCCAGTCCTTGGATCAGGTAGATCTCCCACAGCGGGTGTGCTCGATCGAGCGGGCGGGAGTGGAGCCTGGCGACCTGCTCGGCCAGTTGCGCGTCGGTGCCGGGACCGGGCAGGGCGAGCTCTCGGAGGTGGAAGTCCAGGTCGAAGCTCGGGTCGTCGATCCAGTACGGGTGGTCGAGGCCGAAGGGGACCGGGTTCAAACGCCAGCGGAACGGCTCCATGAGGTGGATCCGTTCGCCCAGCAGTCTCCTCACCGCGTCGAGGCTTAGGACGCCCTGCGGTGCGGTCGACGGGTCCAGGATGGTCAGCGCCGAGACGTGCCCGTGATGCCGTCCGTCTTCGAGCGCCAGGAATTGGGCGTCCAGGCTGGTGAGCTGTCGCACGGGCTCAGCCGAAGATCGGGAAGCTGCGCCGCTTGGCGAGACGATCCATGCCACCCTGGATCGACTGCTGGACCTCGGTGAAGATGGCGTCGACGTACTGGGTGTCATTGACCCGTTCGGGGTCGTGGTCCACCTCGATCGGATCGAGGAGCTCGGTGCGGATCTTGGCCGGCAACGGCAGGTGGGCGGGGAGGATCTCGACCGCCAGCGGGAAGGGGAAGCCCGCGATGATCGGGATGGTGGCGCCGCGAAGCTTCTTCCCCAGGCCCGTCCATTTGGCGATGAACCGCCCTTCGGAGAGCACGAACACAGTGTCGTGTCCACCGATGGTGGCGACCGGGACGATGGGGACACCGGAGCGGATTGCTTGCCGGACGAAACCCTTGCGGTTGGCCAGGACGGCCCGGTCTCGCTTCGACCAGGATCGCATGGCGTCCTGCTCGCCACCGGGCCACACGACGACGTCGTGGCCCGATTCCAGGGCCGCGGTGACGCCGGCGCGCGACGCCGAGATCACTCCGACGGCCTTGAAGTAGTCGCCGATCCCCGGAGCAGCCATCAGCACGTCGTGAGCAGTGCCGTGAAGGATCCGCTTGCCCTCGAAATGGCGATGCCAGGCATGCACGAGCGTCCAGGCGTCCATGGTCAGTGAGCCACCGCTGTGGATTCCGATCAACAACGACGGGTCGTCGGGAAGGCGGTGCCAGCCGTCGATCTCGAGGCGGAAGTAGTGGTCGTTGAGGAAGTTGAAGACCGGCGTCTGGAACCTCTCCATGAACGCCTCGTTGGGGCCGTCGGAGTACACCGCATCGGCCACCCTCTTGGCGACGAACCGGCCGAATGCGTCTTGGGGCGTTGCGCTCGCCTGCTCGGCCGCACCGTTGGGCTTCGTGCCTCGTCCGTTGCTGTTCGCCATCGTGGTGTCTCCTACCGTGGTGGGACGCTCAGCCTCTCCTCCGCGCAGACCCGCCGCCATGTGTCGGCATCACAACGTCAGGATCTCCAACTGGAGCAGAGAACGACCGAACCCGGTCAGAGTCCCTACGAAACGTCATGTCGGGGCCAGGGCAGCCCGGCGTTGGACGACTCTTCGTGGTGCGCGAAGTGGTGGAAACGCCTCCAGATGATCCGAGTACGGGATCGAGGACGCCACCGAAGGTTTGATATTCGAACCACTCCTGAGGCGGGCCACAGGGGCCCGCCTCAGTGGATCTCGGAGCCCCGTTAGGGCGAAGGCGCGACCCGATCCCTCCGCCCGCGCTCCTCGGCGCCCGATCCACGTCGATACGGTAGGGCGGACGACGCTGTCGACTCTCGGAGGCACCATGGACGCACATCCCGTCGCTTCGCGGGCCCGGGGGCCGCGCTCACGTCGCGCAGGCTGGCTGGTGGCGCTCGGTCTGGCGCTCGCGCTGGCCGGCTGCGGCTCGGACGATGCCGACGAACCGGACGCCCCGCAGTCGGGTGGCGGATCGACGGGTGCTGTCGGCGCCGGTCCGGACGTGTCACCGGACGGCCAGGTGCAGTACGCGTGCTCGCTCGCGAAGCACGTCAAGGAGGAGCGCGGCGACCCGGCCGAGTGGAAGTCGATGTTCGGGCCGGATGCCGACCCGGGTGCCTCCGAGGCAGCAGCGGTCTCCAGCCTCCTCGGTGGGACCGCCGCCTACGAGCTGCCGGACCACCCGGAGCTCAGCGCCGCCGCCAGCGACCTGACGGCCGCGGTGACGAGGCTCGATCTCGAGCTGCTGTCGTCGTCGCTGGAGAAGATCGTGACCGGGTGCGCAGAGGTCCCCGACGCACCGGCCGACGTCTCCGAGGCGGGACAGGCCGGCTTCGCCTGCCGACTGGCTGACGCCGTGATCGCGGAGCACGGGCCCGCGGAGACCTGGGACGGGCTCGGGAAGGAACCCGCGTGGCATCAGGCGGCCAGCGTGGGGGCGCTGGTCGGCGGCATGAACGGCTATGAGGTCCCGGGCTCCGAGAAGCTGTCGGAGACGGGCCGACGCGTTGATGCGGCGGTGGCGAGGGTGGACACCGGAGAGCTGGACGACGCCCTGAAGGCCTTCACCGCAGCCTGCCCCTGACGTGGGGAGACGCGATAGCACCGGATCTGCCGGCGCCGCCCACGACACCGATCCCAAAGTCTTGACTCATTCAAGAACAGTGGCAGACTAGAGGGCGTGAGCGCCCCCGACTTCGAGCAGCAGTTGCGTGAGGCGGCGCTGCGCGTGACGCGCCCGCGGCTCGCCGTGCTTCAGGCCGTGCACGCGCACCCGCACGCCGACACCGAGACCCTCATCGGCGCCACCCGCGCGTTGATCCCCGACGTCTCGCACCAGGCGGTCTACGACTCGCTGCGGGTGCTCACCGAGGTCGGTCTGCTGCGCAGCATCAAGCCCGCCGGCTCGGTCGCCCGGTACGAGACCCGACGCGGTGACAATCACCACCACGTGGTGTGTCGCACCTGCGGCGCCATCGCCGACGTCGACTGCGCTGTCGGCGAGGTGCCCTGCCTGACGGCATCGGACTCCCACGGCTTCGTGATCGACGAGGCCGAGGTTATCTACTGGGGTATCTGCCCCTCCTGCACCAGCGCACCCGCGCGCACCACCACCAAGTGAACGGATCCCGGAGGAACCATGACTGAGACCAACGACCCGCACGAGCACACCGAGCCTCTCGTCAGTGAAGACCCCGAGGACGCCACCCAGGCCTCCGGTGGCCGCTGCCCGGTGATGCACGACGGATTGGTCCACCCCACCCAGGGCGCCCCGAACCAGCGGTGGTGGCCGAACAAGCTCAACCTCAAGATCCTCGCGAAGAACCCTGCGGTCGGCGACCCCTACGGCGGAGACTTCGACTACAAGTCCGCCTTCCTCGCGCTCGACCTCGAGGAGGTGAAGGCGGACATCAAGACCGTCCTCACCGACTCCAAGGACTTCTGGCCCGCCGACTTCGGTCACTACGGCCCGTTCTTCACCCGGATGGCGTGGCACGCTGCGGGCACCTACCGGGTCGGCGACGGCCGTGGCGGTGCGGGCACCGGCCAGCAGCGCTTCGCGCCGACCAACTCCTGGCCGGACAACAACGGCCTCGACAAGGCCCGCCGCCTGCTCTGGCCGGTGAAGAAGAAGTACGGCCGTTCCCTCTCCTGGGGTGACCTGTTCATCCTCGCGGGCAATGTCGGCCAGGAGGACATGGGCTTCCCGATCTTCGGCTTCGGCGGCGGCCGGCCCGACGTCTGGGAGCCGGACGACGACGTCTACTGGGGTCCCGAGACCGTGTGGCTCGACGACCAGCGCTACACCGGTGAGCGCGACCTGGAGGACCCGCTGGCCGCCGTCCAGATGGGCCTCATCTACGTCAACCCCGAGGGCCCGAACGGCAACCCCGACCCGCTCGCCTCCGCGGTCGACATCAAGGAGACCTTCGGCCGGATGGGCATGACTGTCGAGGAGACGGTCGCGCTGATCGCCGGTGGCCACACCTTCGGCAAGACCCACGGCAACGGTCCGGCCGAGGCGGTCGGGCCCGAGCCCGAGGCCGCGCCGATGGAGCAGATGGGCCTGGGCTGGAAGTCGACGCACGCCTCCGGCAAGGGCCGCGACGCGGTCGTCTCGGGCCTGGAGGTCACCTGGACCTACCACCCGACCCGGTGGGACAACGAGTTCTTCCACATCCTCTACGCCTACGAGTGGGAGCTCTTCGAGTCGCCCGCCGGCGCGCAGCAGTGGCGGCCGAAGAACAACGGTGGCGCCGACCTGGTGCCCGAGGCCGACGGCAACGGCAAGCGCGAGCCGCGGATGCTGACCTCCGACCTGGCGCTGCGGTTCGACCCCGAGATGGGGGAGATCTCCCAGCGGTTCAAGGACGACCAGGCGGCGTTCACCGACGCCTATGCCCGCGCATGGTTCAAGCTGACCCACCGCGACATGGGCCCGAAGGCGCGCTACCTCGGCCCCGACGTGCCCGAGGAGGACTTCGTCTGGCAGGACCCGATCCCGGCCGGCACGCCGCTCAGCGACGCCCAGGTCGCCGACCTGAAGAAGGCGATCGCCGACTCCGGCCTGACCGTGTCGCAGCTGGTGTCGACGGCGTGGGCCTCGGCCTCCACCTACCGCGGCTCCGACAAGCGGGGTGGCGCCAACGGCGCTCGGATCGCACTGGAGCCGCAGAAGTCGTGGGCGATCAACCGGCCCGCCGAGCTCGGCACCGTGCTGGCGAAGCTGCAGGAGATCGCCACCGCGCAGGGGGCATCGCTCGCCGACACCATCGTGATCGCCGGCTCGGTCGGCGTCGAACAGGCGGCTGCCGCCGCGGGTGTGCCGGTGAAGGTGACCACCACCACCGGTCGGGGCGACGCCACCCAGGAGAACACCGACGTCGAGTCGTTCGGCTACCTCGAGCCGAAGGCCGACGGGTTCCGCAACTACCTCGCGAAGTCTAGCAAGTTCCCGGCCGAGTTCGCCCTGGTCGACCGGGCCAACCTGCTCGGCCTCAGCGCGCCGGAGCTCACCGTGCTGATCGGTGGCCTGCGGGCGCTCGGCGCCAACTGGGACGGTTCGGATCTCGGCGTGTTCACCGACCGGCCGGGCGAGTTGACGAACGACTTCTTCGTCAACCTGCTTGACCTCGACACGGCCTGGGAGCCCACCGACGACTCCCAGGAGGTCTTCCGCGGCACCACAGCCGACGGCCGGACCTGGACCGGCACGCGCAACGACCTCGTGTTCGGCTCCAACTCCGAGCTGCGCGCCCTCGCCGAGGTCTACGCCAGCGACGACGCCAAGCAGAAGTTCGTCGACGACTTCGTCGCCGCCTGGGTCAAGGTGATGGACGCCGACCGTTGGGACCTGCGCTGACCTGACCCGTCAGGACGTCGCACTCATGCCGCACCCCGGGCTTCCGGGGTGCGGCATGCTGGTTCCATGACCGAGGCAGCCAGCAGCATCAGCTACGTCCACAATCCGGAGCGCTCGCGCTACGAGATCCACGACGGTGACACCCTCGCCGGCTTCACCGAGTACGTGCTCCCGGACGACGACCATGTCGACTTCGTGCACACGGAGGTCGATGACGCGTACGGCGGCCAGGGGCTCGCCGGCGGCGTCGTGGAGTTCGCCCTCGCCGACGTCCGCGCCCAGGGCAAGCGGATCATCGCGCACTGCCCCTACGTCGTGAAGTGGCTCTCGAAGCACCCGGAGTACGACGACATCACCGACTGATCCTCCTGCGGGGACCTCTCGACTGCTCACGACGTGGGGCCGCTGGTTGAGGATAGGCATGCCTTAGTAGGGTTCTCCTGTCTCGAGATCGCGAGGCAGGAGCAGCTCGAGAGGCTCGAGCTCGAGATCACCGACGAGTCGCCCAGCGGGGCGCTCGCCTTCCTCGACGTCGTACGAAAGGGCACTGGTCAGGTGAAAGAGCTGGAGATGCGGGTCCATCACGCCGAGGTGGTCGAGACCCGGGACCTCACCTCGGCGATGCGCCGGATCGTCTTCGGTGGCCCGGGGATCGCCGACTACGGCAGCACCGGGGTGGGGGACGAGTACATTCGACTCCTCTTCCCCGAGGACCCCGACCAGCGACCGCAGCTCGCCAAGGTCGTCGACGGCAACCTCGACTACTCCTCGATCGACCTCGGACGGCTGCGCACCTACACGATCCGCGGCTGGGACGCCGAGCGCGGCCGGCTGACGGTCGACTTCGTCGTGCACGAAGGGGGAGTCGCGGCGGCGTGGGCGCTGCAGGCCAGGCCCGGACAGGTGATCGGTGTGAACACGCCGACCGGCATGTACGAGCCACCGGCGGACGTGCGCTGGCAGGTTCTGGTCGCCGACTACGCCGGCCTGCCCGCCGCCGTCCGGATCGTCGAGGACACGCCCGACCTGCGGACCCGCCTGGTGCTCGAGGTGCCCGAGCCCGGCCTCGAGGTCGAGGTGCCGGATCGGGAGAACCTTGAGATCGTGTGGATCCACGGCGGCAACGGCCATGCACCCAGCCAGCTCGAGGAGGTCGTGCGCTCCCTCCCGCGTCCCGACGGCGAGGGCTATGTGTGGGTCGCCGGTGAGTCCAAGGTGCTGCGGGGTGTGCGCAAGTACTTCCGCCATGAGCTCAAGCTCCCGGCCTCGGCCTACAAGACCGTCGGGTACTGGATCGAGGACGCCGAGAAGTGGCGCGAGCGGTGGGACGCGCTGGACGCCGGCACGCGCGCGGCGCTCGACGCGATCTGGGAGCGCGACGCCGACGAGGACGAGCTGGTGGACGAGTACGACGCCAGGCTGACCGAACTCGGCCTCTGATCCGTGGCCACCGGGCTGGACCCCCCGCGTGTGGCCGGCGTCGGCCCGCAGCAGCGAGGGCAGCGCTGGTCGTGAGGGCGTCGGCTGACCGACCGCCGGTGGGAACTATCATCTGGCCGTGAGTGATTCCGAGGTCCACTACGACGTCCACGCGGTCGAGGAGAAGTGGCTGCCCGTCTGGCAGCAGCTCGACCCGTTCCGTGCCGACGACGCGGCGGTGACCTCGGGGGAGCGCGAGAAGCGCTACGCGCTGACAATGTTCCCCTATCCCAGCGGCGACCTGCACATGGGGCACGCCGAGGTCTTCGCCCTGCATGACGTCATCTCGCGCTACTGGCGCTTCCGGGGCTACGAGGTGCTCAACCCGATGGGGTGGGACTCCTTCGGGCTGCCCGCCGAGAACGCCGCGATCCGGGGCGGCGAGCATCCGGCGACGTACACCTACGCCAACATCGAGACCCAGGCCGCGTCGATGAAGCGCTACGGCGTGAGCTTCGACTGGTCACGCCGGCTGCACACCTCCGACCCGGAGTACTACCGCTGGACCCAGTGGCTGTTCCTGAAGTTCCGCGAGCAGGGCCTGGCCTTCCGCAAGAACTCCCCGGTCAACTGGTGCCCGGTCGACCAGACCGTGCTGGCCAACGAGCAGGTGCTGGCCGACGGCACCTGCGAGCGCTGTGGCGCGGAGGTCACCAAGCGCGAGCTGACCCAGTGGTACTTCAAGACCACGCAGTACGCCCAGGAGCTCTACGACTGCCTCGACGAGCTCACACCCACCTGGATCGGCAAGGTCGTCAACGCCCAGCGCAACTGGATCGGCCGCTCCGAGGGCGCGCACGTGAGGTTCGAGGTGGACTCGACAGGGTCGACCACCGCGCCGAAGCAGATCACCGTGTTCACGACCCGCCCCGACACCCTGTTCGGGACGACGTTCATGGTGGTCGCCGTCGACGCGACGCTGGCCGAGGAGCTGGTCACCGACGAGCAGCGCTCCGCCTTCGAGGCCTACCGCGACGAGATCCGCAAGGCCAGCGACATCGACCGCCTGGCCACCGACCGCCCGAAGACAGGAGTCTTCCTGGGCGTGCACGCCACCAACCCGCTGACCGGCGAGCAGCTGCCGATCTGGGCCACCGACTACGTGCTGGCCGACTACGGGACCGGCGCCGTGATGGGCGTGCCCGGCGGCGACCAGCGCGACTGGGAGTTCGCCACGACCTTCGACCTGCCGATCGTCCGCACCACCCAGCCGCCGGCCGACTGGGACGGCGAGGCGTACGCCGGCGAGGGCCCGGCCATCAACTCGCCGGCACCCGGGGTGGCCTCCGCGCTGGACATCAACGGTCTCTCGGTGGCCGAGGCGAAGAGCGCGACGATCGCCCACCTCGACGCGACCGGCAGCGGCGAGGGCACCGTCAACTTCCGGCTGCGCGACTGGCTGCTCTCGCGCCAGCGCTACTGGGGTGCGCCGATCCCGATCATCCACTGCCCGGCGTGTGGCGAGGTCGCCGTCCCGGAGGACCAGCTGCCCGTCGAGCTGCCCGAGCTGCGTGGGGCCGACCTGAAGCCCAGGGGCAGCTCTCCGCTGGGCGCGGCCACCGAGTGGGTGAACGTGTCCTGCCCGTCGTGCGGCGGGCCCGCCAAGCGCGACACCGACACGATGGACACCTTCGTCGACTCGTCGTGGTACTTCTTCCGCTATCTCTCGCCGCACGACAACACCCGGGCCTTCGACCCGGCCCTGGCGAACGCCTGGGGGCCGATCGACCTCTACATCGGCGGTGCCGAGCACGCCGTCCTGCACCTGCTCTACGCGCGCTTCTTCACCAAGGTGCTGCGTGACATGGGCCTGATCGACTGGGACGAGCCGTTCTCGGCGTACCTCTCGCAGGGCACGGTCATCAACGACGGCCACAAGATGAGCAAGTCGCTGGGCAACGGCGTCAACCTGGGT
>Ga0164243_10007183_pt1 | contig 16676 bp, 17 predicted proteins | sample OricompcompostOP_FD_108781 | JGI IMG/M metagenome (GOLD analysis project Ga0164243, IMG submission 108781) | Organic Plus compost microbial communities from Emeryville, California, USA - Original compost - Organic plus compost (OP) | ecosystem: Engineered > Solid waste > Mixed feedstock >... | reverse complement strand
GCCGCCGGCTCCGGCACGTCGGTGCTGTCCAGGGTGACGGAAATCAGCTGCGCGCTGAAGGCATCCTGGCCCGCGTTCGGCCCGGCCGCCCAAGCGCAGTCGAAGCCCTGGCCGCACTCGGTGAAGAAGCTTCCCGGACCACCGGCATACTGATAGCCGGCGTTGGCGGCGTCGATACCCTCGTCGTCGAACAGCTCGCCGAGCAGCCCGTCGAGATTGTAGACGAAATAGGTCAGATCGCCGAACACTAGGTTGAAGGCTTCCAGCACGCTGTTGCCCGAGAAGTTCAGCGAGAAGTCAAAGATTTCGCCGTCATCCAGGGAGACCACGCCGTTGGAATCCAGATCCTCCGCGGAGAAGGAGCCGGTCACGCTGGCGCCTTCATCGAAGCCGGTCTGCTCGAAGGAATAGCTCAGGGGCGCGGCCTGGACAGCGCCGGGCAGGACGGCAGCGGCGGCCAGTGCGATGAGGGAGAGAGTCGTTTTGCGAATCATGATGTTATTCCACTTGCATTGAGTATGAATATGAGGACGGCCATTGCCGGCCGAGGCCGGCAATGGCGTATCCGTGACGTCAGAAGCCGATCTGGCGGGCGCGGCCGAACGGCCCCCAGATGGCGAAGGTGATGCCGGGCGTCTGAATGTTGACGAACAGCACGTCACCCTGCGGGCTGAAGCAGGCACCGGCCCACTCCATGCTGCGGTAATCGCCGGCTCCGAACTGGCCGGTGCGGCCCATGGAGGCGATGTCGGCATCGTCCAGCACCACGTTGTTCGAGGCGAAGATGAAGGACTCGCCTTCCGGCGTGATGCCCATCAGGCGCTGGGCCGGGCCGCCGCCGTCCTCGCAGAACAGGATGAGGCCCTGCGGCGAGACGGTGATGTTGTCGCAGTTGTGGCCGGTGATCTGCGTCTGGGACACGAAAACCGGGACCAGGATGCCGTCGCCCGAACGGTCCTCCGGGTTGATCTGGTACATCCAGACCACGCCCTCGCCGGCGGGGCCGGCGCTGGTGTCGGTGAAGAACATCGCATTTTCGTAGTAATGGATGCCCTCCAGGCGGGCGAACTGGGCGCCGCCGTTCTGGTAACCGTGGCTGTAGGGGGCGGAGCCGATGCTGTCCGGGTCGCCGGCCGGGTCAGCGATATTCACCCATTCCACATGGAAGGTCTGGCCGTGGCTCGGGTTGCGCAGGTCGGCGTTGGCCTGGTCCTTGACCTTCAGCATCTGGAGCTGGCCGCCGGCGGCATAGCTGTCCAGGGTGCCGCTGGTGTCGTTGGGCAGGAAGCGGTAGAAGCCGGAGCGGTTGCTGGCGTCTTCCGTCAGGTAGGCGATGTTGGTCAGGGGATCGACCGCCACGGCCTCATGCGCCATGCGGCCCATGTCGACCAGCGGCTCGCCCGTCGAGTCGCTGTGGGCCGGAACCTCGAAGATGAAGCCGTGGGCCTTGCCGCCGAGGGAGCGCAGGTCGGTCGTCGTTTCCTCGCAGGAGAGCCAGCTCCCCCAGGGCGTGCCGCCGCCGCAGCAGTTGGTGAGCGTCCCGCCCAAACTGCCTGCAGCCGTCTTCCAGGTACGGCCGTCGAACTTCAGGCGGGTGGTGCCGCCGGCCGGGCTGCCGCCCAGGCCCTCGTTGAAGACGTTGTCGTAGATACCTCCGCCGGTGATCAGCGAGCCCGCACCCTTTTCATGGTTGCGGATGAGGGTCAGCGACCGGCCTTCGGACGCGACGACCGCCATGCCGTCGTGGCTGGAGGGGGTCGGCTGGCCGTCCGACATCATGTCGCCGGTCCAGGAGAAGCTGGTGTACTGGAAACCGCGCGGCAATTTCAGGAGCGGCAGGCCGGTGGCCTGGTCCAGCGCCTCCACGGGCTGGCCGAAGGGGCCGGAAATCAGGTCGCCGGCGGCCGCGAAGGCCTGGTTCTGGTTGAAGTTGGAAAGCGTGCTCAGGATCATGCCGCCCATCAGGGCGCTGCCACCCTTCATCAGGTTGCGGCGGCTGAATCCCATGTTCCGGTGCAGCGTTTCTTTTGTATCGGTCATTACTAGACTCCGGTTGGATTGAGGTCTTGGACGGACATCAATCTGCGGAGCCTTTGTGACGTGCCGAAGATGGTTAAATAGAAGTTAAGTTGCGGGAGTGTGACAGCAGGTTAGCGGGCGGGGTGCCGTGCCGCCGTCAGTAGCCGTATTCCTCGAAAACGGGGAGCACGCTGCCGCCCCAGGCGCCGTTGAATTTCTCCAGCAATTCCTCGGCGGGTGTGCGGCCGGTCTCGGCGATCTCGTCCAGGACGTTGAGGAAACGGGTCTCCTGGTCCCCCGCCCCGTCCAGGACATTGCGGCGCTCCAGCCCGCCGCGGGCGATCTTGAGCATGTCCTTGGCCAGGTCCTGCACCGTGCCGTCGCGGAACGGCGCCTTGAGGGCCGCGCGCGGCACCTCGGCACGCAGATAGTCATGCTCCTCGATGGTCCAGTCCTTCACCATCTCCCACGCCTCGTCCAGCGCCTGGCCGTCATACATCAGGCCAACGAAGAGGGCCGGCAGGGCACACAGCCGGCTCCACGGGCCGCCATCCGCCCCGCGCATTTCCAGAATGCGCTTCAGGCGCACTTCGGGGAACAGGGTGGTCAGGTGGTCCGACCAGTCCTTGAGGGTGGGTTTGTGGCCCGGATAAGCCGGCAGCCGCCCCTCCAGGAAATCGCGGAAGGACTGGCCGTGGGCGTCGATATACCCATCGCGGTAGACGAAATACATGGGCACGTCGAGGGCGTAGTCCACATAGCGCTCGAAGCCCATGCCGTCCTCGAAGACGAAGGGCAGCATGCCGCAGCGGTCGGGGTCCGTGTCCGTCCAGATATGGCTGCGGTAGGAGAGGAAGCCGTTGGGCCGGCCCTCGGTGAAGGGCGAGTTGGCGAAGAGGGCCGTCGCCACCGGCTGCAGCGCCAGCCCCACGCGGAACTTCTTCACCATGTCGGCCTCGGACGCGAAATCCAGGTTCACCTGGACCGTCGCCGTGCGGAACATCATTTCCAGGCCCAGCTTGCCCTTGGTCGGCATGTAGGCGCGCATGATGGCGTAACGCTCCTTGGGCATCTGGGGCATGTCGGACAGCTTGCTGAGCGGCGTGAAGCCCAGGCCCAGGAAACCGATATCCAGGTCGTCGGCAACGGCCATCACCTGGCGCAGATGCATGTTGGTCTCGCGGCAGGTCTGGTGCAGGTTCTCCAGGGGGGCGCCAGAGAGCTCGATCTGTCCGCCCGGCTCCAGCGAGACGGTCTGCCCGTCCAGCGTCAGGGCAATCACGCTCTCTTTTCCGGACTTGGGGTCCTTCTCGAAAACCGGTTTCCAGCCGAAGCGCTGAAGCCCGTCCAGGGCGGCGCGCACACCGTCCGGCCCCTCGTAGGGGATGGGCGCATAATCCGAGCGCCGGAAGCCGAACTTCTCGTGCTCGGTGCCGATGCGCCACTGGTCCCGGGGCTTGCAGCCGGCTTCCAGATATTCGACAAGCTGGGCCTTGCTCTCAATGACAGGGCTCGGCCCCGCATCTATCATCGTGCTCATAATCTCAACTTCCGGCTGGTGCTGCCCGAGTACTGGAAGGCACCGGGGCTGGCAAGCAAAAACAACGTGATCGGGAGGTGGCGCGAGCGCCTCACGCTTCTCCGGCACAGACCGTCACCCCCGCCTTGTGCGGGGGTCTGGCGCGCCAAGGGCGCGCGTTCCTCGTCTCGAAGAGCCGGATGCCCGCACAGGGCCTGCGCCCGCGAAAGCGTGGGGGCGGGCATGACGGTTGGCGTAGGCATCACCGCCAGTCTCCCCGCGCGGCCTGCCAGAGCGCCAGCATGGCGATCACCGCTGTCTCGGCCCTCAGAATCCGCGGGCCAAGGCTGACGCGCAGAGTCGCCGGCAAGGCGGATATGGCCTGTCGCTCATCGGGGGAAAATCCTCCTTCCGGGCCAATCAGGATGGCAGCTGTTTCATCCGCTATGCTCTGCAGGGCCGAGAGCGCCGGGGCACCCCCCTCCTCATCCGCGAACATCAGCGGTCTCTCCACCGGCCACCCGGCAAGGACGTCCTTGAGAGATACGGGTTCCATGACCTCCGGAACGGTCAGCCGCTCGCTCTGTTCCGCCGCCTCGCGCACCTGGGCGGCGAGCCGCTCCGTCTTCACCCGGTCCACGTCGGTATAGCGGGTGATCACCGGCTGCAGCCGCGAGGCGCCCAGCTCCACCGCCTTCTCGACGATGATGTCCAGCCGCGCCTTCTTCACGGGCGCGAAGAGGAGCCAGAGGTCCGGCTCCGCTTCTTGCGGGCGCAACTGCTCCGCGCACAGGGCGGCGGCCGACTTGCGGTCCAGCGCCGTCAGCTCCGCCCGCCATTCGCCGTCGCGGCCGTTGAACAGGATGAGTCCGTCTCCCACCGAGCGCCGCATGACGCCCCTCAGATAATGCGCCTGGCCGTCGCTCAAGGCCACCGATGCCCCCGCTCCCAGCGGGCTCTCCACAAGGAGGCGGATTTTGCTGTTTGCTTTCGGAGCCATCGCCGATACCCTTTTGACGCCCCGGTGGAGCGATAGAATGGTCTTCGGGCAATTTAGGGGGATCGGCGCAAATGGCAATGGATGATCACGGGGGTGGTCACCGGACGGGCGGACCGGCAACGGCGCGTCCGGCGGATGCCACCGGCAACTGGGTGGACCGCGTGGCTCCACCCGCATGGCGGCCCTATCTGCGCCTGGCGCGGGCCGACCGGCCGGTGGGGGCCTGGCTCCTGCTGTGGCCCTGCTGGTGGTCCATCGCCCTGGCGGCAGGCGCCGGTTACAGCGACTGGGACGGTTTCCCCGATCCCTGGCTCCTGCTCCTGTTCTTCATCGGCGCCTTCGTCATGCGCGGCGCGGGCTGCACCTTCAACGACATCGTGGACCGGGATTTCGACGCCCAGGTGGCCCGCACCCGCGGCCGCCCCATCCCCAGCGGCGCCGTCTCGGTCAAGCGCGCCAAGCTCTTCATGCTGGCGCTCTGCTTCATCGGATGCTTCATCCTGCTGATCCTGCCGATGACGGCCATCCTGCTCGGGCTTCTGTCGCTGGTGCTTGTCGCCATCTACCCCTTCATGAAGCGCTATACCTACTGGCCGCAGATCTTCCTCGGCCTCGCCTTCAACTGGGGGGCGCTGATGGGCTGGGCGGCGGCCACGGGCACCCTCTCCCCGCCGGCGGCGGCCCTTTATATCGGCGGCATTTTCTGGACGCTGTTCTACGACACCATCTACGCCCATCAGGACAAGGAAGACGACATCATGATCGGCGTCAAATCCACGGCCCTGAAGCTGGGCGAGAGCACGCGCCCGGCGCTGGCCTTCTTCGCCCTGGTGGCGCTGGCGCTCTTCACGCTGGGCGGCTGGATGGTGGCGCTGGGCACGGTCTTCTATACCGGCATGGCCTTGGCCGCGCTGCACGTCGTCTGGCAATTGACGACGCTGGACATCAACGACCCGGCCAACTGCCTGAAACGCTTCAAGTCCAACCATGTCTTCGGCGCCATCGTCTTCGCCGCCATCGTGCTGGGGCATGTGCTGTAGGGGCCTGCCGTGAGCGGATTCATCGGCACAGGCCGCTCCGCCATCCCGGTCATGCTCGCGCAGGCGAGCATCCATTACGCGGTGCGATGGACCCTCGCCTTCGCGAGGGTGACCTCAATGCAACCCTCTCAGGTGTTCCCATGGATCCCGTCTTTGCCAGCCTGATCGCCGGCCTGCCCTATTTCCTGCTGCATTCCGGCGTCACCTTCGCCCTCCTGGCCGTGGGCGTCGCCATCTATGTGTGGATCACCCCTCACCGGGAGTTCAAGCTCATCCGGGAGGGCAATGTGGCCGCCGCCATTTCCCTGGCGGGCGCCATCCTGGGCCTGGCCATCCCCCTCGCCTTCTGCATGGGTGCCAGCGTGGCGGTGATGGAGATCGTCATCTGGGGAGCGGTGACGCTGATCCTGCAACTCCTCGCCTTCCGCATCGTGGATTTTGTCCTGAGCGGCGTCTCGCAGCGCATCCGCGCGGGCGAGGTCAGCTCCGCCATCTTCCTGTTCTCGGTCAAGATGGCCGTGGCGGCGGTCACCGCGGCGGCCGTGGGCGGGTGATCCGCCGTGCCGCGCCGCCTGGAATTCTGGTTTTACGCGCTCGTCATCCTGGGCGCCATGGTCTATGGCCTCGGCCAGCGCGAAGAGGTGCCCCAGGACCGGCGGATGCCGCGCCCGCCGGTGGAAAACCCGTCCGCCGCCACCGCCTTCCGCCTGCCCCCGCCCGCCCGGGAGCGCATGATCGCGCGCACGCTGGAGCCCATGCCGCTCCACGAGCCCGGCCAGTTCAGCTCCGGCACGGCCTTCGCCGTCAACACCCAGGGCGACTGGCTCACCGCCCGGCACGTCACCCGCAACTGCACCTCCCTGCTGCTGGTATCGGAGGATACAAGCGTCCGCGTGCCCGTGGCCCGCGTGATCGAGAACCAGGGGACCGACCTCTCCCTCCTGCAGACGCGGGCCGAAGAACCGCAGGTGACCTTCACCCGGCGCGACCCGCTGCCGGACGAGGACGGCTTCCATATCGGCTTTCCGCAAGGCCAGCCCACCTCGGTGCGCTCGGGCTTCCTCGGCGTGGCCAGCGTGGACCTGGGCGCCGCCAACGGCTCGCCCTTCGATCATATCCACACGGTGGGCCATGTCTGGGCGGAGCGCGAACGCCTGCCCAGCCTCTCCGGCACGCTGGGGGGATTAAGCGGCGGGCCGACGTTCGATGGCATGGGCGCGGTGATCGGCGTCACCGTGGCGGAACAGCCGCGCCGCGGCCGGGTGGTCACCATCCCGCCGGAAGCCGTAGAGGACATGCTGAAGCGCCTGGCCATCCCCGGCTGGCAGAATGTGCCGGACGACAGCGGCCGCGACCCCGGCATCACACAGAGCAATTTCGACCGGTTTGGCGAGGAGATGCGCCGCGCCGTCACCGTCGCCCGCGTCTATTGTTTCCGCTCCGAGTTCGGTTCCCGCCGGGGCTATCTGCGGTGACCCCCCTATCGGCCCAATAGGGTCTGAGCATTTGACCTGCCGGCCCAACAGTATAAGGATGAGGGATCAACGCTCCGCAGGAGCGGCAAGAATAATCAGGGCATGAGGAGGCCATCATGGCAGGAGATGACAAGACAAAGGACACGGGCTTTGACCGGCGCAAGTTCCTGGGCGCCGCGGTGCTGGGGGCCGGCGCCATGGCGGGAACGCTGGGCACGGCGGCGACCCCGGCCAGGGCCGAGCTGCAGTTCCCCGAGAATCCCCGCGCCTTCGGCGGTGGCGGAAGCGCCGGCGGCGGCGTGAACCGCTCGGAGAACGACCTCTATGACTGCGAGGTGGAGGGCGACCTGCCGGACGATCTGGACGGCGTCTTCTACCGCGTCGGCCCCGACCCGCAATATCCCAAGCCCGTGAAGTACCAGAACGACATCGGCTTCGACGGCGAAGGCCATATCGGCGCCTTCCGCATCAAGGACGGCCATGTGGACTACCGCTCGCGCTATGTGCGCACCCAGCGCTGGAAGGCGCAGCACGCGGCGCGCCGCTCGCTCTTCGGCATGTACCGCAACCCCATGACCGACGATCCGAGCGTCAAGGGCCTCAGCCGCGGCACGGCCAACACCCAGCAGTTCTACCACCACGGCAAGCTCCTCGCCTTCAAGGAGGACAGCCCGCCCGTGGCGCTGGACCCGCTGACGCTGGAGACCACGGACGATTATTACCTCTTCGGCAACGGCAAGTACCCGGCCCTTACCCACACCGCCCATCCCAAGATCGACTCGGACACCGGCGACATGATCTCCTTCGGCTACGAGGCCAAGGGCTTCGCGACCGACGACATCTATATCTTCCAGGCGGACGCCAAGGACGGGCACATCAAATGGGATGCCTGGATCAAGGCGCCCTATATCGGCATGATCCACGATTTCGCGGTGACCGACCGGCACATCATCTTCCTCGCCTGCCCGCTGGCCATCGCCATGGAGCAGATGAAGCAGGGCGGCGTGCACTGGGCCTGGGACAGCACCATGCCCACGCTCATCGGCGTCATGCACCGGGGCGGCGACGGCAAGGACATCCGCTGGTTCAAGGGCGCGCAGACCATGTGCACCCATGTCATGGGCTGCTGGTCGGAGGGCGAGACGATCACCATGGACATGGATGGCGGCGACGGCAACCAGTTCGCCTTCTTCCCCAACGTCCACAATGACTTCGACCCCAAGAAGGCGGCCGGCGTGCTGCGCCGCTTCACCATCGACATGGGCAACAGGGCGAAGGACACCTACGACATGGAGATCATGCACCCGCAGGTGGGCCTCGCCCTCTCGCGCCAGGAGGACCGCTACCACACCAAGCCCTACCGCTACGGCTTCGGCATCTCCTTCGGCCCCGGTGGCTCCGGCTGGGCCCTGTTCGACCACGCCAAGAACAGCGCCAGGGTCTTCAAGGTCGCCGGCATGCAACTGGCCGAACCCAGCTTCGCGCCCCGCAAGAAGGACGCGCCGGAGGGCGACGGCTATCTGATCGGTGTCGGCACCGACCCCAGCCAGGGCGGCCGGGCCGACCTCATCATCCTCGATCTCGCCGACGTGGATGCCGGCCCAAGAGCGCGCGTCAAGCTGCCCTACCCCATCCACGGCCAGGTCCACGGCTACTGGGCGGAAGGCCACCTGCTGCCCAAGACGTGAGCGAAAGGGGCCCTTTTCTGCTTCTCTCCAAAAGGGGCGAGGATCATTCTCTCCCTCGTCACTCGCCGACTTGATCGGCGAGTCCAGAGTCCCTGGATTCGCCGGTTAAACCGGCGAATGACGACATGGGAAGCGGCTCCAATTACCTCAAGATATCCGTATTGACTCGCTCATAACTCTCCGGTTATTGATTTGATCAATAACCCACGAGTTATGAGTAATGACACCACAGCCCCACGACATCCTGTTCAGAACCCTGGCCGATCCCACGCGGCGGGCCATATTCGAGCGCCTGTGCCGGGACGGCGACCAGACGGTCGGCGCGCTGACGGCCCAGGCCGGAGTCTCGCAGCCCGCCGTCTCGAAGCATCTGGCCGTCCTGAAGCAGGCGGGGCTGGTGCGCGACCGCCATGAGGGCCGCCAGACGCATTACAGCGCCCGGCTCGACGCGCTCACCCCACTGACCGACTGGGCGAGCCGCATGACCCGCTTCTGGGAAAGCCGGTTCGACAATCTCGAAGACCTGCTCAAAAGGATGGACCAGTGACCGATAGAGCCAATGAAACCCGCACCGTCACCGTTGAACGGGAGATGCCCCACCCGCCGGAGAAGATATGGCGTGCGCTCACCCAGCCGCACCTCATCGCCGAATGGCTGATGCGCACTGATTTTCAGCCCGTGGCGGGCCAGGGCTTCAGCTTCAGCGCGGAATGGGGCGCCGTCGAGGGCCGGGTGCTGGAGGTGGAACCACACCGGACCCTCTCCTACACATGGGAAGCCATGGGGCTGGAGAGCGTGATCACCTGGACCCTGACGCCGACCGCCGGCGGCACTCTCTTGCGCATGGAACAGACCGGCTTCCGCCCCGATCAGGACCAGGCCTATAACGGCGCCAGGTTCGGCTGGCAGCGCTTCTTCTCGAACCTCGAAGCCCTTCTGGAGCGCACGCAATGATCTCCCGCCGGATCAGACAGGCCCACCGCTGGATCTCCGTCGCCTTCACGCTGACCGTGATCGCCAATTTTGTCGCAATGGGGCTGGGGGAGCCGCCCGCCTGGCTCGTCTATTCGCCGTTGCCTCCTCTCTTCCTGCTGCTCTTTACGGGCCTCTATATGTTCGTGCTACCGTATGTCCGACGTAGCGGAACGAAAGGAACGGCATGAGCCAGGACGAAACGTCCCCATCCGAACTGATCGACGCCAGGATCAAGGAACTGGGCGGCTGGCGGGGCGAAACGCTCTCCCGCCTGCGCGCTTTGATCAGAGAGGCCGACCGCGATGTGATCGAGGCCGTGAAGTGGAGAAAGCCGTCGAACCCCAACGGCGTCCCGGTATGGGAGCATGACGGCATCATCTGCACGGGCGAGACCTACAAGGACAAGGTGAAACTGACCTTCGCCAGGGGCGCCGCGCTGGACGATCCTGGCGCCCTCTTCAACTCTGGCCTGGACGGCAATGTGAGACGCGCCATCGACATGCGAGAAGGCGAGACCATAGACGCAGAGGCTTTCAAGGCGCTCATCCGCGCCGCCGTGGCACTGAACAGCGAGGCGAAGAAACGGTAATGGCCGGGCGCAAGCCGACACTTCTCTCCGGCGGGAACCCGCAGATCGCCAAGGCCGATGGCGATGCCCCGGTGCAGGCCTATATCGCCGCCATGCCCGGCTGGAAGAGCGACGCCGGGCGGCGCCTCGATGCGCTGATCACACGCACCCTCCCCAACGTGCAGAAGGCGGTGAAATGGAATTCGCCCCTCTATGGCGTCCCCGGCCGGGGGTTCTTCCTCAGCTTTCACTGTTTCACCAGGTACATCAAGGTGACCTTCTTCCAGGGCGCCTCCCTGCGCCCGCTCCCGCCGGTCGACTCCCGGGACCCGAACACCCGCTACGTCCATATTCACGAGGACGACGCGATCGACGAGGCGCAGATGGCGGACTGGGTGAAGCAGGCCGCCGCCCTGCCCGGCTTCCTCGGCCCGAAGTCCTGACCGCGGCCACCCTGCCGTTTGTCCTTCCGGTCGGAGGGGCTTTGTTGCTAATGTGCGCTCATATTGTTGCGCGGAGGCCCCCTCTCCCAGCTCCGGCCAAGGCGTGGCTATCGCCCCGCCCAAGCCTGCACATCCCTCTCCCCACGGGGAGAGGGCAGGGAAAGGGGGGTCTTCCTTGCCGCAAACACCAGAACAACCGCCAAGAAGCCCCCGCCCATGGCCTTCCAATCGTTGAGAGACTTCATCGCCTTCCTGGAGAAAGAGGGAGAGCTGGTGCGCGTGACTGAGCCCGTTTCCACCCATCTGGAGATGACCGAGATCCAGACCCGCCTGCTGGCCGAGGGCGGGCCGGCGGTGATTTTCGAGAACCCGCTGGATGCGGAGGGCAACCCGTGCGGCATGCCGGTAATGGTCAATCTCTTCGGCACGGTGAAGCGCGTCGCCATGGGAATGGACCGCAAGCCCGAGGAACTGCGCTCGGTGGGAGAGACCCTGGCCTTCCTGCGCCAACCGGAGCCGCCCGCCGGCTTCCGCGATGCCATGGAGATGCTGCCGCTCGCGAAAACCGTCATGTCCATGCGGCCCAGGACGGTGAAGAAGGCACCGGTGCACGAGGTGGTGCTCATGGGTGATGACGTCGACCTCTCGGCGCTGCCCATCCAGGGCTGCTGGCCGGGCGAGCCGGCACCGCTCATCACCTGGCCGCTGGTGGTGACCAAGGGGCCGAGCGACCGCCGCGAGGACAATTTCAACCTCGGCATCTACCGCATGCAGGTAACGGGCAAGAATACCACCCTCATGCGCTGGCTGAAGCACCGGGGCGGCGCGCAGCATTACCGCCGCTGGGGGCAGGAGAAACGAGAGCCCCTGCCCGCCGCCGCCGTCATCGGCGCCGATCCGGGCACCATATTGGCCGCCGTCACCCCCGTGCCGGACACGCTTTCGGAATATCAGTTCGCAGGGCTTCTCCGCGGCGAGAAGGTGGAGCTGGTGGATTGCGTCAGCGTACCCCTCAAGGTCCCGGCCACGGCCGAGATCGTGCTGGAGGGCTATGTATCGCTGGACGATCATGGCCCCGAAGGCCCCTATGGCGACCATACGGGCTATTATAATTCGGTGGAGCCATTCCCGGTCTTCAAGGTGACCGCCGTCACTATGCGGCGCGAGCCCATCTACCTCTCCACCTTCACCGGCCGTCCGCCGGACGAGCCGAGCGTGCTGGGCGAGGCGCTGAACGAGGTCTTCATCCCCCTCCTGCAGCAGCAGTTCCCGGAGATCACGGATTTCTGGCTGCCGCCCGAGGGCTGCTCCTACCGCATCGCCGTGGTCTCCATGAAAAAGGCCTATCCGGGCCATGCCAAGCGGGTGATGATGGGGGTCTGGTCGTTCCTCCGGCAGTTCATGTACACCAAATGGGTGATCGTGGTGGATGACGACATCAACGCCCGCGACTGGAAGGACGTCATGTGGGCCATATCTACCAGGATGGACCCGGCGCGGGACATCACCCTGGTGGAGAATACACCCATCGACTATCTGGACTTCGCCAGCCCCGAGAGCGGCCTCGGCTCCAAGATCGGGCTGGACGCCACCAACAAATGGCCGCCCGAGATCAAGCGCGAATGGGGCACCGAGATCCGCATGGACCAGGACGTGATTGAACAGGTGACCGAGAAATGGTCCCGCTTGGGATTGCCGGGCAGCGGTACGCCGATCTGGAAGTAACACTCGTCACTCGCCGGCTTGACCGGCGAGTCCAGAGCCGCCATGGATTCGCCGGTCAAGCCGGCGAATGACGAAATAAGAAGAAGGAGAATTTCTTTATGTCGACAAGCGAGCGCGAAGCGGAAAGTCTTGAGATCGTGGACCGGCTCCTGAAAGCCGCCGGGGCGCACGGGGCGCAGGCGGCCGACGCCGTGATGTTCGACGATGCCTCGCTCTCCGTCGACTGCCGCATGGGCGAGATGGAGGACGTGGGCCGCTCGGAAAGCCGGGAGGTGGGCCTGCGCGTCATCATGGGCCGGCGGCAGGCCTGTGTCTCGGGCACCGACATGAAGGATACGGCGCTGGACCTGCTGGCGGAGCGCGCCGTGGCCATGGCGAAACTCGCCCCGGAAGACCCCTATTGCGGCCTGGCGGACGAGACGATGGACGGGTTCGATGCCGCCTCGCTGCAACTGGACGACGGGCGCAGCTTCACGGCGCAAGAGCTTTTCAAGATGGCCAGGGCCGCCGAGGACGTGGCGCGCGCGCCAGAAGGCATCACCAATTCCGAAGGTGCGGGCGCCGGCTGGAGCCGCACCACCATCGTGCTGGGCACCAGCGCCGGCTTCCGCGGCGCCTACACCACCAGCAGCCATTCCATCAGCGCCTGCGTGCTGGCCGGCGAGGGCCTGGCCATGGAGCGGGATTACGACTATGCCACCACCCGCTTTTTCGAGGACCTGGAGAGCCCGGAAGAGATCGGCGCCAGCGCCGCCCGGCGCACCCTGGCCCGCCTCAACTCGCGCAAGGTGAAATCCGCCCGCGTCCCCGTGGTGTTCGACCCGCGGGCCGGCAATTCCATGCTGGGCCACCTGCTGGGCGCCATCAACGGCGCCGCCATCAGCCGCGGCACGAGCTTCCTCAAGGACCGCATGGGCAAGGAGGTCTTCACCAGGGGCATCCGCATCATCGACGATCCGCGCAAGGTCCGGGGCCTGCGCTCCCGCCCCTTCGACGCCGAGGGTACGGCGGCGGACGCCCTCACCCTCGTCGAGGACGGCGTGCTGCAGACCTGGCTGCTCGACACCGCCTCCGCCCGGCAACTGGGGCTCAAGAGCAACGGCCGCGCCAGCCGCTCGACCGGCGCGCCCCCCTCACCCGGCGGCACCAACACCTATATGGAAGCGGGCAGCATGAGCCCCGAGGAGCTGATGGCCGACATTAAAGAGGGCTTCTACGTCACCGACATGATCGGCATGGGCGTCAACGCGGTGACCGGCGACTACAGCCGGGGGGCGGCGGGTTTCTGGATCGAGAACGGCGAGATCGCCTATCCGGTGAGCGAGGTCACCATTGCCGGCAACCTGAAAGACATGTTCATGCACCTGACGCCCGCCAACGACCTGGAATTCCGCTATTCGAGCAATGTGCCGACCATCCGCATAGAGGGTATGACCCTGGCGGGAGCATAGACCCATGGACCCGGCGCCAGACCTGCTTGCCGACCTGAAGCTGATGCGCAGCGCCGTGGCCGATGCCGCCGCCGTGGCCTGCCAGATCTACGACCGGGGGTTCGACACATGGCGCAAGGAGGGCCAGCAGCCGGTCACCGATGTGGACATGGCGGTGAACGCCCATCTGGAAAAACGGCTCCGCACCGCCCGGCCCAATTATGGCTGGCTGTCCGAAGAGACGAAGGACGACCTTTCCCGCTTCGCCTGCCGCCGCGTCTGGGTGGTGGACCCCATCGACGGCACCCGCGCGCTGATGAAAGGCAAGCCGCATTTCGTCATCTCCGTCGCCTTGCTGGACGACAGCGCGCCGGTTCTCGGGATACTGCACAACCCGGTAACGGAGGAACATTACGAAGCCGTAACGGGTGGCGGCGCCACGCTGAACGGCGAGCCCATCCATGTGACCGACTGCCGGTCCCTCGACCGGGCACGGCTCCAGATGTATTCCGATTTCGTGGCCTCGAAGCGCTGGAAGACGCCCTTTCCCAGGGTGGAGACCGGCATGGTGAACTCCGTCGCCTACCGCCTGGCCCTCGTCGCCGCCGGACAGTATGACGGCGTCCTGACCATTCGCCACAAAAGCGACTGGGACCTGGCCGCCGCCGCCCTCATCGTCACCGAAGCCGGCGGCATGGCCACCGACCGCACCGGCAAACCCTTCACCTTCAACGGCCCCGACACCAGCCACAACGGCGTTATCGCCGGCTGCCCCGTGCTGCACCGCCAGATCGTGGAGAGATTGGAAAAGGATTTCGAGTAGCGCTCCACGCTCTCCGCAAATTTGCCATCGCGAGGAGCACAGCGACGCGGCGATCCCGTATTGCCGCCAGATTCGATCTGGATTGCCGCGCTCCCTCCGGTCGCTCGCAATGACAGGGGAAAGCCGTTCGGGCTGAGCTTGTCGAAGCCTGGGCGCTTGGCCAGCCCTTCGACAGGCTCAGGGCGAACGGTGTCTCACTCCTGCGGCATCGGCGGCGCCAGCAGTTGCGCGTCCAGCCGCTCGCCGAACCAGTTCACCCGCCAGTCCACATGGGGGCCGGTGGCGCGGCCGGTGTGGCTGAGGAGGCCGATGACATCGCCCTGCTTCACTTCCTGGCCCACTTTCACCTTCACGTCCTTCATGTGCAGGAAGCAGGAGGAGATGCCGTGGCCGTGGTCGATGATGACCGTGCCGCCGGTATAGTAATGGTCGGTGGCGGCAAGCCGCACGATGCCGCCGGCGGGCGCCCTGACGGGGGTGCCCTCGGGGGCCGCCACGTCCACACCGTAATGGGGCTGCTTGGGCTGGCCGTTGAGGATGCGCTGGCTGCCGTAAACGCCGGAGATGGGCCCGATGGCCGGCCAGATGAAGCCCTGGCGGTACCAGGTGCCGTCGGTGTCGTGGCTGCGGGCTTCCGCCACCTGCGCGTTGTCGCGGCGGATGCGGTCCAGCACCTCCTTGGGCGGCGTCACCATCTTTTCGGGCAGGCCATCAATGCGCTGGATCTTGTAATCGCGCTGCTTCACGTCGAGCGTCTTCACCTCGCTCCGCCCATCGGGATAGACCACCTTCAAGGTGGCGTGCGGGGCGGCGTCGCGGGTGAAGCCGAAGACGAAATAGCCCTCCTCGTCCTGCCGCAGTTCGCGGGTGCCGAGCGTGATCCGGCTGCCGGGGGGCGCCGTGCCGATGACCATGCCGCCCTGCTCCATATTGCCCTTGAGCGTCAGCTCATCGGCGGCGAAGGCCGGCGCGGCCACGAAAAGAAGGGCGATGACGGCAATCAGGCGGCGCAACATCATTTCTCCGCTTTCCCCCGCGCCGCCAGCTCGGCCTTCAGGCTGGCCTCGGCATCCACATAGGCTTCCTGCCGCTCGACGCTCCAATAGCGCAGGCGGTTCAGGGGAATATGCTTGCCGGTCACCGCACAGACAACATAGCTGCCCGGCACCAGGACATCGAACCGCCCGTCGCCATAATGCAACTGGGCCGGAGCCTGGGTCTTGTCCAACATCATCTCACCTCGCTTACAATAATTGCCCTTGCTTGGGCGGTACGGCTCCGCCGGCAGGCTTCTTCCGTTCGGGTTTTTGCCCTGACGGCGCGGCGCCGTTCACGGTCACGTCCGTCAGGCCATCCTGGAATTCGATTTCCAGCGCGTCACCCGGCTTCGCCGCATGGGAGGATACCACAGCCCGGCCGTCCGCGCCCCGGATAACCGCATAACCGCGCTTCAGCACGCTCTGATAATTCAAACTGTCGAAGAGGCGGACCACGCCGTCAAAACGGACCTCCAGCCGCTGCAGATAGGCCTCGCCGCAGCGCTGCAGCCGGCCGGACAGATCGCCGACCACCCGCTGTTCGGCGCGGATGCGCTCGGTCAGCAGCCGCGGCTTCAGCCCGCCGGCCACGCCCTCCAGCCGCCGCTGATGCATTCCCGTCGCCGTGGAAAGCGCCCGGGTCAGTCGGCCCGTCAGGTCCAAAAGCGCGCGCTCTTCCAGGCGGATGCGCTCGGCCAGCAGGCGCGGCTTCAGGGCTGAGGACACCGCCGCATATTCCCGCTCATGCACGGCCAGCCCCGCCATCAGCGCGCGGGGCAGCCGCTCGGAAAGATCATCGAACCGCTGCTGTGGCAGGCCCAGAAGGTCGCGCAATCTCGGCAGCCCCCTCGAGAGGCCCACCAGCGCCTGGCGCTGGCGCTCCAGGAGCCGCGATACGGAGCCGATCAGCCGCCGGTCATGATCCATCACCATG
>Ga0164243_10007182_pt1 | contig 16677 bp, 16 predicted proteins | sample OricompcompostOP_FD_108781 | JGI IMG/M metagenome (GOLD analysis project Ga0164243, IMG submission 108781) | Organic Plus compost microbial communities from Emeryville, California, USA - Original compost - Organic plus compost (OP) | ecosystem: Engineered > Solid waste > Mixed feedstock >... | reverse complement strand
TTATGCCACACTTTCCGGTACGGCTATGATTGCGCCTGGCGCGAGCGACACAGTAGTTACGGTCAATACGGCTGGGCGCGATGATAGCGAACATGAAGGCGATGAAACAGTAATCCTAAGCCTCAGTAGTACAGATCATCCGAGTGTCAGTATAGGCAATCCTAATAGTGCGACAGTCACCATTATTGACGATGATCCAGAGCCACAAAATCCACCAACGGAAAATAATAACGGTGGCAATAATAATTCGGGCGGCGGAAGTACGACACCAGTACAGGTTACTCAACGGACTGTTACAACAATTCCAGTAACAACTCAGGCTGCTGAAGAATCGGCTAAACCTGAAACCTCGCCTGTAAAGCCAAAACCGCAACCTGTTGACCAAAAACCAAAAGACTTGGATAGCGATGGAGTTACTGATGAAGAGGAAAATAAAGCAAATAACGATGGCGACGGTAATGGCGATGGTATTCCGGACAGCCAGCAAGATAATGTTGCCTCAGTAGTTTCAAAAATTACTAATAAGCCTGTGACATTAGAGGCTCAGGGTGAATGCTCTGTTGTTGAAAGTTTCAAAGTGGTATCTGAAGATACGCTTAATAAACAAGACAGGCGTTATAAATATCCGTTCGGTCTGGTTGACTATAAACTAGCTTGTGAAAAGTCAGGGCAGAGCGGCATCGTGACCGTCTACTATGATCAAGCATATGATAATCCAGGCAACTGGCGTAAGTTCAGTCCAGGCAACGAAACGTTTAAGGGGCTTGATTTCGCTAAAAACCTCAAGCAACCTGTTGGTAAAAATAAAGTAACATCCATAAATTACGTCATCCGTGATGGGGGTGATCAAGATGATGACGGCAAGCAAAACGGCAAAATTGCCGACCCGGCCGGTTTTGCAGTTCGCACCTTCTATATCCTCGACGCAGGGTGGGCAATTCCAGTACTCCTCGCAGGTTGGTTTGCTGGTTACGCAATATTCCACCGTGCTAAAGACTATCGCAAATACCGAAAATAAATTCTTTGAAAAAGAAAAAGTCAATATTTCGTTAGATGAAATGTTGACTTTTTCTCTATGGAGGTCCATGCTGAACTTATGAAACAGGATCTAAGTGGCGAGCAACTAACAGGACCAAATCTATCTCCTACTAAGAATCCATCATGGTTATTTGGAGCAGGACGGTGGTTGGCGCGAGGCGTGATATATGCCTCGGTAGATACTGAACAGTCAAAACGTAGGAACTTGGAAAAACTCGACGACCCTGTTGCGGAGGGTCTGCGTCTCGCGAAGCTTGAGGAAGAGGCTGATGCCTACCCTCCTGCTGATCCTATAAGCGGCTACCCAAGACCGATTACGCCAGGTGTGACAGTATACCCTGATCTTTCATTAGGTAGTCCAAACTTTGATCACGCTGATCCTAAGTATCAAGAGGCACTTGATATGATCGGTCGGCTGGCTCACCGGTGATATATAGAATAGAATGTATTTCTTGCTATTTATCTTTGAATAACTTGTTGTGGATGGGTAAGCCGCCACAACAAATCAGGTTTTTTCAGGGGTTTTTCAAGCACAAGATCTGAGTTATAAGTCTTGCCGCCTGCAGTAAAAGTAATCGATCCGATAGTATTTGGATTATCTGAAGGTTTGAGCGGTGAGGCAACTACCTTTTGGCTTACTGGTGTACCCGGCCACGCGACTACAGAAGTATTTTTATTGGTAATTGCTTTTGTTTCAGCACCCCAAGGCGCTTTATACACGGCAAATTGTTGGTTAAGACTCGCAAGCTTTATTTCCTGGAAGCCTGCTTTAGCGCTGGCAAGGAGCGTAGCAACATCGCGTGCTAGCATCGGATGGTTTGGGCCGCCGAGTGCAGCACCAATAATAGTGACCGGAGTATTGCCGATGGTATATTTTGCTGCAAAGAGCAAACAACTGCCTGCCTCTTCGGTCGTGCCTGTTTTAATACCGACGACACCATCTATACCAAGCAATAGATTAGTATTTTGGAGTGTGCCAACATTCGGTATTACGGCGGTTTTCTGAGAGACAATATCTGCGACCACAGCCTGAGACATTGCGAGCTTGCCCAGCGTCACTAAATCTTGAGCCGTGCTCTTACTTCCGGCGGAAAAGCCGCTCGTATCCGTGACGACTGTATTCGTAAGCTGATGTTCGGCTAGATAAGCCTTGGCAGCGTTTAAGTAATTGTCAATTGATCCATATGCCCAAACTGCGAGTGTGTCAGCATAGTTATTTGCAGAGCTAATAAGCATACCCTGCAGTAATTGGTACTGGGTCAATTGCATTCCTGCTTCGGCTTTTGCTACGGTTCCGTCGGCTGCGTAATATTGGTTGTATAATAAGGCGTCTTCGCTCGTGAGGGTGATAGTTGGCCCAGGCTGTCCTTGGGTCAGTGGTTTATCTTCAAGCACCGTGAGGGCTGTAACGATCTTTGTAATACTTGCCATCGGTACGGGTATTTGTGGTCCTGAGGTTCCAATAACTCCGCCGTCCAATGTTCCAATTGCGCTTTGGCCATAGGGGGGCCAGGTTAATTGCGGGGCCACCTGTGGCTGAGTTTGGGTCTTAGCAGTGACGGTAGCTTGGATGGCTTTGACCGGCCAGAACATCATGGCGGACACGTACACAACCACAAGTATTAAAATAATTGCGCCAAAAGGATATCTTCGTCGTGCGCGACGCTCGCGCAGGCGTTTATTTCTCATGCTTATATCATAGCGCGACTAGAGGGGCTTATGCTATACTAAAAGTACATAAGTTAAGGAGTGTTTATTACATGATTGCCCTCATCATTATAGGTGTTATTGTTGTCCTATTGGCCATTTTTCTCATTAGTATTTATAACTCGCTCGTACGGCTTAATATTCGCTCCGAAGAAGCATGGAGTGATATTACTGTTCAGCTCAAGCGTCGACTCGACCTTATTCCGAACCTTATTGAAACAGTAAAGGGCTATGCAGCACATGAAAAAGGTGTATTTGAAGAAGTCACCAAAGCTCGTGCTAACGCGCTAAATGCACAAGGTGTTGAAGAAACCGCCAAGGCCGAAAACCAATTTGAAGGAGCTCTGAAGAGCTTATTTGCGGTTGCAGAAAATTATCCTGACCTAAAAGCGAGCCAAAACTTCATGCAGCTCCAAGAAGAACTTGTTGATACTGAAGACAAAATCCAAGCTTCACGACGCTTTTATAACGGGGTCGTTCGTGACTTTAACACCAAGCGTACTGTATTCCCAAGCAACATGGTTGCAAGCATACTTGGTTTTAATAAAGATAAAGAATTCTTTGAACTTGATGAAGCTGAAATGGCAAGCGCCAATAAGCCAGTTGAAGTAAAGTTCTAGCTTTAAGCAAACCTTAATAGTTTAAGAGGAAAATAAACGTACATATGTATAGTGAGATTGCTACCAACAAGCGAAAGACCGTGTTCATTATGCTCGGATTTGTTATATTTGTTGGGTTGTTGGCATGGTTATTTTCAGAATTTGTTGGCGGTACACCTTATTTAACTATCGGCGTGCTTGTCGGGGCGATTATTTACGCACTTTTTAGCTATTTTACCGGCAGCAAAATAGCTTTGGCAGTTAACGGTGCCAAAGAGATTCAAAAGAAGGATAATCCCCGACTTTGGCGAATGGTAGAGAATTTAGCAATTACTGAAGGATTGCCGATGCCAAGAGTCTATATCATGGATGACCCGGCGCTGAACGCCTTCGCTACAGGGCGTGACCCAAACCATGCAGCGGTATGCGCCACAACTGGCATACTTGACGCACTTGAAGATAGTGAACTTGAAGGGGTGCTGGCCCATGAGCTAGGCCATATTAAGAATTATGATATTCGCGTATCAATGATTGCTTTTGCACTTACTACCGTGGTGTCGCTCATTGCTGATTTTATCTTACATATGGTATGGTTCCGCGATAACGACAATGATACCCCAGCAATATTCTACATATTCGGTATAGTCGCAGCTTTAATCGCACCAATTGTCGCAAGCCTTATTCAACTTGCAGTGTCCCGCCGCCGTGAATACTTAGCGGATGCAACCGGTGCACTGACGACGCGCTATCCGGAGGGATTAGCGAGGGCACTTGAAAAAATTGCCCAACAAGGGAGCGCTACAAGACGGTCTAATACTTCGACTGCGCACCTTTTCTTTGCGAACCCTTTAAAATCAGGTGGTATTTCAAACTTGTTTAGCACCCATCCGCCGATAGCGGACCGTATTGCCCGCCTTCGCAACATGGAAACTCATGCCTAATATGTAATAGATTATGGCAAATAAAAAAACAGTACCAAAATCAGCGAACAAAAAAGAGGAAAAACGAACGCTAAAGCAGCGTGCTTACAAGTCATTCCGTTTAACGAAGCCTATAAAATATACCGGACGTCCTTTGCCATCAAGCTGGCAGTTGCTGAAGAGAAGCGCACAGTTTTTGTGGCTTCATAAAAAAACGCTCGGAGGCATATTGTTTATATTTGGCCTTATCCACTTTGTGTTTGTCCAGAGTGTTTCATTAAGTGACTTTCCCGAATTAAAGAAGGTATTTGACGAATCAATTGGTGGTTTTGGTGGAGGTATCGCATTGTTTACTTATATGATATCTACCGTAGGTCAAGCGAATTCTGCTGAGGCGGGTGTGTACCAGACAATACTGTATATAATTGCTAGCTTAGCGATAATATGGGCGCTGCGTGAATTAATGGCCGGTAAAAAGATACGGATTCGTGACCCATACTATAGAGGTATGTATCCGCTTATACCGTTCGTATTAGTGATAATAGTTATAGGGATACAAACAATTCCCGCCATCATTGGGGCGTGGCTTTATGGCGTCGTAGTATCGAACGGCATTGCAGTATCGATTGTGGAGCAACTTTTTTGGCTGGTAATTTTCTTTATCTTCGCACTTTTATCATTTTATATGTTGTGTTCTTCTTTAATGGCGCTCTATATCGTAACTTTGCCGAATATGGCACCGATGCGGGCACTGCGTTCGGCGCGTGAATTGGTGAGGTATAGACGTTGGTCAATTGCTCGGAAAATTATCATTCTGATCATCACTTTGTTGGTTGTAGCAGCTATAGTGATGTTGCCATTAATTATACTGGTACCTTTTGCGGTGCCAGTGCTATTTTATGTCGGTAGTGTACTGGCATTGGGATACGTGCACATTTACATTTACCATATGTATAGGGAGCTTTTGCTAGATGAGTAAATTAAGTCTTAAGGAAGCGGAAAGCAGGGTGCTACACTTGCGTCAATTAATGGCGCAGTATTCGTATGAGTATTATGTGTTGGATACCCCAAGTGTTTCAGACGCGGTGTACGACGGATTGATGCGTGAATTAAAAGAAATCGAATCCCAGTATCCAGAGGTAATTACATCAGACAGCCCGACACAGCGGGTAGGCGGAGAGGCTCTGAGTAAATTTAAAAAAGTCGAACATTCCAGCCGTATGCTCAGCCTAAACGATGTGTTCAGTCGGGAAGATGTAGAAGCCTGGATCGTTCGGACAGACAAACTGGCTCCCGGTCGGAAGCATGAATTTTTCGCAGATATAAAAATGGATGGTTTGGCGTGCGCGCTTATATACCAAGATGGCGTATTTACACAAGCCATTACACGTGGTGATGGGTTTATTGGCGAGGATGTAACTGAAAATGTGCGTACTATCGCATCAGTGCCACTCAGGTTACGGCATACCAAAGACAAAGAACAATTTTTGCACGGCCGTACAGAAGTTCGGGGTGAAATAATTATTCATAAAAAAGATTTTGAAAAACTCAATAAGCAGCGTGAAGCTGAGGGTTTGCCGCTCTATGCCAATCCGCGCAACTTAGCCGCTGGAAGTATCCGGCAGCTTGACCCGAAATTAGCTGCTGCCCGTCCGCTGCGATTTAGAGCATATGACCTCATCCGTGATGACGTAGATGAAGTGCCAACATATGGTTTTGCATATGAAACATTGCGTGAACTTGGGCTGGCAGTGAACAAAGAAGCAAGTGTCTTTTCTGACATCGATAAGGTAATGGATTTTGCCACGAAATGGGAAACCATGCGTCATGACCTGCCGTTTAACACGGATGGGTTGGTAGTAAAACTTAACGACCGGGCGTTATATCGCCAGCTGGGTGTGGTAGGTAAGAACCCGCGGGGCGCAGTAGCTTATAAATACCCGGCTGAAGAGGCGACAACAATTGTAAAAGACATTGTTTTGTCACTTGGCCGTACTGGCGCTGCAACTCCGGTAGCGGTCTTTGATCCGGTGGTGGTTGCCGGTACGACAGTGCAGCACGCAAGTTTGCATAATGCCGATGAGATTGCCCGAAAAGATGTACGTATTGGCGATACGGTAGTCATTTTTAAAGCCGGTGATATTATTCCACAAGTCGACAGGGTCTTGACAGAACTTCGCCCTAAAGATGCAAAAACATACGACATGGAAGCGGAACTGAAGCGTCAATATCCGGAACTCACGTTTGTAAGACCAGAAGGAGAGGCCGTCTATCGTATCAAGGGCGCGACAGGCCCTGTACTCCTTAAAAAAGCGCTCCAGCATTTTGCCAGCAAGTCCGCACTCGATATCGATACTTTAGGCGAAAAAAATGTCGTGGCATTGGTCGATGCCGGACTGGTGCATGATCTCGCAGATATTTATATGCTTACAAAGGACCAAGTAATTGAGCTTGAGCGTTTCGCAGAAATATCCGCGCAAAAATTAGTAGATGCGATTGCGGCTAAAAAACACCCGGAGCTTCCACGTTTCGTATACGGCTTAGGTATCCGGCACGTGGGCGTACAAACGGCCATAGATTTGTCTGAAAAATTCGGGTCGCTTGAAACACTTGCTGAGGCAACACTCGATGATTTGTTAGCAGTGGAAGGTATTGGTACGGTGGTCGCCGAATCAGTCGTTGCATGGTTTACTGATACGGATAACCAGAATTTACTAAAGAAGTTCAGAGATCTGGATGTGGAGCCAGTGTACCAAAAAAAGGCGAACGGCCCGTTACACGGACAGAACTTTGTAATAACTGGCACGCTTGAAAGCATGGGCCGTGACATTGCTGCGGAAAAAATTAGAGAACAAGGCGGTACATTCCAGTCATCCGTTGGAAAAGATACAACATACTTGGTGGCCGGTGGCAAAGTCGGGGCATCAAAACTTAAAAAAGCTGAGCAGTTCGGTACGAAGGTTATCGGCGAAACAGCATTTTTGAAGCTACTCGGTTTGTGAGTTAAGGAATAATTTACAAACAAGAATTATAATAAAAACCATAAGCATAAAGGGAGGGCAACTTATGGATGGTTTGGCAGGTAAAGTAGCATTGGTAACAGGAGGCAGTAGCGGTATCGGGGCAGCGACAGCACGCACACTGGCTGGATATGGTGTTAAGGTGATGGTTGCCGACGTTAACGATGATGGTGCTCGCAGTATTGTGGATGCCATTGCAACGTCAGGTGGTGAAGCATTTGCGATGCACCTTGACGTCACAAGCGCGGACGAATGGCAAGAAGCATTGAACAATACCAAAGAAAAATTTGGCGGGCTTCATATCTTATTTAATAATGCCGGTATTGGCGGAGCTGTAGCCGATATTGAAAATGGTACGTTGGAAGATTGGGAAAAAGTAATTGCCGTAAACCAAACAAGCGTCTGGCTAGGCATGAAGTATGGGGGCGCACTCATTAAAGAAAGTGGCGGCGGCTCTATTATTAATACCTCGTCAATTTTTGGTATTATCGGCGGGTTTGGGTCGTCAACGCCATACCATGCTTCAAAAGGCGCAGTGCGGCTTATGACGAAAAATCTAGCACTTCATTGGGCAAAAGAAGGCGTACGGGTAAATTCTGTACATCCAGGGTTTATTGATACGCCGATCTTAGGCGATTCTGATCGCAACCAGCTAGCTGGCGTAACGCCGATGGGACGTATCGGTAAACCCGAAGAGGTAGCTAACGCTGTAGCATTTTTAGCAAGCGACTTATCAAGTTTCATGACCGGTTCTGAAATAGTAGTCGACGGTGGCTACACTGCGAATTGATTGACATTGTTATAAAAAGGGTTATGCTTAAGATAATTCGTGCGCAAAAGGCGGCCGAGTAAAACAAAAACTTTCCAAGTAAAACAAAAGTTATGAAAAGCCGCCTATAGGGTGGGCGCGCACGAGAAACTAGGCCAGTAGAAGGCCTAGTTTTAATTTTTTGGTATAGTTAATACAAGAAACTACGCTACAATAAACATAAGTAAATAGGCCATAGCCATGATTAAGTACTACTACAAAAGCCTGCGCAGCCAGGAGCTAAAGGAATTTGACGCGTCGAAACGTGGTGCGTGGGTGTATGTTGAGAACCCTACACATAAAGAAGTGGCTCATCTTGTAAAACAATTCAATCTCAACGAAGGCCACCTAGCTGATGCGCTAGATGAAGACGAAATGCCGCGCCTTGAGCGTGACAATGACCAAATTTATATCTATGTTCGCGTTGCCTATACTGCCGCAAATGGAGAAGTGGATACGGTGCCACTTCTTTTTATTTTCGCATCAGATGTAATTATTACGATTTCCTTGAAAAAACTTGGCTGTCTCGATATGTTTTTGAATAATCGCATTGAATTTGCCACAACGCAGCGTACTAAATTAGTACTACAAATAATGCACCAAATTGTGGAGCAATATGACAGCTATATTACACTTGCGAGCAAGCAGATCAAAGCCATCCGGGCTCGCCTTCGAGGCCATGAAATCTCCAACCAGGATTTTATCGACTTCGTAACGATTGAAGATGAACTTAATGAATTCTTGTCGGCACTGCAACCCACCAACGCAACGCTCAGGCGTTTATCGCTTGGCCGTCATTTGCCGTTATTTGAAGAAGATCAAGATATTGTTGAAGACTTATTGCTTAATAATGAACAGTCTATTGAAGCCTGTCGCTCGAATATAAAGTCCATTATTAATATCCGCCAGGCGTATAGCTCGATTAGCTCTAATAACCTAAACCGTACTATGAAACTTCTCACGCTTGTCACGGTTGTAATTACCTTGCCGAACGCAATCTTTGGTATGTACGGTATGAATATCAATCTACCTTTTCAACAGTCAGAACACGCATATAAATTACTCATAGCTCTCACCATACTTTTGATCGTTGGCGTGTTTGCTTTCTTAAGAAAAAAACGGATTATTTAAGCTGTACTTATGCTTGCAAAGGCCTTGTAAATAGAAGATAATTTTTTTAAATGGCTGAAAAGAGACACGGAGAATATGTTCCCCCTGAGTCAGAGGGGTATTTTTCAATTATTGTTGTAGAACCTCAGGCTGCGCATGGACTGCACGAACATACCGTCGCTGTTCAGCGAGGCTACCGTGACGAAGAAGCTTTAATAAAAGATTTGAAATCATATGACCCTCAATTACCCGAGCTTTTAGAATGTCTCCTTGAAGGGCTTGGCATGGAAGATAAGGATGCCCAATTTTTTGCCCAAGGATTTGCAATGACTTATACAGCACTTGCTTACCAGTCCGAGATTATGGGCGGGCGATTGCCTGATCTAGACGTACGCGTTATACGGGGATATTGTGCGGGACTAGATGACTTAGAAGATGAAGTAAATGCATATGTTAAAGATATCATTGACGAGCTTGAGGAGCACAATCAGTATCTTGTAGATTGTTGGGATGACTATCTACTGTCTCGGCACGATGGACCAACTGGTAGTCAGATAATGGCACTCAGGATAGGTGGTGCACTCATGCATGACTGCATCGCTCAGCAGTTTAATATGCACCAGCTCTTGGCAAGCTATAGCGACAACGTGAATTAAGAATTATCGTTTCAAAATAGTCTATTTAGTTCGTGGTGACTTGCCGCCTAATACTTCAAAGCCCTTTAGTATAGCTAAATATTCGGGGTCTTCAGTCTGATCGTGCGAAACCTGATCATCTGGACAAATGTAATGCTTACTGTTCTTAACGTCTTCTTCACTGAACCAGCGATATTCTGAATGATCTTCCGGATGAAGCGTAATATTTTCGATCGGTTCAATAAACTGGGCAAAATAGATTACCTCAATAGAATGGGAGCCTTTCACAAGGTTTTGATACGTAAATGCGGCAAATGGATCACCTAAGCTAATGGTCATGTTGAGTTCTTCTGCTACTTCACGCTTCAGCCCCTTCATAATATCTTCACCAAAGTCTATGTGGCCGCCAGGCATTTCAAATAGGCCTGGTAGGAATTTCTTTGTGTCTGCCCTGCGTGGAAGAAAAACTTTCTTTACGCCGTCAAAGTCATGCCATATGAACGCACAGGCAGTAATAACTTGCTTGCCGTGCGCTGGGGTTTCACTGTCGTGACTAACCTTACTCATGGATTTATCATAACAGACTTTCCATTTTGCCTTTACAATTGGTTCGGAGTATCATAAAAATATGAAAAACCGGATCAAGAAATGGTTTTCGGAGGGAGTAGAGTACGGTGAAGTGCCTACCATCACAGCTCAACCTCCTAGCATTTCTCATGTGTCGGTTATGGAAAAAATTACTGAATACAACAGACAAGGAGTCGAGGCTGTTATCCGGGAGGATCGTGAAGACCCCGAATCTCTCATTGATCTTGAGTCTCCCTATCCCCCGCCACTTCTGCCGGGTATTGCGGCTTATCGCGATCCTGCTGTATGGAAAACAGATTGGCGTGAAGGGCTTCCTGAGTCACACCCGTTCTATGTTCCTAAAGATCAGCTCGTTACACTTGAGAGTGATGAGTATTGGGACGCACTAGAAGTAGCCGTGGCACTAGGAATAAAACATAAAATATAATAAATTGTTTCATCAATCTAAAAAGATTAAGCATTAGCTTGATCTTTTTAGATTGGTGGAGATACGGGGACTCAAACCCCGGACCTCATCGCTGCCAGCGATGCGCTCTAATCAACTGAGCTATATCCCCTTACTTGTAACATAGCTGAGTATAACAGGGGTAGTAGTAATTTTCAACGTGCCTCGATAAATAAAACGCGAGCTTTTTAACGGAGGGCTTGTTACAATACTGGTAATTATGAGTATTACATCTATCCGCACCCGCATTGCCAATTTATCAGTTTTGAGCTGGCTGCTCATTGCAAGCATTGTTCTATTGATTGTTACTTCAATACTGTGGTGGAATGTTGTCTACCAGAGTCCGCGCAATGTCTTTAACGGTATGATTAAAAACAACTTTGCAACGACTGGTTATACCCGTCATGTGGTTAGCAAGGAAAACGGCCTTGATGCTGATGAGTTCGCCCAGGTGCAGACCGGTGGTAAAAACATTGTGCGTACTAAAACTACTCTAAAGCAAGAAGGTGACACGGTAACCACCGACGCGATCAGTACAGACAATGCAGAATTTGTGCGGTATACGAATATAGACACCAAGCGAAAAGACGCAAACGGCAAGCAACTTGATTTTTCAAAAGCAGTGAATGTATGGGCAAAAAATGAAACTGGCGGCCCAAGCCAAACATTCAGCCAGATGCTCTTAGGCGTGGTACCGATGGGAAATGTTGATCCTAAGACACGCGCGGAACTTGTAAAGTTCATGGATAAGCACACAGTCTTTTCGGTTAACTATGACTCAGTAAAAACCGAGAAAATTAATGGCCGGAAAACCTATGTATACGAGGTGCAGTTATTACCGCAAGCATACGTAGAAATGTTGAAGTTATATGGCAAGGGCGTGGGCTTAGGCGACCAGGTTGGCCAACTTGATCCAGCCAATTATGTGAATGCTCAGCCAACAGATCTGGTATTACGCATTGACGCTAACTCTAGGAATCTCGTAGCACTTAGCTATCCAAGCAATGACAGCAGAAAAGAAACCTATAGTGGATACGGCATCGTTAAAGACGTACAGTTGCCTACGAAAACAATCCCTGCTGCCGAGCTGCAGAAGCGTCTCTCTGCCCAATAGTTTTACTATATAATACCCTGCATAGCCATAAGAAGGATTATCCATGGAACCAACAGCATCTGTGCCGCCGAAAGAGCCTACAACTAACGATGAGGCTCAGCCGGTTGATCCTACCCAGCAATCTTCCGCGGAGATAAATACACAAACTTCTACTACCACTCCTGACCAACCGTATCAGCAACCACCAACACGTCAACCTGCTATGCCATGGGACAAGCTCAGCGATGGGGCACCTGCGGACAACACCGGCCAAAGTACCACAGTATTTGGTACGGCTCAGGTTCAAGCTTCTAGAGTTTCGAATACAAAACGTAAAAAAATACTTCTGGTCGTTACCGGGGTATTAGCGGGTATCGTGCTACTAGGCGGGGGTATCGCGGCTGCTTATGCAGGCATTATTTTACCTAATAAGCCAGAAAATATCTTGAAAACAGCACTTGTAAACACCGCTAAAGAAAAACAGGTTTTACTAAATGGTACTGCAGACGTAAAAGCAGCAGACCCAACAAAAGAAAATGCGGAACCTGCTACTAAAATTACGTTCAGCACCAAATCAAATGCCGACAAAAAACAAGCCGAAGCAACTATAAAGGTAACGGTGAGCGGTATAGACTTTCCACTCGATGCCCGCTATGTGGATGGGAATATATATGTGAAACTTGGCGACCTTAAAACTGTCATGTCGTTTATCAGTAGCTATGCGGGTGGAGCGTTAGGGTTTGATCCTTCCGAGCTAGATCCGCTGATTACGAACGTTTCAAACCTTGTATCCAACCAATGGGTAGAGTTTGACAGTACCTTGCTTAATACGGCTGGTGCGAGTTGCGTGACGGATGCTGACTTTACTTTAACCGACCAAGACATACAGTTGCTCGAGGACCAATATGTCGCAAATCCATTTGCTAAAATCACTAGCCACGCCGAAGATACCGTGAAGGGCAAGGCAGCAACCAAGTTTGAAATCAGTGTTGATGATAATAAGGCCGCTCAATACCTCGGCAACAAAAAACTCCAAGACCTTTCATTCGTAAAAACGCTTAGAAAGTGCCAAGCATTTAACAAGGGCCTCGACCAAGATACTAAAAGTTTGGCTGATGGCGATATAACTCCTTTGACAATTTGGGTGGACAAAGATACGAAACGTATCTCTAAGATTGCAAGTCACAGCACAAAGCAAGACGCAGAAAAGAACAACATGCAAGCTATGGTTGAATCGACAATTAGTTACGGCAGTGTTTCGATACAAAAGCCCGAGAATACTAAGCCGGCTATGCAGATATGGAGTGAACTCCAGCAAGAGTGGACAAAGGTATTTGGAGGTTTTTCTGATGATATGCAACCGGATGGCTCAGATGATTCGGCGACAGATATTGATTATCCGTATAATTCCGTACCGCAGTAGCGCGTATACTATAGGCATATGCAAGTTATTGTTAACACACTACTGACCCACTACAACGTTATAGGCAAAGGGGAAAAAGTTCTTGTTTTGCACGGTTGGGGCGATGATAGCCGAAACTGGCAGCGTTTACAGAAAGAATTATCAAAAAAATACCAAGTCATAACCCTTGATCTTCCCGGGTTTGGCGGCACGGCCGCACCTAAATCTGATTGGACACTTAACGACTACACTGCGTTCATACGGGATTTTTTACGTAAAATTGACGCCAATAAGCTGTTTGCGATCATAGGGCATAGCAATGGCGGTGCGATTGCTATACGGGGTATCGCAACCAGCGTATTAAACACGCAAAAACTGGTACTGCTTGGGAGTGCTGGGGTACGCAATGAATACAAAGGTCGCAATAAGGCGTTGAGATACATGACCAAAGTTGGTAAGGCTGCAACAGCGCCTCTGCCAAAACAAGTTAAAAAGTCCTTGCGCCAGAAGGTATACCAATCAGTGGGGTCAGATATGCTTGTGGTAGAACAGCTGCAGGGTACGTTTAAGAATATTATAGAAGATGACGTACAGAAAGATGCGGCTACAATTATCCAACCGGTGCTGCTTATTTACGGGGAAGATGATACAGCTACACCACCGCGATACGGTCAACTCTTTCAAGAACTCATGAAACATTCTCGGTTAGAAATAATTCAAAATGCTGGTCACTTTGTATATCAGGACAAGCCCAAAGAAACAGTACAATATATAGAGGAATTTCTTGTATGATTAAAGCTTTCATTAGTATCTATCGGCCGCGTTTTGCTAAAACTATTGTCTATATGCTGCAAAGTACAGAATATGACCTAAAGGCATACCTTGCATGGTTTTGGCGTACGCAGAATTTTGCGAATATTATGTATCGTCGCACGCTTGATGTTACACGGCGTGCCGAAGCGTTATTGATATTACTTAGGATTGGTTTATACACCCAAACATTAGTAGGTGTAGTGATAACTATTATTGGCATCGCTGATAATACTACGCAATATATATATTTTGGTTTAGCATTGGTTGCGGGTGCGCCAGTTATATGGGCACATCTTATTGTTCTGCCGATTTGGCTGGCTCGTGTATTTATTGTGGTGCCGAAAGAAAAAGTTATGATACGTGAATCTGAAAAAACATTTACCGAATTTACAGGGCCAAAAATAGCGGTTGCTGGCAGTTACGGTAAAACCACCATGAAAGAACTGCTTTACACTGTTTTATCTGAAGGCAAGAAAGTTGCTGCGACGCCAGGGAATAAAAATGTATTGGTATCACACGCACGGTTTGCTAAATCGTTAGACGGTGATGAGGATATATTAATCATCGAGTATGGTGAAGGTAAGCCTGGTGACGTAGCAAAGTTTGCAGGTTATACACGTCCAACCCACGTCGTGATAACCGGCATCGCCCCGGCACATCTTGACCAATACAAAACGCTTGACGCTGCAGCCAAAGATATTTTTTCAGTTACTCAAAAAGTAGATCCGTCTCGCGTGTACGTCAATAAAACCAATGCCACAGAACCTTATATTGAAAAGGGTTATGAAACCTATGGCATAAGTAGGGCTTTGGGGTGGAAGATATCAGATGTCGAGGTTGCAATTACCGGTACTACTTTCACTATGAAAAAAGGCAAGAAAAGACTTGAATTATTTACCGGACTGGTTGGCGAACATTTACTTGGTCCAGTTGCATTTGCAGCAGCATTGGCGCACGAATTTGGCTTATCTGACAAGCAAATTATTGCTGGAGTTGCAAAAACAAAACCATACGAACATCGTATGCAGCCGTATCCACTAAGTGGCGGCTGGGTAATAGACGATACCTATAATGGTAACATCGAAGGTATTCGTGCCGGTACACAGTTGCTCTCAAAATTACCAGCAAGGCGCAAGTTCTATGTAACGCCGGGTTTGGTGGACCAAGGGGAGGAAACCGAACAAGTGCATATAGAAATGGGCCAGCTAATCGCAGAAGCTAATCCAGATGTTGTGGTTTTAATGAATAATTCTGTGACCCAATATATTGAAGCAGGACTTCGTAATAAAAACTATCAAGGTGAAGTTCGTATAGAAACTAAGCCACTCGAATTCTATACCAATCTAGACCAGTTCATAGCTAAAGACGACCTTATCCTTATGCAGAATGATTGGACGGATAATTACGCTTGAACTTGCAACATTCTTAGGCTTCCTTTATTCTGGGTAGAAATAATATAGGGGACGTAATGACAGAATATCTTACGAAGAGACCAAAAATACCAATGAGACTTATAGCTGGACTCGCAGCTTTAGGAATGGCAAATGGATTTGCAGGTTGTGGCGAGAAGACCCAATATGAATATGAACCAATCCAAGTCCCCGAAGGAGCGATACCCTTAGGGATGAGCGGTAATACCCATAGTGAATCGGGCTTAAGTTTCAAAATTCATGCGACAGATGCTGAAGCAGTCTCATGCGGCAGTGCCACAGAACAACACGACGTCGGATTTGATACGACTACTGAACCTACTAAAGAAGTACAAGTTTTGGCTAGTGGACTCGCTCAAGTCACCTGTCACGGTGCAGGCGAAGGATTTCCTTATACCTTCTTTCCCTCTGAGCATCCCCTGAGTCCTAATAAAGGCGGCTAAAAGTAGCGTTGCTTCGCGATTACCATGAGGGCAATAGGGTATAATGGTTCCATATGAAAAAACAAACCGTTGGCGTATTCTTTGGATCGCGTAGCACCGAACATGACGTATCGATCATCACTGCAATCTCATCTGTTATAAAGCCACTGAAACTTTCTGGAAAATACGAAGTTGTACCGGTATATATCGCCAAGGACGGCACATGGTATTCGGATCCGAAATTGGCAGATATCACTACATATACTTCGGGCGCCATTGATAACGTGTTAAAAAAACTCAAACCAGTGGCTCTCGAAGTTGGTAATGGGCTGAGACTTACTCAGACGGGCTTGCGAAATAAAGTAATCTCAATAGACATCGCATTTCCTGCCACACATGGCACGCATGGTGAAGACGGCGAGCTTATGGCGCTGTTTGAACTTGCGAATATTCCCTATGTTGGCTGTAATGTGCCAGCAAGCGCTATAGCTATGGATAAGGTATTGGCGAAGCAGATCGCAGCCAGTCATGGTATTTCGGTCACTAAATTTGTAACCGCTAGCAAAGTTGACTACGAAGCCGAACCAAAAAAATGGCTGACTAAAATTGAAAAGGAACTCAAGTACCCCCTGTTTGTAAAACCGCCG
>Ga0164243_10007181_pt1 | contig 16680 bp, 10 predicted proteins | sample OricompcompostOP_FD_108781 | JGI IMG/M metagenome (GOLD analysis project Ga0164243, IMG submission 108781) | Organic Plus compost microbial communities from Emeryville, California, USA - Original compost - Organic plus compost (OP) | ecosystem: Engineered > Solid waste > Mixed feedstock >... | reverse complement strand
GTGCCCGTGGCGGGCGATCACGGCGGGGATCAGGCAGCCGTGGACGGCGCCGTCGGGATCCACCACGAAGCGGGCGACCGCGGTCGTCGCCGACTCGGTCGACAGGCGCGGCCAGACGAAGTTGCCGAGGCCCCATGCGATCGGCCGCCCCGCGTGCTCGCCGAGCGGACCGCCGATGGCCTCGGAGAAGCCCCGGACGACCGGGTCCTCGTGACTCGGTCGGACCTCCGGGACCCACCGATCCTCGAAACCGTCACTGCCGCCGGGGGTCTGCGCCCGCATCACCGCCATGGTCGTCATCCTGCCGTACCTGCCCGTCTGTCCATGCCGGGGCCGCCGGACAGGGGACGGCCCCGACCAGTCCGCCCGGTCGGGGCCGTCGACGTCTCACCGCGTGGTGGCGAGGCTAACCACTACTCGGCCCACCGGACCCGCTCGGGCCCGGGCTGCCCGACGGATGCGGCGCCGACCCGCTCGGAACCGGGTTGCTGCTGCTCGGCTCCAGCGACGGCTCCAGCTCGGGCTCGAGCGACTCGGTCACGGTCGGCACCGGCGACGGTGTCGAGCCGAACGGGTTCTCGTCGCCGGCGAACACCGGCGGCGCGAACTTCTTGTCGCTCGCGCTGGCCAGCCCCATCTCCTTGGTGGCTTGCTTCATGAACCGCAGCCAGATCGACCGCGGGAGACCGGAGCCGTAGACCGGGTTGCCGTTGGGCAGTTTGAGGGCCTCTTCCTTGTCCTTGTTGCCCACCCAGACAGCGGCCGCGAGCTTGGTGGTGAACCCGACGTTCCAGGCATGACCGTTGTCGTCGGGGTTCCCCTGGCTCAGTTCCCAGGTGCCGGTCTTGGTGGCGATGTCGAAGCCCTCGATACCCGCCTTGCACTCGTTGGTTCCGCAGACCTGGCTCATGGCATAGGTCAGGTCGGCCACCTGCTCACCGCCCAGCAGCGGTGCCTCGTTCTGGTTGCGCAGCATCTCCGCCCAGATCCGCCGACCGTCGGGCGTCTTGACCTCGCGCACGAAGTGCGCATCGGCCCGCCGACCACCGTTGGCGAAGGTCGCCATGCCGTTGGCGTGGTCCATGACGGTGATGCCGAACTGGCCGATGCCCAACTCGGCACCGAAGTTGTACGACGCCTCGTCGATGTCGGCGTTACGCAGGTCGACCCGACCCACGCCCGGATTGTTGCTCCACATGTACTGGACGCCGGCGTCCCGGGCCATCTCGAGCACCTTGCTGGGGCCGACGAACGAGGTGACCTCGTAGAACGGCACGTTCAACGAACTGACCGTGGACTCGAGCAGCGAGCAGAGCTGGGACTTGGCCGGGTAGCCCGACACCGTCAGGTTCTTGGCCCTGTCCCGCGGCTGCGTGTTGTCGATGTCGGAGGGGCAGTCGCTGGAGTTGCGGACAAGGTTGCCCGGGGCACGACCCGGCTGGTCATGCGGAATCCACCACCAGTACGAGTTCAGCGAGTAGCCGGCCTTGAGAGCCGCGGCCAGGGTGTAGACCTTGAACGTCGAGCCCGGTGGGTGGCGTCCGTAGCCGTTGGCGACGTTCTCCTCGTCGTAGTACAGGCCGGCGTAGTCGTTACCGGTGCCGTTCGGACCGCCGTAGTAGGCCACGATGCGTCCCGTGCCCGGCTCCACCGCCACCAGCGCCGCCTGCATGGTCTTGCGTTGGTCCGCCATCACGCTGCCCGGCACGTTCTCGTCCGCGGCCGCCTCGGCGGCCGCCTGCGCCCGCGCGTCCAGCGTCGTGACGATGGAGTAGCCACCATCCTCGATGTACTGCCAGGACTTGCCGTAGAAGGGCGAGCCCTCGGTGTGGCTCAGTTCGGAGAGCACGTGGTTGACCACGAGGCCCACCGGCTTGGAGCGGTCCGCCGTGTCCGCCGAGTCGTAGCTCAGCCAGACGTCGTCCGGCGGGTAGGAGAGCTTGTCGGCCTCCTCCTGGCTGAGGTAGTCGTAGCCCCGGTCCCGGTCGCGGCCCTCGTTGTGCAGCTTGACCATCTGCTTGACGACGTACTTCCACCGGTCGATCGCGTTCTCCTTGGCGATGGGGCCGCGGGTCGGGTCGTAGCCGGGCGCGCCCTCGGGGTCGTCCGGGTCGGGCTCGGGCTGCTTGACCATCAGCACCAGGGCCATGGCCTCCGACACGTTGATCCGCTCCGAGTCGGGCGCGTCCTTCTTCACGGACTTGCCGAAGTAGACCTTCGCCGCCGCCTCGATACCGACCGTGCGCCGACCGAAGGACGCCGTGTTCAGGTACGAGGAGATGATCTGTTCCTTGGTCAGCTTGTCCGACATCTTCCAGGCGAGCACGGCCTCGCGCAGCTTGCGGTTGTACGAGGCGCCCGACAGTTCGAAGGCACGCCGGGCGTACTGCTGCGTGATGGTCGAACCACCCTGCTGGGCACCGCCGGTGAGGTTGTTCCAGGCGGCGCGCAGGACACCGCTGAAGTCGACACCCTCGTTGGTCCAGAACGAGTTGTCCTCGGAGGCGACGATCGCCTCGATGACGTCGTCGCTGATGTTGTCGAACGGGACCTCGTACCGCTGGAACTCGCCGAGCTTGGCCAGCACCGTGACGCCGTCGTTGTAGTAGATCGTCGAGGTCTGCGGCATCTTCAGCTCGTTGCCGAGCTGCACCGTGTCGACGAAGTAGGTGCCCCCGACGAACCCGATGCCGGTCAGCATGATCACGCTGGCCACCGCGGCGATGATGATGTTGCGGATCCGCGCCTTGCGGGCCGCCTTCGCCTTGGGGGAGTTCTTGTCCAGCTTCGGTCGCCCGGGCCGGCGGTCCCAGGGCAGCCGCAGCCGGCGGCCACCACGGGGGTCGTCGCGGTCGGGGCCGTCGTAGTCGGGATCGTCACCGTCGTCGCCGTCGCGGCCGAAGCCGAACGGCCGGCGGCCACCGGGACCGCCCGGACCGCCCGGACCACCGGGGCCTCCGGGGCCACGTCCGCCGGGACCACCAGGACCCCCCGGGCCGCCAGGTCCGTGGCCGCCGCCACCACCGGCTGGCGGGGGACCGCTCGGCGAGACCGGCCGCACCTGGGCGCGAACCGTGCCACGAGCGGGGCTGACCGGCCCCGAGCCGGGTGAGGTGGGCGAGGGCGAGTACGGGTCGTTCGAGCTGCCGTACGGCCTGCCGTACGGGTCGTTGCCGTAGCCGGACCCGGCGGCCTCGCCGTAGGGCGCCCCGTACACCGGCTCGACCGGTGCCGAGGCGGAGACGGAGGCGCGGCCCACGGAGGCGCGGCCGACCGAGGCCGACGATGTCGGACCTTCCGGCACCGAGGACCGACCCACCGATGCCCGCCCGCTCACGTTGCGGGTGGTCGGTTCGCTGTAGCCGCCACGGTCCGCGCTCGAACGTCCGTAACCGTCACGGCCGTAGGGATCCCGATCGGAGCCACGGCCGTACGAGTCTCGGGCGTCAGAGGAGGAGCGGCGCTCGCCGGGGTAGTCGTCCTCGCGATCGGACCGGGAGGAGCGGGGGCGACTCCGGTAACTCGGTTCGTCGTCGTACGGGTTCATCGGTCACACCTTGCCAGGTCGGCATCCCGGGGGACGCATGGCCATGTTTCCCGCTCCCGGACCGAGGTCCGAGGGCGAGGCAACGCCGGACGCGCGGACAAGCTGCGCGGGCTTGTGGAGCGAACAAGCTCAGGTTGGGTCAGGCGAGCAACGAGCCGAGCCGCATTGTCGGGGACCGCGTCCACCGCCCGCGCGCCGCGCAGCCAGCTCACTTGGCGGCCTGCCGAGCAGCACCGGAACCGCGCCGGGCGCCGCGGGCACGCTCATCCCGACCAGACAGCGCCGGGGCGCCACCGTCACCGAGCGGTACGGGTGGCGGGTCCGCCAGGTCGCGGCCGAGCAGGAACTGCTCGACCAGGTGGTTCCAGCCGCAACCACGGCAGACCTCGACGACATAGACCTGCACCTCCCGGGCGGCACGCGCCAGACTGGCCAACTCGGTCCGGGACCGGGCCTGGCCCGCCGACTGCTTGAGCTCGTCGCCGTAGATGTAGTGCACGTGCGTCAGGTGCTCCCGCCGGCAGACCGGGCACCGCTCCTCGGTCGACTCACCGTGGAACCGGGCGGCGGAGAGCAGGTATGGCGAGGCGTCGCACACCTCGTAGGTGCCGACCCGGCCCGCCTGAAGGTCGCGCAGCAGAGCCCGCTTCCGCAGCGAATAGTCGACGACCCGGCCCTGCGTACGCATGCGACGAGGGTACGCGGTCACCCTGTGCACGGCGACCTCGCGTGTGCGCGCGAGACCACCGCGAACCGGTTGCGGCGCAGGCGTGTCCGGGCGGCCGCGGGGAATCCCCGCAGGTGGATCGACCGTGGAGAACTGCACGGAATGTCGCGATTACGCAGCGTCGCCAACAGTCGGATCCCCGACATGAGCGGGCGACGGGAAGGACGTCTGGGGCAGGCCGAGTTCGGTGGTGGCACCGGCGAGCACCGTCCGGTAGATCGCCGCGGGCAGCGTCTCGCCATAGATGCGGTCCCCGACCGCGTTGCGCAGCGGAAGCTCGTCCTCCACGTTGCCCACCCACACGGCCATCGCGAGGTTGGGCGTGAAGCCGATCTGCCAGGCGTGCCCGACGTCGATGACGCTCTCGCCGAGGTAGCCCGACCCGGACAGGCTCGCCGAGGCCGTGCCGTCCGGAAGCTGGCCGGCGGGATTCTGGCTCAGCGCCCAGGTCAGGTCCGCCAGCTCGGCGGCGTCGAGCACCGGCGTGCTCGGCGGCACCGGCGGCTCACGGTAGATCGTTGCGTAGTCCTTGGTCACGCTGATCGTCACGTGGGCGGGCGCGCGCCGGCCGCCGGCCGCGAAGGTCGCCATCGCGTTGGCCTGGTCGAGCACGGTCACCGGGTAGACGCCCAACGCGACGTCAATGCCGAACGACGAGGTGGCCCCGGCGGCGCTCAACTCCACCGGCGCGGGCAGGTCGTTGTCCGTCCCCCGGGTCCACATCGTGTCGATCCCGGCCGCCCGGGCCAGGTCGACCACCGCCGCCGCGCCGACCCTGCTGGTGAGCGAGTAGAACGGGATGGACAGCGGTGTCACGGCGGCGTCGACCAGCGTGCACGCCGGACTGCACGGCGCCGACCGGGCGTCGCGCACCTGGCCGTCCGCGACCGTCCTGACCGAGGGCGAGTCCCAGCGGGACAGCACCGAGACGCCGTCACGCAGCCCGGCGGCGAGCGCGTACACCGCGAACGTCTGCGCCGGGGGATGGGCGCCGTAGCCACGCAGGGTCCCGTCGGTGTCGCGGTAGACGCCGGCGTAGTCGGCACCCACGCCGCTCGGACCGCCGTAGTAGGCGAGCACGCGCCCCGTGCCGGGCTCGACCACCACGGCCGCCGCGGTCACGTTGGTCGGCTGGTTGCGCATCAGCGACTCGGGGTCGGTGCCACCGATCGTGCGCTCCAGCAGCGCCTGCACGCGCGCGTCGATCGTGGTGACGATGCGGTAACCGCCGTCCTCCAGATAGCCCGGCGGCTTGTCGCGGAACGGTTCGGTGGCGCGCAGTTCGGCGAGCACGCGGGCGACCACGAGGCCGGTCGGCCGGTCCATGCCGGAGGCGAACCGGCTGGGGTCATAGGGGTCGACCTTGGGCACGGCGAGCCGGCTGGCGGTCGCCTGGTCCAAGCGACCCATGCTCACCATGCTCTGCGCGACCGTGGCGAACTTGGTGTTGGCGCCGAGCGGGTTCACCGACGGGTCGAACCGTCCGTCGCCGGGGGATTCGATCATCCCGGCGAGCAGGATCGCCTGGGGCAGGCTCAGTTCGGCCGCCGGGATGCCGAAGTAGCTCCGGGCGGCCGCCTCGATGCCGTAGGCCCCGCGCCCGAAATACACGGTGTTCAGATAGAACTCGAGGATCTCGGCCTTCGAGTAGGTGTCCTCCAGCTTCCAGGACATGACCAGCAGGCGGGCTTCCGCAGCCGGGCCCTCGGTCGACTCACCGGCGGCCAGGGTCGCCGCCCGGGCGTACTGCCGGGAGATCAGCGTGCCCGAGGTCACCCAGTACTGCGGGTCCTCGGCCGCGATGACGGCCGCCCCGATGTAGGACGGCAGTGTCGACGCGGAAACCACGATCCGGCGCTGGCTGCCCAGGCGAGCCATGACGGTGGTGCCGTCGCTGTAGTAGACGGTCGTGGTGGCGGGCAGGGCCAGCTGGGCGGGCAGCGGCAGGGCGCTCGCGTAGTAGACGCCGACGACCGAGAGCAGACCCAGCAGCATGATCGCGGCGACCGACCCCGTGATGATTCGGCGGCGGCGCAGTGCGGTGCTGCGGCGGCGCACGTTGGCGTACGCCTCCGACAGGTCGATCTTGACGGCGGGCCACTCCCCCGTACGGAGCCGGTGGACCAGCACCTCGCCCGTGCTCGTGAGCAGGTTGCGCGCAGGCTCCCGCCCAGCCCCACCACTCTCACCCTGCGCCGCCAGCTCAGCTGCCGGCTGGTCGGCTGGATCCCGTCGACGCCACGCCACCGATTTGCCCACTCCCCAGGTCCGCCATCCGCGTAGCGACTGTACTGGCTGAAACTGAGCGTCCCATCACTCAGCGTTTGCACAGGGGGGTGGACGATCCTAGGGTGCGATGTATCGGCTCGATACATCGTGGCAATGTTTGACCGGTACGGTCCCGCACACCAGCCAGGGAAGGGAGGGTGGCCCATGCTGGAGCTCGCCATCCTCGGCCTTCTCCTCGAAACCCCCATGCACGGCTACGAGCTGCGCAAGCAACTCGTCATGAAGCTCGGCACGTTCCGCGCCGCGATCAGCTACGGATCGCTCTACCCGACGCTGCGCCGCCTGCAGCAGGAGGGCTGCATCACCGAGGCCGAACCCGAGGCCGTCGCCAACGGCGAGGAGGGCGATCGCGGGCTGCGCCACGTGCCCCCGATGACCAGCCGGCGCGGCCGCGTGGTCTACGCGATCACCGCCGAGGGCAAGGAGCGCTTCGCCGAGCTGCTCGCCCAGGCGGGCCCCGAGACCTTCGACGACCCGGCGTTCGGCGTGCACTTCGCGTTCTTCTCCCGCACCGACCGGCAGACCCGGCTGCGCATCCTCGAAGGCCGCCGCCGTCGGGTCGAGGAACGTCGCGAAGGACTTCGCGACGTCCTGGCCCGCGCCGCCGAGCGCCTGGACGCCTACACCCTGGAGCTGCAACGCCACGGCCTGGAAGCCGCCGAGCGCGAGGTCCGCTGGCTGGAGGAGCTCATCGCCACCGAGCGCTCCGGCCGCACGCCCGGCTCCACGCCCACAGATGTCCGCGATGACCGCGGAACGGCAGGACTTGCCGACCCGCTCGGCAAGGTCCGCGACAACCCGCCTTCGGACACCCCGGAGCGGTTCGAATGAAGAAGGAGGCAACCGCGATGGGCTCCGTTCGTGTCGCCATCGTCGGTGTCGGCAACTGCGCCTCGTCACTGGTACAGGGCGTGGAGTACTACCGCAACGCCGACCCGAACGACCGCGTACCGGGTCTCATGCACGTGAAGTTCGGTGACTACCACGTCTCGGACGTGCAGTTCGTCGCCGCCTTCGACGTGGACGCCAAGAAGGTGGGCAGCGATCTCGCCGAGGCGATCGTGGCCAGCGAGAACAACACCATCAAGATCTGCGACGTGCCGCCCACCGGTGTGATCGTGCAGCGTGGGCCGACCTTCGACGGTCTGGGCCACTACTACCGGGAGACGATCGAGGAGTCGGACGCGCCGGCCGTCGACGTCGTCGCGGCACTGCGCGAGGCCCAGGTGGACGTGGTCGTCTCCTACCTGCCCGTCGGCTCGGAAGAGGCGGACAAGTTCTACGCCCAGTGCGCCATCGACGCCGGCTGCGCCTTCGTCAACGCCCTGCCCGTCTTCATCGCCTCGGACCCGGTCTGGGCCAAGAAGTTCGAGGACGCGGGGCTGCCGATCGTCGGTGACGACATCAAGTCGCAGGTGGGTGCCACGATCGTGCACCGGGCCCTGGCCAAGCTCTTCGAGGACCGCGGCGTCGAGTTGCTGCGCACGTACCAGCTCAACTTCGGCGGCAACATGGACTTCATGAACATGCTCGAGCGGTCCCGGCTGGTCTCGAAGAAGATCTCCAAGACACAGTCGGTCACCTCGCAGATCCCGCACGAGATGGAGAAGGCGTCCGTCCACATCGGACCCTCGGACCACGTGCCGTGGCTGGACGACCGCAAGTGGGCCTACATCCGGCTGGAGGGACGTTCCTTCGGCGACGTGCCGCTCAACGCCGAACTGAAGCTCGAGGTGTGGGACTCGCCCAACTCGGCGGGCGTGATCATCGACGCCGTCCGGGCGGCGAAGATCGCCCTGGACCGCAAGATCGGTGGCCCGATCCTCTCGGCCTCGTCCTACTTCATGAAGTCGCCGCCCCAGCAGTACGCCGACCACGACGCCCGGCAGGCGGTCGAGGACTTCATCGCCGGCACCATCACCCGCTGAGTTCTCCTCGGCACCCGCTGAGGATCTCCGGTACGGCCACAGTGCCCGTCGGGTCGTCGACCCGGCGGGCACTCGTCGTCAGGGGCACGTCCTGGCCCAGCAGCGACTGCTCGATCGCGACGCGCATGCCGGGAGTCTGCCCGACGGGTGCGACAGCGGCGGGACGGCGCGACTGGCGCGGTCGGATTACCGTCAACCAGGATGACCGCGATGACCCTGACCTTCCTGCTGATCGGCGCGATCGGCGTCGCGCTGCTGGCCGCTTCCCTGTTCTTCGGCGACGTCCTGCACCTCGGCGACGCGAACGCCGACGGTCCGCTGTCGTTGCCGGCCATCTCCGGGTTCGTGGGGGCGTTCGGGTTCGGGGGCGCGGCCGCGTCGGCGCTGACCGGCGGCATTGGCGTGTTCTCGACCCTCGTGGGCCTGGTCACGGGCGTGGTGCTGGCCGTCCCCTCCGGGCTCGGTACGATCGCGTTGGCCCGCGCGGCGCAGCGCATGCGGACGGACGCCACCCCCACCCGTAACGACCTGATCGGCCGGATGGGCATCGTGGTCACCCCGATCCCCGCGCAGGGTTACGGCGAGGTCCGGATCTCGCTCGGCGGGCAGCCGGTCAAGCTCAACGCCCGGGCGGACCAACCGGTCGCCCTCGGTGCCCGAGTGTTCGTCGTCGAGGCAACCAGCGACACCAGCGTGGTCGTGGAAGAGACCGCGCCTCTGAACTGAACGCGACCTTCAGCCCTCGGACGGGCTGTCGAGGTCGAACAATTCGCCCGTACGGGCGGACCAAGAGCAATCCACCCACCCTGGCGTCACCGGGACGCGGAGGGCGACCGACCTCGGACTCAGGCCGTCGCCACGAGAGAGAAGGCTATCCATGACCGGACTGTTGATCGCCGTCCTCGGCGGCGTCGTCCTGCTCGTCCTCATCGTGATCTTCATGCTCAGCCGGATCAAGGTCGCCGGCCCGAACGAGGCGTTCATCGTGACGGGTCGCAAGGGCCGCAGCTTCGAGGCGGCTGACGGCACGCGCGCCACCGACCTGTCCGGCCAGAAGGTCGTGATGGGCGCCTCGGTGTTCGTGCTGCCCGTGGTGCAGAAGCTGCACGTGATGAGCCTGTCCAGCCGACGGATCCACGTGGAGATCCAGGGTGCGGTCAGCAAACAGGGCATCCGCTCCGACCTGGTCGGCGTCGCCATCGTCAAGGTCGGCGGCACCGAGGACGCCATCCGCGCCGCCGCCCAACGGTTCCTCAACCAGCAGGAAGAGATCGAGGAGTTCACCCGCGAGGTGCTCGCCGGCGCCCTGCGCTCGATCGTCGGACGGCTGACCATCGAGGAGATCATTCGGGACCGCGCCGCCTTCGCCTCGGCCGTCGCGGAGGAGGCCGAGCACTCCATGACCAACCAGGGCCTCGTGCTGGACACCTTCCAGCTGCAGGACATCGTCGCCGAGGGCACCTACCTGCAGGATCTCGGCCGGCCTGAGGCCGCCCGCGTCATGCGGGACGCCGCGATCGCCGAGGCGAAGGCGCGGCAGGAGGCCGAGCAGCAGCGGCTGCTGGCCGAGGAGGCCATCGCGGCGGCGAACCGCAACCTCGCCCTCAAGCAGGCCGAGATCCAGGCCGAGGTCGACGCCGCCAACGCCAGGTCCGCCGCGGCCGGCCCGCTCGCCGAGGCCGAGCGCCAGCAGGTGATCCTCGCCGAGCAGCAGAAGGTCGCCGAGCGCAACGCCGAACTCAAGCAGCGTCAGCTCGACACCGAGGTCCGCAAGCCGGCCGACGCCGAGCGGTACCGCGTCGAGCAGGAGGCCGAGGCGCGCAAGAACGCCCGGATCGCGGAAGCCGAGGCGAACCGCCAGGCGACCATCGCCGATGCCGACGCGCGTCGGCAGGCCACCATCGCCGCCGCCCAGGCCGCGGCGGAGCAGGACCGGCTCACCGGTGAGGGCGAGCGGACGCGCCGTGCCGCGCTCGCCGAGGCCGTGGAGCGGGAGGGTGCCGCCGAGGCCGCCGCGATCCTGGCCAAGGGCAACGCCGAAGCCGCGGCGATGCAGAGCAAGGCCGACGCCTTCGGCGCCTACGGCGAGGCGGCCGTGCTGGACCTGCTGCTGCGGGTGCTGCCGGAGCTGGTCAGCGCCGCCGCGGCCCCGGTCGGTGCCATCGACAAGCTGACCGTGATCTCCACGGACGGCGCCTCGTCGCTGACCAAGACGGTGGCGTCGACCGTCGCCACCGGCATGCAGCTCGGCACCGACCTGACCGGCATCGACCTGCAGCAGCTCCTCGCCCGCCTGGTCGGTCGCGACGCGGCCGGCGCGGCCACGCCCGCCGCGGCCAGGGCCGTGGTGCCAGCGCCGGCGGCCGCCGCGGACAACGGTTCCGCGCCCGCGGAGAACTCGTGACCAGCCACACGGCGTGACCCCGGGGCAACCCGGAAACCCACCCTGAAGTTCACCGGAAAGTGCGTCGGGTGTCGACCCAGCGGCACCCGACGCACCCCCCGGACCCGTACCCTCGCAGGATGCAGTCCGGGCTCTCGCCAGCACCCAGGACCGCGCGGCACAACAACGTGGTCGCCATCCTGCGCCGGCCGGGGTTCCGTCGCCTGCTGACCACCCGCCTGATCAGCCAGCTCTCCGACGGCTGGTTCCAGGCCGGTCTCGCCAGCAGCGTCTTCTTCAATCCCGAGCGGGCACCGGGACCGATGGCGATGACGGCCGCCTTCGCCGTCCTGCTCGTGCCCTACTCCGTGCTCGGTCCCTTCGTCGGCGTCTTCCTCGATCGGTGGAGCCGGCGCAACTCGCTGGCGGCGGCCAACCTGGCCCGCGCGGTCTGCGTCATTCCGGTGGCACTGTCTGTGTGGGCCGGCCGGTACGACCTGCTGTTCCTGTTCAGCGCGCTGGCCGTCGTGGCGCTGAACCGGTTCTTCCTGGCCGGTGTCGCCGCCTCGCAGCCGCACGTGGTCGACAGCGACCGTCTGGTGACGGCCAACTCCTTCGCCACGACGGCCGGAACCGTGGTCTACAGCGTCAGCCTCGGCATCGCCGGGGCGGCGATCCAGCTCGTGGGCACGGCCCTGCACCACTACGCGCTCGTCTGCGTGGTGGCCGCCGGTGGCTACCTGCTCGCGTCGGTGCTGCTGTTCGTGTGGTTCCCGGTCGCCGGCCTGGGTCCGGACGACAGCACGCGCGCCACCACCTCGGTGCTGGGCGGCCTGCGGCAGACGGCGGACGGACTCGTCGCCGGCCTGCGTCACCTGGCGCACCGGCCGGCGGCGTCCACCATGCTCCTCACCCAGGCAGCGCACCGGCTGCTGTTCGGGCTGCTGATCCTGTCGACGCTGTTGCTCTACCGCAACCACTACACCCTCGACGACGCCGACGCCTCGATCGGCGGGCTGCTGCCGGTGGCTGGTGCCGGCGCGGCGGGCGCCCTGCTCGCCGCGGTCGTCACGCCACCGGCCGTGCATCGATGGGGCGCGACCCGCTGGTTGCTCGTGGTGACCGGCTCGCTGGCCGTGCTCGTGCCGGCGCTGGCCGTGCCGTTCGTGCCGATCCTGACCGTGGCCGGGGCGTTCGTGGTCAGCCTCGGCGCGCAGGCCATCAAGATCGTCACGGACACGACGCTCCAGCTGGCCGTCGACGACGACTTCCGGGGACGCGTCTTCAGCATCAACGACACCGGCTTCAACCTGCTGTTCGTCGTCGGCCTGCTGATCGGCGCCTTCACCCTGCCCGCCGATGGTGCCTCCGCCGCGGTCATGATCTCTGCCGGCCTCGGCTACGCCGTGGTGGTCGCCGGATTCGCCGTCGCGACCCGGCACCCCTCGGCCCGCCCACCCGCCGACCTGATCGGCAGCCACGAGACGCGCTGACCCGGGCGGGGTCAGCTCCCGGTCTCGCCGCCCTGGTCCGGTGCCTCCGGCACGTCGAGGCCACGTTCCCGGGCCCAGGCGAACAGCGCGGCGACGGCGGCGTCGTGATCCAGCGGCCCACCCTGCAACCGCAGGTCCTTGAGGTACTTCCAGGCCTGCCCCACCAGCGGGCCGGGCGGGATGCCGAGCAGGCGCATGATCTCGTTCCCGTCCAGGTCGGGCCGGACCCGGGCGAGATTCTCCTGTTCGGCGAGCTGCGCGATGCGTGCCTCCAGGGCGTCGTAGTCCGCCTGCAGCGCCGCCGCCTTGCGCCGGTTGCGGGTGGTGCAGTCCGACCGGGTCAGCTTGTGCAGCCGGCCGAGCAGGTGCCCCGCGTCCACCACGTACCGGCGCACCGCGGAGTCCGTCCACTCCCCCCGGCCGTACCCGTAGAACCGCAGGTGCAGCAGCACCAGTTCGGAGACGTCGTTGACGATCTCCTTGGGGAAGCGCAGCGCGCGCAGCCGCTGCTTGGCCAGCTTCGCGCCCACCACCTCGTGGTGATGGAAGCTCACCCGGCCGTCGGGTCCCACGGCCTTGGTGGCCGGCTTGCCGATGTCGTGCAGCAGGGCGGCCAGGCGCAGGACGAGGTCCGGACCGTCCTCCTCCAGCTCCATCGCGTTGCGCAGCACCGTGAGCGTGTGTTCGTACACGTCCTTGTGCTGGGCGTGCTCGTCGATGGCCAGCCGCAGCCCGGGCAGCTCCGGCAGGAACCGGTCGGCGAGGCCGGTATCGACCAGCAGCCGCAGCCCGCGGACCGGATCCGCACCGCAGAGCAGCTTGGTGAACTCGACCTGGATGCGCTCCACCGTGATCCGGTCGAGGTCGGCCGCCATGGCGCGCATGGCCGCCACCACCTCGGGCGCGACCGTGAAGCTGAGCTGTGCCGCGAACCGCGCCGCCCGCAGCATCCGCAGCGGGTCGTCACCGAACGACGACTCCGGCCGCCCCGGCGTGCGGATGACCCGCGCGAGCAGGTCCTGCCTTCCGCCGTACGGGTCGATGAGATCGTGCCCGGGCAGGCTCACGGCCATCGCGTTGATCGCGAAGTCCCGCCGGCTCAGGTCGTCGACGAGGCTCGTGCCGAATCGCACCACCGGATTGCGGCTCACCCCGTCATAGGCCTCCGCCCGGAACGTGGTGATCTCCAGCTTCGGTCCACCCCGACGCTGGGCGCCGATCGTGCCGAACTCCCGCCCGGTCTCCCAGGTGGTGCTCGCCCACCCGCGCAGGATCTCCAGGGTCTGGTCGGGCGTGGCGTCGGTGGTGAAGTCCAGGTCGTCGCCGAGGCGGCCGAGCAGGGCGTCGCGGACGGAGCCGCCGACGAGGTGCAGCTCGTGGCCGGCCCGTTCGAAACGCCGGCCCAACTCGTCGGCGACCGCCGGGATCCGCAGCACCTTGGCGAGCGCGCGGCGCTGTTCGGCGGTCAGCGACGGGCCGGTCGGGGCATCCCGAGTCTGCTCGGATCTCGGCTCGCGTCGCGAGGGCACGGGTCGCGGTGGATGAGTAGGCATCGGGTCGCCAGCCTATCGGCCGTCCCACCGGCCGTCGTCGGCGGAACTCGGTTCGGCGCCCCGCGGTCACGGCCATGCTCGTGGACACGATCACCGGCTACTCTGCGGGGCATGACTCGATGGGGCGAGGTTCCCGGCTGGGGTGACGGGCCGGGGCGTCCCGGCACTCCGGACCCGGACGCGACGGGCGTGCTGCCCGCCTACTCCGACCCCGCCGAGACGACGCCGCTGCCGGTCATCCCGTCAGGAGCGAGTCCGGCGCGCAGTGTCGACGAGTATCCCGGCGGCATCGACGAGACCCACGAGCTGCCGCGCACGCCGGGCTATCCCGGCCCGGACGACCACACACACGTCTTCGCCCGCCCCGACACCGCGTCGCCGGCGTGGACGGCCGCGGTGCCGGCCATCGACCAGACGCAGTCCGTGCCGCAGCAGCAGGACGCCGAGCACGGCGGTTCGGTCGCCCGCCACAGCGCGGTCATGGCCCTGGGCAGTGTGCTGAGCCGGATTCTCGGCTTCGTCCGCACCGCCGTCATCGGGGCGGCGATCGGCGCACTGGCCATCGGCAACGACTACACCCTCGCCAACACGCTGCCCGGCATGGTCTACGAGTTCCTCCTGGGCGGCGTGCTGACCAGTGTCGTGGTGCCCCTGCTCGTGCGCGCCCGCACCCGCGACGTCGACCGAGGTGAGGCATACACGCAGCGGCTGCTGAGCCTGGCCGTGATCTTCCTGGCCGGCGCGACGGTCGTGGCCGTGCTCTGTGCCCCGCTCTTCACCCGGTTGCTCACCAGCGACCAGACGCCCGACGCCGAACGGCACCTGATCACGACGCTGTCGTACCTGCTGCTGCCGATGATCTTCTTCTACGGCATCGCGGCCCTCTTCGCGGCGATCCTGAACACCCGCGGCCACTTCGCCATGCCGACCTTCGCGCCGATCCTCAACAACCTCGTCGTGATCGGCATGTTCCTGTCCTTCGCACTCATCCCCGTGCTGGACAAGGACGACCCGGCCCGCCTCACACCCCTGCAGATCGCCGTGCTCGGCCTGGGCACGACGCTCGGCATCATCGTCCAGGCCGCGGGTCTGGTCCCCGCGCTGCGTCGCGTCGGGTTCCGTTGGCGGTGGCGTTGGGACTTCCGCGCCCTGCACCTCTCCGAGCTCGCACGGGTGAGCATGTGGATGCTCGCCTATGTCGGCGTCAGTCAGCTCGCCGTCCTGGTCATCCTCAACCTGGCGCAGCGCGCGACCGGCGAGGAGTCGACCGCCGCCGGCCCGGCCATCTACAACAACGCCTTCCTGATCTTCATGATGGCGCACGGCATCGTGGCGGTCTCGGTCATCACCGCCCTCATGCCCCGGATGTCGGCCGCCGCCGCCGAAGCCCGCCACGCCGACCTCGCCGAGCACCTCTCGCAGGGCACCCGGTTGACGGCGGTGGTGCTGATCCCCGCCACGATCGCGTACCTGGTGCTCGGTCGGCCGATCGCGGTGACGCTCTTCGAGTGGGGCAACTACCACCACCCCGAGGCCGTGGCCACGGGCTGGGTCATCGCGGTCGCGGGCCTGGGCCTCGTGCCGTTCGCCATCAGCCAGATGCAGCTCTTCGCGTTCTACGCGATGCCCGACACCCGCACGCCCGCGGTGATCAACCTGCCGGTCGTCGCCCTGCGGATCGGTGTGGACCTCCTGCTCTTCGTCGCGTTGCCGGCCGGCTTCGTCGCCGCGGGTCTGATGGCCGGCAACGCGATCTCCTTCGTGGTCGCGTCCGGACTGGGCTACCTGCTCCTGCGTCGGCGCATCGGCCGACTCGGCATCGCCCGCGTCGCCGGCACGCTGGGTCGCCTGGGGCTCGCCGGCCTGATCGCCGCAGTGCCGACCGCAGCCGTCGTCGTGTTCATCACGTTGGGTTGGGGGGATGGCAAGGCGGCCAGCGCGGTCCAGTTGGTCGCCGGGGCGGTGGTCCTGCTCGGCACCTACCTCGCCGCCGCCACCTGGCTGCGGGTCCCCGAGGTCGCCGAGCTGCTCGGCAGTGTGCGGGCCCGCCTGCGGCGCTGAATCGCTGACGTAGCATCGTGTTTTGCGAACCCATCCGTCCGGCTGATGCTCGCCTATCCGTTCAGCCACCCGATGTGCGCTGGACGTGGCGCCCTGAGCAGGGCAGGCTGTAGACGCCTATGTCCATGCCTGGGCGTAGGTGGCACGGTTACGCGGCGTTCCTACACTGCGACGTCGAGTGATCGGTTTGGCCGGGCCCACGGTTCGGCGTGCACCACAGCGGTCCGTGAGGAGGATGGGTGACCCACGCAGGCGACCCCCGTCATGCCGGCGGCCAGCCGGGCGTTCCGGGTGTCATGACCTTCGGCGGGGCGACCGTGGGCGAGGTCCTCGTCGACCGGTACCGCCTCGAGGAGCAGGTCGACACGGACACCGCGGGTCGTCAGATCTGGCGGGGTGTGGACACCGTCCTGCGCAGGCCCGTCGCCCTCGTTATCCGCCAGCCCGGCGAAGAGGCCGCCGCCGGTATGCTCGCCGCCGCCGTCGCGGCGAGCCGCCTCGTGCACCCCCATCTCGTCTCGGTCTACGACGCCATCGACGAGGGCCACCGGGCCTACCTCGTCCGGGAGTGGGTCCCCGGCGTGGCGCTGCGCGACATGCTGGCCCAGAAGGGTCCGCTGGACGCCCAAGGAGCCACGCTCGTCACCCACGCGATCGCCGAAGCGGTCGCCGCGTTGCACGCGAACGGCATCGTGCACG
>Ga0164243_10007180_pt1 | contig 16683 bp, 13 predicted proteins | sample OricompcompostOP_FD_108781 | JGI IMG/M metagenome (GOLD analysis project Ga0164243, IMG submission 108781) | Organic Plus compost microbial communities from Emeryville, California, USA - Original compost - Organic plus compost (OP) | ecosystem: Engineered > Solid waste > Mixed feedstock >... | reverse complement strand
GCCCGGTGGTCCACAGCACCCCCATCCGGGCGGAGCGCTCGTCGACGAACGACGCGGGCGCGTCGAGCTCGACGCGGCTGTTGCGCTCGCGGATCGGCAGCCGGTGGGTGGCGCGCTGCGGGTCGTGGGCGGCGTCACCGGCGTACCGGACGCGCAGCAGGTTGTCGGCGGGGACCCTGCGCACGAGCACCGGCCGGGTGGCGCGTCCGTCCTCGTCGGTGGTGAGCGTCCCGAGGTCGGTCCACTCGCCGCCGAGGCGCCGCTCGAGCGTGAGGGTGGCGTCGCCGACCGGCGCCCCCGCGGAGGTGAGCCGGGTGGCGAGCGTCGTGTCGTTGCCGGCATACGCCGGTGCGGCCGCCACGTCGATCGTCGTCGGTGACGCCGCGCGCGCCGTACCGGTCGGGAGCAGGACGCCGCCGGCGACCGCGAGGGCGAGGACGACGAGCGGACCGGTGAAGCGCATGCCTCAGTGTCGTCGGCCCACGAACGCGTCGCGCGCTTCCACGCCGGGGTCGGGCTGGTCGGTGAAGAACGCGTCGACCCCGGCCCGCAGCAGGGCGTCCACCTCCGCGGCCAGGTCGCCGTAGGCGTTGAGGTCGTTCCCGCGGCGGAAGTTCGTGGGCAGGAACTGGTTCTCCGCGCGGATGGTCCAGGTGACCACGTCGAGCCGGTTCCGGTGGGCGTGGTGGGCGAGCCGCGTCGGCCGCTTCGTCGCGCCGGTGGCCGGGTCGACGGGGAGGATGTAGCTCTTGTGCGGCGCGACCCAGTCGGCGTACCGGGCGATCTTCCGCAGCCCGCGCGGCTTGACCATGTCGGCGTACCTGACGGGCCGGCCGGCCGCGATCGTGTCGTAGGGCCCGCCCGCGGTGTCGACGAGCTGGGCGATCGGCAGCCGGGTCATCCGGTCGAGGTCCTTGAGGTTGGCGATCTCGAACGACTGGAGGACGACCTCGTCCTTGCGGCTGTCGAGGCCGTAGCGGTGCAGCGTGCGGACGAGCGGCTCCTCCAGCGACAGGCCGATGCCGTCGAAGTACGTCGGGTGCTTGGTCTCGGGCGCGAGGCCGATGTCGCGGCCCGTCCTCCGGGAGAGCCGCTGGGCGAGCTCGACGACCTCGACGAACGTGGGGATCTTGAACCTACCGTCGTACTCGGTGTTGCCGGGCCGGACGTCCGGGATCCGCTCCTTCGCCCGCAGGGTCCGCAGCTCGGCGAGCGTGAAGTCCTCGGTGAACCAGCCGGTCTGCTCCACGCCGTCGATGGTCTTGGTGGTCCGGCGGTCGGCGAACTCGGGATGGTCCGCGACGTCGGTCGTGGTGCTGATCTCGTTCTCGTGCCGGGCGACGAGGACGCCGTCCCTGGTGGACACCAGGTCGGGTTCGATGAAGTCGGCGCCCTGGCGGATCGCGAGGCGGTAGGCCTCCAGCGTGTGCTCGGGACGGTAGCCGCTGGCGCCGCGGTGGCCGATGACCAGCGGTTGGTCGTACCCCTGGTGCTTGTCGGCGACCGCCGCGGTGGGGGCGATCGCCGCCGCCGCGAGGACCGCGGCGGCCAGGGTGACGGAAATGGCGGTACGTCGCACGGTGTGCTCCTCCATCGTCGGGTCGGAGCGAGTCAATCGACGCCCGACGACGTCCCGCTGGACGCCCGGTGAACGTGGTAAGAAATGCCTGATGCGCCGCTCCTTGCAGCACCCCGCCCGGCTCGTGCCGCTCGCCTTCCTCGGCGCCGTGGTGGTCGGGACGCTGCTGATGATGCTGCCGGCGGCCCGCGCGGAGCCCGGCACGACGCCGTTGATCACGGCGCTCTTCACCGCGACCTCGGCCGTCTGCGTCACCGGGCTCGCGGTGGTCGACACCGCGACCTACTGGAGCGGCTTCGGCCAGGTGCTGCTGACCGTGCTCACCCAGATCGGCGGCTTCGGCATCATGGCGATGGCGACGCTGCTCGCGCTCCTCGTCTCGCAGCGGCTCGGGTTGCGCAGCCGGCTGATGGCCCAGGCCGAGGACGCGACGCTCCGGCTCGGCGACGTGCGGCGGGTCCTCGGCCGCATCGCGCTCACGATGCTCGTGTTCGAGAGCGCCACCGCGCTGGTCGTGGGCGGCAGGTTCTGGCAGGAGTACGACTACCCGCCCGGCAAGGCCGCCTGGTACGGCGTCTTCCACGCGGTGCAGGCGTTCAACAACGCCGGGTTCGCGCTGTTCAGCGACTCCCTCGTCGGCTTCGTCGACGACCCGTGGATCTGCGTGCCGCTGACCCTCGCGGTGATCGCCGGCAGCGTCGGCTTCCCGGTCCTCTTCGAGCTGTTCCGCCTCTACCGCCGCCCGTCGCGGTGGTCCACGCACACCCGGCTCACCGTCGTCGGCGGGCTCGTCCTGATGGCCTTCGGCTTCGTCGCGGTGCTCGCGCTGGAGTGGAGCAACCCCCGGACGCTCGGGCCGCTCGGCGTCGGCGAGAAGATGCTGGCCGCGTTCTTCCAGGACGCGATGACCCGGTCCGGCGGGTTCAACACGGTCGACGTCGGCGGGTTCCACACCGAGACGCTCGCCGTCTCGACCGGGCTCATGTTCATCGGCGGCGGCAGCGCGGGCACCGCCGGCGGCATCAAGCTGACCACGTTCTTCCTGCTGGCGTTCGTGATCCTGGCCGAGCTGCGGGGCGAGCCGGACGTGGTGATCGGCAACCGGCGGATCGCGGAGAGCACGCAGCGGCAGGCGATGACGGTGGCGCTGCTCGGCGTCGGGCTGGTCGCGGCCGGCACGCTGGGCCTGCTGGAGACGGCCGACGGCGTGTCGTTCGAGGCGGCGCTCTTCGAGGTGACGTCGGCGTTCGCCACCGTCGGGCTCTCCACCGGCATCACGCCGGGGCTGCCGCCGGACGCCCAGACAATCCTGGTGATCCTGATGTTCATCGGCCGGGTGGGCACGATCGCGGTAGGGTCGGCCATCGCCCTGAACACGCGACACCGGCTGTACCGCTACCCGGAGGAGCGACCGATCGTTGGCTGACAACGGCCTTTCCGACAACGTCGTGGTGATCGGCCTCGGCCGCTTCGGCGGCGCCGTGGCCGACTCGCTGCAGAAGCTCGGCCACGAGGTGCTGGGCATCGACAACGACCCCAAGATCGTCCAGGAGTGGTCGGACCGGCTCACCCACGTGGCGGAGGCCGACGCGACCGACGAGGACGCCCTCCGCCAGCTCGGCGTGCCGGACTTCGGGCACGTGGTGGTCGGTATCGGCATCCACATCGAGCAGAGCGTGCTGACCGTGCTGGCCCTGGCCGAGGTCGGCGTACGGGAGATCTGGGCCAAGGCGGTCTCGGCCAAGCACGGCAAGATCCTGTCCTCGGTCGGCGCGAAGCACGTGATCTACCCGGAGTCGGCGATGGGCGACCGGGTCGCCCATCTGATCACCAGCCGGATGATCGACTTCATCGAGTTCGACGACGACTTCGCCATCGCCAAGACCCGGGTCCCGCACGCGGCGGTCGGCCGCACGCTGGCGGAGGTGGGCCTGCGCCGCAGGTACGGCGTCACCGTCGTCGGCGTGAAGGAGCCGGGCCGCGAGTTCGTCTTCGCCCGCCCGGAGACGGTGATCCCGTCCGGCGCCGTGATGATCATTTCTGGCCCCACCGAGAAGGTCCAGCGCTTCGCCGCGACGACGTAGTCAGTCGTCCTCGTCCTCGTCGTCGCCGCTCTTGCCCTTGCCGCCCTTGCCCTTGTTGCCCTTGCCCTTGCCGCTGGAGCCCTTGCCGCTGTCGCCGTCCTTCGCCGCCTTGGGCGGCTTCTTCGGCGGCGGTGCCTTCGTCGCCGGCGCCGGCGGGGTCGTCGGGGTGGCCGTCGAGAGCTTCGGGTCGCAGAACGCGCCGTCGAGCCGGAACTCGACCGGGAACGCGTTCGACCGCGTGTAGCTGCCGCTCAGCCGCACGGCCGCCGACCCGCCGGCGGGCACCGCGGCCCCGGCGCCGGCCGGCCGCAGCACGACCGCGCTTCCCTCCTGCTCGACGGTGGCCGGCGCGGCCCGGGTGATCCGCTGGTCGCCGGGGAACGTGAACGCCAGCGACCAGTCCCGCACCGGTGCCCGGCCCACGTTGACGACGGTGAGGTCGGCGTCGAAGCGACGGCCCGAGTCGGACCGGAGCGCGTACCGGACCTCGCACGACACCACGTCGGCGTCCGCGCCGCCGGGGCCGCTCACCGGCGGTCCGGCGGCCGCGGCGACCGTCCGGTCGGTCCCGTCACCGCCCCGGACGCCGGCGAGCACGGTGCCGGCGAGCGCGAGCGCGAGGACCGCGGCGACCGCCACGACCACCAGCCTCCGCCGCGGCTCGACGGCGACGACCCGGCGCCAGGCCCGCCGCCCCGAAGCGGCCGGCTTCCCGGCTCCGGCGGCCGCGACCCCGCGGGGCCGCCCCGGCCCGCCGGGCTCTCCGCCTCCGCCGCTGCCCACCGGTGGGGATCCCACCGCGGTCGGGAGGGCGTCCGGGTCCGTGGTGCGCGGCAGGATCGTCGTCTCGCCGGTGGTCGCGGTCGTGACCGGTGCCGGCGACACCGGGCGGCCCACCGGCGCGCCGGCCGCGAGCAGCGCCTCCACCACCTCGGCACTCGTCGGCCGGTCCGCCGGCGACTTGGCCAGGCAGCGCATGCACAGCTCGGCCACCTCGGGCGGCAGCGCGTCGATCGCCGGCAGGTCGGCCGGCGGCTCGTACAGGTGGGCCCGGAGCAGCTCGACCCGGGAGGTCGCCGGCCACGGCAGCCGCCCGGCCAGGCATCGGTACAGCAGCAGCCCCAGGCCGTACACGTCGGCCGACGCGGAGACCTGGCCGCCGGCGAGGCGCTCCGGCGCGATGTACGCCGGCGTGCCGAGCACCGAGCCGTCCGGCCCCACCTCCTGCTCGCCCACCACGGCCGAGATGCCGAAGTCGACGACCTTCGCGCCGGCGGCCGTCAGCATGACGTTGCCGGGGGCCACGTCGCGGTGGACGACGCCGCGGCCGTGCGCGGCGGCGAGCGCCGAACCGACCTCGGCGCAGATCGCGACCGCGTCCTCCCAGGGCATCGGCGTCGCGACCGCCGACAGCGGCACGCCGTCGACGAGCTCCATGACGACGTACGGCACGCCGTCGTGCTCGCCGTAGTCGTAGACGTTGGTGATGTGCGGGTGGCTCAGCCGCGCGGCGGCCTGCGCCTCGGCCCGAATGCGGTGGCGGAACGCGCGGTCGCCCGCGAGTGCGGGGGCGAGCACCTTGACCGCCACCTGGCGTCCGAGCACCTCGTCGTAGCCGCGCCAGACGACGGACATCCCGCCGGCGCCCAAGCGCTCGACCAGCCGGTAGCGTCCTCCAACCTCGCCCATGGCCAGGTGACTTGCCCAGCGGCGGGCCACTCCGAACCCGGAGGGTCCTTTTCGGTCAGCTCAGCCGCCGTTCGCCAGCAGCTGGTCCACCGGCGCGTACTCGTCGGTCAGCGGTTCGGCGTCGCCGACGAACGCGGCCAGCTCCGCGCCGTCAAGCAGGAGGACGGCGCCGCCGTCGTCGTCCTCGGTGATCCGGGTACGCAGCTCGTCCAGCGGCAGCGGCGCGGGTGAGGCGACGATGACGAAGTTGGCGCCCTGGGCTCCCGCCACCGCGGCCCGCGGGGCGATGAGGGCGACGTGCGGGAACTCGGCGGCCACCGTGGCCACCTCGGCCTTGATGAAGCGCAGCGGCGGGTAGTCGATCACGTTCTGCGCGTACACGCCGGTCGGGCGGACGACGCGGCGGATCTCCGCGGCCATCTCCCGGGTCGCCAGGTGCCAGGGCACCACCAGGTGGCCGAACGCGTCACCGATCACCAGGTCCGCGCTCTCCGCCGCGCGGCGGCCGAGCAGGATCCGGGCGTCGCCGACCTTCGTGGTCAGGTCCGGCCCCTGGCGTACGCCCAGTTCCCGCTCGTCCAGCGAGACCAGCTCGCCGTCGATCTCGTACACCTCGTTGGTGGTGCCGGGCCGGGTGGCGGTCAGGTAGCGGGGCATGGTGAACCCGCCGCCGCCGAGGTGCACGGCGTCGACCGCCTGGCCGGCCGGCGCGACGGTGTCGGCGACGGCGCCGAACCAGCGGGTGTAGGCGAATTCCAGGTGCGTCGGGTCGTCGAGGTCCACGAAGGAGTGCCGGGCCGAGTTGAGGTAGAGCGTCCGGCCGCCCTCCCGGGCCGGGTCGGGCACCACGGACGCGCAGTGGTACGCGGTCTCGACGTCGCACGGCGTCGGCGCCGCCGCCGAAAGGCCCGTGCCGGCGAGCCCGAGCAGCGCCAGCACGGCGCCGGTCCGGGTCGCGCCGGCCATCGCCACCTTGTCGGTGCGGCGGAGGTAGATGCCGGTGCCGAGGCCCACGAGGCCGAGCACGACCGCGAGCGCGACCAGGATCACCGAGGTGGGCAGCGCCGCCACCAGGACGAAGCCGGTCGCCAGCGTGGCGGTGACACCACCGAGGGTGCCGATGCTGGACAGCTTGCCGACCACCTGCCCGGTGTTGCGCAGGTCGCCGAGCTGGAGCTTGACCACCAGCGGGGTGACCGCCGAGAGCAGGAACGCCGGCACGAACACCGCCAGCGCGGTGAGCAGCAGGATGCCGGTGACGGCGCTGCCGCGCAGCGCCTCGCCGGCGTAGCGGACGATCGGCAGCGTGACCGCCACGGCGATCCCGGAGAGGATCAGCGCGCCGGGCAGCAGCGTCCGCGGGTCACGGCTGTCGGCCACCCGGCCACCGACCCACGCGCCGTAGGCGATCGCCGCCAGCGCGACGCCGATCACCGAGCTGGTCACCTGAAGGGTGACGCCGAGATACGGCCCGACGAGGCGCAGCGACACGGTCTCCAGCACGAGGACGGCGCCGCTGGACAGGAAGACGAGGAAGGCCGCGAGTCCACCGGGAAGCGGACGCCGCCCGGGATCGGTGCGCAAATCCATCCCGCAAGGGTACGGGCACCCGCCGTCACAACATGGACAGGTGCACGTGGTTCGTGTGGTCCGCGGCGGGACTGCCGCCACCGCTGTAGGACTTCCAGCCGGTCCCAGGCATCCAGATCTTTCGATACCAGATGACGTACATCACCCCCAGCGCGCTGGCGTTCTTGATGAAGTACGCCGCCAGGTTGTCGCCGTAGGTCTTGTCGCCCCCGGTCGCCGTCCGGTTCTCGAAGCCGCCCGCCGCGGCCGAGAAGTCGCAGGCGCGGCCCTTCGGATGCTCGCCGCCACCACCCGACCGGTAGCAGGAGACGTAGCGCTTGAAGCCGTCGGACTTGGCCTGCTGCATCGCGTGCAGGGTGCGCGGCGTGATGCAGCCGCCGGTCGTCGGGTCGTCGACCGAGCAGCGCTCCGACGGCCAGGAGCCGTCGGCGTTGCGCGGCGCGGGCTTCGCCGCCGGCGAGTTGGGGTTGACGTAACCCGCCGTCGTCACGCCGCCGCCGTTGGCGCGCAGGGCCCGCTCGGCGTCCTCCTTGCGCTTGGTCAGCACGGCGACCTGCTTCTGCTGCTCGCGCACCTCGGCGTCGGCCGCGGCCTTGAGCCGCACCGACTCCTCATAGGCCGCCTGGTAGCCGCGGAGCACGCCGGCGTCGCGCTGCGCCATCAGCTCCAGGCTGCCGGCGCGGTCCAGGAACTCGTCGGGTGACGCGCTGTTGAGCAGGGAACTGACCGTCGTGAGCCGCCCCATCCGGTACGACTCGACGGCGAAGGCACCCACCTGGGTGCGCATGACCTCGACCTGGACGTCGAGCTGCGCCATCTCCTTGTTGATCTGGCCGGCGCGCTTCTTGGACTGTTCGAGCTTGCGCTGCGCCTCGGCCTGGCCCTTGGCCGCGGCTTCGAGCGCGTCGCGCAGCTTCTTCTCGTCGTTCTCCTTCGGCGCCGGGTTCGGCGCCGCCGCGGCGCCACCGAGCGGCGCGGAGACGGACACGACGACGGCCGCGAGGAGCACGGCGAGCCAGGGCACCCACCGGCGCCGTGTCACCGTCCGAGGCACCGTGACTCCCTTCCGTCACATCCGTTTCCCCGTAGGCCGCCGGTCAGCTTACCGCCGCCGCCGGCCCTGGCAAGGGACGCGGGTCACGGCAGCAAGGCACCGGCGACCGTCCGCCACACCTCCGGGGTGCTCGCGGCCAGCAGGCCGTGGCCGGGCTCGGGAGCCACCACGTAGTCGGCGCCGTCGAAGCGCCGGACCACGCCGCCCGCCTCCCGGAGCAGGAGCGCGCCGGGCACGTGGTCCCACGGGAACGTGCGCCAGAACATGACGAACTCCTGCCGGCCGGCCACCACGTCGAGGTACTCCCGGCCCGCGCAGTGCTGGCCCGCGGTGACGGCGCCGAGCCGGGCGGTGCCGGCGGCGAGCCGGTCGCGCCACTCCGCCGGGTAGTACTTGAGCGACACCACGCCGCGCAGCTCGCCGGTGGGCAGCGGGGTGGCCGGCCCCACCCGTACGTCGTCGAGGTAGGCACCGCCACCCGCGGCCGCGTACCCCATGAGGTCGTCGATCGGGTCGTAGATCCAGGCCTGCGCCGGAGCGCCGTCGCGCAGCAGCGCGACCATCAGGCAGAACGGGGGCCGGCCGGCGGCGAAGTTGGCGGTGCCGTCGATCGGGTCGACGATCCACACGGGAGCGGTGCCGGAGATCGACGTGAGCAGGGCGGCGTCGGCGGCCACGGCCTCCTCGCCGACCACGACGGAACCCGGCAGCAGGTCCGCGAGGCCGGCCGCGAGTACCTCCTCCGCCCGCCGGTCGGCGACGGTGACGATGTCGCCGGGGCCCTTCTCGATGATCTCCGAGTCGTGCAGGTGCTGGTAGGACGGGAGGACGACGGTCGCGGCGGTCTCCTTGACCAGCGCGCCGACGGACCCCCGCAGACTCTCGTCGACCACTAGGCGCGCGGGGGAAGCTTGACCACGCTGACGAAGAACTCGTCGATCTGGCGTACGACGGAGATGAACCGCTCGAAGTCGACCGGCTTGGTGACGTAGGCGTTGGCGTGGAGCTGGTAGCTGCGCAGGATGTCCTCGTCCGCGGCCGAGGTGGTCAGCACGACCACCGGGATCCGGCAGAGCTCGTCGTCCTTCTTGATCTCGGCGAGCACCTCCCGCCCGTCCCGGCGCGGCAGGTTGAGGTCGAGCAGGATCAGGTCCGGGGTGACCGCGTCGGCGTACCTGCCCTCACGCCGCAGGTAGGCGAGCGCCTCCGCGCCGTCGGAGACGACGGTCAGCCGGTTGCGCAGCTTGTGCTCCTCGAACGCCTCCTGGGTCATGAGCACGTCGCCCGGGTCGTCCTCGACGAGAAGCACCTCGATGGGGCTGCCGTCCGCTGGTGCCGTCATGCCACAACTTCCTTCGTGTCGTGCGTCGGGTCCGCCTGGGCCGGGGGCTGCGCCGCCTCCGGGCTGTCGGGGTCGTCGTCGCTCATCACCGGCAGCGAGAACCGGATCACGGTGCCTTCCGCGACGTCCGTGTCGACCCAGACCCGGCCGCCGTGGTACTCGACGATCTTCTTGGCGATGGCCAGCCCGATGCCGGTGCCCGGGTAGGCGTCCTTCGAGTGCAACCGCTGGAAGATCACGAAGATCTTATCGGCGAACTCGGGCTCGATGCCGATGCCGTTGTCGGCGCAGCTGATCTCCCACTCGTCGCCGACCCGCCGGGCCGAGACCTCCACCCGGGGCGGCACGCCGGGCCGGCGGAACTTCAGCGAGTTGCTGACCAGGTTGGTCAGCAAGGTGGTGAGCAGGGCCTCCTCGCCGAGGACCGTGGGCAGGTCGCGCCAGACGAGCTCGCCGCCGGCGTACTCGCGCGCGCTGTCGGTCGCCGTGGCCACCTCCCCCATGACCCGGTCGAGGTCGACCGCGGTGAAGCCGGTGGTGATCCGGCCGATCCGGGAGAACGCCAGCAGGTCGTTGATGAGCCGCTGCATCCGCTGCGCGCCGTCGACCGCGAACGCGATGTACTGGTCGGCGCGCTCGTCGAGCTGGCCCGCGTAGCGGCGCTGGAGCAGCTGCGTGAAGCTCGCCACCTTGCGCAGGGGCTCCTGGAGGTCGTGCGAGGCGACGTACGCGAACTGCTCCAGGTCGCGGTTGGAGCGCATCAGCTCGTCGGCCTGGCGCTGGAGCTGGTCGTTGACCCACTCGACGCGCTGCCGCACGGCGCCGACCTCGGCCAGGTCCGCGGCGATCTGCTTGCGCATGGTGTTGACGTCGTCGGCGAGCCGGGACAGCTCCGGCGGCCCGATGCCGCGGATCTCCCGGTCGTAGTCGCCCTTGGCGACCTTGCGCACCTGGTCGGCGAGGTCCGTGACCGGGTTGATCACCGCGCGGTTCAGCGAGGCGAGCAGCGCCACGCCGGCGAGGATGATGACCGCCGCCGCGACCACGAGCAGGAAGACCAGCGTGTTGCCGGTCGAGCGCGCGTTCTCGGCGGCCTGGTCCCGCAGCTCCGAGACCATCCGTTCCAGCTCGTCCAGCGAGGCCCGCATCTCGTCGAAGCGCACCCGCGCCTCGTTGGTGATGTAGGTGCGCGCCGTGGCGGCGTCCGGCGCGGTGACGACCCGCTCGGCGACCTCGAGCCGCCAGGCGGTGGCCTGCTCCTCGACCCGGTCGAGCTGGCGCGCGATCTCGGGCTCGTCGGCCAGCAGTGGACGCATCGCCGCGACCAGCTCGCGCTGCGCGGCCAGGCCCTCGGTGTACGGGGCGAGGTCGTCGCGGTCGCCGGTGACCGCGTACCCCCGGATGCCCGTCTCCTGGTTGACCAGGGCCGTCTCCAGCGCCGCGGTGTTGGTGCGCAGCGGGCCCGTCTTGTTGAGCAGGGTGTCGAGGTGGTTGCGGTTCTGCGCGGCGACGGCCGCGGCCACGACCGCGAGCAGCACCAGCACGCCGGCCACCGCGACGATGAGTGCCACCATCCGCTGGCGCAGCGTCCACGACCGGGCCGTCATCGTCCACCCCCGCAGCTGACCAGGAGCATCGCGACGTCGTCGGAGAGAGGGCCGCCGTTGGCGTCCTCGGCCCGGCCGACGAGCCAGCCGGGCAGGTCGGGCAGCGCGACCCCGTCTGCCGCGGCCACCAGGTCGACCAGGCCCGACACGTCGAGCCGTTCGTCACCGGCGCCGACGCGACCCTCGATGAGGCCGTCCGTGTACATCAGCAGTGACCAGTCCTCGCTGTCGAACCGGAGGTCGTACGACTTGGGCCGGCGGGGAGCGACACCGAGCAGCAGACCGCCCGGCGCCGGCACGGGTGTGACACTACCGCCGGAGAGCAGCAACGGCGGTGGATGCCCGGCGAGCCGCACCGTCGCCCGGTTGTCCGGCAGGTCGACCCGCACGGTGGCCACCGTCGTGAACGTCTCGCGCAGCCGGCGCTCGCTGACCAGCACCTGCTCCAGGGCCGGCAGCACGGCCTCGTCGGGCACGCCGGCGAGGACCAGCGCGCGCCAGGCGACCCTGAGCATGACACCCAGCGCGGCCTCGTCGGGCCCGTGCCCGCAGACGTCGCCCACGATGAGGTCGACCCGGTCGGGGGAGGTCTGCACGACGTCGTAGAAGTCGCCGCCGATCAGGGCGGCGTGCCGGCCGGGACGGTAGAAGGGGTGGACCCGCAGGCGGTCGGTCTCCATCAGCGGCCGGGGCAGCAGGCCGCGCTCCAGCCGCGCGGACTCGGCCTGGCGCAGCTCCACCTCGCGCAGCCGCAGCGCGTCCTCGTCGGCCCGTTTGCGCTCGACGGCGTAGCGCAGGGCCCGGGTGAGCAGGACGCCGTCGACCTGGCCCTTGACCAGGTAGTCTTGGGCCCCTTCGGCGACCGCGACCACGCCGAGGTGCTCGTCCTGCCGCCCGGTCAGCACGCAGACCGCGGCGCCGCCGGAGAGGGCGATCACCTGGCGGAGCCCGTCGAGCCCCTGCGCGTCGGGGAGACCGAGGTCGAGGAGAACGCAGTCGACGCCGGCCATCAGCGGACGGGCCTCCGCGAGGCTCCGCGCGAGGACGAGGTCGACCGCGGCTTCCGCCTCGTCGAGCAGCTCGCCGACGAGGAAGGCGTCGGCCTCGTCGTCCTCGATGAGCAGCACGCGAAGGCGGCTCGGCCGGGCGTTGTCCCGAGCCGAGCCGGCGGCTTGTGGCGGCACCGTGACAGCGGCCATCCGCTGTTCGGTCACTTCCGCTCCTCCCGTCGGCGAACTCGGGCAATGGTGACCCAACGTTTGCCGTGGCACAACCGGGCCCGCGGTACGCAACCGTATGGCACGCCGCGTCCGACTTGCCAGCCGGGCACCAGGGCCTATCGTGTCCTCACATTTTCGTGCGGAGGAGGCGCCGTGCCCGCACCACGTCGCGAGGCGGCCGACCGGGCCCTGGCGCGGCCGGCACGGCGCGCGCTCACCGCGCTGGCGGCCGTCGCCGTACTGGTGGCGGTGGGTGCCGCCACGCTGCTCGACCTCCGGCCACCCGCGCCGCGGCCGGCGACGGCACCCGCCGGGGAGTTCAGCGCGGAGCGGGCCTTCGCCCACCTCACCACCGTGGCGCGGCAGACCCACGTGACGGGGAGTGCCGCCAACGACACCGTACGCGAGCATCTCGTGCGTACGCTGCGCGACCTCGGTCTCACCACGACGGTGCAGGACACCGTCGGCGGGGAGGCCGGCGACCTGAGCGGCGGGGCCGGCGGCGCGGCGGTCGCCCACGTCCGCAACGTGGTGGCCGTGCTCCCCGGCACCGCGCCGACCGGCCGGGTCTTCCTCGTCGCGCACTACGACTCCGTGCAGGTCGGTCCCGGCGGCAACGACGACGGCGCCGGCACCTCCGCGATCCTGGAGGTGGCCCGGGCACTGAGCCAGGGCGAACGGCCCCGCAACGACATCGTGTTCGTGCTCACCGACGCCGAGGAGGCGTGCCTCTGCGGCGCCTTCGCGTTCGCCTCGTCACATCCACTGGCGGCCGGCGGCGGCGTCGCGATCAACCTCGAGGCCCGCGGCAGCGCCGGCCCGGTCATCATGTTCGAGACGTCCCGCGACAACGCGAAGCTGGTGGACGTTTTCGGCGGCGTGCCACACCCGGTCGGCACCTCGTTCGCCGTCGAGGTCTACCGGGTGCTGCCCAACGACACCGACTTCACCGCGTTCCTGGACAACGGGTTCGCGGGGCTCAACTCGGCCTACATCGACGGCGCCGCCGTCTACCACACCCCGCTCGACACCCCGGCGTCGGTCGACCGGCGGAGCCTCCAGCAGCACGGCGACAACGCGCTCGCGCTGGCCCGCGCGTTCGGCGCGGCGGACCTCGGGTCGCTGTCGGCCGGCGGCGACGCGACGTACTTCCCCGTGCCGGGTGGCCTGGTCTCCTACCCCGGGTGGCTGACGTGGCCGCTCGCCGGGCTCGCGCTGCTGTCCGTGCTGGCGCTGGCGCTGCTCGCGGTGCGTGCCGGGCGGGCGACGTGGGGCCGGGTCGCCGGCGCGTTCGGGCTGGCGCTGATCCCGATCCTCGTCGCGCCGGCGGCCGCCCACCTGCTCTGGCTCGCCGTCACCGCGATCCGGCCCGGATACGCGGCGCTGCTCGACCCGTACCGTCCGCTGCTGTGGCGGCTCGCGGTGATCGTGCTCGCGGCGGCCGTCCTCCTCGCCTGGTACGCCCTGCTCCGCCGCCGCCTCGGCCCGGCCGCCCTGGCGATCGGCGCGGCGGGCTGGCTCGCCGTGCTGGGCCTGGTGCTCGCCGCGGTGACCCCCGGCGGCTCCTACCTCGCGGCCCTGCCGGCCCTGGCGACCGCGCTGGGCGGGATCGCGGCGCTCCGCCTGCGCGACGCGTGGGCGGTGGCGCCGCTGACCGCCGGCGCGGGCGTCGGCGTGGTGATCCTGACCCCCACGGTGGTCCTGCTCTTCCCCGCGCTCGGCATGGCGATGGGCGGTGTCGGCGCCCTCTTCGCGACCCTGCTCGGCCTCGCCGCGCTGCCCGTCGCCGACCTCCTGCTCCCGGAGGCCGGCGGCCAGCGGGGCCGGGCGGCGCTGCGGGCAAGGCGGATCGGGCTCGGCGTCCCGCTGGCGGCGTTCGTCGCGTCGCTGGCGCTGGCCGGCTCGGCGCTGGCGGTCGACCGATTCGACGCCGCGCATCCGGTACCCACGCACCTCATGTACGCGCTGGACGCCGACACCGGTCAGGCCCGCTGGGTCAGCCACGAGACGGCGCCGCAGGAGTGGACGGCGTCGTACGTGTCGACACCGGAGGAGCTCGGCCGCGCGTTCCCGCAACTCGGCGACGAGCGGCTGCTGACCGGACCGGCCCAGGCGGCGCCGCTGCCGGCGCCGGCGCTGGAGGTCGTCTCGGACACGACGGCGGGCGGGCTGCGCACGCTGCGCCTGAAGCTGTCGCCGCAGCGACCGGTCCGGCTGGCCACCCTCCACGTGGACGCCGCGACCGCCACCGTCGAGAAGGCGGCCGCCGGCGGCTTCGCCATCCCCACCGACGAGGGCGACGGGCCGTGGTCGTTCGGCCTCATCTACCACGCTCCGCCGCCGGGCGGCATCGAGATCGACCTGACGCTCCGCCCGACGGGGAGCGGACCCGTCCGCTTCCGGGTGGAGGACGGCAGCGACGGCCTCACCGCGCTCCCCGGCTTCCGCCCCCGCCCACCCGGCGTCGGGGTGGCCGGCAGCCACAGCTCCGACCTGGTGCTGGTCGCCAAGACGTACGAACTCTGACCGGAGACGCCGAGCCCCGCCCGGATGTCCGGGCGGGGGCTCGGCGCGGTGCCGGAGGTCAGGCGGCGCGGTGGCGGCCGGCCAGGCGCGGCGGAAGCCGGCGACGGCGGCGGCGGAGCAGGATCATGCCGGCGCCGGCGGCGAGGAAGGCGGCGCCCACGGCGCCGAGGCGCATGGAGACGGCCCCCGTCCCCGTGAGGTCGTCGTCGTCCGAGCGGAGCGCGACCTCCGACCCGTCGGTGGGGCCCGTGTCCGCGGGGGCCGTCGCCGGGTCGGTGGGCACGGCCGGCGTGGGAGCCGGCGAGGTGTCGACCTCGCCGGAGGTGGAGCCGCCCGGGTTGGAGCCGGCGGCGTTCGTGGCCGAGGCCGCCGGGTTCGGGGCCCACGGGTCGCCGAGGGCCGCACCGTCCGCGGCGGCACCGCTGTCACCGAGGACGCCGGCGTCGCCGGCCGGCAGCGGACCCGGGTCGCCAGCCGGCAGCGGACCGGGGTCGCCGGCCGGCAGCGGGCCGGGGTCGCCAGCCGGCAGCGGACCCGGGTCGCTGGCGGGCAGCGGGCCCGGGTCGCTGGCGGGAGCGCTGCCGGCGTAGGGCTCCACGCCGGAGCCCCCCACGTAGCCGGTGTCCACTTCGGAGTTGGCCGGCGCGGCGGCCTGGGCCGGCGCTGGTGCCGGCTCGCCGGGCCCCGGGCCGGTGGGTCCGCGGGCCGGGTCGACCGGTGCGGGAGCGGCCTGGGCCGGGGCGACCGGCGCCGGGTCCGTGTCCGGCTCCACGAGGTCCACGGTGCCGTGCGGCAGCCCGGCCACGGTCGGGTCGGTGTCCGGCTCCACCAAATCCACCCTCCCCTGCGGCAGCCCGGTCGGGTCGGCGTCCGGCTCCACGAGGTCCACGGTGCCGTGCGGCAGCCCGGTCGGGTCGGCGTCCGGCTCCACGAGATCCACGGTGCCGTGCGGCAGGCCGTCCACGACGGAGGTGGGTGACGGGCTGGGAGTGACGGTCGGCTCGGTCGGGGGGTCGCTGCGCCGGCCCGGCGGAGTGGGCTCCACCCCGCCCGGCGTCGTGACCACGCCGCCGGTGTCGGGCGTGATGGTGGCACCGGCCGGGCAGACCTGGCCGATCGTGACGTTGCGGACCGTACCCGTGATCGCCGCGGTCGCCTCGGTCAGCGTCCAGCCGCGGTCGACGACCAGCCAGGCCTTGCTGGTCTGGTCGAGCACGATGCCGCCGCCGTCGGTGGGCACCGTCCGGTGCACCTCCAGCCCGTCCGGCGTCCGGAACGTCGCCGTCAGCGAGACGATGTCGCCGGTCAGCGCGTGGTCACCGGCCAGGTCGAAGACCCAGACGTCCTGCTCGGCGTACGGGCCGCCGCCGAGGCGGTCGGCGCAGGCCTGGGTACGGGCCTGGGCCGCCGTCGTCGGCACGCTGGTCGGGACGACGTTGACGTACATCTCCGCGCTCGCCGGCGCCGGCACGGCGATGCCGAACCCACCACCCAGAGCCGCCGCGGCCATTGCCGCGCGCAGCGATCGTCCCCTCATTCCGCTCCCCCGAATCAGACATGAGTCGCACCCAGGTGCGATGGTGCCCGATTCAACGGGAGAATGTGGAGATTCCCCGCAAAACGGCTACTTCCAACGAAAGTGTACGAAGAGTCGACCGAAGTTCTTCGAGTCCTTCTCGACCCGGTGGTAGAGCTGCTTGATCTCCTTCTGGTCGAGGAAGCGCAGCACGCGCTTCTTCAGCGCACCGGAACCCTTGCCGGGAATGATCTCGACGAGGGTGGCCTTCTTGGCCACCGCCTCGTCGATGATCCCGCGCAACGCCCGGTCGATGTCGCTGCCACGGTTGTAGATGTCGTGCAGGTCCAGCTTGAGCTTCACCGGGGGTTGACCTTCGACTCGACCCGCTCCAGCGCCGCCGCGTAGTCGCGGTGGCCGGCGTGCATCGCCGCCGCGATCCGCAGGTGGGTCAGCGCCTCCGCGGGCCGGCCCTG
>Ga0164243_10007179_pt1 | contig 16686 bp, 13 predicted proteins | sample OricompcompostOP_FD_108781 | JGI IMG/M metagenome (GOLD analysis project Ga0164243, IMG submission 108781) | Organic Plus compost microbial communities from Emeryville, California, USA - Original compost - Organic plus compost (OP) | ecosystem: Engineered > Solid waste > Mixed feedstock >... | reverse complement strand
TCAGGAGTCTGCATTCGCCTGTGACATCCTTCATGCTAGATCTGCGATGAACAACTCTCCCGTGCCTCCCGCGACCAATCGCCTCGACCCCTACGTCGATCGGTACGCCGCGCGCACGGCCGGGATGACCGCATCCGAGATCCGCGCACTCTTCGCGGTCGCCTCCCGACCCGAGGTGGTCTCCCTCGCCGGCGGGATGCCGAACATCTCCGGCCTGCCGCTGGACGTGGTCGGCGGCGCGATCAACGAGTTGGTCGCGACCCAGGGTGCGGTCGCGATGCAGTACGGCTCCGGCCAGGGCGTCCCCGAACTCCGTGAGCAGATCACCGACGTGATGCGGCTGGAGGGCATCGAGGCCCACCCCGACGACGTCGTGGTCACCGTCGGCTCCCAGCAGGCGGTCGACCTGGTTACCCGGATCTTCTGCGACCCCGGCGACGTGGTCATCTGCGAGGCCCCGTCGTACGTCGGCGCGCTGGGCGTCTTCAAGAGCTACCAGTGCGAGGTCGTGCACGCCGAGATGGACGCCGAAGGGCTCGTCCCCGAGGCGCTTCGGCAGGCGATCGCCGCGACCAAGGCTGCCGGGAAGTCGATCAAGTTCCTCTATACGATCCCCAACTTCCACAACCCGGCCGGTGTCTCGCTCTCGGCCGAGCGGCGGCCCCAGATCCTGGAGATCTGCCGATCCGAGGGCATCCTCGTGCTCGAGGACAACCCGTACGGTCTGCTCGGGTTCGACGGCGAGCCCAAGCGGGCGCTCCGCGCCGAAGAGGCCGAAGGGGTCATCTACCTCGGTTCTTTTTCCAAGACCTTCGCCCCCGGTTTCCGCGTCGGCTGGGCGCTCGCGCCAGCATCGGTCCGAGAGAAGCTGGTCCTGGCGCAGGAGAGCGCCACACTCTGCCCGCCGCAGTTCTCCCAGATGGCCATCTCGTCGTACCTCACGGCGCACGACTGGCAGGGGCAGATCAAGCAGTTCCGGGAGATGTACCGCGAGCGCCGCGATGCCATGGTCTCCTCCCTCTCTGACCTCATGCCCGCCGCCTGTCAGTGGAACGTGCCGGACGGCGGTTTCTACGTCTGGATGACGCTCCCGCCCGGTGTCGACGCCAAGGCGATGCTCCCCAGGGCGGTGACCGCGCGGATCGCCTACGTGCCGGGCACAGCCTTCTTCGCCGACGGCTACGGAACCTCCGCGATGCGGCTCTCGTACTGCTATCCCACCCCTGAACGCATCCGCGAAGGCGTACGCCGTCTGGCCGGCGTCATCGAAGCCGAACTCGAGCTCCGTGAGACGTTCGGCGCCACCGGTCCGACCCCGGGTCTGCCGATTCGGGGGACTGAGTACCCGTCGTACGACACGCAGTAGGGGTTTCTGTCGGGGACAGGTTTCCTCGGCTGGCCGGGGAGACCTTCACTGCCCATTTATCGACAAAAAGACTTATCGCTAAGTCGCCGAGAGGCTAGATCGGTCTGTCGTTACGATTCCGTGGGTCCATGATGTCGACGATCCGACGTAGGTCCTCAAGAGTTGCGAACTCGACAGTGATCTTCCCCTTGCTGCGGCCGAGGTCGACTTTCACGCGGGTGTCGAGCCGATCCGAGAGCCGATCTCCGATCTCCTTCAGCCCCGGCGCGCTCGGCTTGGAGCGCGTCACCCGCGGAGCGCCACCAAGGCCCCCGGTGTCCCCGACGGCGACGAGTTCCTCGAGTCCCCGGACGCTGATGCCCTCCGCGACGACGCGCTGCGCAAGCTTGTCCTGCAGCTCTGCATCATCGACAGCGAGGAGCGACCGCGCATGACCGGCCGAGAGCACGCCGGCCGCGACCCTGCGCTGCACTGCAGGAGAGAGCCGGAGCAGTCGGAGTGTGTTGCTGATCTGTGGGCGAGAGCGGCCGATCCGCTGAGCTAGCTCCTCGTGAGTGCAGTCGAAGTCCTCGAGCAACTGCTGGTAGGCAGCAGCTTCCTCCAGCGGATTTAGCTGAGAACGATGGAGGTTCTCCAGGAGGGCATCGCGCAGCATTGCGGTGTCGTCCGTCTCGCGAACGATCGCAGGGATCGTCTCGAGCCCTGCCTGCTGGGTGGCTCGCCATCGACGTTCGCCCATGACGAGTTCGTAACCGTCGCCGGTCTGCCGGACGACGATCGGCTGGAGCAGGCCGATCTCCCTGATCGAGTGGACCAGTTCGGCCATCGCCTCTTCGTCGAAGACCTGCCGTGGCTGCGCTGGGTTCGGCCGAATCTTCGCGACCGGCAGTTCGGCGAAATACGCACCGTCGACGGGCTCCAGCGCCGATTCTTCGATCTGAGCGCCTCGTTGCGACTCGGCGGACCCGTGGCCCACCGATTCGCTGGCAGGCGCTCCAGCAGCAAGGTCCGCATCCCGGACGTCAGCATTGACAGCCGGCGCCGTCGGGATCAGCGATCCGAGGCCTCGGCCGAGGCCTCGGCGTACCGGCGGCTTGCTCATCGGGTGACTCCTTCGTTGGTCCTCACCGGTGTCACGTGCAGGTAGGAATTCATACGCTGACCCCCTTGCGGATGAGCTCGCGCGCCGCCTCGAGGTAGCTGAGGGCGCCCGGAGAGCCCGGGTCGTAGGTCATCACCGTCTGCCCATACGACGGCGCCTCGGACACCCTCACGGATCGGGGGATGTAGGTGCGTAGCACCTGATCACCGAAGTGCTCGCGCACCTCGTCTGCGACCCCCGCCGCGAGCCGGGTACGCGCGTCGTACATCGTGATCAGGATCGTCGACACCGCGAGGTTCGGGTTGAGATGGGCGCGCACCATGTCGACGGTCTTCAAGAGCTGCCCCAGTCCCTCAAGGGCGTAGTACTCAGCCTGAATCGGGATCATGACCTCCGCCCCGGCCACGAGGGCGTTGATCGTGAGGAGACCCAGCGACGGCGGACAATCGATGAGTACGTAGTCCCAACGGTCGTCACCAGCCGATGCGTCACCGGTGCGCGGATCGGCCTGCAGCACGTTCCGTAGCCGGGCCTCACGCGCCCCGATGCTCACGAGCTCGATCTCAGCGCCCGCCAGATCGATCGTTGCTGGTACGACGTCGAGACCGGGCAACTCCGGTGCCGGTACGACGACATCGGCGAGCGCCACGTCGTCGACGAGAAGCTCGTACGTCCCAGGTGTGCCCTGGGCGTGGTCGACACTGAGCGCGGTCGACGCGTTCCCCTGCGGATCCAGGTCGATGACAAGCACTCGCTGCCCAAGCTGCACCAGCGCGGCGGCGATGTTCACGGTCGATGTCGTTTTGCCGACCCCGCCCTTTTGGTTCGCGGCAACGATCACCCGGGTCTGACCCGGACGAGGCATCGGCGGACGAGAGCGCGCGGTCTGACGAGCAAGCAGCGTGTGCTCCGTCGCCCGAGCAAGCGGCGTGGCCTCATCGCTGATGTCGCTGCTGTAGTCAGCCAGATCACCGGCCGTTCGGACGCTAACTCGATTCGCGTTCGCTGATGTTTCACGTGAAACAACGGCGTCTCCCTCGCGGCTCGAGGAGTCGAAATGCGGGAGATCGTCGTCCTGTGGCATGTCCCTCGTCCTGTGGATGAATCGGTCAACTCTGTGGATATTCACGCTCAGCACGAGCCTCAGAGCCGGTGGAAAACCTGTTAGGGCCGCTTGCGCCGCCCCGGGTTCTTGCGCTTTGACCCGCCCTTCGGAACGCCATCAAGGGCCCGCGGAGCAGGCGGCCAAGATACCTGGGCCGGCTCCGCCCAAGCCACCCGAAGTGCCATCGTTGTGGAAACCAGGACACCGGCCCCCAGCTCGTGAATCTCGGGCGGCGCACAGCCCCACGCCTCCAGCGCGTCCGCAGCCCCAACCACCTCAGCCTCGACCGAGGACCCCTTCATCGCCACCATCGCCCCGCTCGGGAGGACAAGCGGCATCGACCAGGACAAAAGTCGTTCCAACGGCGCGACCGCCCGCGAGGTGACCACGTCGAACCCCCGCACCCCATGCAAGGACGCCGCGCGCCCTCGCACCACCTCGACATTCTCAAGACTCAGGTCAGCGACCACCTCCTCCAGGAAGGTCGTCCTACGTAGTAGCGGCTCGACCAGCGTCAGCCGGAGATCTGGGCGCGCGACCGCGAGCACAAGCCCCGGGAGGCCGGCTCCCGAACCGATATCCGCCACGGTCGCGCCTCTAGGAACCAACTCCTGCAGCACACCACAGTTGAGTAGGTGCCGGTCCCACAGCCGCGGAACCTCGCGCGGACCAATCAGACCCCGGACCACCCCGGCATCAGCCAGCCAAGCGGCATACCGCTCGAGCAGGGGAAGCCGGTCAGAAGCGAACACCCTCCGCGCCATCTCTGGCGCGGAGGGTGTCGGTGAAGATTCGCTCACGGTTGTTTCACGTGAAACATCACGCCGGGAGCACGACGACGTAACGCCTCGGCTCCGCGCCCGACGACTCCGAGGTCAGGCCGGCTGCCGCTACGGCATCGTGGACGACCTTCCGCTCGAAGGGCGTCATCGGCCGGAGCGAGGCCGGAGAGCCCGTCTCCTTCACCTTTGCCACCGTCTCCTCGGCGAGCGCGATCAACGATGAGCGTCGGTCAGCGCGGAAGCCGCTGACATCCAGCATCAGCCGTGACCGCTCGCCCGTCTCCCGATAGACCGCCAGGCGGGTCAGCTCCTGGAGAGCGTCGAGCACCTCGCCGTGACGGCCGACCAGTTGCTGAAGATCGGCACCAACGATCGAAACGGACGCGCGGTCGCCTTCCACGTCCATGTCGAGATCGCCATCCAGATCGGCGATGTCGAGCAACTCCTCCAGATAGTCCGCGGCAATGTCGCCCTCCTGCTCGAGGAGCTTCAGCCGGGTCTCTTCCGCGCCTGCGTCAACGGTCGTGTCCACGACCGGCTCCGTGGTCTCCTCGGTCACTTCTTGTCCCCGTTCTTCTGTCGATTGGCGGAGCCCTGCGGGGGCTTCGTGCCCGACTTCCGCTGGCTTCGCGACTGCTTCTTCGGCTGCTGACGCTGAGTCGGGCGGCGCTCCTGCGTCTTCGGCGTCTCGGTCGACTCCTCAACACCGGCAACAGCGACCTGACCACCGTGCTTCTGCGCCTTCAGTCGGTCCCGCTCCTCTTTGGCGCGCGCAGCCGGAGTACCGGGCGCCGGGTTGTTGCGGATGACGTAGAACTGCTGCCCCATCGTCCAGAGGTTCGACGTCGTCCAGTACAACAGCGTGCCGATGGGGAACGCGATGCCGCCCACCGCGAAGACCACCGGGAGCACGTAGAGCAGCAGCTTCTGCTGCTGGGCGTACTGTCCCGTCATCGCATCCGCGGGCATGTTCTTGCTCATCAGCTGACGCTGGGTGAGGAAGGTCGTCGAAATCATCGCAACCACGAGGATCCCAGCCAGGATCTGCGTGCCGACGTGGTCAGCCTTCGTGAACTGGTCGGCGAGCTGTGATCCCAGCCAATGCGCGTCACGGAGCTTGTTCGCGGTCGCATCGGTGACGAAGCCCTTGCCCTGGCCCTTCGATGCGTGACTCAGCAATCGGAACAGCACGAGGAAGATCGGCATCTGCAGCAGCAGCGGCAGACACGAGGCGAACGGGTTGGTGCCCGAGTCCTTGTACAGCTTCATCGTCTCTTCGGAGAGGCGCTGTCGATCGTGCCCGTACTTCTTCTGCAGCTCCTTCACCTTCGGCTGGATGAGCTGCATGTTGCGGCTGGCCTTGATCTGCTTCACGAAGAGTGGGATCAAGAGGGCGCGGATCGTGACCGTCAGACCGATGATCGCCAAGGCCCACGACCATCCCGAACTCGCACCGAAGACCAGCGAGAAGATCTTGTGCCAGACGAGCAGGACGCCGGAAATGGCGTAGTACAGCGGTGTCGCGATCCAGCCCAGCAGATGACCGATGGATCCCACGGATCAAGCTCCTCGAGTCGGTGTGCCCGCGAGATCGCGGGCGGGATGGGGGTCAAGCTCGCCGTCGCCGGTCGGTCCCGCCCGAGGGGGCACCGGGTCATATCCTCGCGTCTTCGCCCACGGGTGACACCTGGCAAGACGTCGTACGGCGAGCCAACTGCCCCGCAGGGTGCCATGTGTCCGCACCGCCTCGAGCGCGTACTCCGAGCATGACGGGTAGTACCGACACACGTCGCCGTAGAGCGGACTGACGACCGTTCGGTAGACCCGCAACAGGGCGATCAAGAGGTACTTCATGAGACCACCACTTCAAGAGAGCACACGAGAGAGGCAACGCCGGAGATCCGCGCCGAGTTCCGCGGACCCGGCGCCGGCTGCGGCCGGGAGTGCCCGCACCACAAGCACAGCAGAGCCCGGGAGTTCCGTCAGGGACTCCCGGGCCAGATGACGCAGTCGACGCTTCACACGGTTCCGAATGACAGCGGGCCCGACGGCCTTGCCCACCACGAAGCCGACCCGCGCCGGATCCGAGCTGTCCCCGACCAGCAGGTGGACGACCAGCCTCTCTGCGCCGGCTCGCCGACCCCGACGGGCCGCCGCCCGGAACGACGCGGGATCGGTCAGGCGATGGGCACGAGGTAGCAACGACGGCGGAGGTGGACCGAAGCCTCGCGGCCTCAGACAGCCAGGCTCTTGCGGCCCTTGCGGCGGCGCGCGGAAAGGATCGCGCGGCCAGCGCGGGTGCGCATGCGCAGGCGGAAACCGTGCACCTTGTGACGGCGGCGGTTGTTCGGCTGGTACGTACGCTTGCTCACGAGCTCTTCCTTCGGTGTCGGACAGGGTCACGAAGACCCGGACGGGCGTGTCGCCCCGGCTGATCAGGCGGGCCGTGATGGACTTCGGCTGGCACCGCCCACCCGCGCCGACGGCGGCCTCGGAAGGCCCCTCAGCACCCCTCGCGGAGGCTGAGTCGGCGTGGACATGCGGCACCGGTCGACCCGGGCGACCTCCAAACGGTACGCGCTGCGAGAAGACAGGGTCAAACCAACGTCCATCGCCTGCCCGAGACCCGTCGAACCACCTGTGGATGACGGGTTGCTCCGAGACGACGGACGGGTTTAGGTTCAACGCCTACCGAGGTTCCCTGCACGTCGTCAGGAGCCCCGGCCATCACGGGGGAAGCGTCGCCGCGATTGCGGTATCAACCGGCTCTGACCTGCTGAAATGGCCGGAACGCCCCGTTGTGCGACGTGTCTCGGTCGGCTCGGCCCGCCCCGCCGGGTCTTGGTTCACAACATGTGGAAAAGGTTGTGGACGAGTTTTCACCAGACAGCACAACGACCGTGGTTGACGACGATCGAGCGCCACAGGGAAGGCAGGCATCCGTGGACACCTCCAGCGATAGCTCCGACAGCTTCGACGGAGCCGGAGGCGAAGCCGACCTGGTGAGCGCCTGGCAAGCGGTCGTGGCGGAGCTCCCGCCGAACCAACGGGCCTGGCTGCGGGCAAGCGAACCAGTCACCCTGCACACCAACACCGCGATCGTGGCCGTCCCCAACGACTTCACCCGCAATCAGCTCGAGGGTCGGCTCCGACCCGGCCTGGAGGAGGCGTTGACCCTTCGATTCGGGCGCGACATCCGGATCGCCGTCACGGTCAACTCCGAGCTCGAGGTCGACCTCGCTACGGCAGCCAGCTCTCCCCCGCAGGGTCAGGAGTCGTACGACCCCGACCCAGAGCTTCGTCGCGACCGCATCGACGCACCCACTCAGGCCACCAATGGCGATATGTCGACAAAGCCATACATCGCTGACCAGCCGGCCGAATACAGCTCTACCGGCGCACCAGGACGGCTCAGCGACGAAGCCGGCCGGCCCACTCTTGAAACCCGCCTCAACCCGAAGTACACCTTCGAGACGTTCGTCATTGGCTCCTCGAACCGCTTCCCTCACGCCGCCGCCGTCGCCGTCAGCGAGGCGCCGGGCAAGGCCTACAACCCGCTGCTCGTCTACGGCGAGTCCGGCCTCGGCAAGACCCACCTCCTGCACGCGATCGGTCATTACGTCCGCAGCCTCTACAGCGGCGCGAAGGTGCGATACGTCAGCTCCGAGGAGTTCACCAACGAGTTCATCAACGCGATCCGTGACGACCGGCAGGACCGGTTCAAACGGCGCTACCGCGATGTCGACGTCCTACTGATCGACGACATCCAGTTCCTGGAGGGCAAGACCCAGACGCAGGAAGAGTTCTTCCACACCTTCAACACCCTCCATAACGCCAACAAGCAGATCGTGCTGACCTCCGACCGCGCGCCCAAGCGGCTCGAAGCCCTCGAGGACCGCCTCCGCAACCGCTTCGAGTGGGGACTCATCACCGACGTCCAGCCGCCGGACGTCGAGACCCGGATCGCGATCCTCCGCAAGAAGGCCGCCATGGAGCGACTCACCGCGCCGCCGGACGTGCTCGAGTTCATCGCCAGCAAGATCCAGACCAACATCCGCGAACTCGAGGGCGCGCTGATCCGAGTCACCGCATTCGCGAATCTCAACCGCCAAGAGGTCGACATGACCCTGGCCGAGATCGTCCTCAAGGACCTCATCCCCGAGGGCGGTGAGCCGGAGATCACCGCCGGGTTGATCATCGCCCAGACCGCGGCATACTTCGGGCTCTCGATCGACGAGCTCACCGGTCCCAGCCGCGGCCGCCACCTGGTGATGGCCCGCCAGATCGCGATGTACCTCTGCCGCGAGTTGACCGAGCTCTCCTTGCCTAAGATCGGCGCCCAGTTCGGCAACCGCGACCACACCACCGTGATGTACGCCGAACGCAAGATCAACCAACTCCTCGCCGAACGGCGCGCCGTCTTCAATCAGGTCAGCGAGCTCACCAACCGGGTCAAGATGCAGGCCCGCCAGGCCTGATACTCGCCTGGGATACTCGCCCAGGCGGCCGCGCCGGCACAGAGAGCCGGCTGAAGGCCAAACCGACCGGTGCCGTCCGGCTCGCTGGTGCCGGACGGAGCCTCGGGCGATCCCGCGGTCGGCGGCAATGACCTGCCGTGACCGTCACCAGCTGATCGCCTGCTGCGACGAAGCCCCGTCGAGCCCACCCCGTGCGGCGAGAGCATGCCGTGCCGAGCCTGTGGACAACCCGCCGCCGACAAATGAATTACACAGTGGTGAGATGCGGACAGGCCGCTGCGAGCTGGTGATGGTCGCTCGTCGTACACAGCAAAGCTCGTCGCTCCACTCCGAACTCCACAGCCCATGTGTACGACGATCGTCGGGCTCACCTGCGGAAACACGATCTGTCCACACTATCCACCGATGCTCTTACGACCCTGGGACTGTCAAGGGAACGGATCGTTCGGGTAATTCCACGACCCCACCTTTCTGGGGATAGCCGTCCAAGGGACTCCGCCTCCAGGCCCGCCGCTGCGCACACCCGTCCCCCACCCCTCACCACGATCCGGCCGTCCGTGGCAGGATTCGTCTCCCAGGACTCGTGCCACCACTCGGTCCCGGCTGCCGGATAAGCGCCCGATCAAAGCGAAGGATGAGGTCATCGTGAAGTTCCGCGTCGACCGCGACGTGTTCGCGGATGCCGTCGCCTGGGCTGCTCGCAGTCTCCCGGTCCGCCCGAGCACGCCGGTGCTCTCGGGTCTACTCATTGAGGCGAGTGACGAGGGCCTGGTCCTCTCGACGTTCGACTACGAGACCTCGGCGCGGGCGACGTTGTCGGCCGAAGTAGCCGACGAGGGTCAGGCTCTGGTCAGCGGCAAGCTCCTTGCCGACATCTGCCGCAGCCTGCCCGCGAAGCCGGTGGAGATGGTCACCGACGGTGCTCGGGTGTCGCTCACCTGTGGCTCGGCGCGGTTCAGCCTGCAGACGATGCCGGTCGAGGACTACCCGACGCTGCCCGAGATGCCGACCGCGGCCGGCACTGTGAAGTCCGACGCCTTCGCCCACGCCGTCTCGCAGGCGGTCACGGCCGCCGGTCGCGACGATATGCTGCCGGTCCTCACCGGTGTCCGCCTCGAGATCGAGGGCTCGACCATCTCGCTCCTTGCCACTGACCGGTTCCGGCTCTCCAGCCGCGAGCTCGAATGGGATCCGCGTACGCCGGACGAGTCACTCGCGGCGCTCGTCCCCGCCAAGGTGCTCGGTGATACCGCCAAGTCGCTGACCAGCGGCAGTGAGGTCACGATCGCACTCTCTACCACCGGCACGGGCGAGGGCATCATCGGGTTCGAGGGCGCCGCGGCCGGCGGCGTACGTCGGACCACCACTCGCCTGCTGGACGGTGAGTTCCCGAAGGTGCGGAGCCTGTTCCCCGCCGAGCACAACACCACCGCGCTCGTGGACAAGGCCGCGCTGGTGGAGTCGGTCAAGCGGGTCGCGCTCGTCGCCGAGCGCAATACCGCGGTGCAGCTCGCCTTCTCCGACGGCGTCATCACTCTCGACGCCGGCTCCGGTGACGAGGCCCAGGCGTCGGAGTCCATCGAAGCGACCATCGACGGCGAGGACCTCACCACCGGCTTCAACCCGCAGTTCCTCCTCGACGGGTTGACCGCGATCGACGAGCCGGTCGTCGAGCTCGCCTTCACCCAGGCCTCCAAGCCCGTGGTGATCACCGGCAAGGCCGACGAAGCCGCCGATCCCGGCTTCCGCTACTTGCTGATGCCTCGCCGATTGCTGTCCTGACCGACCACATCCCGACAGGTGCGCGACCACTTCGCGTCCCGTTACCGTCACAGCACGGACCCCAACGCTCGAGAGGATCACTCCATGGACATCGGACTCGTCGGACTCGGCAAGATGGGCGGCAACATGCGCACTCGACTGCGCAACGCCGGTCACACCGTCGTCGGCTACGACCGCAACCAGGAGATCTCCGACGCGACCACCCTGGCCGACATGGTCGACAAGCTGCCCAGTCCGAAAGTGGTCTGGGTGATGGTTCCGGCCGGAGACCCGACTCGCTCCACGATTGCTGAGCTCAAGGAGCTCCTCACCGAGGGCGACCTGGTCGTCGACGGCGGCAACTCGAAGTACACCGACGACGCGGTCAACGCCGCCTCCCTCGCCGAGAAGGGCATCGGCTTCGTCGACTGCGGCGTCTCAGGTGGCGTCTGGGGCCTGCAGAACGGCTACGCCCTGATGTACGGCGGCGAGCCCGAGGATGCCGCGAAGGTGATGCCGGCGTTCGAGGCGCTGAAGCCGGAGGGCACCCCCGACGGTCTGGTCCACTGCGGCCCGACCCCCGGCGCCGGCCACTTCTCCAAGATGGTCCACAACGGCATCGAGTACGCCATGATGCAGGCCTACGCCGAGGGCTGGGAGCTGCTCGAGAAGGTCGACATCGTCGAGAACGTCCCCGAGATCTTCGCCTCTTGGCGCACCGGCACCGTGGTCCGCTCCTGGCTCCTCGACCTGCTCGTCGACCAGATCCGTGCCGACGAGCACCTCGAGAAGATCCGCGGCTACGCCGAGGACTCCGGTGAGGGCCGCTGGACCGTCGAAGCGGCGATCGAGAACGCCGTCCCGATGCCGGCCATCTCCGCCAGCCTCTTCCAGCGGTTCGTCTCCCGGCAGGAGGACGACGTCGCGATGAAGGCGATCGCCGCGATGCGCAACGGCTTCGGCGGTCACGCGGTCATCTCCGAGTCGGAGGCCTGATTCCGTCGCTGTCGACCGGTCGGATCCGGCACGTCCTCTTCGACGCTGACGGTGTCCTCCAACATCGTCCCGGTGGCTGGGAGAAGGCCTTCGAGGAGTGGGCGGGCGACCGCGCCGGCGAGTTGTTGCGGGAGATGTTCGATCGCGAGCTGGCCGCGATCCGTGGTGAACGGGACGCTGTCGAGATCTTGGCCGAGGTGTTGACGGCCTATGACGTGGACGCCTCACCGGAGCAGGTGTTCGCGCAGGTGTGGCATCGGATCGAGCCGGTGCCGGCCAGTCTCGACCTGGTCCGGCGATTGCGGCACAGCGGCTTCGGTGTGCATCTGAGCACCAACCAGAGCCTGCGTCGAGCGGCGTACATGCGCGCCGAGCTTGGCTACGACGAGCTCTTCGACGTGTCGGCCTACTCCGCGGAGCTCCGGCTCGCGAAGCCGGACGTCGCCTACTTCCGCAGGACCGTTGAGCTGATCGGCGCGGACCCCGGCGAGGTGCTCTTCGTCGACGACAACCTGGCGAACGTCGAGGCCGCGGCTGCCGCTGGCCTCGCGGGGGTGCACTGGCATCTCGATGACGGCCATCCCGAGTTGCTCGAACGGCTGGCCGACCACGGCGTCGTCCCCTCGCACGACTAGAGTCGTCTGGGAAGCCACGATCACGGAGGAGCGCCGCGATGCACGTCTCGCACCTCTCCCTCCACGACTTCCGGTCGTACGCCGCCGCAGAGCTGCCTCTCGACGCGGGGGTGACCGCGTTCGTCGGTCGTAACGGCCAGGGGAAGACCAACCTGGTGGAGGCCGTCGACTATCTCTCCCGGCTGCAGTCCCATCGGGTGGCGACCGATGCACCGCTGGTCCGCTCGGGCGCCGAGCAGGCGGTCGTGCGGGCGGCGGTCGTCAAGGAGGGACGCACCGCGGTCCTCGAGGTCGAGATCAACGCCGGTCGTGCCAACAAGGCGCGGGTCAACAAGAACGCCCTGCCGCGCACCCGCGACCTGATCGGACTGGTGCGCACCGTGGTCTTCTCCCCCGAGGATCTGGCGCTGGTGAAGGGGGACCCCTCCGAGCGTCGGCGGTTCCTCGATGATCTGATGGTGCTGAGGACGCCGCGGCTGGCCGGCGTACGCGCCGACTACGACCGGGTGCTCAAGCAGCGCAACTCGCTGCTCAAGACCGCCGGTCTCGCCCGTGGCAGCGCGCGTGAGGGAGCGCTCGCGACCCTCTCGGTGTGGGACGACCACCTGGCCCGCATCGGTGCCGAGATCCTGGCCGAGCGACTCGCGCTGGTCGATATGCTGCGGCCCTACGTCGGTAAGGCGTACGAGACGGTCGCCCGCGGTGCCAGTCGTGACGACGCCGAGATCGACTACAAGCCGTCCTTCGAGCTGCCCGCGGTCTCGCTCGCCGCTGATGGCACGGTCAGCGCGGCCGCCGCGGCCCTGGTCCCGGCGATCCAGGCCGAGCTCGAGCGCCGCCAACGCGACGAGCTCGACCGGGGGGTCTCACTGGTCGGGCCGCACCGTGACGACCTGCTGCTCTCGCTGGGCCAGGGTCCCGATGACCGGCGTCTCCCGGTGAAGGGCTACGCCAGCCACGGGGAGTCGTGGTCGTTCGCGCTGGCCCTACGGCTCGCGTCGTACGACCTCTTGCGGGCCGACGGGGACGACCCGATCCTCGTCCTCGACGACGTCTTCGCCGAGTTGGACGGCGACCGCCGCGAGCAACTGGCCGCCCTGGTCTCGGGCGCCGAGCAGGTGTTGGTCACCGCGGCGGTTCCCGAGGACGTGCCGGTTTCGCTGGCGGGTGCGCGCTACCGGGTGGCTGCCGGTGAGGTGACCCGTGATGGGTGACGAGCCGGTGGCGGAGTCCGCGGGCGAGCGCGGCGAGAAGGTCACCGCCGCGGAGGGGCGTCCCTCCGACGGTCTCGATCTGGCGCGTGCCCTGACCCGGGCCACTGCGAAGACCCCGGCGGCCCCGGCGCGGCCCCGGCGTAGGCGCCCGGAGACACCCTCGTCCACAGGCGGTGGCCGGGTCTCCGGCGCGAGACCGGACGATCGAGACCCCCAGACCATCGAGTCCACGCTGGAGCGGCTGGTCGATGACCACGGCTGGGACCTCTCCCTGCGGGTCCACGGTGTCTTCGGTCGCTGGGAGCAGATCGTCGGCGCCGACGTCGCGGGTCACTGCACCCCCGAGACCTTCGCCGACGGCGATCTGGTCGTCCGGACGACGTCGACCGCGTGGGCAACCCAGCTCAAGCTGCTTGCCCCCGCACTCGTACGCCGCCTCAACGAGGAGCTCGGCCACGGGACCGTTGCTCGGATCGATGTGCGCGGGCCGCACGGTCCCTCCTGGAAGAAGGGTCCCCGGTCCGTCCGCGATGGCCGCGGACCGCGCGACACCTACGGGTGACGGGCACGGGCGATCAGCGAGTCAACCTAGGCCCAGATCTGGCGCGCCAGCGGCTCGGCCGACGTACAGGGACCCATCGGGACCCCTGTTGGGACGTCTGAATCGGCGTCACGACACGGAGACGGGACGATTTCATCCCCAACTCCCCCCACTGGCGGCCGTCAGCCGTGGAATGAGGCGTTCTACGGGGTATCATGGACATTGGGTCGACCCATCATGTGCTGGTCGACCCTCTTCATGCCAACCGGTTCCCCAGAAGAGGTGGCCAGCCCCGGTGAGCTCTGCCGACGAGACCGCGCCCGACCCTGTGACCCAGCCCGCTGATCAGCCGACCGACGCGTCGACCGACCAGACCGAGGATCAGTCGGAGGCTGTCGCCCCGGCCCCCCCGAACGGTGTCGAGTACGACGCCTCCGCCATCACCGTCCTCGAAGGCCTGGAGGCGGTCCGCAAGCGTCCTGGTATGTACATCGGTTCCACCGGTGAGCGCGGCCTGCACCACCTGATCTGGGAGATCGTCGACAACTCCGTCGACGAGGCGCTTGCGGGCTATTGCGATCGCATCGTGGTCACGCTCAAGGAGGACGGCTCCGTGCGGGTGGTCGACAACGGCCGGGGCATCCCGACCGACACCGCCCCGGGTCAAGAGATCCCGGCGGCGACGCTCGCCCTGACCGTCCTGCATGCCGGCGGCAAGTTCGGTGGCGGCGGCTACAAGGTCTCCGGCGGCCTCCACGGCGTCGGTGTCTCGGTTGTCAACGCCCTCTCCAGCAAGCTGATCCTGGAAGTCAAGAACCGCGGCCACCTATGGAGGCAGGCCTTCAGTCTCGGCACGCCGGATGGTCCGCTCGAGGCGGTGCGTGAGCTGGAGCCCGGCGAGCGCACGGGTACGGCGGTCACGTGGTTCGCCTCCCCCGAGATCTTCGACACCACCGACTACAACCTCGAGACCATCTCCACCCGCTTCCGGGAGATGGCATTCCTCAACAAGGGCCTTGAGATCGTGCTCCGTGACGAGCGGCCGAAGGCGGTCGAGGTCGCCGCGGCGGTCGAAGGCGGCTCCTTGGCCGAGGAGGCCGTCGGCGAGGCGGCCGAGGTGTCGGCAGGTGCGGTCGAGTCGGCCGACAAGGAAGCCGCGGACGCGGCGATGGGCACCGAGAAGGGTGTCGAGCGGCAGTTCGAGCAGATCTTCAAGTACGACCGCGGCCTGGTCGACTATGTGGAGTACCTCAACCGGAAGAAGCAGGCCGCGAACCCCAGCGTGATCTCGTTCGAGGCGGCCACGCCCGACGACATCGAGAATCCGATGAGCCTCGAGATCGCGATGCAGTGGAACGCGTCGTACGCCGAATCGGTCCACACCTTCGCAAACACGATCAACACCCCCGGCGGAGGCACCCACGAGGAGGGTTTCCGCGCAGCGCTCACCAGTCTGGTCAACCGCTGGGGCGAGGAGTGGGGGCTGATCAAGAAGAAGGAGGACCGGCTCACCGGCGACGACATTCGGGAGGGTCTGACCGCGATCATCTCGGTGAAGATCGGCGAGCCCCAGTTCGAGGGTCAGACCAAGGACAAACTCGGCAACACCGAGGTGAAGGGATTCGTCCAGAGCATCGTCAACGAGCAGTTGGGCGAGTGGCTGGAGAAGAACCCGACCGAAGGCAAGGAGATCATTCGGAAGGCGCAGGCGGCTGCGACCGCGCGGATCGCGGCCCGGAAAGCGCGCGATCTGGCCCGCAACCGGAAAGGCATCCTCGGCGGCGGTGGACTGCCCGGCAAGCTGTCGGACTGCCAGTCCAACAATCCGGAGGAGTGCGAGGTCTTCATCGTCGAGGGTGACTCGGCGGGTGGCTCTGCTCGCCAGGGTCGTGACCCGCGGATCCAGGCCATCTTGCCGATCCGCGGCAAGATCCTCAACGTCGAGAAGGCCCGCCTCGACAAGGTGCTCGCCAACCAGGAGGTCCAGGCGATCATCTCCGCGCTCGGGACCGGCGTCACCGACGAGTTCGACATCGCGAAACTGCGCTACCACAAGATCGTGCTGATGGCCGACGCGGACGTCGACGGTCACCACATCAACACCCTGCTCCTGACCCTCCTGTTCCGGTTCATGAAGCCGCTGATCGAGGCTGGCCACGTCTACATGGCTCAGCCACCGCTCTACCGGCTCCGCTGGAACAAGCCGGCCGAGCACGAGTTCGTCTACTCCGACGCCGAGCGGGACGCGCTGCTGCGCGAGGGTCTCGCCCAGGGCAAGAAGCTGCCGAAGGAGAACCCGGTCCAGCGCTACAAGGGGCTGGGCGAGATGAACGCCAAGGAGTTGTGGGAGACCACCATGGACCCCGATCAGCGGCTGATGCTGCAGGTCACCCTCGAGGACGCCGCCCACGCCGATGAGATCTTCTCGATCCTGATGGGCGAGGACGTCGACCAGCGCCGCTCCTTCATCCAGCGCAACGCCAAGGACGTCCGATTCCTCGATATCTAGCCCGCTAGTGGTATCTAGCCCGATTCTTAGACGTCGATAGACACACGCAGAGAGAGCAATCGTGAGCGAGACTCCCCCGGAGAACCCCGACACCACCGGTGACAGCACCGGCGGCGGGACCGGCACCGGCGGCCCGGGCGGTCGGATCGAGACCGTCGAGCTGCAGACCTCGATGCAGCGCTCCTACATCGACTACG
>Ga0164243_10007178_pt1 | contig 16686 bp, 11 predicted proteins | sample OricompcompostOP_FD_108781 | JGI IMG/M metagenome (GOLD analysis project Ga0164243, IMG submission 108781) | Organic Plus compost microbial communities from Emeryville, California, USA - Original compost - Organic plus compost (OP) | ecosystem: Engineered > Solid waste > Mixed feedstock >... | reverse complement strand
CAGCTCTCGGCGGCCTGCAAGGCCAGCAGCGATGCCTTCGCCGCGCAGGCCGCGGCGATGAAGTGCTGACGAACTGAGCCCGGTGCGGGCGGGGCCGCTCAGCGCAGCCCCTCCCACCAGCGCCGGTTCTCGCGCGGCTGACCCACGGTCAGCACCTCGCCGATCACCGGCGTGGCCAGCTCGATCCCGCGCTGCCCGGCCAGCGCGGCCAGCCGCTCCATCGGCTCGCGCCAGGGGTGGAAGGCCAGGTCGAAGGTGCTGTTGTGCACGCCGTACAGCACCTTGCCCTTCACGTCCTCGAAGGCCTGCACCGACTGCTCCGGCGTCATGTGGACCGAGGGCCAGTCGTCGGCGTTGTAGGCGCCGTTCTCCATCAGCGCCAGGTCCATCGGGCCCAGGCGCTGGCCGATTTCCCTGAAGCCGGGAAAGTAGCCCGAGTCGCCGCTGAAGAAGATGCGCTGGCCGCCGGCTTCCAGCACCCACGAGGCCCACAGCGTCGTGTCGCGGTCGGTCAGGCTGCGGCCCGAGAAGTGCTGGGCCGGCGCGGCCGTCAGCCGCACGCCCGCGTGCTCGCCGGCCTGCCACCAGTCGAACTCGGTGATGCGCTCGCGCGCCACGCCCATCTGCACCAGCCGCGCCGCCACGCCCAGCGGCACGAAGTAGCGCTGCACCGAATCGCGCAGGTGCTCGATGGTGGGCCGGTCCAGGTGGTCGTAGTGGTCGTGCGAGAGCACCAGGCCCTCGATCGGCGGCAGCGCCTCCAGCGCCAGCGGCGAGGGGTGGAAGCGCCGCGGTCCGGCGAAGCTGAAGGGCGAGACGCGCTCGCCGAACACCGGGTCGATCAGCCAGTAGCGGCCCTGCAGCTTGAGCAGGTGCGACGAGTGGCCCAGGCGCACGACGTGGTTGGCGTCGGCCGGCAGCGCGTCGAGCTGTGCGCGCGAGAGGGCCTGCACCGGGATCGGGTCCACCGGCACCGTGTCCTGTTTGGTGCCGAACAGGAAGCGCGTCCAGATCAGCGCCGCGTTGCGCGAGGCCCGCGCGTCGGGGTTGGGCAGGTTGTGGAAGCGTCCGTCGGCCGCCGAGTACTGCGGCGAGGCGACCAGGCGGCGGATGTCGTCCTCCGGCGCCGCGGCGGCGCAGCCCGCGACGCAGGCCGCGGCGACCATCCAGCCGCCGCGCAGCCGGCGCCAGCCGCCGCCTGTCGCGGGTGCGGAAGAAGCGGGCGGCGGCGGATCGGCGGGCGGGGCAGGGGGCGTCGGCATGGCGCGATGATGCGTGAAGGCGGTTGCCGCCGCGTTGCAGCCGTGTTTCGCTGCGTCGCGTTTTTTTGTCGCCGGGGCGCCTCCCCACGCGGTGGCAGACCCGCCGCCATAGACCGTTTGCGCAATGGTGCCGCGGCGCGATCCGTGGACCATTGCCGGCTCTGGCTGCCGCTGATGGACGAGACGATCGCGCACATGGTCCGGCAGCGCCGCGAGGCGCTGTACGGTCGCGACGACGGGCACGGGCCCTGGGGGCTGGCGTTGTCCGGCGGCGGCATCCGCAGCGCCACTTTCTGCCTGGGGCTGCTCAAGGCGCTGGCGCGCCGGCGGCAGCTGCTGCGCTTCGACATCGTCTCCACCGTTTCCGGCGGCGGCTACGCGGGCGCCGCCTGGGGCCGGCTGTGCACCCGCGCCGCCTCGGCCGACGACATGCGCGCCATCGAGGGCGGCCTGGCCGAGATGGACCAGGTGCGCCTGGGCTGGTGGCTGCGCGCCAACGGCCGCTACCTCATCCCCGGCGGCCTGCGCGATACCTTCTTCGCCGTCGCGCTGTACTTGCGCAACCTGCTGGGCACGCACATCGAGATCGCCGTGGCCGCGCTGCTGGCCGGCGCGCTGCTGGCGCTGGTCAACCTGCTGGCCTGGGAGGGCATGGCGGCGGTGGTCGACCTGGACGGCGCCGAGACGGCCGCCGCCGTGCCCGCGCCGGCGCTGCTGGCCACGCGGCTGCCGACGCTGTGGCTGCTGCTGGTGGTGCCCTGGGTGCTGTCGATCGTGCTGGCGCAGGCGTACTGGTCGGTGCGCGAGCGGCCGTCGCGCGCCTTCCTGGCCTGGCAGCTCGGCCTGTGGGCGCTGGCGGGCGCCGCCGCCTGGTGGCTGCGGCCGCTGCTGCAGGCGCACTTCGGCGCGCCGCCCTGGCTGGTGCCGCTGTTCGTGGCCTTCGCCGCCGCCTGGGTGGTGGCGAGCGCGGCCGTGTTCGTGCTGCACCGCGACCCGCGCGGCGCCGGCACGCTGCGCAACCGGCTGACCGACGCGCTGGCGACGCTGCTGACCTGGAGCGCCGCGATCGTGCTGCTCGGCCTGCTGGACTGGACAGGCTGGTGGTTCGCCGTCCACACGCAGGAGACGCGCGCCTCCTGGGGCGGCTGGCTGCTGGCCGCGGCGGCCGGCCTGCGCGCGGTGCTGCCGGTGCTGCTGGGCGGCCAGCGCCAGATGCCGGGCCTGGGCGGGCGCTTCGCGATGGGGCTGGCCAGCCTGGCCGGGCTGGCGGTGGCCTTCTGCCTGGCCGCCTGGTGGGTGGGCGTGGTGTACGCGGCGGTGCTGCGGCCCGTGTTCCAGCCGCAGGGCCTGGACTTCGGGCGCGGCTGGGTGTGGCTGGCGTTGGTGGGTGGCGGCGCGCTGGCCTATGCGCTGCTCACCGGGCGCAACTTCGCCTTCCTCAACCTGTCGTCGCTGCACATGTTCTACAAGGCGCGCATCGTGCGCGGCTACCTGGGCGCCGCCAACGCCGGCCGGCTGGGCGGCGATCCGCTCTCGCCCGCGCCGGTGCTCGGCCCGCCGGAGGTGCCGGTGGGGCAGGTCCACGCCGACGACGACCTGCCCATGCAGGCCTACGCGCCGCACCGCCGCGGCGGGCCGGTGCACCTGGTCAACGTGTGCATCAACCAGACGCACGACCCGAAGCAGCGCCTGTTCAACCGCGACCGCAAGAGCCTGCCGCTGGTGATCGGCCCGCAGGCGTGGATGCAGGCCGGCGGCGCGCCGTGGGCGCAGGCACGCGGCGACGGCGCGCTGACGCTGGGCGCCTGGGCCGCGATCTCCGGCGCGGCCTTCGCGCCGGGGCTGGGCCGGCTCACGCGGCGCGGGCTGGCGGCGCTGTCGATGTTCGCGGGCCTGCGCCTGGGCTACTGGTGGAACAGCGTGGCCGCCGGCGTGGCGCAACTCGGTGCGGGCCGCCGCCGGCGCTTCGCGCCGCTGCGCAAGACGCGCTTCCTGCTGTTCGAGTGCATCGGCGCCTTTCCCGGCAGCAGTTCGCCCGACTGGTACCTGAGCGACGGCGGGCACTTCGAGAACACCGGCGCCTACGCGCTGCTGCAGCAGGAGGCGCAGCTCATCGTCATCGCCGACTGCGGCGCCGACCCGCAGTACCGCTTCTGCGACGTCGAGAACCTGATCCGCCGCGCGCGCATCGACCTGCACGCCGACATCTGCTTCCTCAAGCCGTGCACCGACGCGGGCGTGGGCATCGACGGTGTCTTCGGCTCGCTGGGCGACCTGACCTCGCAGAACAGCCAGGCCTGCCTGGCGCTGGCCGAAGTCACCTACGCCAGCGGCCGCACCGGCCGGCTGGTGCTGGTCAAGCCCAACATGTCGGCGGCGCTGCCGGTGGACCTGGTCAACTTCAAGGCCGCCAACCCGCTCTTTCCGCAGCAGCCCACCACCGACCAGTTCTTCGACGAGGCGCAGTGGGAAAGCTACTTCCGCCTGGGCACCGAGATCGGCCGGCGGCTCGAAGGCGTGACGCTGACGCGGCTGGCGCAGGGCGTGGAGGGCCTCTTCATGCCGGACGACGGCCAGGCGGCCGCGCCCGCCGCGCCGCCGGCCGAGGCAGCGGCCGCCAAGCCCTCCGCCGCCGGCGAGGCTTCGGTGGCGGGTGTGGCGGCCGCAGCCGCCACCCGGCTGCAGGCGCGGGTGCTGCGCGCCGGCGCGGTCACCGCCTCGCTCGGGCTGGGCACGGCCCTGACGCTGGGCGTGGCAGCCTGGCAGGGCATCGAGGCCTGGCGCACGCAGACGGCGCAGAAGCAGCAGGCGCAGAGCCTGGCCTTCAAGGACCTCACCGAGCGCTGGTCGCGCCTGCGCGTGGACGCGCCGCCGGGCGAGGCGCCGGCCTCGCTGGCGGCCGAGCTGCTGCGCACCGGCGACCTGCTGTGCCGGCAGGGTAGCGAGAACTTCCTGGCGAACTTCCGTCTCTCGGTGCGCATCGTGGACGACGCCCGCGCCGCCTGCCGCGAGGCGCTGGACAAGGCCGGCGCCGCCGCCTCGCCCTCGGGCCTGAGCAGCAGCCCGGCCTGCGCGCGGCTGCTCGACCCCGGCAGCGGCATCGACTGCCTGCAGTCGGCGCAGCCGGCGGCCTGCGCGCCGCGCTACTGGGCGCGCGACTACTCCGGCGCCACGCCGCCGCAGGCCAACTGCAGCGGCTTCGCGTCCGGCGCCAGCACGCTGGCCGAGGCGCTGTGGAAGCGGCTGCAAGCGCCGTTCGAGGTGCGCTTCCGCGAGGCCGCCGTCGTGGTCGCGCCGGAAGGCGAGGGCGCGCTGCCGGCGCCATCCGCGCCGTCCGCGATGCCGGTGCCTGCATCGCCGTCCTCCCCGTCCTGGGCGCCCGCGCCTCCCACCGCGGCCGCACCGCCGGCGGCGCCCGAGCCCGTGTCGCCGGACGCCTGCCGCGGCCGGCGCGTCTACATCCAGATCCACGGCCCGGCGCAGCAGGCGCAGGCCGCGTCGATGCGCCAGCCGTGGCGGCGGCTGGGCGCCGTCGTGCCGCCGGTGGAGGACGTGCTGGCCAGCGCCCGCGCGGCCGGCCGCGCGCCGCCGGCGGGCTATGCGCGGCCCACCATCCTCTGGCACGACGCCGGCTCGCAGGCCTGCGCGCGGCTGATGGCGCAGCGCCTGCCCAGCCCGGTGGGCGGTGCCTGGCAACTGCGCGCCCTGCCGGCGCGGCTGGTGCCGACGCCGGGCACGCTCGAGGTCTGGCTGCCCCGGCCCGACCTGGCATCGGCCGCCGCCGGCGAGCGCGCCGGCCAATAGGCGTCCGCCGGTGGGTGGAATTGCCAAATTGAGAATTACTCGTAAATAGAATCCCGCGCTCCACCGTGCGCCGCACCGCGCCGGCCCGGGGTTGCCGCCTGCCGGCCCGCCCCGCATCCATCACTCAATCCTGGAGGAGCGCTGCATGAAGCCCCTGGCCCTGGCCCTGGCCGTCTCGACCCTGACCGTCCCGCTGTTCGCGCCGCCGCAGGCGCTGGCGCAGCAGCAGCCCGCCGCGCAGGCGGCGCCGGCGGCGGCCACGCCGGCGCGCGTGGTGGCGCACTACGCCCGGCTCGTGCACGCCGGCTACGAGGATTCGCTGGCCGGCGCGCAGGCGCTGCAGAATGCGATCGCCGCCTTCACCGCCGCGCCCTCGCAGGCCGGCCTGGAAGCAGCGCGCAAGGCCTGGCTGGAGGCGCGCGAGTTCTACGGCCAGACCGAGGCTTTCCGCTTCTACGGCGGTCCCATCGACGACGACAAGGGCCCCGAAGGCCGCATCAACGCCTGGCCGATGGACGAGTCGTATGTCGATTCGGTCGAGGGCAACCCGACGGCCGGCATCATCAACGACCGCAAGGTGAAGATCACCAAGCAGCAGCTCGCCGGCCTGAACGAGAAGGACGGCGAGGAGAACATCGCCACCGGCTGGCACGCCATCGAGTTCCTGCTGTGGGGCCAGGACCTGAGCGAGACCGGCCCCGGCAACCGCTCCTTCGAGGACTTCGTGGACGGCAAGACGCCCAACGCCGACCGCCGCCGCCAGTACCTGACGGTGGTGACCGAGCTGCTGGTGGACGACCTGCGCTTCCTGGTGCGCGCCTGGGCGCCGGGCCAGAAGAACAACTACCGCGCGAAGTTCGAGCGCGGCGGCAACGAGTCGCTGCGCAGGATGCTGGTGGGCCTGGGCTCGCTCTCGCGCGGCGAACTGGCCGGCGAGCGGCTGGAGGTCGCCCTGGCCAGCCAGGACCAGGAGGACGAGCACTCCTGCTTCTCCGACAACACGCACCGCGACGCGGTGGCCAACGCCAAAGGCATCCAGAACGTGTGGACGGGCAGCTACCAGCGGCGCGACGGCAGCACGCTGAGCGGGCCTTCGCTGCGCGACCTGGTGGCGGCGAAGAACGCGGCGCTGGCCGAGCGCGCGACGGCGCAGATCGCCGCCTCGGTGGCGGCCACCGAGGGCATCCAGGCGCCCTTCGACCGCGAGATCGTCGGCGGCAAGGACGCCCCGGGCCGCCAGCGCGTGCAGAAGGCGATCGACAGCCTGACGCAGCAGAGCAAGGACATCGTCGAGGCGGCCGGTGCCATCGGCATCACGCGCCTGACGCTGGTCAACCCGGAGTGAGCAGGCCCGCACCCCGATGGCGGCGGCGCCGGCTGGCCGCGATGGGCGCCGCCGCGGCGTTCATGGGCCTGCCGCCCGCGGCCGTCGCGACCGCCGAGGCGGAGGTTTCCGAGGAGGAGCGCACCGGCGGCGCCGCCACGGTGCATGCCACGGGGCGCAACGCCTTCTCCTTCCCGGCCGCCAACCTGCCCGATGCGGAGCGCACGCGCTTCGTCATCGGCAACTCCTTCTTCCGCCGCAACTGGGTGCAGGCGCCGGCCTCCACCAAGGCGCGCGACGGGCTGGGGCCGCTGTTCAACGTGCGCTCCTGCGGCGGCTGCCACGTGCAGGACGGGCGCGGCCAGCCGCCGGACTTCACGCGCGGGCTGTCCGAGCAGCCGGTGGCCCTGCTGATGCGCCTGTCGGTGCCGGGGCAGGGGCCGCACGGCGGGCCGGTGGACGAGCCGACCTACGGCGGCCAGTTCCAGAACTTCGCGGTGCAGGGCGTGCCGCCCGAGGGCCGCGTCGACATCCGCTACACCACCGTGCGCGGGCGCTTCGCCGACGGCACGCCGTACGAACTGCTCAAGCCCGACTACCGCCTCAGCCGGCTGGCGCACGGCCCGCTGGCCAAGGGCACCATGCTCGGCCCGCGCATCGCACCGCAGGTCATCGGCGTGGGGCTGCTGGAGCTGATTCCGGCCGCCGAGATCGAGCGCAACGCCCGCGAGCAGGCGGCGGCGCCCGGCCCGATCAAGGGGCGCGTCAACCGCGTGTGGGACGCGCCCTCGCAGCAGGTGCTGATCGGCCGCTTCGGCTGGAAGGCCAACGCCGCCACGCTGGCGCACCAGACGGGCGCGGCCTTCCGCGACGACATCGGCATCACCTCCACCGCCTTCCCGGAGGAGGGCTGCACCCCGGCGCAGAAGGCCTGCGCTGCCGCGCCGCGCGGCGCCCAGGGCAAGGCGCCCGAGATCGACGACAAGACCTTCCGCGACGTGGTCTTCTACCAGGCCACGGTGGCGCCGCCGGCCCGGCGCGATGCGCGCGACGCGCAGGTGCTCAAGGGCCAGCAGCTCTTCCGGCAGGCGCAGTGCGCCACCTGCCACCGGCCCAGCTACACCACCGCCGGCGCGCTGTTCCCGCCGTTGTCCGAGCAGGTCACCAGCCGTGCCCTGACCGGCCAGACCATCCATCCCTACACCGACCTGCTGCTGCACGACATGGGCGAGGGGCTGGCCGACGGGCGGCCCGACTTCCTGGCCGGCGGGCGCGACTGGAAGACGCCGCCGCTGTGGGGCATCGGCCTGATCCCCGAGGTCAACGGCCATCAGCGCCTGCTGCACGACGGGCGCGCCCGCGGCGTGCTGGAGGCCATCCTCTGGCACGACGGCGAGGCGCGCGACGCGCGCGAGGCGGTGCTGCGCATGGACAAGGCCGAGCGCGAGGCGCTGGTGCGCTTCGTCAACTCGCTGTGAACCAATCGAATGGAGCGTTCCCGATGACACCGGCACCCAGCCGCAGGCGATCCGGCCTGCACCGCCGCGCCGCCTGCTGCGCCCTGGTCCTCGGGGCCGTCCTGATGGGCGGCGCGCGGGCCCAGGTCCCCGATCCCGTGCCGGCGCCCCGGCCGGGCACGGTCGACATGCTCTCGGCCGCCTACGCCACGCGCCTGGCGCCCGCCGCGCAGGCCTTCGCCCGCGAATCCGCCGAGCTGACCGGTGCGGTGGCCCGCTGGTGCGAGGGCGAGGCGGCCCAGGGCGCCGCCGGCCTGGAGGCGGCGCGCGCGCAGTGGCTGCGCACCACCGCCGCCTGGGACCGCCTGGCCGGCGTGGCCGTCGGCCCGCTGGTCAAGCGGCGCGCGCTCACCGCGCTGGACTTCAACCCCACGCGCCCGGCCACCATCGAGCGGGCCATCAAGGCCGCACCCAGCGGCCCCGAGGCGATGGAGCGCATCGGCACCCCCGCCAAGGGCCTGCCCGCACTGGAATGGCTGCTGTGGACGCACGCGCCGCAGCCGGGTTCGCCCGGCTGCCGCTACACCCGCGAGGTGGCGGCCGACCTGCAGCGCGAGGCCGGCGCCATCGCCGCCGACTTCGCGCAGCAGGCGGCCACGCCCTGGGCCGACGACCACACGAAGACCTACCTAGCCCTGCAGGAACTCATCAACCAGTGGCTCGGCGGCGTCGAGCGCCTGCGCTGGACGCAGATCGACAAGCCGCTCAAGGCGGCCGAGACGGGCAGCCGGCCGCCGGCCTTCCAGCGCGCCGCCAGCGGCGCCACCGGCGCCACCTGGGCCGGCCAGTGGGAGGCGCTGCGCGGCATGGGCGGGCCGGTGGCCGACGCGCTGCGCGCCCGCGGGCAGGGGCCGCTGGCCGAGCGGCTGGGCCGGGCGCTCGCCCAGGCCGACGCGGCGATGGCGAAGGCCGACCCGGCGCAGCCGGCCACGCTGGCGCCGGCCGTCAGGGAGCTGGGCGCCCTCAAGAAACTCATCGAGGCCGAGGTCGCGCCGGCGCTCGACGTCACCATCGGCTTCTCGGATGGCGACGGTGACTGAGGCCCCGTTGAACCGCCGCCGCTGGCTGGCGCAGGTCGCGGCGCTGGGCGCGGCCGCGGCGCCTGCCGCCTGGGCGACGGGCGCGCAGGACGGCGGTCCGCTGCGCATGGCCGCCGCCTGGGAGGCGCTGGACGCCGCCGGTGGCTGGCGCGTCGGCGTGCTGGAGCGCCGGGGCACGCGCATGGCCGTCGCCGCCGCGCTGGAGGTGCCTACCCGCGCGCACGGCGTCTGGGCGGAGCCCGGCGGCACGCTGCTGGCGGCCGCACGCCGGCCGGGCGACTGGCTGGTGCGCCTGCGCGCGGCCGACGGCAAGGCGCTGGCCTGGAACTGGATCGAGGGCGGCCGCGCCTTCAACGGCCACGTCATCGCCAGCGCCGACGGCCGGCACCTCTACACCACCGAGACCGACCTGGAGACGGCGCAGGGCCTGGTCGGCGTGCGCGATGCGGCCTCGCTCGAGAAGATCGACGAATGGCCGACCCACGGCATGGACCCGCACGAGCTGCTGCCGGACGGCGACGGCAGCCTGCTGGTGGCCAACGGCGGCATCCCGACCCTGCCCGAGACCGGCCGCGTCAAGGTCGAGCTGCACCGCATGGATGCGTCGCTGGTGCGCCTGGCCGCCGGCGACGGCCGGCTGCTCGGCCAGTGGCGGCTGGCCGACCGGCGCCTCAGCCTGCGCCACATCGCCTGGGGCGAGGCGGGCGGCCGGCGTGTGCTCGGCATCGCCCTGCAGGCCGAGCACGAGGACGCCGCCGCCCGGCGCGCCGCGCCGCTGCTGGCGCGCTTCGACGGCCGGCAGCTCACGGCGCACGGCGCCGGCCATCTGCTCAACGGCTACGGCGGCGACATCGCCTTCGCCGCCGGCCGCTTCGCCGTGAGCTGCCCGCGCGCCGACGGCGTGGCGCTGTGGCAGGCCGACGGCCGCTGGGACGGCTTCGCGCCCCTGCCCGAGGCCTGCGCCCTGGCCACCGGGCGCGGCGGCGCCGCGCTGTGGGCCGGCGGGCGCGATGGCGCAGCGCAACTGCCCCGGCCGGCGGACGGCCTGGCCATCGAGGGGCTGCGGGTGGACAACCACTGGCTGATGCTGGGGTAGGGGGCGGGCGCCTCCGCCGCGCCGCATTCGAGAGAAACGATTCGTTGACAAACTCGCCGGCGCGGTTGAATCGTTTGATAATGAGAACGGTTTTTGTTCATATTCAATTCTTCTCTCCCGACCGATGCACGCTGCCGGCCTGACGACCTTCCGACGCCTCCCCATCACCCTGGCCGCCGCCGCCCTGGCGGCCGCCGCGGCACCGGCCGCCGCCCAGACCGCCGAGCCGCCGCAGACGCCGGAGAACACCCTGCCGGTGATCCGCGTCGATGCGCAGGCCGAGCGCGAGACCGCCACCTCGCCGGTGATCGGCTACCGCGCCCGCAACGCCGCCACCGCCACCAAGACCGACACGCCGCTGGCCGAGACGCCGCAGTCGGTCACGGTGGTGACGCGCGACCAGATCGTCGACCAGGGCGCGACCAACCTGCAGGACGCGCTGACCTACGCCGCCGGCGTGCGCTCCGACGGCTACGGCCTGGACTCGCGCGCCGACAGCTTCATGGTGCGCGGCAGCGAGCCGTCGCTCTACCTGGACGGACTGCAGATGTACTCGTCCGGCTGGTACACCGCGACCGCGCGCCCCGACCCCTACACGCTGGAGCGCCTCGAAGTGCTGCGCGGCCCGGCCGGCATGCTGTTCGGCGCCGGCACCGCGGCGGGCGTGGTCAACATGGTCAGCAAGCGGCCGCAGCAGGTGGCCTCGCGCGAGGTGGGCGTGCAGTTCGGCTCCTGGGGCCGCAAGCAGATCCAGGCCGACCTGACCGGCCCGCTGACGGCCGACGGCACCTGGTCGTACCGCCTGGTGGCGCTGCACCGCAAGGCCGACACGCAGGTGGACCACGTGCCGGACGACCGCTCGCTGATCATGCCCTCGCTCACCTGGCAGCCCAGCGCGGCGACCTCGCTGACGCTGCAGGGCCTGTGGCAGAAGGACAGGACGGGCAGCACCTCGCAGTTCTTCCCGTGGCAGGGCACGATCCTGCCGAACGTCAACGGGCCGCTGCCGACCAGCCGCTTCATCGGCGAGCCGGGCGACGGCTACGACACCGAGCGCAAGACCTTCGGCTGGCTGTTCGAGCACCGCTTCAACGACCAGTGGACCTTCCGCCAGAACGCGCGCTTCGCGCGCACCTTCAACGACTCGCACTACCACTACGGTGACTTCTTCTCGCTGCCCGGCGGCTGGGGCCTGGACCCCGTCGGCCAGCGGCTGCTGGGCCGCGTGAACGACAAGTCGCTCACGTGGACGCGCATGGCCGGCATCGACAACCACGTCGAGGGCCACTTCGATACCGGCCCGGTGCGCCACACGATGCTGATCGGCGCCGAGTACTCGCGCCAGCGCCAGGACAAGCGCGAGGGCTCCGCCTACAGCGCCATCGACGCCTACTTCCCGGTCTATGGCCTCGGTTACGTGCCGGTGACGGAACTGGCCGACCAGCCCCGCACCACCCAGCGCAACGCCGGCATCTACGTGCAGGACCAGATGAAGTGGGGCAACTGGATCTTCGTGGCCGGCCTGCGCCATGACCGCAGCACCGCTGGCACGGCGGGCAGCGCGTCGGAGACGACCAAGGCCACGACGCGCCGCCTGGGCGCGATGTACGTGCTGCCCTCGGGCTGGTCGCCCTACCTGAGCTACACCGAATCCTTCACGCCGCTGGCCGGCACCGACGCCAACGGGCGCCTGTTCAAGCCGCTGCGCGGCGAGCAGGTGGAGGCGGGCGTGAAGTACCAGCCGGCCGGCTCGGACACCAGCTTCACCGCCTCGGTCTACTCGCTCAAGGAGAAGAACCGCATCGTCTCCGACGACGCCAACCCCAACTACGGCCGCCAGCTCGACGCGACGAAGAACAAGGGCCTGGAGCTCGAGCTCAAGACCACGCTGGCGCGCGACGTCGACCTGATCGCCAACTACAACTACATCGACGCCGATCCCAAGCTCGGCGGCATGCCGCGCAACCAGGCCGCGGTGTGGGGCAAGTACCGCTTCGCCATCGCCGGCGTGCCGGGCTTCTCGGCCGGCGCCGGGGTGCGCTACATGAGCGCGTTCCGCGACGGCATCGGCGCCGAGGCGGGCCCGCGCGTGCCTTCGGTGGCCCTGCTCGACCTGATGTTCGCCTACGAGTCGGAGCAGTGGCGCCTGGCCCTGAACGTCAACAACGCCACCGACAAGGTGTACTTCAGCACCTGCCTGGCCCGCGGCGACTGCTGGTGGGGCGCGCGCCGCAACGTCGTCGCCACCGCGACCTACAAGTTCTGACGGCGATCGCCAGGGAGAATCCGGCCATGTCCATGACCACCCGCACCATCAAGACCTGGGCCTGGGTGCACAAGTGGAGCAGCATCGTGTGCACGGTGTTCATGCTGCTGCTGTGCATCACGGGCCTGCCGCTGATCTTCCACCACGAGATCGGGCACCTGCTCGGCACCGAGGTGGAGGCGCCGAAGATGGCCGAGGGCACGCCGCACACCAGCCTGGACAAGGTGCTGGAAGTGGCGCGCGCCAAGTACCCCGACCGGGTGGTGCAGTTCGCCTCCAAGGACGAGGACGACGACAACCTGTGGTTCGTCACCCTCACGCCCACGCCGGCGCCCACCGACGACTTCCGCTCCGTCGCCGTCGACGCCCGCACCGCCGAGGCGCTGCCCACGCCGCGCTTCGACGAGGGCTTCATGTGGATCATGTTCAAGCTGCACGTGGACCTGTTCGCCGGCCTGGCGGGCAAGCTCTTCCTGGGGCTGATGGGCCTCTTGCTGCTGGTGGCCATCGTCAGCGGCGTGGTGCTGTACTCGCCCTTCATGCGCAAGCTCGACTTCGGCACCGTGCGCCGCGACAAGCGCACGCGCCTGAAGTGGCTGGACCTGCACAACCTGCTGGGCATCGTCACGCTGGTGTGGCTGTTCGTCGTCGGCGCCACCGGCATGATCAACACCTGGGCCGACCTGATGATCAAGTACTGGCAGTACGACCAGCTCAGCACGCTGCTGGCGCCGTACAAGGACCAGCCCACGGTGCCGGTGGCCGAGCGCGCCTCGGTGCAGCGCTCGATGGAGGTGGCCGCGGCCCAGGCGCCCGGCACCAAGCTGGCCTTCATCGCCTTCCCCGGCACGGCCTTCTCCAGCCCGCACCACCACACCTTCTTCCTCAAGGGCAACGAGCCCTTCACCTCGCGCCTGCTGCAGCCGGTGCTGGTGGACGCGAAGACGGCCGAGGTGACGGCCGCGCCGAAGCTGCCCTGGTACCTCACGGCGCTGCTGGTGTCGCAGCCGCTGCACTTCGGCGACTACGGCGGCATGCCGATGCAGATCATCTGGGCGCTGCTGGACATCGCCACCATCATCGTGCTGGGCAGCGGCCTGTACCTGTGGCTGAAGAAGGGCAACCCGGTGCACGAGCACAAGCCGCGCACCGGCCCCGAGGCGGCCGCGCCGCCGCCACATGCGCCGGGCCAGGCGCCGCAGCCGGTGGGTGCGAATGCGGCGGCGCGGCTGGAGGGGGCGCCATGAACACCTCCACACAACGTGGCCAGAGTGCCTGGGCCATGTGGGGCTGGCCCATCGTGCTGGGCGTGCTCACCGCCGTCGGGCTGGTGTCGGCGCTGTTCAGCGACGGCGGCGCCGGTGACTTCGTGGCCTGGGTGACGCTCGGCATCCCGGTGGCGGTCTGCATCTGGTACGGCTGGCTGCGTCGCAGCCGTTCCTGAGCGCCCCTGCCACGCAGGCGCCGCGGCGCCCATCGCGGGCAACCCTGTGCCGCGGCCGCGGCCCGGCATGACAACATGCGCGCATGTCGTCGTCGTTCCGGAGCCCGTCCGCGGGCTGGCCGCTGTTCCTCCTGCCCGGCCTGGTGCTGGCGCAGCCCGCGCCCGAGGCGCCACAACTGCCCGCCGTCACCGTCAGCACGCCGCGCGGCGAGGTGGTGCCCTTCGACGTGCCCGGTTCGGTGGAGCGGGTGGAGGGCAGCGAGATCCGTGACGGTCGCCTGCAGTCCCAACTGAGCGAAGGCCTGGCCGGCGTGCCGGGCCTGCAGCTGCAGAACCGCTACAACTACGCGCAGGACCTGCAGCTCTCGATCCGCGGCTTCGGCGCGCGCTCCACCTTCGGCGTGCGCGGCGTGCGGCTGTACGTGGACGGCATCCCCGCCACGCTGCCCGACGGCCAGGGCCAGACCTCCAACATCGACATCGCCTCGCTCGATCGCATCGAGATCCTGCGCGGGCCCTTCTCCGCGCTGTACGGCAACTCCTCCGGCGGCGTGGTGCAGGCCTTCACCGCCCGCGGCGAGGGGCCCCCGCGGCTGGCCTACTCGGCCGCCGGCGGCAGCGCCGGCACCTGGCGCCAGGGCGTGCAGGCCAGCGGCTCGCAGGGCCGCGTGGACTACCTGCTGAGCGCCAACCGCTTCCACACCGACGGCTGGCGCGATCACAGCGCCGCCACGCGCGACCTGCTCAACGGCAGGCTGGGCATCGCCCTGGACAACGGCGACCGCCTGACGCTGGTGTTCAACCGCGTGCGCATCGACGCGCAGGACCCGCTGGGGCTGACGGCCCAGCAGTTCGCCACCGCCCCGCGCGCCGCGCCGCTGGCCACGCAGTACGACACCCGCAAGAGCGTGCTGCAGAGCCAGGCCGGCCTCTTGTGGGAGCACCGCCTCGACGAGCGCCAGCAGCTGCGCGTGATGCTCTACGGCGGCCAGCGCGACACGGTGCAGTTCCAGTCCATCCCGCCCTCGGCGCAGCAGAACCCGCTGCACGCCGGCGGCGTGATCGACCTGCACCGCAACTACAGCGGGCTGGACCTGCGCTGGCTGGGCCGCTTCGACCTGGCCGGGCGCCCCTTCGAGTTGGTCGCGGGCCTGGGCTACGACAGCCTGAGCGAGCGCCGCAGCGGCTACGAGAACTACCTCGGCCCCGCCTCTGCACCGCTGCTGGGCGTGCGCGGGCGGCTGCGGCGCTTAGAGCACAACAGCGTGGCCAGCCTCGATCCCTACGCGCAGGCCACCTGGCGCCTGGCCGAGCAGTGGACGCTGGAGGCCGGCGTGCGCCGCAGCCGAGTGCGCTTCGACTCGCGCGATCTGTACGTGCTCGGGCGCAACGGCGACGACAGCGGCCGCGCGCGCTACGCCCGCACCCTGCCGGTGGCCTCGCTGCGCTGGCAGCCCACGCGCGACCTGGCGCTGTACCTGTCGGCCGGGCGCGGCTTCGAGACGCCGACGCTCAACGAACTGTCGTACCGGCCCGACGGCACGGGTGGCCTGAACTTCGCGCTGCGCCCCTCGGTCAACGACAGCGTGGAGCTGGGCGCCAAGGCGCGCATCGCGGGCGGGCTGCTGACGGCAGCGCTGTTCGACACCCGCACCCGCGACGAGATCGTGACGGCCACCAACACGGGTGGGCGCTCCACCTTCCAGAACGCGGGTCACACGCGGCGCCGGGGCTTCGAACTGGGCTGGCAGCACGAGACGGCGAATCACTGGCGCACGCAGGTGGCGCTGACCTGGCTGGATGCGCGCTACCGGGATGCCTTCTGCTCGCCCTCGCCCTGCGCCGGCGGCAACCTCGTGGCGGCAGGCAACCGCATCCCCGGCATCGCGCGGCAGTCCTTCTATGCCAGCGTCGGCTGGGTGCCGCCGCAGGGCTGGCGTGCGGGGGCGGAGCTGCGCGCGCTGGGCCGCGTGCAGGCCAACGACCGCAACACCGCCAGTGCGCCGGGCTATGCGGTGGCCTCGCTGTACGCGGGCTACGTGCGGCAGTGGGAGAAGTGGGAGTTCAACGCCTTCGCGCGCGTGGACAACCTGGCCGGGCGGCGCTACGCCGGCTCGGTCATCGTCAACGAGGGCAATGCGCGCTACTTCGAGCCGGCACCGGGGCGCACCTGGACGGTGGGCGCCGGCGCCGCCTACCGATTCTGAACGGCCTGCGTCAGTCCTTCACGCACTCGAACAACACTTCCGTGTTGCCCGGCGCGATGCCCAGCAGGCGGGGGCGGCCGCCGCGCTCGGCGCAGTAGTTGCCGGTCTCGGTGGCGTTGGGCGTGCGCAGCTTGCCGTCGGGCATGCGCACCACCTGGTAGGGGGTGCCGCATGCGGCCAGGGCCAGCGGCGCGGCGAGGAGGCAGAGGGTCAGGAGCCGGGTCATGGCCGCGATTGTGCTGCCTTACAGCCCGGCCGCTGCACGCAGCGCCTGGGCTTTGTCCGTCCGCTCCCAGCTGAACTCGGGCTCTTCGCGGCCGAAGTGGCCGTAGGCCGCGGTCTTGCCGTAGATCGGGCGCAGCAGGTCCAGCATCTGGATGATGCCCTTGGGCCGCAGGTCGAAGTGCTCGCGCACCAGCGCAGCGATGCGGTCGTCGGGGATGACGCCGGTGCCCTCGGTGTAGACCGTGATGTTCATCGGGTGCGCCACGCCGATGGCGTAGGCCACCTGGATCTGGCACTGGCGCGCCAGGCCCGCGGCGACGATGTTCTTGGCCACGTAGCGCGCGGCGTAGGCGGCGCTGCGGTCGACCTTGGTCGGGTCCTTGCCGCTGAAGGCGCCGCCGCCGTGCGGGCAGGCGCCGCCGTAGGTGTCGACGATGATCTTGCGGCCGGTCAGGCCGCAGTCGCCCTGCGGGCCGCCGATGACGAAGCGGCCGGTCGGGT
>Ga0164243_10007177_pt1 | contig 16687 bp, 20 predicted proteins | sample OricompcompostOP_FD_108781 | JGI IMG/M metagenome (GOLD analysis project Ga0164243, IMG submission 108781) | Organic Plus compost microbial communities from Emeryville, California, USA - Original compost - Organic plus compost (OP) | ecosystem: Engineered > Solid waste > Mixed feedstock >... | reverse complement strand
GGAGCGGTCGCACTCCGCCTGGTAGGCGTCGATGACGTCGTCGAGCTTCTCGTTCGGCTCCAGCCGCAGGTCGGCCTCCGGGTCTGCGTCGGTCCACGGCGGCGTGGGCAGCTCCGCAGCGGGGATCTGCCCGATCTGCTCGGCGAACCCGCCCAGTTCCACCCACCGCAGGTGTTTGATCAGGCCGCCCAGGTTGGTGCCGCTCGGCACCGGGCTGCGCCGGGCGTCCTCCTCCGACACTCCGCGGGCCTTGCGCACGACGGCGTCGCGCAGGTAGTCCAGGAACGTCTCGAGTTGCTCGCGCTCGCTGGCGGCGACCACGCTGCCGAGGATCTCACTGGGTCTAGTCATGGCCCGAACGTAACACGCGGGCCGACCCTCGCACCGGGGGAAATTGGGGCCCTTCGCAGCCGCAGTTGAGGGTGTAGTCCGGCGGCGCTTCGGTTGTGCCGATAATGCACATTATGTCAACTTGGAAGAGATCCGCGTACACCCCCACCGCCGGCGCCATGCATACGGAGCCTCGATGGCGTGGCCGTCGGGCAGTGCTCCTTCAAGCAGGTCAACGTGGAGTGAGGCGGTTATCCACAAACCAGGCTGCAACTCGTTGCCCGCGCCGGGATCGGCAAGCAGAATCACGACATGACAACCATCCAGTATGATTCTGGTATGACCAGCAAGATTGCGGTGAGCCTGCCTGACCATCTTGTCGAGCAGGCGAAGCGGGCTGTGGCCGAAGGGCGCGCCGCATCCGTTTCGGCCTATGTGGCTGAAGCGCTGGAGGCACGACAGTCACAGGAGTCATTGCGCCAGGTTCTCGAGGACTGGAACATCGAACTCAGTCCCCCGACGCCTGAGGAATACGCCGCCGCCGACGCCGCACTCGACGCTGCCGACGGCCACGCGTCCCGCTGATGCCTGTGCAAGGGCTCACCCTCGACAGCGGCGCGCTGATCGGGATCGAACGCGGCTCGCCGACCGTACGCGCCCTCGTGGAACAGGCCGTCCGGCGCGGGTGGCAGATCGACGTCGTGCCGGGGGTTGTCGCGCAGACGTGGCGTGGCGGCGCTCGACAGGCCAGGCTCGCCCGGTTCCTGCAATCGTCTGACGTGCAGTTCGGCGTGTTCGACCTGCCCACAGCACGCGTCGTGGGTGAGGTCTGCGGACGCACCGGGCACCACGATGTCATCGATGTCCACGTCGCGGTACATGCTCGCCTCCACGGGCACGCTGTGGTGACGTCCGACAGTGGCGATCTGCGCGGCGTCGATCCGTCACTCCCCCTGATCGAGATCTAGAATCGTCCGCATGACAGTGGTGCAGGACGAGGTGTCGATCGCGTTGGAGCGCACACAGCGTGCACAGCGCGATGCTGCCCGCATCTGGGCACGGGCCACCGCCGTACGCGAGGGCAGAGCCGATCGACTCGATGAGACCGGGCCCGCGCTCGACGGGATCCGGAGCCGTCTGACACTGCCGGACGCCTCGCTGCGCCTGGCCAGGCGTGCCGACGTCGCGATCGGGTTCGTGCTCCTGGTCCCCCGCGGCCGCACCCTGGAGATCACCTATCTGGCCGTCGACCCCAACCACTGGGGCGAGGACGTCGCGACGCAGCTCCTGGACAGCGTGAAGCAGCAGGCCCTGCTGCTCCGGTTCGGCACGATCGATCTGTGGGTCATCGCCGACAACGCCCGCGCCATTGCCCGCTACGAGAGCGCTGGATTCGGCCTGACCACTGACGTCCAGGACTCGGGCGGACGCCTGGAACGCCGGATGGAATACACCCTGTACTGACTCCCTGCCGGCCCGTAGCGTGGTGGCATGCCTTCCCGTCTCGCAGCTCTGGCCTTCGACGCCCACGATCCGCAACGGCTCGCCGAGTTCTGGGCCGGCGTCCTGGAACGCGAACTCGATCCCGACACCGACCCCGATCTGGTGACCCTGCTCCCCCGGGACGCCCACGACTTCCCCATCGACTTCGCGGCGACCACCGAGGCAAAATGGGGTCCCAATCAGATGCACTTCGACATCACCAGCACATCAGTCGACGATCAGCAGCGGCTCGTCGACCTGGCGCTGTCACTGGGTGGCCGGCATCTCGACATCGGCCAAGATCCCGATGAGCCACACGTCGTTCTGGCCGATCCCGAGGGCAACGAGTTCTGCGTGATCGAGCCGACCAACAACTTCCTGGCGAACACAGCGCGCATCGGCGCGCTGTCCAGCGACGGAACGCAGGCTGTCGGCTACTTCTGGGCCGAGGCGCTCGGCTGGCCGCTGGTGTGGGACCAGGACGAGGAGACCGCGATCCAGTCCCCCGCCGGTGGCACCAAGATCGCCTGGGGCGGCCCTCCGGTCGAACCCAAGCTCGGCAAGAACCGGTTGCATTTCGACCTCGCTCCCCCCGCCGACACCGATCAACAGACCGAGATCGAGCGCCTCATCGGGCTCGGCGGACGTCGCCTGGACATCGGGCAAGGCGACGTGTCGTGGGAGGTCATGGCCGACCCCGATGGCAACGAGTTCTGCGTCCTCACGCCATGAGCGAGAGTTCGGAGAACCGGGCGGCCCGCTACCGGGCCGGCATCGACGACGCTTCCGAGTCCGAGGCCGCCGAGACCCCGAAACGTGGCCGTCGACCCGAGGACCAGGTCCTCTGGGTCGATCACCAGATCCGGCAGGCCATGGAGCGCGGCGACTTCGATGACCTCCCCGGCGCCGGCAAACCGATCCCGCACATCGACACGGCAAGCCGCCCCAACTGGTGGCTCGAGCAGTTCGTCGAACGCGAACAGATCACCGGTGTCCTCCCCGAGGCGCTGCAACTGCGCAAGGACGATGCCGCCCTCGACGCGGAACTCGACACCGTCGCCAGCGAGGCCGAGGTGCGGCGCCGGCTGGAAGAGTTCAACGCGCGGATCGTCGCCGCTCGACGCCAGCTGCTCGGCGGGCCTCCTGTCATCACTGCCCTGCGAGACGTCGAGGACGAGGTCGCTGCTTGGCGGGAGCGGCGGCGCCGCTGAGCCATCTGGAGGGGCGCCACGCCACATCCACATGGCGAGACACCTGACCACGGATCGGACAACCCTGGCACAGTTGGTCCCACACGACAGAAGAGCGCGTCCCCCACGAGGAGTTCCCATGAGCGAACAGTGGTCGTTCGAGACCAAGCAGATCCATGCCGGCCAGGAGCCCGATTCGGCCACCGGCGCCATCGCCACGCCGATCTATGCGACCACGGCGTACCAGTTCCGCGACACCCAGCACGCCGCGGACCTGTTCAGCCTCGCCGAGCCGGGCAACATCTACACCCGCATCATGAACCCGACGCAGGACGTCGCCGAACAGCGCATCGCCGCGCTCGAAGGCGGTGTGGGTGCACTCCTGGTGGCATCCGGCCAGGCCGCCACCACGGGCGCACTGACCAACGTCGCCGAAGCCGGCGACCACATCGTGGCGTCGGCCAGCCTGTACGGCGGCACCGATTCGCTGCTTCGTCACACGTTCCCCAAGCTCGGCATCGAGGTCTCGTTCGTCACTGAGCCCAATGACCCGCAGCAGTGGCGCGACGCCGCGAAGGAGAACACGAAGGCCTTCTTCGGTGAGACGGTCGGCAACCCGCGCGGCGACGTCCTGGACCTCGAGGCCATCGCGGCCGTTGCTCAGGAGGTCGGTGTTCCTTTCATCGTCGACAACACGATCGCGACCCCGTACCTGCTGAACCCGTTGGCCCACGGCGCCAACACCGTCGTGCACTCAGCCACCAAGTACCTGAGCGGACACGGAACGGTCATCGCCGGTGTCGTGGTGGACGGCGGCACGTTCGATTACGCCGCGCACGGTGACAAGTTCCCCGGCTTCAACTCCCCCGACGAGAGCTACCACGGCCTGGTCTACAGCGAAGCGCTCGGACCGGCGGCCTACATCGCGAAGTTGCGCGTGCAGTACCTGCGCAATGTCGGCCCCGCGATCAGCCCCTTCAACTCGTTCCTGTTGCAGCAGGGCTTGGAGACGTTGAGCCTGCGCGTGGAGCGCCACAACGAGAACGCACTCAAGGTGGCCCAGTGGCTCGAGGGCCGCGACGACGTCGCGTCGGTCAACTACCCCGGCCTGGCCTCCAGCCCGTACAACGATCTGGCCAAGAAGTACCTGCGCAACGGCTCGACCGCTGTGTTGACGTTCGAACTGCCCGGAGGCATCGATGCCGGCCGCCGGTTCATCGACTCGCTGCAGCTGCACCGCCACGTCGCCAACCTGGGCGACGTGCGCTCGCTGGCCATCCACCCGGCCTCGACGACCCACAGCCAGCTGACGGCCGAGGAGCAGCTGGGTGCCGGTGTCACACCGGGCCTGGTCCGTCTCGCGGTCGGCATCGAGGGCATCGACGACATCATCGCCGATCTCGAGGTCGGACTGACCGCTGTCAAGTAGTCCGGATCAGTGAGGCCACGAGGCACGACACAGGATCTCCCTTCCTCCACCGGTGGGTGGCGGGAGGGAGATCCCGTCGGATCCAGGCACTTCGCCGATCTGGGCCAGATCGCCCTCGACAGCGGTGAATCGATCGCGGTCCGCACCGCCTACGAGACGTGGGGCGAGTACGACGGCGGCAACGCCGTCCTGGTGCTGCATGCGCTGACCGGCGACTCGCACGTCCACGGTCCGGCCGGCCCTGGACACCCGACAGCCGGCTGGTGGGAAGCGATCGTCGGCCCCGGACTGCCGATCGACACCGACCGCTACTTCGTCGTGGCGGCCAATATCCTCGGCGGCTGCCAGGGCACGACCGGCCCTCTCTCCCCCGCCCCGGATGGTCAGCCGTACGGCCGCCGATTCCCCGATGTCACGGTGCGGGATCAGGTACGTGCAGAGGTGGCACTCGCCGATCAGCTGGGCATCGGCGTCTGGCACACCGTGGTGGGCGGATCGGCCGGCGGCATGCGCGCACTGGAATGGGCCGTCGAACACCCCGAACGGGTCGAGCGCCTGCTCCTGCTCGCCTCCTCGGCCCAGGCCTCGGCCGAGCAGATCGCCCTCTCGACGGTGCAGCAGGCGTCCATCGTGCACGGCGGTCCACTCGGTGGGCTCGATGTCGCACGCCGTATGGCCCACATCGCCTACCGCAGCGAGCCGGAGCTGGCCGAACGCTTCGGCCGGACCGAACAGGACGACGGCCGGTTCGCCGTGGCCTCCTACCTGGAGCACCACGGCAACAAGCTCGTGGAACGCTTCGATGCCGAGTCATACCTGGTGCTGACCCGCGCGATGGACAGCCACGACATCGGACACGGTCGAGGTGGCGTCGAGGCTGCCCTGTCCAGGATCACTGCTCGCACCGTCGTCGCCGGCATCGATTCGGACCGCCTCTACCCCCTGTACCAGCAGCAGGAGCTCGCCGACGGTATCCCCGGCTGCGCAGGACTGGACGTCGTGCACTCCCTGTACGGTCACGACGGCTTCCTGGTCGAGTCTGATCAGGTCGGGGCACTGGCCCGCAAACTCCTAGACTCCTGAGGGTGCAGGAAGTCGAGTTCGCCGGGCCGGTCGACCTGGCGCGCACGATGTCGGTGTTCCGGCGAGGCACAGGTGATCCGACCTACCAGGTGGATGGTGCTCTGCACTGGCGGGCGATGCGCCTGGCCAGTGGGCCGGTCAGCTTCTGCTGGCGTCAGTCGGCACCTGACCGCGCCGAGGTCGACGCCTGGGGCGAGGGCGCCGACGAACTGTACGAGTCGTTCGCCGGCTGGTTCCCCGACGACGGCTTCGCTTCCGCGGAGCTGCCGCATCCTGTGATCAAGGATGCACAGCGCCGGTTCCCCGGCGTGCGGACTCCCCGCACGGGCAGAGCGCTGGAATCGCTGATACCGGCGATCATCGAACAGCGGGTCGTCGGCCGCGATGCGTTCGCGGCGTGGCGACGCCTGGTGAGACGATTCGGCACGCCCGCACCGAGCCCCACGCCTCGCGGCCTGTACGTGCCACCCAGTACGTCCGGGTGGGCCGCGCTGGCGGCCTGGGACTGGCACATCGCCGGCGTCGATCCACGGCGCTATCGCGCGGCGCAGGCGGCAGCCCGTGTCGGCGACCGCCTGGACGCTCTGGCGACCGCAGGCGACCTCGCTGCAATCTATCGTGCGCTGCGATCCGTGGCCGGCGTCGGTGCCTGGACTGCCGGCGAGGTCGGTGCACGTGCCCTGGGTGACGCCGATGCCGTGTCCTGGGGCGACTATCACCTGGCCAACACCGTCGGCGTCGGTCTGACAGGACAGCGTGTCACTGATGACGATGTGCCTGACCTGCTCGAACCGTTCCGCCCCTATCGTGGCCGCGTCGTGCGGCTGCTAGAACTCAGCCCGCTCGTGACGGTCGAACGACGCGGTCCACGCATGTCACGCGTCGACCATCGGAGGATCTGAGACCCTCAGCCCTCGAAGGGCCCCGGGTCTCCAGCACCCACGCGGACGACATCGGCGACGCCCTCGCTGAGATCGACGACGGTGGTCGGCTGTGGCACGACCTCGACACCGGACTCGACCACGGCATCGACCCGCCCGTCGAGCTCGTCGGCGATCTGCCATGCCTCGGTCATCGCCTCTGTCTGATCGGGAAGGATCAGCGTGGTCGACAAGATCGGCTCGCCCAACGTCGCCAGGAGCGCCTGGACGATCGCATGATCGGGGATCCGCACGCCGACCGTCTTCTTCTTGTCCTGCAGCAGGCGACGCGGGACTTCACGGGTGCCCGGCAGGATGAACGTGTAGGGACCCGGAGTCGCCGCCTTGACGGCTCGGAACACGGCATTGTCGACGTGGACGAACTGGCCGAGTTGGGCGAAGTCCTTGCAGACCAGCGTGAAGTGATGTTTGTCGTCGAGCCTGCGGATCGATCGGATCCGGTCGAGGGCATCGGCATTGCCGATCTGTGCACCGAGCGCATATCCGGAGTCCGTCGGATACGCGATCAGTCCACCGCCGGTGATCACCTCGACGGCTTGGTCGACCGCTCGCTGTTGTGGGTTCTGCGGATGGATGTCGATATAACGCACCATGGGTCGACCATAGCGAGAGTCCGGTCACCCGCGGACCCCTCGATCAGGTGAACAAGCTGACTCCCCCGGGGCCGATCAGCAGGGCCAGCACGATGAGGCCGGCGCCCCACAGGACCGCCCCCTGGAAGATGCGCACCACACCGATGATGCCGACGATCGCGGCGATGATCCACAGAATCGTGTCCCACATGACGATGACCTCCTCGAGTCCGAAATGTTTCGTGCCGTGTGTACCCAGGTGACATGAACTGACGACCTGTGACCTACATCACTCGATTGTAGTCCGATATCTGGACGTGGTCGGGAGCGTTGAGCTGCCAACCTACGCTGAATCGGGACGAGAGGAGTGGCGTCATGACCGATCAGGTCATCACCTTGGCTGAACGCCGTGAGCGCCAGTTGCGGCACGATGCCGACCGCGCTGCCCACCTCGCCGGCCGTGCGACCACGGTCCCGCCCCGCCGGGACAACGACACCCTGCGAGCACTGGCCGAAGCAGCGGCCGAACGATTCGACCGTGACGACACCACGACCGCCGAGGTACTGGCCTGGGTGGCCGAGACCTTCGGATACCGCACGGCGGTCGCCTGCTCGATGGCCGATGCGGTCCTCCCGGCCGTCGTGGCCGAGCACGTGCCGTGGGTCGACACGCTGTTCCTGGACACCGGCTACCACTTCGCCGAGACCATCGGCACCCGTGACGCCGTCGAATCGAGCCTGCGATTGACGATCGTCGACGTGCGACCCCGCCAGACGGTAGCCGAGCAGGACGCCGAGTACGGTGCCAAGCTCCACGAGCGCGATCCCGCGCTGTGCTGCGCCCTGCGCAAGGTCGAGCCACTGCACGACACGTTGCAGGGATACGAGGCCTGGATCACCGGTGTACGCCGTGACGAAGGCCCCACTCGGGCGAACACGCCGTGGGTCGCCTGGGACGACAAGAACGGGCTGGTCAAGGTCAATCCGTTGGCGAACTGGACGTTCGACGAAGTCCTGCAGTACGCCGACGAGCACGACATCGTCGTCAATCCACTGGTGGCCGACGGCTATCCGTCGATCGGCTGCGCACCGTGCACCCGACGCGTCGCGCCGGGCGAGGATCCGCGCGCCGGGCGCTGGTCCGGCTTCGCCAAGACCGAGTGCGGACTGCATGCCTGACGGCACCAGCGTGACCGAGACCGCATGAACGCAAGCCTGCCGTTGACCCTGCGGATCAAGGGTCGTCGCGCTGTGGTCGTCGGTGGCGGTTCAGTCGCGGCACGTCGGGCACTCGCCTGGCGCGCCGCGGGCGCCGAGGTCGTGGTCGTCTCCCCCACGCTCACCGATGCATTGGCGGCAGCCGCGCACCGTGACGACCTGATCTGGATCGAACGCGAGTACCGCACCGGCGACCTCGACGATGCGTGGCTGGTCCAGACAGCCACCAACGACCCTGCCGTGGACGACCACGTTGCCCGTGACGCCGAGGCGGCCCGACTGTGGTGCCTCAAGGGTGGCGACCCCGATGGATCGTCGGCGTGGACGCCCGCAGTGGCTCAAGCCGACGACGTCACCGTGGCGGTGTCCGGAGGCGGTGACGCACGCCGCGCGGCCGTCCTGCGCGATGCGGTGGCAGCCGCTCTCGAGTCCGGTGACCTCCCACTGCGGCATCGCACACACCACCCCGGCGGCCTGGTCGCCCTGGTAGGCGGCGGACCCGGCGATCCCGACCTGCTGACAGCCCGCGGTCGACGGCTACTGGCCCAGGCCGATGTCGTGGTGTACGACCGTCTGGCGCCCCAATCCGTGCTGTCCGAGCTGGGCGCCGATGTCGAGCTGATCGACGTCGGCAAACGACCGGACCGCCACCCCGTGCCCCAGGATCAGATCAACCAGATCCTGATCGAGCGGGCACGCGAGGGCCGGATCGTCGTGCGCCTCAAAGGCGGCGACCCGTACGTGTTCGGTCGCGGCGGCGAAGAGCTGCTCGCCTGCCGGGCAGCTGGCGTCGACGTCGAGGTCGTGCCCGGCGTGACCAGCGCCATCGCGGTCCCCGCGGCCGCCGGCATCCCGGTGACCCACCGCGGCGTGGCCCGCGGGTTCACGGTCGTCACGGGTCACGAAGAGCTCGACGACGTCCCGTTACGCGGTGACCACACGCTCATCCTGCTGATGGGCGTCAAGCGCCTGGCCGAGACAGCTCAGCAACTCATCGCGGCGGGTCACGATCCCCGGACACCGGCCGCCGTCGTCGAGCGCGGCTGGACCGCAGACCAACGCACGACCGTGGCGACGCTGGACACGATCGCGCAACGAGCCGCCGAGGTCGGCGCCACACCGCCGGCCGTCACCGTGATCGGCGACGTCGTGACCGCTCTGGCTTGATGCGTGTCGCTGCCAGGTTTCGGGGTCGCGGCACGGAACCATGGAGATGGCCCTGCGCAGTATGAGCGCGCAGGGCCCCGAAAAAGACGCGACTAGCGGCGCCTCGTGCGCTGGAGCCACCACAGGCCGATGACCGGCAGCAGAAGCGGCACGTAGCCGTAGCCCTGGCCGAAGCCGGACCAGACGCTCTGATCGGGGAACAGGTCGTCGTCGACGATCGAGAGCACGCCGACGACGATCACACCGACGAGCTCGAATCCGATGGTCGCCAGCGCCAGACCGTGCCGGTCGGTGGCCAACGCCCACGTAGCGACGACGTAGACGATCGCTGCCACAGCCGACAAGGCATAGGCGACGGGCGCCTCGTCGGCCTTGGTCACCAACTGGTAGATCGAGCGCGCGGTGGCCGCGAGAGCGAAGACCCCGTACACGGCCACGAGCATCCGCCCGAAGCCGTGTGAGGTCGCGCGGGTGTCAGACAACGGTGCCCTCCCAGATGCCATGGAGCCGGGCACACAGGACGGCGACCGTGAGCATCGCGACCACCACCACGCCAGTGCCCCAGCGCGACTTCTCCGCAACGCCCCACACGACGGCTACCGGTGGGATCACCACCTGCGTCACCAGGTACGAGATGAACAGCACGCCGTCGACGTCCTTGTCGGTGCGGCCGAGCGCGATGACTCCCCCGATCAGCAGCACGAGCAGCGCGACCTCAAGCGCGGCGACCGTGTAGAACAGCGGATTCGAGAACGGCTGGTTCCGTACCAGGTGCCAGGCCGCGTGCGCCGCGACGGCCAACGCGAGCAGAGCGACGGCCCAGGCGACCGGTTCGGTCACGGTCCACTCCCCTCACTGGTCGATCGGTGCAGACCGAGTGTTCCACGTCGTCGTGGCGGTGTGACGGGAGGGACAGTTGAACATGTTCAAAACTGTGCTAGCGTTCAGGTGTCAAGATAATTTGAACACGTTCAACTCTCAAGGAGCCGACATGGACTGGACCGCCACCACCTATCTGAGCTATCTGGCCATCGCGATCCCGCTCACCGTGTGGGTCGGGCACACCTTGGCCACGCACGGCACGACCTTCCTGGCCGACGTCTTCGGTGACAAACAGGCCTTGGCCACTGCGGTCAACCGTCTGCTGCTCGTCGGGTTCTACCTGCTGAACCTCGGCTTCGTCCTGTTGTTCCTGCGCACCGACACCTACGTAGGCGATCTGACGGGACTGATCGAGGCGCTGAGCGTCAAGATCGGCATCGTCCTGGTCGTGGTGGGAGTCATGCACCTGGGGAACGTGCTGGTGTTCAACGCGATCCGCCGCAAGCACCTGGCCGTGCCGCAACCGATGCCGGTTTCGCCCACGATGTACTACGGCACTCCGTATCCCGCCCCCGCGCCGCCTCGCCGCTCATGAGGCCAAGACTCGATAGCCTGGGGTCCGTGGCTGAAGACGAACCGCGCACCGCGAAGGCCGAGCAGACCCGTCGCACGATCGTCGAAGCAGCGGTGCGGCTGATCCGTCGCGACGGCTACGACGCCACCACGATGCGCGCCATCGCGACCGAAGCTGGTGTCTCGAGCGGCAACGCCTACTACTACTTCTCCTCCAAGGAGCAACTGGTCCAGGCGTTCTACGACCAACTCCAGGTCGATCATGCCGCTCGTGCCGCCACAGTCCTGGCCGCCGACCGGACGTTCGAAGGACGTCTGCGCGGTGTGCTGTTGTCGTGGGTCGACATCGCGACCGACACGCACAAGTTCGCCGCGCAGTTCTTCAAGAACGCCGCTGATCCCCAGTCACCGTTGTCACCGTTCTCCCCCGACTCCACACCAGCTCGCGAGGCCAGCATCGAGATCTATCGCACCCTCGTCGAAGGATCGGAGGTCAAACTGACCGACGACCTGCGCGCCGAGCTGCCCGAGCTGCTGTGGCTGCTCCAGATGGGCGTGGTGCTGTACTGGGTCCACGACTCATCGGACGGACAGGCCCGCACCCGACTGCTGGTCGACCAGCTCGTGCCGATCGTCGGCAAACTGGTCAGGCTCGCGCGCCTGCCCGTCGTCCGAGGTGTCGTCGACGATCTGCTGTCGCTGGTACGTGCCTTGTCAGCTCCGTGACCGGTCGATCGTGTTCATGACGTGATACACCACGACCGCTGCGATGCTACCCAGCGCGATACCGGTGAACTCCAGATCGCCCATCTTCAGTGTCAGGTCACCGATGCCGATCACCAGCGCGACTGCCGCGGTGAACTGATTGACGGGCCGTGCGAAGTCGACGTGGTTGTCGACCCAGATCTTGATGCCGATGACGCCGATGAGCCCGTACAACGCGACCGTGACGCCTCCCAGCACGCCGGCCGGAATCGTGTTGATGACCGCACCGACCTTGGGCGACATGCTCAGGACGATCGCCACGACACCGGCGACCCAGTAGGCGGCAGTCGAGTAGACCCGCGTCGCCGCCATGACGCCGATGTTCTCGCCGTACGTCGTGGTGCCGGATCCGCCGCCGGCTCCGGCGAGCGTGGTGGCCAGTCCGTCGGCCAGCAGAGCCTTGCCGGTCTGCAGGTTGATCCCCTCGTCGTTGGCCAACTGGGCGACGCTGCGGACGTGCCCGACGTTCTCGGCGATCAGGACCAGCACCACGGGCAGGAACGCCGGCACGACCGACCAGGTGGCGTCCGGGCTGTGGAAGTCGGGCCAGCCGAACCAGTCGGCCTTCTCGACGGTCTCGAACTGCAGGATTCCGGCCAGGGCTGCGAACAGATACCCCACCATGACGCCGATGATGATCGACAGTCGCGCGACCAGGCCGCGGAAGACGACCGCGACCAGCAGCACCACGGCCAGGGTCACCAGTGCGGTCCAGGGTGCCGCCTGGAAGTTGGCATCGGCCTCGTCGGCCAGGTTCAGGCCGATCAACGCGACGATGGCGCCGGCCACGATCGGCGGCATGAGTGCCTCGATCCAGCCGGTGCCGGTGACCACCACGATCGCTCCCACCACGGCCAGCAGCACACCTGTGGCCAGGATGCCGAAGGACGCGGCACCGATGCCTCCCGATGCCATCGCGGCGCCGATCGGAGCGATGAACGCGAACGATGAACCCAGGTAGCTGGGCAGCCGGTTCCCGGTGATGATCAGGAACAGCAGCGTGCCGACCCCGGAGAAGAACAAGGTGGTGGTCGGCGGGAAGCCGGTGATGGCCGGCACCAGGAACGTGGCGCCGAACATCGCGACGACGTGCTGGGCACCGAAGCCGATGGTCCGCGGCCAACTCAGTCGTTCGCCGGGTGCGACGATCTCACCTTCGGTGACGGTGCGGCCGTCGCCGTGCAGGGTCCAACTCATGGGGTTCTCCTCGATCCAGGGGCGATGCGCCCGGATAGAGACTGGCACGATGTGATCGTGACCGCCATCAACACGCCGATCGTGATCGTGTCCGCTGCGATGTCTGTGCCTTCGGGCTTCTACAAGCCGCTGGTGGCGGCCTTCGCCGAGCGTGGCTGGGAGGCGCGTGTACAGCCCACCCGCGGCTTCGAGCGCGGTGAGCCGACCGCCTCGCGCCGGCACGACTGGAGCTATGCGACCGAGGCCCAGGGCATCGCCGACATGGTCGCGAAGGCTCGCGCCGACGCACCCGGGCGCCCGGTTCTGCTGCTGGGACACAGCCTGGGTTCCCAGATCGGCGCGATGCATCAACTGCACCACGACCCCGCCGATGGCTTCGTCGTGGTCGGCGCGTCGGTCCCGTGGTTCCGCTCCTATCCGCACGCCGGCCTGCCGGTGCTCTGGCTGGGCGTGTCCGTGCCCGTCGCGGCACGGGTCTTCGGTTATGTCCCCAAACCCTGGTTCGGCGCGCCGGGCGCGCGGACGCTGATGCGTGAGTGGGCGCGGTTCGTCCGCACCGGCAAGCCGCCGTTCGACGTGCCGCATGCTGTCACCTCACGGTCCCTGGTCGTCGATCTGGACGGCGACACGTACGCGGTGCGCAAGGCCACCGATCACTACGTCCGCACGTTCCTGGACCCGGAGCTGACCGAGCGCTGGACCTACGACGACCCGCCGGAGGACGGCAACACGCACCACGTCATGTGGGGTCGCACTCCAGGACCCGTGGTCGACCGCATCATCGACTGGTGGTCCGAGACCTGAGCGCGCTCTGCGCGCGATCGGTCGAGGAGGTTGAGGAGCGACGAGCCCAGCGAGGAAGCCTCGAAACCACGCAAGATGATCGGCTCGCCGTGGTTTCGAGGCTCCGCTTCGCTCCGCACCTCAACCAGCGGGTGAGGCGAAGGCTTCGAGTGGCGGGCACGAGCAGGCCAGATTGCGGTCGCCGTAGGCCTGATCGATGCGACCCACCGGCGGCCAGTACTTGTCGTCGGTCGTGCCGGCCGGGAACACGCCCGTCGCCACGTCGTAGGCGTGCTTCCACTCCAGCAGCTCGCGGGCCGTGTGCGGGGCGTTGACCAGCGGATTGTCGTCGGCGGAGTAGTCCCCAGCTTGGACGGCGTCGATCTCGGCGCGGATCGACAGCATCGCATCGCAGAACCGGTCCAGCTCGGCCAGATCCTCCGACTCGGTGGGCTCGACCATGAGGGTCCCGGCGACCGGGAAGCTCATGGTGGGCGCGTGGAAGCCATAGTCGATCAGCCGTTTGGCGACATCGTCGATGCTGACACCCGACGACTTGGACAACTCCCGCACGTCGAGGATGCACTCGTGCGCGACCAGGTCGTTCTCGCCGGTGTAGAGGACACCGAATGCCTCTCCCAGCCGCTTGGCGATGTAGTTGGCGGACAGCACGGCCACTGACGTCGCATCAGTCAGTCCCTGTGCGCCCATCAGCGCGATATAGGCATACGGAATGGGCAGGATGCCGGCCGAGCCGTAGGGCGATGCGCTGATCGCGCCGATGCCCTCACGCTTGGACTCCACGGGGTGCAGGGGGTGCGACGGCAGGAACGGCACCAGGTGCTCGCCGACCGCGACCGGTCCCACACCTGGACCGCCGCCACCGTGCGGGATGCAGAACGTCTTGTGCAGGTTCAGGTGTGAGACGTCGCCACCGAACTGCCCTGGCTGCGCGTGACCGAGCAGGGCGTTCAGATTGGCGCCGTCGACGTAGACCTGGCCTCCGGCCGCGTGCACGACGTCGCAGAGCTCGGTGATGCCGTGCTCGTACACGCCGTGCGTCGACGGATAGGTGACCATGATCGCGGCCAAGTCATCGGCGTGCTCGTCGCACTTGGCGCGCAGGTCGGCCAGGTCAACCTCTCCCCCGTCGGTGCTCTTGACGACCACGACTCGCATGCCGGCCATGACCGCGGAGGCGGCGTTGGTGCCGTGTGCCGACGACGGGATCAGGCACACATTGCGCCCCTCGTCGCCGCGACTGCGGTGGTAGCCGCGGATCGCCAGCAGACCGGCCAACTCGCCCTGCGACCCGGCGTTGGGCTGGATCGACACGGCCGCGTAGCCGGTGACCTCGGCCAGCCAGTTCTCCAGCGTCTCGATCAACTCGATCATGCCCGCGGCGTCCTCGGCCGGGACGAACGGATGTAGATCGGCGAAGCCGGGGAAGCTGATGGGCTCCATCTCGGCGGTCGCGTTGAGCTTCATGGTGCACGACCCCAGCGGAATCATGCCACGGTCCAGCGCGTAGTCGCGGTCGCTGAGCTTCTTGAGATACCGCAGCAGCTGCGTCTCGCTGTGGTGCTCGTTGAACACCGGGTGCGTCAGGATCGCATCAGTGCGCAGTAGCGCCTCGGGCAGTCGCGGAGCGCCGACGTGTTCGCCGAACAGGTCTGTTCCGAACGCTTCAAGCACCGCGGAGACATGCTCACCCGACGTCGCCTCGTTCGTCGTGATGCCCACGTGATCGGCATCGACGAGCCGCAGATGGACTCCACGCTCGCGGGCCGCGACCACGATCTCAGCCGCACGTCCTGGCACCTCCGCCAGCAGGGTGTCGAAGAAGGGATGATCGGCGATCGTCACGCCCCCGCTACGCAGGAAGTCGGCGAGATGACACGCTGTGGCGTGAACGTGCTTGGCGATCTGCTTGAGACCCTCGGGTCCGTGATACACCGCGTACATGGATGCCGTGACGGCCAGCAGCACCTGAGCGGTGCAGATGTTGGATGTGGCCTTCTCACGGCGGATGTGCTGCTCGCGAGTCTGCAGGGCCAGCCGGTAGGCGGGACGACCGGCGGCATCGACCGAGACACCCACAAGACGGCCCGGCAGGTGGCGCTCCAGGCCCTCACGCACGGACATGAACCCGGCGTGCGGGCCGCCGTAGAACATCGGCACACCGAAACGCTGGGTCGAGCCGACCACGACATCGGCGCCCAGCGATCCGGGTGAGGTCAGCAGTACCAGCGCCAGCGGATCGGACACCACGACCGCCAGCCCGCCCTGCTCGTGGACGGCGTCGATCACGGGGCTCGGGTCGACGACGCGGCCGTCACTGCCCGGATATCCGACGATGGCGCCCGCGAACTCGCCTTCGGGAAGACCCGCGGCCAGATCGGCTTCTACCAGGTCGATCCCCAGCGCCTCGGCTCTTGTGTGGGTCACCGCCAACGTCTGCGGGTGCAGATTCGCGTCGATCGCGATCGGCAGATGGTCCTGACCGCGAGTAGCACGGCGGATCAGTGTCATCGACTCCGCGACGGCTGTGCCCTCGTCCAGCAGCGAGGAGTTGGCGGTCGGCAGGCCGGTCAGATCGGCCACCATCGTCTGGAAGTTCAGCAACGCCTCCAGACGCCCCTGCGAGATCTCCGGCTGATACGGCGTGTAGGCCGTGTACCAGGACGGATCCTCCAGCACATTGCGTCGGATCACGGCCGGTGTGATGGTCGGGTGGTAGCCCAGACCGATCATCGCGACGCCCGGACGATTGCGAGCGGCCAGGGCGCGCAGATCCGCCAGCACCTCGGTCTCCGTGCGCGCCTCGGGCAGCGACAGCTCGTCGGCGCTGCGGATGCCCGCCGGCACCGCCGCCTGCATCAACGCGTCGAGAGAGTCGAAGCCGACCGTCTTCAGCATGACGGCCTGGTCCGCTGCGGACGGACCGATGTGGCGGCCGGAGAACGAGAAAGCGTCGGAGGTGGTCACGCGGGCTCCCGAAGGGGTGAGGCAGTCATCGGACGCCTCCCCTTCTGTCACGTCACCGCTTCAGAATCGCCTCGCTCGCGTGGTCCTTGGTGCCTGAGAGGTTCCGGGGAGGAATTGCCCCTTCGGCGCCGCGTCGGGGACACGATC
>Ga0164243_10007176_pt1 | contig 16687 bp, 14 predicted proteins | sample OricompcompostOP_FD_108781 | JGI IMG/M metagenome (GOLD analysis project Ga0164243, IMG submission 108781) | Organic Plus compost microbial communities from Emeryville, California, USA - Original compost - Organic plus compost (OP) | ecosystem: Engineered > Solid waste > Mixed feedstock >... | reverse complement strand
TTTTTTTGAATATTAAATTTAATTAAATAATAAGTATAAGTTTAGTGTTTGTATTTATTTCTCGATATATTTTTTATAGTATATATTATATTATTAACATAAAAACCATTAAAAGTATTCTTAGTGATAATTTCGTTAGTATAGTATTTCAAAGATAAATTTAAGAAATACTATACTATCCATATAAAATTTAGATACACTTTGTGTAGAATTTTTCAAGCTGTTTTGTCGGCTTTTGATAAAGATATATTAGATATGTCTCAGAATTTATTAAGAAAAAATTTTTCTACTTCTAAAGAAAAAGAAAGTAATATAACAGTTAATAATGAAAATAGCGGTTGGTCTTTTATAAGTTTAAAACAACCAACAGAATGACAAGAAAGATGATTTTTATCATCTAATGCTAAAGATATTGGAACGTTATATTTAATGTTTGCATTATTTTCTGGATTATTAGGTACAGCATTTTCTGTACTTATAAGATTAGAGTTATCTGCACCTGGTGTGCAATATATTGCAGATAATCAATTATATAATAGTATAATTACTGCTCATGCTATTATGATGATATTCTTTATGGTTATGCCTGCATTAATAGGTGGATTTGGGAACTTTTTATTACCTTTATTAGTGGGAGGTCCTGATATGGCATTTCCTAGATTAAATAATATTAGTTTCTGATTATTAGTACCTAGTTTATTATTATTTGTATTCTCTGCAATAATTGAAAATGGTGCGGGTACAGGATGAACTCTTTATCCTCCATTATCAGGAATACAAAGTCACAGTGGTCCTAGTGTAGATTTAGCTATATTTGGATTACATTTAAGTGGTATAAGTAGTATGTTAGGTGCTATTAATTTTATAACAACTATATTAAATATGAGAAGTCCAGGAATACGTTTACATAAATTAGCATTATTTGGTTGAGCTGTAGTTATTACAGCGGTGTTATTATTATTATCATTACCTGTATTAGCCGGTGGAATTACAATGGTATTAACAGATAGAAATTTTAATACATCTTTCTTTGAAGCTGCTGGAGGTGGTGATCCTATTTTATTCCAACATCTTTTCTGATTCTTTGGACATCCAGAAGTTTATATATTAGTTATACCAGGATTTGGTATAATAAGTACTGTTATAGCAGCTGGATCTAACAAGAGTGTGTTTGGTTATCTTGGTATGGTTTATGCTATGATGTCTATTGGAATTTTAGGATTTGTTGTTTGAAGTCATCACATGTATACAGTTGGTTTAGATGTGGATACAAGAGCTTATTTTACAGCTGCTACTTTAATTATTGCAGTACCTACAGGTATTAAGATATTTAGTTGATTAGCTACATGTTATGGTGGATCCTTACATATAACACCTCCTATGTTATTTGCTTTAGGATTTATCGTTTTATTTACTATTGGAGGGTTAAGTGGTGTTGTATTAGCTAATGCTTCACTTGATATTGCTTTCCATGATACTTATTATGTAGTTGCTCATTTCCATTATGTTTTATCTATGGGTGCAGTATTTGCATTATTTAGTGGATGATATTTCTGAATACCTAAAATATTAGGTTTATCATATAATCAATTTGCAGGTAAAGTTCATTTTTGAATTTTATTTATAGGAGTTAATCTTACTTTCTTCCCACAACATTTCTTAGGTCTACAAGGTATGCCAAGAAGAATAAGTGATTATCCTGATGCATTTTATGGTTGAAACTTGATAAGTAGTATAGGTTCAATTACTAGTGTTGTGGCTACATGATATTTCTTAACTATTGTGTATAAACAATTAACAGAAGGTGAAGCTGTTTCAAGATACCCTTGATTAACACCTCAAATGTTTAGTGATACTTTCCAAGTACTGTTTACAAGAAATAATAATTCTTTAGAATGATGTTTAAATAGTCCACCTAAACCTCATGCTTTTGCTAGTTTACCATTACAATCTTAATTTTAAATTCGTAATTATATAATATATATTATATTTTTATTTTCATCGCTTGGGTTACTTAATAATTTTAAGTTTCATATTTTATTATTTTTATATAAATAAATAAAAAAGTTATTTTATAGGTGAAGGTTACCTCTCTTAAATGGTTGTACACAATTTATATAAAAGTTAATGTCGATACAATTAAAATTTATGAAAATGAAAATAAGACGTTCATTAAAAAAAGCAGGAGTTCGTATGAAAAAAATAAAATTCCTTATGAAAAAACTTATAGACATTTTTGAATTTAATAAGGAAAAGATAAAAATACGAATTTCTAAGTTAATGAAGCAATGAAAAATTCATAGAATAAAATGAAAAATTTGTATTTCAAATTTGCAAATTCTTATATTTAATTTATATTTAGATATATTAGAGTTCAAGATTATTATAAAAAATTTTATTATAAATAAATTTATACGTAAGTATGATATATTATATACCTATCTGTATTTATTCTATCTACAACCTACCCTACCTAATCCATATGTAGGTTTAGTTTTATTATCTGTAAGATCTTTTCCAACTATTATTACTGAATCAGCTGATTGTATTGTAGAATTAACTGATGCTTCTACAGATATAAAAGGTATAGTTGAAGGTACAGATGTAAGAGTAGAAATTAATGTTCAATCTGAATTTTTGACTGATAGAATAGAAGAAATTGGATATAAAACATTTGTTATGCAAAATCCTGATTCTTTGACACCAGAATCTCAAGGAAGATTATTAGAAACTATTGCAGTAGCTGAGGAAACAATATCTCGTATAGATACTCTTTTAGAAGAAGCAGAGTCATATATGGAGTCTCTAGATCCTGAGGATGTTCAACATCAAAGAGATATGATGGATGTTAAAGAACAAATTCCTGAGTGTAAAGAGGAGTACATTGAGGCTTTAAGAAATAGAAGTAATGATAATTATAATGATACAAATAGTAGCAGTGACGATTACAGTAGCAGTGAGGATGACGGCTATAATAATTAAATTTTATTTAATTATTAAATTATTATTTTTTTTTTATTAATAGTTTAAATAATCTGCTTAAATTATGTGGTTTAAATAATTATTAATATTTGTTATTTTTATATAAATAAATAAAAAAGTTATTTTATAGGTGAAGGTTACCTCTCTTAAATGGTTGTACACAATTTACTTTAGGTTATGATACAAGCAGCAAAAATAATTGGAACAGGATTAGCAACAACTGGATTAGTAGGAGCAGGTGTAGGGATAGGTGTAGTATTTGGTGCTTTAATATTAGGTGTTGCAAGAAACCCTTCATTAAGAGGACAGTTATTCTCATATGCAATTTTAGGATTTGCATTTGCAGAAGCTACAGGTTTATTTGCTTTAATGATGGCTTTTTTACTATTGTATGTTGCTTAATAATTAATTCCCAAATCTTTAAAAATAAATTTTTACTTATTTATATAATACATTACTCAAATTAATCGGTTTAAACCACTCAGCCAACTATATATATATATATAATTTAAATAGTAAAATTATATAATTAAATTATATAGGAGTATAAATGGGATATCAATTTTCGATATTTAATATATAAATATATTTTTTTTTTTTTACAATAAGATTTTATGACAACAACAACTTTTTTTTTATTATTAATACCAATTTTAGCTGTAATATTACTTGCAGTTAATTTATTACTTTCTCCTCACAACCCTTATCAAGAAAAAGATAGTGCTTTTGAATGTGGTTTTCATTCTTTTTTAGGACAAAATAGAACACAATTTAGTATTTCTTTCTTTATATTTGCTTTATTATTCCTATTATTTGATTTAGAGATTTTATTAGTATATCCTTATATAGTAAGTGCTTATACAAATGGAGTATATGGTTTAGTTATTATGCTTTTTTTCTTTCTTATATTAACTTTAGGTTTTGCTTTTGAATTAGGTAAGAATGCATTAAAAATTGATAGTAGACAAGTTCATAATTTAGATTATAAGTTATGAAATGGTTATTCTTTAATTTATAACTAAATTATTTATTATAAATAGGTAAAGGACAAATAATAGATTATTTTTTTTTTTTAATGGTTAAATAGTATTAAAAAGATCAAATATTAATAGTATCAAGAATAAATAAACAAAAAATAAAATAATGTTTTTAGATGTTTTTATAATAGATTTAATAAAACTAGATGCTCCTAGTCCTTGAGGTATATTTTTTCAAGATAGTGCTACACCTCAAATGGAAGGATTGGAGGAATTACATAATAATATAATGTTTTATTTAGCAATTATATTATTTACTGTTACATGAATGTTAATTACAGTGATTAGAAATTTTGTTTCATCAAGATCTCCTATATCACATAAATATATGAATCATGGTACTTTAATAGAATTAATATGAACTATTACACCTGCATTAATATTAATATTAATAGCATTTCCTTCATTTAAGTTGTTATATTTAATGGATGAGGTAATGGATCCATCATTAGTTATTTATGGAGAAGGTCATCAATGATATTGAAGTTATCAATATCCTGACTTTACTAATGATGAGGGTGAATTTATAGAATTTGATTCATATATAGTGCCTGAAAGTGATTTAGAAGAAGGAGCATTTAGAATGTTAGAAGTAGATAATAGAGTTATTATACCAGAATTAACTCACACAAGATTTGTTATATCTGCTGCGGATGTTATACATTCTTACGCTTGTCCTTCTTTAGGTATTAAAGTTGATGCATATCCTGGTAGATTAAATCAAGCATCTGTTTATTTAAATCGTCAGGGTACATATTTTGGACAATGTTCAGAAATATGTGGAATACTTCATAGTTCTATGCCTATTGCAATACAATCTGTTTCAATTAAAGATTTCTTATTATGATTAAAAGATCAAATGGAAGGTTAATTTAATTATATATATAATATATTAATTTTAATATTTATATTAATAAACTATAATAATAATATATTTGAAAAAATATATTTTAAACGTGTTAGTTTAATGGTAGAACAACGTGCTACGGACATGTTAATACGAGTTCAAATCTTGTACACGTTATATATATATATGTATAGATATATATATATATTATATTATTTTAATAAATAATTATATCATAAATAATCCTTATTATAGCATAGATGTAAATAATAAAATTATTATAAAAAAAAATGGAAATCGATTTAAATTCATTAATTCAAGCATATACGGAAAGTCTTAATAATTTTGATATTAATTATCAAGTTTTATTTGAAACATATAATGGATTTGATCGTCTTATGTATCATGTAGAATTTTTTGATGTATCTAATTTTACTTATGTATTAGCACCATTAAGTTGTGATTGTCCTGTAGATATATTTTGAGCACGTGTAAATGTAATAAATATACTATTAGAAAAAATGCAAGACTTGTATAGTGCTTTAGACTCTGGATCTGTTGAAATAGAAGATAACTTAAGAAGAATACGTAGAATTGACCAAAATTTTAGTGATGAAGGTTTTAAAGCTTGTTTAGCAAAATTTGATGAAATTCATGAAACTATGCCTATTGGTTATAGGGCTATAACTCTTACGGAGTTGACTAATAGAGCTTTTTTAATTACTAGATAAATTATAAAATATTTATTTGTATTATCTATTAATATAGGTTTAACTACCTAGTTGTAGTTATTACTATATATAAAGTAGGTAGTTTGCTAAACAATGTCTATTATAAATTTATATTTCAATTATTAACAATAATCCTTATTATAGCATAGATAAATCAAATAAAACTTTTTTTTTTAATGAATTTTTCGATATTTTTATTTCTTATTGGAATATTAGGTTTTGTTTTAAATAGAAAAAATATTATACTAATGTTAATTTCAATTGAAATAATGTTATTATCAATAACATTTTTAATATTAATTAGTTCACTTAGTTTTGATGATATTTTAGGTCAAACCTTTGCAATATACATTATAACAATAGCAGGAGCAGAATCTGCAATAGGTTTGGGAATTTTAGTAGCATTTTATAGATTAAGAGGAAGTATTTCAATACAATATAAATAATGTATTTAACATTAATAATTTTACCTTTATTAGGTTCAATAACTTCAGGTTTTTTTGGAAGAAAAATTGGAGTAAACGGGTCACATATAATAACATGTACTTCTGTTATAATAACAACAGTATTAGCAGTAATTGCTTTTTTTGAAGTTGGATTTAATAATATTCCTGTAACAATAAGTGTTGCTAGGTGAATTGATATAGAAGCACTTAATGTTTTATGAAATTTTAGATTTGATTCTTTAACAGTTTCTATGTTATTACCAGTATTAATAGTATCTAGTTTAGTGCATATATATTCAATAAGTTATATGAGTCATGATCCACATAATCAAAGATTTTTCAGTTATTTAAGTTTATTCACTTTTATGATGATAATTCTTGTAACTGGTAATAATTATTTATTAATGTTTGTAGGTTGAGAAGGTGTTGGAATTTGTTCTTATCTTCTAGTTAATTTTTGATTTACTAGAATAGCAGCAAATCAAAGTTCCATATCCGCTCTTTTAACTAATAGAGTAGGTGATTGTTTTTTAACAATCGGTATTTTTGCTATGTTATGATCTTTTGGTAATATAGATTATAGTTTAGTATTTTCATTAGCTCCTTATTATAACGAAAACATTATAACTATAATTGGAATTTGTTTAGTAATTGGTGCTACAGCTAAAAGTTCACAAGTGGGATTACATATTTGACTACCTCAAGCTATGGAAGGTCCTACACCTGTATCTGCATTAATACATGCTGCTACTATGGTTACAGCTGGTGTTTATTTATTAATGAGATCATCACCTTTAATAGAATATAGCTCAACTGTTTTAGTTATTTGTTTATGATTAGGAGCTATAACTACTGTATTTAGTTCTTTAATTGGTTTATTCCAACAAGATATTAAAAAAGTTATAGCTTATTCAACTATGAGTCAATTAGGTATGATGGTTATAGGAATAGGATTATCTTCATATAATATTGCATTATTTCATTTAGTTAATCATGCTTTTTATAAAGCTTTATTATTTTTAGGTGCAGGTGCAGTAATACATTCAGTAGCTGATAATCAAGATTTTAGAAAATATGGTGGATTAAGACCATTTTTACCTTTAACATATTCAGTTATGTTAATAGCTTCTCTAAGTTTAGTTGCTGTTCCTTTTATGACAGGATTCTATTCTAAAGATTTTATACTTGAGTCTTCTTATGGTCAATATTATTTATCAAGTACTATTGTATATTTTGTAGCAACAATAGGTGCTATGTTTACAACTCTTTATTCAGCAAAAGTATTATATTTAACATTTTTAACTAATCCTAATGGACCTTTAATTAATTATAAACATGCACATGAAGGGGATTTATTCCTTAATACGCCTTTAATTATATTAGCTATATTTTCAATATTTTTTGGTTATTTAACTAAAGATATTTTTATAGGATTAGGTACTGGTTTTTTTTCAGATAATAGTTTATTTATACATCCTAGTCATGAAATTATGTTAGATACAGAATTTGCTGTACCAATATTATTTAAATTATTACCATTCATATTTACTGTGTCTTTAAGTATTATTTCAATTTTACTTTCAGAATTTTTACCTAAATTATTAATTAATTTTAAATTTTCTAGATTAGGTTACAATATATTCAGTTTTTTTAATCAAAGATTTTATATAGAATTAATTTATAATAAATATATTATTGAATTTATACTTAAATTAGGTGGACAAACAACTAAAAATATTGATAAAGGTTCTGTAGAATTTTTAGGGCCTTATGGTTTAGAAAAAGGTTTATTAAATTTAAGTAATAGTATAGGAAATTTAAGTACAGGTGTTGTAACTACTTATGCATTATATATATTAATGGGTCTAATGTTTTATATTACTTCTTTATATTTCTCATATGATGATAATAATTTATTAATCTTAGTAATATTTGTTTTATTTGCTTTATTAAAAGATAAATCGTATTTATCTTTTAATAAATAATTTATTTATAAATTGTTAATTTAAATTTATATACTTTGAAAAAAGTGCTACTTTTATCTATTTTTTCTTTATTATTATCTAATTCTTTAACTTTTAGACGTGATATTGCTATCTTTTATTCTAGAATTGGGATACTAATTTTATTTTATTGTATTTATTTATCTTTTAATAATTTATTTATAACATATTTAGATAATGGTATTGGATTATTTGGAGGTTTATTTTATATATCCTCTATAACACAATCATTTCATATATTAATTTTTTTTATTAGTTTGTTAATATTGAATATGACAGGGTTTTATCCTAGAAAACTTATATCTAGTAAATATATGAGTTTTTTTAATTTATTATTTACAAGATTACATTTTATTAATAAACTTAGTGTTTCAAATATAATTTTAAAAAAAGGAGAACAATATACTATAATAGAATACACTTTAATACTATTATTTATAATAATGGGAAGTGTATTATTAATATCAAGTAGTGACTTAGTATCTATTTTCTTAGCTATTGAGTTACAAAGTTATGGATTATATTTATTATGTGCTATGTATAGAGATTCTGAATCATCTACTTCATCTAGTTTAACATATTTTTTATTAGGGGCATTAGCTTCTTGTTTTATTTTATTAGGTATAGGTTTAATTTATGCTAATTTAGGTATTACATATTTAGATAATTTTTATATAATAAATAATTTATCTAATGTAATAAATGTACAAGAATTAAATATTTTACCTTATATACCATATTGCTTATTATTAATAGCTGTAGGATTTTTATTTAAAATATCAGCCGCACCCTTTCATTTTTGATCTCCTGATGTGTATGATGGTATACCTACAATAGTTACTTCATTTGTAGCAAATATAGCAAAAATATCAATACTAGTTTTAATTTTACAATTGATTCACTATACTAATAATATTTATATTTCTATAAATTATCCTTGGACAACAAGTTTATTATTAAGTTCATTATTGTCATTAATAATAGGAACTATTTTAGGTTTAACTCAATTTAGAATTAAAAGATTATTCGCTTATAGTACAATATCACATTTAGGATTCATGCTTTTAGCTTTAAGTATAAATAGTGTAGAATCTATACAGTCTTTTATTTTTTACCTTATACAATATAGTATCTCTAATTTAAATGCTTTTATAGTATTAATAGCTATAGGTTATAGTTTATATTCTTATAATGATAATAATATAAATCATAATAATTTAGTGGATAAAAATAATTCACCTATACAATTAATAAGTCAACTTAAAGGTTATTTTCATATAAATAGTATGTTAGCTTTAAGTTTATCTATAACTTTATTTTCATTTGCAGGTATACCACCTTTAATGGGATTCTTTGCAAAACAGATGGTTTTCTCCGCTGCTTTAGAAGAAGGATTTGTTTTTTTAACACTTATAGGTGTATTAGCTAGTGTTATTAGTGCAGTTTATTATTTATTTATTGTAAGAACAATGTTCTTTGATTGACATTCTTATACATATTTTAATAAATTACAAGACTTAAAAATACCTGCTCTTGTTTTACAAAAAGATAAAGTTTTAAATAAAATATATTTTGATTCGAAATTTGCTTTATCTGGTTCTTTTAGTATTACTATTTCTATATTAACTTTAATTATATTATTGTTTATACTTATGCCAAATGAGTGATTACATATGTCAAATATTTTATCTATAGTATTATTTGTACCTAATAGTTTATAAAAAATTTTTTATTATAGATAAAAAAGTAAAAAGAGAAAAATAAAAAAAGAGTGTTGTAAATAAATATATATATATATATATATACTTATATAAATTTTAAAATGAGAATTATAAAAAATCATCCATTGTTAAAAATAGTGAATTCTTATTTAATAGATTCACCACAACCAGCTAATTTAAGTTATTTATGAAATTTTGGATCTTTATTAGCTCTTTGTTTAGGTATACAAATAATAACAGGTGTTACATTGGCTATGCATTATACACCTAGTGTTTATGAAGCATTTAATTCTGTAGAACATATAATGAGAGATGTAAATAATGGTTGATTAGTACGTTATATACATTCAAATACTGCATCTGCTTTCTTTTTTTTAGTTTATTTACACATAGGTAGAGGTTTATATTATGGATCATATAAAGCACCAAGAACTTTAACATGAGCTATTGGTACTATAATCTTAGTAGCTATGATAGCTACAGCTTTCTTAGGATACGTACTGCCTTATGGTCAAATGAGTTTATGAGGTGCTACAGTTATAACTAATCTTATGAGTGCTATACCTTGAATAGGACAAGATATAGTTGAGTTCATTTGAGGAGGGTTTAGCGTTAATAATGCTACTTTAAATAGATTCTTTGCATTACATTTTGTTTTACCTTTTGTTTTAGCTGCTTTAGCATTAATGCACTTAATTGCATTACATGATACAGTAGGTTCTGGTAATCCTTTAGGTATATCTGGTAACTATGATAGATTACCTTTTGCTCCTTATTACATATTTAAAGATTTAATAACTATATTTATTTTCTTCTTAGTTTTATCTATATTTGTTTTCTTTATGCCTAATGCTTTAGGTGATAGTGAAAATTACGTAATGGCTAATCCTATGCAAACTCCTCCTGCTATAGTACCAGAGTGATATCTTTTACCTTTTTATGCTATATTAAGATCTATACCTAATAAATTATTAGGTGTTATTGCTATGTTTTCTGCTCTTTTAATAATATTAATAATGCCAATTACTGATTTATCTAAATTAAGAGGTGTTCAGTTTAGACCTTTTAGTAAAGTAGCATTCTATATATTTGTAGCTAATTTCTTAATTTTATTGCAATTAGGTGCAAAACATGTTGAATCTCCATTTATTGAATTTGGACAAATTTCAACTATCTTATATTTCTCACATTTCCTTATAGTGGTACCAATAATTAGTTTAATTGAAAATAGTTTAGTTGAATTAGCAACAAAAAAAAGTTAATATAAATTAATTTCTTTTTTTTGAGCTTTGCTCAAGGAGCCTGAGCAGAAGGTTCTGCATTTTGATTGCAAATTGAAATATAGGGATTCGAGTTCCCCGAGCTCCTAGTGTCTTTTATTTTTTTTTTTTAGACATTTTTAGTATATAAAAATTAAATACATTAATTTGTAATTATTTTTAATTTGTTATAATATAATGTACACTAAATATTAAATTTTTATTTAATATATACTTTTTTTTTAGTAGTAGATAAATTTTATTTATTTTTACAATTTATATAAATATACAATATTTGTTATATACTGTGAGTTATAGTAATATATTATAATATTGTTTTTATAAAATATATATATTTTATATTTGATAAATTTATTATCTGTAGTTTCAGTTATTGAAGGTTTATTAGTTATTGTACCTGCTTTATTATCTGTTGCTTTTGTAACAATTGCTGAAAGAAAGACTATGGCAAGTATGCAAAGAAGATTGGGTCCTAATATTGTAGGTTATTACGGTCTGTTACAGGCGTTTGCAGATGCATTAAAATTATTATTAAAAGAATATGTTTCTCCTACACAAGCTAATATAGTTTTATTTTTTCTTGGACCTGTTATAACATTAATATTTTCTTTATTAGGTTATCTTGTAGTCCCTTATGGTTCAGGTTTATATATTTCAGATTTTAGTTTAGGTATATTATATATGTTAGCTGTATCTTCTTTATCTACATATGGTATATTATTAGCAGGTTGATCTGCTAATTCTAAATATGCTTTTTTAGGATCATTAAGAAGTACAGCTCAATTAATTAGTTATGAATTAATATTAAGTTCTGTAATTTTACTAGTTGTATTATTAACAGGAAGTTTAAATTTAATAGCTATTGTAGAGGCACAAAGAGTTGTTAGTTTTTTATTTCCATTATTTCCTTTATTTTTAGTATTTTTTATTGGTTCTATAGCAGAAACTAATAGAGCTCCTTTTGATTTAGCAGAGGCTGAATCAGAGCTTGTAAGTGGTTTTATGACAGAACATTCTTCTGTAATCTTTGTATTTTTTTTTCTAGCTGAATATGCTAGTATTGTATTAATTTGTGCTTTAAATAGTTTATTATTTTTAGGAGGTTACTTAAGTATTATACCTTTGGATGTATTAATTAATATTTTAGATTTATTTTTTAATATAAAAAATACTATTATTCATGATTTAATTATAAGTATTTCTTCTTCTCCTTTAAATTTAGCACTTAAAACAGCTTTTTTGATATTTGTTTTTATTTGAGCTAGAGCTTCTTTCCCTAGAATACGTTTCGATCAATTAATGTCAGTTTGTTGAACTGTTTTATTACCTATAATTATTGCATATATAGTTTTAATACCTTGTATTGTATTTGGTTTTGGAATAATACCAGTTAATATATCTTTAATGTAAAGTTATAACTAAATATAATATATTATACACGTATATTTATATTTTTTATAAAAAAAATAAGTATAATTTTACACTATAAAAAGACTTATTATATTTTATATAATAAAACTATAGCATTTTTGGTTCATTATATCATACCGTAGTTAACAATATAGCTATATAATACGAAATAATTCACTTGTTATAAATATTTCATATTATCGATATTATAGTCTTGATCGATAAATAATATATATAATTTACTATCAAAAATAAGTATTATATTATTGTAATTTTAATAAATTGGGATAAAAAATTAACAATTTAATTATTTATAGTATTTAACATTAATTATTAATTTTTAGTTTATAATTAGTATCTAGACTTTACAGCATATGTAAGTTGTATAAAAATTAAATATTTTTTTTTATTTATTTAATGAATAGTAAATTAATTAATTTATTTAGAATATTATGTCTTTATTATTATTATTAATTCCTTTAATAGGAATAAGTTTTGTAGTAATAGAATCTAATTACGGTTTATCTTTTATAAATAACATAAGGATTAAATCTATTGCTTTAATTACTTCTATTATTAATTTAATTATTTCTTTAATAATGTTTATTTTATTTGATTTTTCAAGTAAACAATTTCAATTTATTGAAGAACATTACCAAATAAGTTATTTTGATATATATTTAGGAGTAGATGGTTTATCTATATATTTTGTATTATTAACTACAATAATAATGCCCATTGCATTATTATCTAATTGAAATTCAATACAATCTCAGAATGTATTATCTTTTGTAGTAATAATATTATTACTAGAAACATTATTATTAGCTGTTTTTTTAGTTTTAGATATATTATTATTTTATATTTTTTTTGAAAGTATATTACCTCCTTTATTTTTATTAATAGGATTATTTGGATCAAGTAATAAGGTAAGAGCTAGTTTTTATTTATTTTTATATACTTTATTAGGATCATTATTTATGTTATTATCTATAATAACAATGTCTTCTATAATGGGTACTACAGATTTTGATGCTTTATTTAAAGCAAATTTTAAATATGTGACTCAATTATTTTTATTTTATGGAATATTTATAGCTTTTGCTGTAAAAACACCAACAATCTTTTTAAATACTTGATTATTAAAAGCTCATGTTGAATCACCTTTATCTGGTAGTATAATATTAGCAGGTATAGTTTTAAAATTAGCTTTATATGGTATATTTAGATTAATTTTACCTTTATTACCAAAAGCTTCTTTAAATTATACATATATTGTATATCTTATAGGTGTAATAACTATAATATATGCTAGTTTTAGTACTTTAAGAACTATAGATGTTAAGGAACTTATAGCTTATTCATCTGTATCTCATGCAGCTGTTTATCTTTTAGGTGCATTTAGTAATACAATACAAGGTATAGAAGGTGCTATAGTTTTAGGTTTAGCTCATGGTTTTGTTTCTTCTGGTTTATTTATTTGTGCCGGAGGTATTTTATATGATAGATCTTCTACTAGATTAATTACATATTATAGAGGTATGGCTCAAGTAATGCCTATATTTAGTATTTTATTTTTTATTTTATCTTTAGGAAATTGTGGAGTTCCTTTAACTCTTAATTTTTTAGGTGAATTTATGTCATTATATGGTGTATTTGAAAGAATGCCTTTATTAGGTATATTAGCTAGTTCTTCTATAATCTTTTCTGCTGCTTATACTATATTTATGTATAATAGAATAGCTTTTGGTGGTTCTTATTCTGTTTATTTTAAAGAAAATATAGGAGATGTAAGTAAAAGAGAATTTATTATGCTATTAATTTTTGTTATATTTACAGTATTATTTGGTATATATCCTGCTCCTATATTAGATGGTTTACATTATTCAGTATCTTCTTTAATTTATAATATAAATTAAATTAAATTAAATTAATAATAAATATTAATAAATAAATATTTATTTAATTCTTATTAGCTCAATGGTAGAGCAGAATACTTCTAATATTTTGATCCAAGTTCGAGTCTTGGATAAGAATTATATATATAATTAGCTCTTATAGCTCAACGGTAGAGCAGAATACTGTTAATATTCGTATAGATGTTCGATTCATCTTAAGGGCTTATAATAAATATAAATTTATATTTATTCATTTTAGATCCTTTATCCTAAAATCTTTTATAGCAACGATATAAATTATATCTATTTAACTTATTTAATTAAATATGCCACAATTAATACCATTCTTTTTTGTGAATCAAGTAGTTTTTACTTTTATTATATTAACTGTATTAATATACGCATTCTCTAAATATATATTACCTAAATTTGTACGTATATTTATATCTCGTATATATATAAATAAATTATAATTTATATATATATATATGTATATAATATAATAAAATATATATTTTCATGATTATATATTTGAATTTACAATATAATTAACCTATAAATTAGATTTATAGATTGATTATTAGTAATATATTTATATTAACTAAGGTAAAGAATAAATTAAATTTAAATTTATATATATATAATAAAAATGAGTAAATTAAATACTATATTAAGTCCTTTAGATCAATTTGAAATTAGAGATTTATTTTCTTTAAATGTTAGTTTATTAGGAAATAGTCATTTTTCATTAACTAATATTGGTTTATATTTATTAATAGGTACATTTATAATTATAACATATAGTTTATTAGCTACAAATTATAATAAAATAGTACCTAATAGTTGATCAATAAGTCAAGAGACATTATATTCAACTGTTCATAGTATAGTTATTAATCAAATTAATGCAAACAAAGGACAAGTATATTTTCCTTTTATATATGCATTATTTATATTTATTTTAGTAAATAATTTAATAGGTATGGTGCCTTATAGTTTTGCATCTACATCACATTTTATATTAACTTTCTCTATTAGTTTTACTGTTGTTTTAGGTGCTACTTTATTAGGTTTCCAAAAACACGGTCTTCGTTTCTTTTCTCTTTTTGTTCCTTCAGGTTGTCCTTTAGGTCTATTACCTTTATTAGTGTTAATAGAATTCATTTCATATTTATCTCGTAATGTTTCTTTAGGATTAAGATTAGCTGCTAACATTTTAAGTGGTCATATGCTTTTAAGTATTTTAAGTGGATTTACATATAATATTATGACTAGTGGTATATTATTCTTCTTTATAGGGTTAGTACCTCTAGCATTTATTATTGCTTTTTCAGGTCTAGAATTAGCCATTGCATTTATTCAAGCTCAAGTATTTGTGGTTCTAACTTGTTCTTATATAAAAGATGCCTTAGACTTACATTAATAAAAAAATAAATTATTTCTTAAGGTAAATAGTCTTTATAAACAATAAATTTCATATTATTATATTATAAATACAATAAATTTAAATAAAGCTATTATGCCACATCTTACTAAATATCTTTTAATTACATAAGAATCAATATATTTTTTTTTTATTATTTAAATAAATAATAGGTAAAATGAATAAAAAAAATATTAACTTTATATGGGATAAAATAAATAATTAAAATTAAAGCTTCTTTTAATAATGATTTATCTGATATAATCTAAAGATACAAAAAAATTATATAAGTAAAGTCCAATACTTTTTAATTGTATAAATTCATAAATATTATTATGAATATTATTATGAAATAGGGAATTTTACAGAAACTAAAAAATTATATAAAATTATATAAATTTATATAAAATTTGCGAACATTAAGCCTACATTTAGTTTTTATTTAGAATTATAATTTAAACAGAAATTGGCTTATTGTATTCTTTAAATTATAAATATAACAATAACAAAAATAGTACCTAAATTTAGGATTATATATTTTATATGTATTTACCAATATAGCTATAAAAAATAGCTATAATTTTCTTTGAGTTTGATGATGGCTCTGATTGAACGCTGTCCAAGTACTTGACACATGCTAATCGTACGACTAATTAGTTAAAATTTAACTAAGTAGTAGTGGTGTACAGGTGAGTAAAAGATAATTTGGCTACCTTAAAGTAAGGGGAAAATCCCTTATATAAAGAAAGGAATATAAAGTCCGCTTTAAGATGTTATTCTTTATCTCGGTGAGTAGTAGAAAAGGTAATGTCTTTTCTAGCTAAAATCCGTAGTCGTGACTGAGAGGTCGATCGACCACATTGGGTCTGAAAAAACCCCAATGCGTATTAGTACAGCAGTGAGGAATAT
>Ga0164243_10007175_pt1 | contig 16689 bp, 12 predicted proteins | sample OricompcompostOP_FD_108781 | JGI IMG/M metagenome (GOLD analysis project Ga0164243, IMG submission 108781) | Organic Plus compost microbial communities from Emeryville, California, USA - Original compost - Organic plus compost (OP) | ecosystem: Engineered > Solid waste > Mixed feedstock >... | reverse complement strand
CTGCGGGCCATCGAACGAACCCGGAGGCGGCGGGCGCTCGTCGAGCCCCGGGAACGCGCCGAACCCGGGCGCGTCGTCGCCGCTCGCGTAGCCGCTGTCGAGGCCGAGGCGCAGCGGGCCGACGAGGAGCTCCGACTGCACCGCGAACCCGAGCTGGCGCGACGTCACGGGCACCGTGATCTCGGTGCCGGGGACGAGCGACGGTTGCGCGATCTCGGCGCGCGCGTGGGCGAGCTCGGCCTCGAGGCGGAACCGCGCGCCCGTGATCCGCAGCCAGCCGCCCGCGGTCAGCGCCGAGAACCCGCGCGCGACGAGATCGTCCGAGGTGAACGTCGTCACCGGCGCCGCCGTCGGCAGGTAGCTCGCGGGGACGTCGCGGTCCTGGGTGCGGGTCGCGGCGTACGCGGCGTACTCGAGGCTCGTGCGACCGGCGGCCGCCCGCCGCGCGAGCGCCGCGGGCGAGTGGACCTTGAACACGCCGAGCGTGAGGCCCGCGGCGCGGCTCGTCGGCTCGAGCGCGATCCAGTGACCGTCGTCGCGCGACCGCGCGAACGGGCCGCGCGCCGCGACGTCCCAGGCGAGCGCGAACAGGTGCCCCGCGAGCGGCGACACGAACGCGACGCGATCCGCGGCGTCGCCGTTGTCGCAGTCATCGCAGTCGCCGCCGTTGGCGACGAGGCCGAGGCCGAAGTGCGCGCCCATGCGGCCCGCGGCCAGCACGCCGAGCGGCGTCAACACCTCGCCCCACGCGCGCTTGACCACGACGGCGGTGGGGCGCTGCCCCGGGCTGGTCGCGGGGGAGCCGTTCGCGAGATCGGGCGAGCCACCGAGCACCACGTTGTCGAGCCAGTCGATGCGCGCCTTCACCGAGACGCCGACGCCGGGCGCGTACATGGCGACGTCGGTGCGCAGCCGGACATCCGCGGCCTCGATCGTCTGCCCGCCGCCGAGCGGCACCGGGTACAGCGGCGCGCCGCGCGCGTCGAGGCCGCGATCGAGGTCGAGGTTGATCAGCGCCTGCTCGCGGAGGCGGAGCCCACCGCGCACCACGAGCTCGACGCCCTGGCGCGGCGCCGCGTACCGCCGCGGCGTCAGCTCGGCACCGAGCGCCGCGAGATCCGCGGCCACGGGCAGCTCGAGCGCGCGCGCGGCGGGCCGCGGTGCGGGCACGTCGGCGAGCTCGCCGCTCGCTCCTCGTCCCCTCGCGGCGCCGTCGGTGCTCGTCGCCGCGGCGCGGGGCACTAGATCGCCGCGGCCCGGCGTGCCCTCGTCGCGACCGTCGTCGCGACCGTCGTCGCCGCGCTCGGCGATGTCGAGAGGGGGCTCGGAGGTCTGCGGCGCGAGGTCGGTCGCGAGGAACGCGGCCAGGTCGCGGGTCGACGACCGGTACGCCTCGACCATCGGGATGTGCCCGCAGCGTGGATACGTGACGAGGCGCGCGTCGGCGAGCTCGCTCGCGAGCCGCTCGCCGAACGACACCGGCGTGACCTGGTCGTTCTCGCCCCACAGCAGGAGCACGGGCCTGTCGAACGCGCGCAGTCGCTCGTGCAGCGCGGCGAAGTGGTGCGCGCGCGCCACGGCGAGCGCGGCCGCCGTCGTACCGGGCCGCGCCATCTCGCGCTCGACGCCGTCGACGCGATCCTGCGTGACCCAGCGGTCGTCGTAGAACGCGAGCGGGACGCGGTCCTCGATGCGCTCCTGGTAGTAGAGCGAGAACAGCAGCGGGCCGACGCCGGGCTTCTCCGCCCACCGGAAGAAGCTCGGCACCTGCTCGTCGTACACGTACGCCGCGTACAGCGCGACGCGGCGCACGCGCGCGGGCTGCGCGACGGCCATCGAGAGGCCCACCGACGATCCCCACGAGTGCGCGACGATCGCGACGTCGCGGACACCGAGGCGGTCGAGCACGCGCCACACGAGCTCGGCTTGCGCGGCCGGCGAGTAGTCGCCCTCCGGCCGGCTCGTCCAGCCGAAGCCCTTGAGATCGATCGCGATCACGCGATGGGTCCGCGCGAGCACCGGCTGCACCGCGCGCCAGCTGTCGCTCGAGGCTCCGTAGCCATGGAGCAGCACGACCGCGGGGCCCGTCCCCGCCTCGCGGTAGCGCACGTGCACGCCGTCGACCTCGACGAACGTCGCGTCCGCGGGCGCGCCGGGCAACTTCGCGGCGTGGAAGCGCGCGCACGCCCCCAGCGCCAGCGTCGCGACGAGCAGCGCGCACGCGGCCGATCGCGCGGCGGCTCGCTCCGTCGTTCGGGTGACCGAGCGTGCGATCACGGCGCGAGCCTCCGGACCTCGGCCGGATCGCTGAACTCGGTCTCGGACTCGAAGTCCTGCGAGCGCACCGTCGCCACCGGACCGAAGCACTCGGCGATCCAGGAGAACGTGCGCGTGGCGCCGATCGGCGTGCCGAGCGAGCTGCGCGAGAGATCCGTCGCGACCCGCACCACAGGGAACTCGCCATACGGGGTGGCCATCGTGCCGACCTGGTCGACGCGCGCGCTGTAGCGCTCGGTGTACGCGACGATCGCACCCTGCGCGGTACCCGAGACCGTGCTCGTGGAGCTCCAGGCGCCTCCCGCGGTGACCGGCAGCGCGAGGATCTTCGCCGGAGGATCGTACGCGAGCTCGGTGCGGAACGTCCCCGCCTCGGGGGAGACCACGCCGAGCAACACGAGCTGCGCGGGCTCGACGCGGAACACGCCGAGCAGGTCCGCGTCGGCCGCGAGCAAGGACGCGTAGGTCGCGTCGGGGAACCGCGCGCTCCACCACGCGCCCGTGGGGGACTCCAGCGACAGCGATCGGTCGACGTCGTTCGCGAGCTGGCCGGTGAGGTCCCAGCGGCGGGCACCGTCCGTGGTCGCCGTCCCCGCCGTGTCGAACGCCGCGTCGAGCGCGACGCGGTAGGTGGCCATCTTGCCCGGCGTGTGCGGCAGCTCGGCCAGCTCGACGTTCCCGTCGTGGTCCGGTGCGCACAGCTCGCTCGGCGCGTCGGGCAGGGCGTCCGCGCCCGGCCCGGCATCGGCGTCGACGACGGGCGCGCACGTGCCATCGGCCCGGCAGAACCGCGACGGGCAGTCGGCGTCCTCGGTGCACGACGGGCCGCTGCCGGTGCCTCCACAGCCGATCGCGACGAGCATGCTGCAAGGCAACACGAGCCACCGACCTGCGCACCACGACATGCGCGGCACGCTACGTCCACGCGGCCGTCCGTGTCAACTCCCCTTTTGCGACGCAGCAAAAATCCCGCTTGCGGCGCAGCATCGGCATCGGTAGGGTCCCCCGGTGGCGCCTGTCACGATCAAGAAGTACGGCAACCGACGGCTCTATGACACGGGCGACAGCAAGTACGTCACCCTCGACGAGCTGGCGACCAAGATCCGCTCGGGAGTGGACATCCGGGTGATCGACGCGCAGAGCGGCGACGACCTGACCCAGGCGACCCTGACCCAGATCGTCCTCGAGACCGGCAACGCGGCGAAGTTCCTGCCGGTGCAGCTGCTGACGCAGATGATCCGGCTGTCCGACGACGCGCTCGCGGAGTTCTTCAGCCGCTACGTCACCGGCGCGCTCGACCTCTACCTGCAGGCCAGGCGCGGCGTGCAGACCCTCGCGACGTACAACCCGCTGACCCAGATCCCGATGGCGGCCACCGACGCGCTCGCGCGGATGTGGATGGGCGGACCGTTCGCCGGCGCATATCCCGCCCCCCAGCCCGGGTACGGATACGCGACGCCGCCGACGAGTGGCTTCACGCCGGCGCCGCCACCACCGCCGGAGTCCGACGCCGAGCCCGAGGCGACGCCTGCGGCGCCGGCCGGCCGCAACGAGGTCGCCGAGATGCGGCGCGAGCTCGACGAGCTCAAGCAGGCGCTGCGCGAGGGGCTCGCCGCGCGGCCGCGCAAGAAGAAGCGCTCGTGAGCCCGCGCGCGGCCCTTCAGTCCGTCCAGTCCGACCTCAGCGTGCGCGACGCGATGAAGAACAGCAGCGACGCGATCACGTAGAAGCCGAGGCCCGTGTAGATCGCGTAGCGCAGCGACTCGTCGCCGTACGTGGGCCGCAGGAGGTCGGACATCGCGCCGAAGTAGTAGTAGCCGACCGCGATCCCGAGCAGGTTGTTGATCAGGAGGAACATCGCGGACGCCGTCGTACGCATGTTCGCCGGCACGAGGTGCTGCACGGCGGTCGTCACCGGCCCGAGCCACATGAGGTTGAGGCCGGTCGGGATCACGAACAGGACGAACCCGACGACGAGGTTCGTCGTGTTCACCGCGGCGAAGAAGCACGGCAGAGCGATCAGGAACGCGGCCGCCGGGATCCTGGGATACGCGGAGCGGCTGCGCGCGCCGAGCCGATCGGCGAGCAGGCCGCCACCGTAGATGCCGAGGCAGCCACCGACGAACGTGATCGCGCTGTAGAACAGCGCCGTGTCGACGAGCGAGAGCTCGAAGCTGCGCTGGAAGAACGACGGCAGCCAGAACGCGAGGCCGTAGCCGCAGACCGACGCGCACCCGGCGCCGAACGACACGAGCCAGAAGCTCGGCTTGGCGAGGAGCAGGCTCGCGACCGCGCGGAACGGCGCGGGGCGGAGCGCCGGCGCGGCGGGCGCGCTCGCGCGACGATCCGCTCCTCCGCGCGCGGGATCGCGCACCGTGAACCGGAAGATCGGCGCGATCACGAGGCCGACGAGGCCGACGATCACGAACGCCGCGCGCCAGTCGATCGCGCTGGCGATGAGGCCGCCGAACAGGATGCCGACCGCGCTGCCGATCGGGATACCGAGCGAGTACACGGCGAGCGCCCTCGCGCGCTGCTCGCGCGGGAAGTAGTCGGAGACCATCGAGTACGCCGGTGCGACGCCGCCCGCCTCGCCGATCCCGACGCCGACGCGCGCGAGGAACAGCTGCCAGAAGCTACCCGCCAGGCCGCACAGCGTCGTGAACGCGGACCACAGGCCGAGCGCGTACGCGATGATGCGCCGGCGGCTCGAGCGGTCCGCGAGCCACGCGATGGGGACGCCGAGCGTGGTGTACAGCGCGGCGAACGCGACGCCACCCATCAGGCCGATCTGGCCATCGCTGAGCCCGAGCTCCGCCGTGATCTGCGGGACGAGGATCCCGAGGATCTGCCGGTCGAGGAAGTTCATCGTGTAGACCACGACGAGGAGCGCGAGCACGTAGCGGCGATAGGCCGGCGTGGGCGGCGGCGTGGGGCTCGCGAGGCGGCGCGCGGCCGGCATCGCCCCGAGCGTAGCGCCGCCGGCGTCGTCGGGTGGCTCGCGCGCGACCGGCGCAGCTGCGGCGATGCTGTCAGCCCGCTGGTCCCGATCCCGCTTCACCCCGTGAGGCATCTCCATGGCCGGCTCGTATCGCGAGCGTGCATTGCGATGCAACAACAATTTTGTGCGCGATTGGAAAGCTGTGGATTTGCGTGGGTTTGATGTGGATGTTCTGGCCGGTGAGTGCTGCATCGCAGCAAAGCGAGCATTGACAGCCCCCCGCGTCGTCCTTAGGGTGGCGCTCGAAAGGACCTCCCTCATGGCTAGCAACGACACCCGCAAGACTGCTTCCTCCACCACCACCGAGACGCCGTTCACGCACGACGCCCACGCTCCGCACGGCGCGTTCGATCCGACGGGCTTCTGGACGCAAGGCCAGCAAGCGTGGACAAGGCTGGTGAACGACTCCGTCGCGCGCTGGCAGGCGTTCGCGGACCAGTACGCCGCGATCGAGCAACAGATCGCGACGCACGCGCAGACCGCGGTGACGAGCTGGGCGCAGCTCGCGAAGGACGCGATCGCGTACGGCCAGCAGCTGTCGGCCGAGGCCCGCAAGCTCTCGCTCGAGGCGGCGAGGAAGCTGGGCGTCTCGGCATGATCCTCGACGAGCTGCTCGGCGCGTCACGCGCGATCGCGACGGCGTGGACCGAGGCCATGACGGCCGCGACGGGCATGCCACGTCCCGCGTCACCGCGGCTGGCCCAGACGCCCCGCGACGAGCTCCCGCTCGAGGGCACCGCGCGCCTGCTCCACGTCCGGAGCGACGCCACGGTCGCGCGGCCGATCCTGCTCGTGCCGTCTCTCATCAACCGGTGGTACGTGCTCGATCTCCGGCCGGGAGCGAGCCTCGTCGAGGCGCTGGCCGGCGCCGGGTTCGACGTGTGGGTACTCGACTGGGGGATCCCGCACGCGGAGGACCGTTACCTCGACTGGGACACGGTGCTCCAGCGCCTCGGACGTGCGGTGCGTCGAGTGAAGCGCGCGACCCAGCAGGCGTCGATCGGCGTCCTCGGGTACTGCATGGGTGGCACGCTGAGCGCGATCCACACCGCGCAGCACCCCGCCGACGTCGCCGCGCTGATCACGCTCGCGGCGCCCATCGACTTCGCCCGCGGGGGCATGTTGCGGTGCATGGTCGATCCGCGCTGGTTCGACGCCGACGCGATCGCGGACGCCGGCAACGTCGCGCCGTCGCAGATGCAGGCGGGGTTCACCGCGTTGCGGCCGACCCTCGAGCTGGCGAAGTGGATGTCCTCGCCCGATCTGGCGGTCGAGCCCGCGGCGCGCGATGCGTTCCTCGCGCTCGAGACGTGGGCCGCCGACAACATTCCGTTCCCGGGAGAGGCCTACCGGCGCTACATCCGCGAGATGTATCAGGGCAACGAGCTCGTCGGCGGGACGCACCGGGCGAACGGGCGCGCCGCGACGCTCGCCTCGATCACGTGCCCCACGCTCGTGATCACGGCGTCGCGCGACGCGATCTGTCCGCCCGCGGCGGCCACCGCGCTGCTCGATCACGTCGCGAGCGAGGACACGACGGTGCTCGACGTGCCGGGCGGGCACGTCGGGGCGGTCGTCGGCAGCCGCGCGGCGAAGGAGATGTATCCGGGCGTGATTCGCTGGCTCGCCCCGCGGCTCAGCTAGCGAACAGATCGTGCATCGTCACGAGCTCGTACCCCGCCGCGCGCAGGCGGTGCACGATCCTCGGTAGCGCGGCGAGCGTCCACGGCTGCCCCTCGTGGAACAGCAGGACCTCGCCGCCCCGCACGCGATCCGGTGCACACCGGCGCACGAGCTCTCTCTCGTCGCGGGTCGTGTGATCTCGCGAGTCGAGCGACCACATCGCGACCGTGTACCGGGCCGCGAGCAAGATCAGCATCGAGCTCGCGTCGAGTGCGCCGTACGGCGGGCGCACCCACGGCCTCCCGCTGATCTGGCCGCCGATCATCGACTCCGTGCGCGCACACTGATCGAGGAGCTGCCGCCGCGACAGCTCGGGGAAGCGCGTGTGATCGTAGCCGTGACTCGCGATCTGATGGCCGCGCCGCAGGTAGTCGCGAACGAGCTGCGGGCGCGCGGCCGCGTTCTCGCCGACGACGAAGAACGTCGCCGGGACGCCGAGCTCGTCGAGCACGTCGAGGTACCGCTCCGTCAGATCGTCCGGACCATCGTCGAACGTGAGCGCGATCCGACTGCAGCTGCTGGGCCCGCGACGGAGCAGGCCGGGGACCGCGTCGAACACGACCTCCTTCATCAGCGCGCGGACCGAGGTGACCACCTCATGTGGGTACAAGGTACGGCGTGGCTCGACAAGTCGCGCTCCGCCGGTGTGAGGCGTCCTAACGCTCGTCGATCATTCGCCGTCGCGGAAGTCGCGGAACGTGAACGCGATGAACGGCAGGCCCATCGGCAGGCCGCTGTCCTCACACCCGTCGCAGAACGGCTTCGCGAACCCGAGATCGACGCCGATGCTCTTCGACGTGAAGCGCACGCCGTACCAGCCGAGGAACCCCTCGGCGAGCGCGTCGATGTCGCCGACCACGAACCCCGTGTCCGCCTCGAACAGCACCTTGACTCGCTTCGCGACCCGAACCGCGAGCGCCGCCGACGCGAGGAACGGAACCGACGTCTGATCCTCGCTCGCGAGACCAGCGCCGAGGTACCCGGTCAGGTGCGAGTAGCAGTCGTCGTCGAGGCACAACGTGAGCGCGCCGCCGACGGTCCCGGCGGTCGCCGAATCCTCGCCTTCTCGGAAGTGCGTGACCGTGACCTGGCCGGCGGCGCGCAGCCGACCCGCGCGGGCCACCTGGAACTTGCCGCTCAGCATGCCGACGAACGGCATCTCTTCGACGACCGGCAGCAGCGTCGTCGCGCTGATCTGGAGCTGGTCGGTGATCGCGTAGCTGCCGCCGACCACGAGCAGCTCGAAGTCGGAGAACGACCATGTCCCGGCGGGCGGTGTGAGCGCGGTCGGTGCGAGCCAGCTGCGTCCCGAGTTCGCGTCCTCGATCACGCCCCGATCGACCGTCGTCGGCGGTGTCGGAGTCTGCACCGCCGGAGCGATCGCGACCGGAGGGGGAGGCGCCGGCGCGACCGCGGGCTCGGCGACGGGCGGAGGGGGCGGTACGGTCTCCTCCGTCGCCTCTGGAGGCAGCTCGCCCGGTTGAGCGGCGGCGGGACCAGAGGAGACGGCGACCACGGACAACACCAACGACCACGAAGAGACGCGCATTCGCCGATCGTATCGTGTGGGCCCCGCGCGCCGCGACTCGCCGGGCTGCAGGATGTGGCAAATCGCGGCCGGCGCGCGCAGCGCGTCTCGTGCATCGCGCACCTCGGCCTCTCCCGAAAAAACGAGAACCGGCGCGACGGTGTCGCGCCGGTCGTCAGCTCGCGAAGGAGCGCGGTGCTACTTCTTCGCGGCCTCTTCCTTGGCCTTCTTCGCCTTCGCGAGGAGCTCCTCGCCGATGTTCGTCGGGACCTCGGCGTACTTCGCGAACTCCATCGTGAACTCCGCCTTGCCCTGCGTCGCCGAGCGGAGCGGCGTGGAGAAGCCGAACATCTCCGACAGCGGCACCTCGGCGTCGACGCGCGCGATGCCTTCCTCCTCGGTCGAGCCGATGACGATGCCACGGCGCTGCATGAGCAGCGAGAGCATGTTGCCGGAGAACTCCGCCGGCCCCTCGAGCGAGACCTTCATGATCGGCTCGAGGATCTTCGGGGCCGCGCGCGGGAAGAAGTCACGGAACGCGCCGCGAGCCGCTTCCTGGAACGCGTTGTCGCTCGAGTCGACCGCGTGCGACTGACCGTCGTTGATCACGACCCGGATGCCGACGCACGGCACGCCGAGGCGCGGGCTCTTCGGGATCATCGACTTGAAGCCCTTCTCGCACGACGGGATGAACTCGCGCGGGATCGCGCCGCCCTTGATCTCGTCGACGAACTCGAACTCGCCGTCGAACGGCTCCGCGTAGCCCGCCACCCGACCGTACTGACCCGAGCCACCGGTCTGCTTCTTGTGCGTGTAGTTGAACTCCACGCGCTTGCCGATCGTCTCGCGGTACGCGACCTGCGGCGGCGAGGTGACGACCTCGGCCTTGTACTCGCGCTTCATGCGCTCGATGTACACGTCGAGGTGGAGCTCACCCATGCCCGCGATGATGGTCTCGTTCGACTCGGGGTCGACGTAGCACTGGAACGTCGGGTCCTCCTTCGTGAACCGGTTCAGCGCCTTGGACATGTTGATCTCGGCGCCCGAGTCCTTCGGCTTGATCGCGACCGAGATCACCGGCTTGGGCACGAACATCGACGTCATCGCGTAGTTCTGCGTGCCGTCGGTGAACGTGTCGCCCGAGTTACACTCGACGCCGAACAGCGCGCAGATGTCGCCCGCGCTCGCCTCGGTGATGTCTTCCTTGTCGTCCGAGTGCATGCGGACGAGGCGGCCGACCTTGGTCTTCTTGCCCGTGCGCGTGTTGACGATGAAGTCGTCCTTGCGGACGACGCCGTCGTAGATGCGGACGTAGGTGAGCTGGCCGTAGCGGCCGTCCTCGAGCTTGAACGCGAGCATGACGAGCGGCTTGTCGGCGCTGTTCGCCAGGACCACCGGCTCCTCGTTCTTGTCGAGGTCGAGGGCGACGTTCTCGACGTCGCGCGGATCCGGCAGGTACGAGCAGACGGCGTCGAGGAGCAGCTGCACGCCCTTGTTGCCGAGCGCCGTGCCCATCATGACCGGCGTGCACTTGAGCGCGATCGTCGAGTCGCGGAGGCACTTCCGGATCAGCTCCGGGGTGACCTTGTCCTCGAGCATCGCCTCGGTGAGCTCGTCGTTGACCATCGACAGCTGGTCGAGCATCTCGTCGCGGGCCTTCTGCGCCTGCTCCTTGAGCTCGTCCGGGATCGGGCCACGCTCGATGTGCTCGCCGTTGTCGCCGTAGAAGCGGAACGCGACCATCTCGATCAGGTCGACCAGACCCTCGAGCTTGTCCTCGAGGCCGATCGGGATCTGGAGCATCACCGGGTGCAGCTTGAGCTTCTCGCGCAGCTGATCACGGACGCGGAACGGGTTCGCGCCGGTGCGGTCGAGCTTGTTCACGAACGCGATGCGCGGCACCTTGTAGCGGCGCATCTGGCGGTCGACGGTGTAGCTCTGCGACTGCACGCCGGCGACGCCGCAGAGCACCATGATCGCGCCGTCGAGGACGCGCAGGGAGCGCTCGACCTCGACGGTGAAGTCGACGTGTCCCGGGGTGTCGATGACGTTGATGTGGTGCTGCGACTTGATCGGCGAGCCGGGCACGCCCATGACGTTCCGGGCCTTGGCGTCCGGCGGCCACGAGCAGTACGTCGCGGCCGACTGGATCGTGATGCCGCGCTCGCGCTCGAGCTCCATCGAGTCCATCTTGGCGCCGACGCCGTCCTTGCCCTTGACCTCGTGGATCGCGTGGATCCGAGCGGTGTAGTAAAGGATGCGCTCCGTCAGCGTGGTCTTGCCACTGTCGATGTGAGCTGAGATCCCGATGTTGCGGACTTTGGACAGATCGTTGAACACGTGACGGTCTCCAGGAAGCTCCCCAGTTCGGGGAAAAAAGCGCGGAATTGCTACCTTGGACAGAAATGCAATGCAAGAGCCGGGTGAAGCCTGCCGCGGTTCATAGCATCTAAGATAGGTTAGCGGGCCGCCCCGGGGCCGCCGCTGGTACTCTCCGAGGGTCGGTGGAGTGCCTGGACGACAACGCCGTCTCCGAATTCGTCTCGGGCGCGCTACCCCCGAGCCTCCTGGTGCGCGTCGAGGGCCACCTCGCGAGCTGCCGGGACTGTCGGGCCCTCGTAGCGGCTCTGGCGCAGGATGCGGCCGCCGACTCGAGCATCGAGACCGTCCGTCGCGAGAAGCTCTCGGCCTCCCAGGTCGCGGAGCTGCCGCGGCGCGCCCTCACCGTCGGGGACCGGGTCGGCCGGTACCTCGTGCTGTCGACGCTCGGCGCCGGGGGCATGGGCGTGGTGTTCGCCGCCTACGATCCCCACCTCGATCGCAAGGTGGCGCTGAAGCTCCTGCGCTCGGGGACGAAGCTCGACGTCGCCGACGCCCAGAAGCGCTTGCGGCGCGAGGCCCAGGCGATCGCCCAGCTGTCACATCCCAACGTCGTCGGCGTGTACGACGTCGGCACCACCGACGACGGCGATCTGTACATCGCGATGGAGTTCGTCGAGGGCGACACGCTGACGCGCTGGCTCGAGCGCTGGCCGCGGACCTGGCGCGAGATCGTCGACGTGTTTGTCCAGGCGGGCAGGGGGCTCGCCGCCGCGCACTCCGTCGGCCTCCTGCACCGCGACTTCAAGCCCGACAACGTCCTCGTCGGTGGCGACGGCCGCGTGCGCGTCACGGATTTCGGGCTCGCGCGCTCGCTCGTCGCCCGGCTCGTCGACGATCCGGGACGCGGCGCGTCGCTGCCGGTCTCGAGCGCGCTCGCGGCCTCGCTCACCGCGACGGGCACGGTGCTCGGCACGCCGCGCTACATGGCGCCGGAGCAGTTCGTGAGCCCCTCCCAGGGCGGGGCCGACATCGACGCGCGCGCCGATCAGTTCAGCTTCTGCGTCGCGCTCTACGAGGCGCTGTACGGCACGCACCCACTTCCGGGCGGGACCAGCATCTCGATGCTCGAGAACGGAGATCGCGCGCTGCCTCCCCCCGAGGGGGCCCGCGTCCCGCCGCAGATCGCGCGCGCCGTGATCCGCGGGCTCGATCGCGATCGGACGAAGCGGTTCCCGACGATGGCCGCGCTGATGGCCGAGCTCGTCCCGCCGGCCCCCGCGGTGACGCCGCGCGTCGTGGCGCTCGGGATCGGGGCCGTGCTGCTCGCGAGCGCGGCGGCGGCGGCGGTCGTGATGGGCCAGGACGCCTCCCCACCGCCGGGCCCGCCCGACGATCTCGGTGTCCAGCCGTTCGTCGACGAGATCAACATCCTCAAGCGCCGGATCCGCGAGCTCGACGAGGATCGCAAGAAGCTGCTCGAGGCGCTCGACGAGCGGAACCGCATCGACGTCGGAGATCTCCGACGCCAGCTCGAGGCGAAGGACAAGCAGATCCAGGAGCTGGTGAAGAAGGTCGACGAGCTGGCGCGCACCCCCGTGGCCCGTCCTGCCGCGGCGCGCCCTCCGTCGCAGACGTTCCGGGTCGTCGACGCGATGTTCGAGGCGGCCAGCTCGTTCGAGCCGTGCTTCATCGAGTGGGGCGAGCGTCGTGACGATCTCGGCAATCCGCATGTCGAGGCCAACCTGGTGCTCCGGCTGACGGTGAACCCCGACGGCGTGGCGCACTCGGCGGCCGCGGTGGGAGAGAGCTCGCCGTCCCTGCGGCTGTGTGTGGAGCTGGCGGCCGGCCGGATCGCGTTCCCCACGGGGCCCGAGCAACTCGATCTCGAGGTCCACGTCGGGTGGTCGCAGGGGATGCTGAACGTCTCTCCACGCGTCGTGGGACGACGTGAGGCGCCGCGTTCTGATCTCGACCTCCGCTGAGATCAGAAGTAAGCGGAGGCACCCGGCGCTGCGTGACGAATCCTGCTGACGGGTGAACCCGCACTGTAGTATTTCGGCCACCTATGTTCCGCACTTCCGCTCCGACCTGGCTCGCGCTGGCGGCCTCCAGCCTGGTGGCTTCCTCCGCGTGGGCCGCGCCGAACTCGAGCACCTCTCCCGAGCCCGAGCAGCCGATCTCGCAGACCGGGCGCCGCGTCTCGGTCGTGACGCCGGTCGAAGCGTTCGCGACCCCGCACGCGCAGATCTCGAAGGTCCTCTACGTCGAGCGCTGCGTCGGCGGGTGCATGGTCACCAAGGGGAACATCAACGACGCGCGCACGATGACGTCGACGATCCCCGTCGGTAACGGGCCGTTCCTCGTCCAGGAGTTCGTCAACGCGAACCAGGAGAGCGGGCCGGCGGCGAACGAGGAGTGGGACGCGATGATGCAGTGCCTCCGCGAGGTGTACTCGCCGTTCGACGTCGAGGTCACCGACGTGAAGCCGGCGCCGGGCGTCTCGCATCACGTGGCGATCGCCGCGGGTGTGCCGGGCGACATCGGTCGCGGCAACGACATCCTCGGCATCGCGCCGCTCGCGGGCGACTGCACGCCGCAGGACAACGTGATCTCGTTCTCGTTCGCGAACGCGCACCGGTTCAACGACCCGCAGCGCGTCTACAACCTGTGCTGGACCGTCGCGCAGGAGAGCGCTCACGCGTTCGGGCTCGATCACTCGTACTCGTACCAGGACGGCCGCTCGGCCTGTAACGACCCGATGACCTACCGCACCGACTGCGGTGGCCAGCGGTTCTTCCGCAACGAGCCCGCCACGTGCGGCGAGTTCGAGCCGCGAGGCTGCCAGTGCGGCACGAACCAGAACACACACGCCAAGATCCTCAACGTGTTCGGCGCGGGCGAGCCGATCACCGGCAAGCCGACGGTGTCGGTCGTGGTGCCGCAGGACGGCGCCGCGCTCACGGGCGCGGTCGGTCTGCAGGCCGGCTCCAAGCGCGGCATCGCGCGGGTCGAGCTCCTGATCAACGGCTACAAGTGGGCCGAGGTGAAGGGCGCCGCGTTCGGCACCAACGGCCAGCCGAACCCCTCGACGTACACGATCACGGTGCCGTCGAACCTGCCGCCGAGCAAGATGGACCTCGTCGTCCGCGCCTACGACGACCTCGGCGACTACACCGACTCGCCGACGATCTCGACGTACAAGGGCTCGCCGGAGGGCTGCACCGACGCGAGCGTGTGCGCGGAGGGCCAGAAGTGCGAGGACGGCAAGTGCTTCTGGGAGCCGGCGGTCGGCGAGATCGGCGATGCGTGCACGTACCCGCAGTACTGCTTGAGCGGCAACTGCAACGGGGTCGATGGCGAGAGGATCTGCACGCAGACGTGCATCGTCGGTAGCCAGGGCGCGTGCCCCGACGGGCTCGAGTGTTACGATCAGGGTGGCGGCCGCGGCATCTGCTTCTTCAGCGAGGACAGCGGCGGGTGCTGCAGCGTCGGCGACGATGACAGCTCGTCCTGGCTCCAGGGTGCCCTGAGCCTCGGCGTCCTCGGCCTCCTGGCCTTCCGCCCGCGGCGCCGCCGTCGTTGAGCCCCATGCGCGCGACGCTCGGCGGGCTCGTGGTGGTGAGTGCATGGGCGAGCGCCGCGCTCGCCGCGCCTGCGCTGGCTCCGGCCACGGTCCCGATCCGGGCCGATCAGGTCGTCGAGCACGCGGAGGCGGTCGGTACCCTGTACCTCAACCGGTGCCGGGGCGGCTGCACGGTCGTCAAGCAGGGGATCAACGACGCGCGAACGCGCGCCTCCACGGTCCCCGAGGGCGAGAACGGGGAGCAGTTCACGATCTCGGAGTTCGCGTGGGGCGATGACGAGTGGGACGCGATCGTCCACTGCGTCAAGGAGGTCTACTCGCCCTACGACATCGTGATCACCGACGAGCTCCCCGCGCCGGGTGTCTCGTACAACGAATCGATCATCGCCGGTCTGCCGTCGGAGATCGGCTGGACGGGCGTCGGTGGCGTCGCGCCGGTGCTCACCGATTGCCAGCCGTACAACTACACGATCAACTACACGTTCGCGAACCTCTGGGGGCCGAGCGACCGCGTGTTCGAGCTGTGCGCGGTCGCGGCGCAGGAGAGCGGCCACTCGTTCGGGCTCGATCACACGTTCGCGTTCGCCGACGGCTCCTCGGGGTGCAGGGACCCGATGACCTACCGCGGCGACTGCGGCGGGCAGAAGTTCTTCCGCAACGACATCGCGACCTGTGGCGAGTACCAGCCGCGCGCGTGCACCTGCGGCGGCACCCAGAACGCGCACCAGAAGCTGATCAGCGTGCTCGGCGAGGGCACGCCGATCACCGCGCCGCCGACGGTCACGGTCACCCAGCCGTCGCCGGGCGCGACGATCGACGTCGGCGCCGTGATCGCGGCGACCGCGTTCGCGCAGCGCGGGATCGCGAAGATCGAGGTCTGGCTCAACGGGTACAAGTGGGCGACCCTCGACGGCGTCGCCTGGGGTCCCGATGGCCAGCCCGAGGCGACCTATACGATGGAGCTTCCGGCCAGCGTGCCCGATGGCGTGATCGACATCGTGCTCGAGGCCAAGGACGACATCGACGTCACCACGACGACGGAGCCGGTCCGGGTGACCAAGGGCGCGCCGTGCGTCACGGCCGAGACCTGCGCGCCCGGTCAGCGGTGCGACGGCGAAGGGCGTTGCCTGTGGGATCCTCCGGTCGGCGAGCTCGGCGATCCGTGCACGTACCCGCAGTACTGCAAGACCGAGGTGTGCGGCGGGACGGCGAGCGAGCAGCGCTGCACGCGGAGCTGCATCCTCGGCATCAGCGACAGCTGCCCGACGGGGTTCTCGTGCATCGAGGGCGAGATGCCCTCCGGCATGAACGGCGTGTGCTGGCCGGCGGACGCGCTCGACACCGATGACGGCTGGTGCAGCGCAGGTAACGGCGCCGGCTCGCGGACGTCGGTCGTGCTGCTTGCGCTCGCGCTCGTGATGCTCACCCGGCGTCGTCGCTGATACCCTGTGAGGCGATGCCTCGCCTCCTCGCGATCCTGACGACCACGCTCGTGCTCTTGCTCGCCGTGCCGGCCCGCGCCGAGACCACGCCCGCGAGCCGCGTCGCGCAGCTCATGGTGCTCGAGCCCAGCGACGCGAGCTACAAGCTGTTCCACGGCGCCGTGTGGCTCGACGCCGACAAGGCCACCACGAACTACCGGTGGGGCGGGCTGCAGTGCAAGGGCCACGAGCTGTCCCCCAACAGCATCCAGCTCCTGTTCGCGGCGTTGCGCCCCGAGTACCAGGTCGCGCTCGAGTACGTCGTGACCCAGTACAAGGGCAAGCCGTACCGCTGCATCACCGGCTTCGCCATATCGCGGGGCTGAGGCTCGCTCCGCGCTTCGCGCGGCAGCGGCGCCGCGCGTGTCAGTACTCGGACCGCCAGTCGTAGTCGGGATCGGGCGGCTCGGGCGGCGGGTGCTCGGCGGGCGGGATGTTCTTGAGGTTGACGCGGATGCGGTACCAGAGCGAGGACCTGCCGCGGTTCTTGTCGACGAGGATGTCCTCGGGCGACAGCCGCGCGGCGATGTCGGGGTGGCGGGCCTTCCAGCGCTCGAGCCCGGCGAGCGCGTCGGCCTCGAGCTTGGCCTGCGCGATCGTGATCAGCGGGTACTTCGGGGTGCGGCGGGTGGCGGCAGCTGACGGCGCGGGCGACGCGGGGGTGGATGTGGCGGCGGAGGCGGCGCGTCCCCGGGCTCGCGAGGGCGCCACGCGCGGGGCCTCGCCGGGCTGTCGCGTGACGTGCGGCGGCCACGGTGCGTCGGGCTGGCCCTCGGCGTCCTGGCGCGCGGCGAGCTCGAGGAGCCGGTCGAGG
>Ga0164243_10007174_pt1 | contig 16692 bp, 7 predicted proteins | sample OricompcompostOP_FD_108781 | JGI IMG/M metagenome (GOLD analysis project Ga0164243, IMG submission 108781) | Organic Plus compost microbial communities from Emeryville, California, USA - Original compost - Organic plus compost (OP) | ecosystem: Engineered > Solid waste > Mixed feedstock >... | reverse complement strand
TCGGCTTCCAAACGATCAGTGCTGTTCGCATAGAGGGCTCTTGGCAGAGCCTTGAGGCCTCCACGGAGGAGCAGGTCGAAGTGCTTCGCGATCATTTCGCCAATCTTATCTTGACCGGACTCCCATACTGCTGTGTTCTTCTTCTCATTCATGAAATAGCGGAACGCCTCTCTCAACGTCCACTGGAAGTCCTCGTCTTTATCGAAAGCGTCTCGTAGGATCAGGTCGAGGGACCTGCGCAGACTTAGGAGCCTTGTCACCATCTCGTCGCCTCGGTCCGTGTCTCGAACAATGCCTGATCCAGTATCCTTAATATAACCGGCCCACGGCTCCTTAAGTTTATCATGGACTCCGGAGAGCTTGAGAAGCTGATACAACGCTGCCATCGAATCGATCTCGCCGCCCTCGATGAGCCTCGAGATACCGGTGAGGTCAAGCAGTTTCTGGAGGTGATCGTGAATCAAATGCTTGTGTGCGAGGCCTAGCAGCTGCTGTTTTGATGAGCTGTCGAGGTTGTAGGCATCGCAGCGATGGGTCTCGTTCTCCAGCAGAATTCTACACTGCTTAATATAGTCCTTGAGGCTACCAATGCTGCGCTCGCTGGCGAACTCCTTGAAATACTCGGCGGAGGACTCGAGCAGCCTCGGTTCGAACCACCTCGTGTACACGCCAAAGATGTGAAGCATTGACACTGCATCTCTCAGCAGCAGTGGCTGGAAGCGATCGTCACCGGTGCGATCGAAGTGGATGAGCTGACACATGCCGTCAGCTACGACTAGAGCAATGGTCCGACGATCGGCAAGCTTAGCGCCGGGACCGCTCGAGAGCATTTTCTTGAACCTCGAGATTAACGCGTCGTTAATCTGCTGCAGCTCCTTCTTCCTCGCGAGGTAACTGGCATCGAGGTAGGAAAAGCTAGAACGGATTATCTTCTGAAAGCGGGCCAAAGTTGTTAGCAACTGGGAAATCTCTCAGTAGAGACAGCGACTCTAGCAAAAAGGGGGGTAAGGGTAAACGTAAGGTAGGGAGGGCCGGGATTAGAGCAGGGCAACGAACAGATTTCGCACTCCAGACTTCCCACTCTGAAAGGACAGCCTCGAGCATCTCCACATCACTCCCCTTGCCGGAGGCCTTGATGGAGGGCAAGACCTCTTCTGTGAGGTACTTCTCGCAGAGATCCATCAACTTCCGGTAAACGTCCTGCTCCCGCTTGTGTCTGCAAAGATCCTCGACGTTGCGAAAGACCCGATCAAACGGAATCCTCGGCCTTTCACCCTGCAGAACGGCTTTGAGCGCAGACGAAATCTCCTCCCACGACGAATTGAAGTAGTTATCGGCATCGGCCTGCTGGCCGGAACCATCGAGGCGCCGGTTTTTAATCACGATCTTTTTGACAACTGTTCTCATGCTCTTGGGGCCGAAGGCGCCTAAAGGTTCCTTCCCCGTTCCTATGGGAATAGGGCGTTGAAGTTGAGTCGAGGAATCGGACATTTTGGCTCGTTTCGTCGCTGGCGCAGAGGAAGGTTGTCGAGATTCGGAGCCGACGGTGCGTCGTCGCTTCGCCTCCTGAGAGGGCGACTGCCCGCTGGGTGGAGGTCCTATCTCCGGTGCGGTTGAGCTTGCTTTGGGCGCGTTGGTGGGAGCTTGGGCGTTCGGCGGCGGCATAGGGAAGAAATGTTCCAATCTCCCCAGCAAGAGGTGAATGGAGGCGTTTCCCTGCTGGGATCGATGATGTGTTATTTGTTGTGCCAGTTGCTGATAAGCAAAAGTGCGAGAGCAAAGGAGAGGAGGTGGGATGGGTGCGAGGGTGCGAAGTCGAAGCTATCTCCAGTCCATCGAAGAGAGTTGAAATGACAGAAAGTACCAAAGTATCACAGTACCAATTTTTGTACTTGTAGTGACATTGTTCCAGTAATACAATTGTAACTGCACAATTGCAGTCTTGGTTCAGCATGCAATTACAGGGCCTTAGTAATTAGTAATTACGCCCATTAATTGACCAACAAAACTGGCCGCAGCAAGATGACGTTTATGATTGATGCTAGAGTCTAATTGGCAACCTCACCAAAATTGACGACGACAAGAAAAGAGAAAAGAAAGAAATACATGAGATGGAGGTATTATTACACCAGAATACAGTATTCCAAGACACAGTAAAACGCTTTCCAACACCTAGCCTACATGAACTCGGGAGAGCTCTAAACGTCCTTACGCATATGCCGCCCACCCTGCAACAACAAAGGTCACGTTAGTCGAGGATTCAAACGTGGTAGAACGGATGTGTTATCCTGTTTAGGAGTCTTACCTGAGTACAGCACCGCAAGATTCCTCTCATCAGTGGCCTGGTTAATCAAATCATTTACCGTTGCAGTAACGCTTAACGTCTTGGACAGCTTCTTCCTGACCACCTCCAAAGCGCGATCTGCTTCGGACGGCTCATTGATTCTCGAGCCCTTCCTTCGGTTCTTCTCTGCTTCCTGTTCGTCAATCTCATCCCTCTCCTCGCCGTCTCTCCGCGCGTCTTGAAGTTTGGCGAGCCGTACCGGCGAGATCGACCACGAGTACAGAGGATCGTACCGCAGCACGTCGAGGATCGTCATGATCGAATACGTCTCTTCCCGTAGTGCATCTAATGTAAATTCGCAGCAGCGCCGGAACACACCCTCGGTCTTGGTGATGCCCATGCCATCGACGATATCTCGCGTTAAACGGAAGGGCACAAGCTCCGGCACGGGGAGAACGCGGCCCATCTCGAATGCGACGCCGAGATCGATGTGCACTACTTCGCCCGTCTTGGTGTCCAGTAAAATGTTGTGCCCATGTCGGTCTCCGAGACCAAGGATATGTCCTAGCATGGATATGGCCGCCGTGGACCTCGTATACGCCAACCGCTTGGCATACCACTCATCCGGATCGACGAAGTACTCCATGAAAAAGTACCGCATCACGGGATGGAATCGGTCTGTGACCTTGCGGTAGGTGGCTACCCTGGTCTCCACCGACTTTCCCTGCACATTGCCAATTTCTCTCCTACACTGGCCTCCCTTATAATCCTTGGGGTAGTAACGTTCGTGAGCCGGCATCAAGAACTCGTGAAGTGGAATGGTATTTGGGACGAATTCTATGAGACCAGACGATGCTGTCAAGGGAAGTACCTTGTACGTCCTGATACCAAGATTTCGTTGCTGCGTGTCTCGATGGAGTTTGAGAAGGGAAGAAACGGCTGCAAAGACCTGTTCCATGATGGCATCCTGCCGCAAGTCGTCATTCCCACCCTTGACGAGCTGCTTGTACTTCACCCCATCGCTACCAAGCGCTGTAACGATCTTGGGCGCGCTGATGCCCGACGCGATAGACATGGTGGGCTCGAGTGTGGTAATCACTGGGACCTTTGAGTAGTCTTTATCAACCGACAACTCCATTTGCATCGTCGGTGGTGGGATAGGGTATCGGACTAAGCAACTCAGAAGGTTGTGCGCTGCAGGACAATCCTTCAACCGTAGACGGGCTCCGTTCTTATACCTCTCCGGGTTGCGGTCGGCGGCTAGAGCATGGTAATATTTGCTCGTCTTGTCGATGGCCTGCCATGTTGAGGCAACTTCCTTCGTCGTAGCCAGATGCTTAGCGACCTTCTCCGTCGCTTTGTGACGGGAAACCGCCACATCATCTCTCTTGTTGAGACGCGAGTTCATTCCTGCCCATATATGGTACATGCCGTGGTACGGGTGGTCGATGCAGATGTTCAAGATCATGCCAAAGAGCAGTCGCTGAAAGAGACTTGTATCATCTTGGAGTCTCGACGACAGTTGATTCATCAGCGTTGCGAATTTCCTCGTCGGAACTTTATCGAAATACTTCCTGACTACTTCGTTTATTGCCTCATCCTCTGCCTTTTCAAGCCAGAGTGCTGTGAATCGCAGAGCGTCATTGTTGTGGGCATCTGACGCAATCAGGGAAAGGAGGTAGTTTTCCAAGCTGAGTCGCACGAATTCGTTTCGTGTTTGCTCGACTCGACGAAGCTCTTGTTCGTCAAGCTCCAGCCACTGTCTTGCCTTGGCTAGATGTCCAGTGTACCTGTTCCTGATTTGCGTCTCCTTCGTACTAGCAATCAACTCCTTGAGCTGCATGACTTCGTCGCTCTTGCCTTGCCGTAGGTTTTGCAATCGTGCAAGGTCCTCGAGGCCATCTGGGTTTTGAAGCTGCTCGTCACAGAACATGGCAAACTGGTGGAACACTTTGCTTGCTTCCTTGCCCTTGTTCTTGCCCTTTAGCTCCTTCAGCGCCGGCTCGAGATATTTTTTCTGTATATTTTGAGGCTTTTCAAGCCTGGCAACAGAAACCTGATGGCCAATTTTGGAAAGCAAATCTGACCGGCTAACAGGCACCGTCTGCTTCTTGAGCGCCGAGTCTTGATCGATACTCTGTAAGATACCAATAGAAGATGCCATCTCTCCATGATCCCAGAGAGAGTTCGCTGCTTCCATCCTGATTGCAGCGTCGACAACAAGTCCCAGTTTCTCGCATGGCTCAATCATATCTGTCAAGGTAGTAGACACATTCAAACATTCCTGCGTAGCTTGATGGAACCGGTAGATGTCCGAGGACATAAGCATCGATCGTATCTCCACTTGCCGTGCATCGGCTGGGGAAAGATTTGCCTTTGTGCGTAGGACTGTCTGCTGGCTCAACATACTCAGGGTCGTTGCCCTGCAGGAAAGCATATGGCTAACGTCATCGTACCGCCCGCTACGCATCCATCGCGATCGACCATCGAATTTGTCTAAAATAGCCTCGAGATCAGGAAATGTGGCGACGTTCAGAACATCGTCAAGCTCTGACAATACCGCAAGAGCGCCTAGATGCTGACGGAGACTCGCAACGTTGTAGTGCTGAGTGGTCAGGGCGCGCATGGTTTCTTCAAACCCGTCATGGACGGTCTTGCGAATGGTTAAAATCTCGCTCGCCTGGTGAATTGTCTGGTAGGCCTTATACACGGTCACTGCGTAGTTTGTGGTCGACGTAGGGACCGGAAGGTTCCACTGCTCTAGACGTCGCGCCGTTTGGAAAGTAGTCTCCAGAGATGCAGATTCACCATCAAGGCTTTGTTGTGTCTGGAGAAGCGAATGGGACAAGCCAGCTAGTCCGAGTGTCGTCAGTGTTTTAACAAGTGACTTCCCATCCCGTTCGGAACTGCGATCGCGCAGTCGAATATGGCTATCATATTGGGCCCCCCGAAAGGCAAGGCTCTTTGCTCCATCTTTTTCATACTCAAGCCTTGCCAACACACTAGCGAGGCTTGAATTTTGAGACAGGCCGTAGTACGCATCGGGATCATCGATATTCTCGTAAATTGTTAGCAAGAGATCACTAGAGTCATGCTCCCTCGCAGCCGAAGCCCGTCTCGATGTGCGAGTACTTTCCGCCGGGCCAGATTCGACAAATAGGAGTGCCGTCTTAGGCATTCCGCATCTTGATGCCGCAGAGGCGGCCCCAAGGGCATCCACGTCCAACCAGTGTGCGCGATCCGCGATCGAGGTCTCGTTAGGTAGCCTCTGAGTTCTCAGGTAAAGGAGGGCGTTTATCACAAGCTTTTGGTTGTCTTTGGCCTTCGCGCTAGTGACAGAGAGCCACTCCTTGAAGGCTTCGGAGATTTTTCGTTTGACAACTTGGTGCTGGTCCATCTGGGCAAATAAGGCCAGGTGGAGGATGTAAGGAAAGGCCTGTTCTGCGAACCCCTTGACCTCTTCCAGCAACGGAGAGATGACCGCGAGGACAATAACCTGGGTCGATGCGGACCGTGCAAGATATAAACAGAGACGCTGAAGCCAATTTTCATTCTCGATATTCTCTTTCAAGAACAACCGGTCCTCCGTAGGGGGGTCAAGAGACGGACATTCTGAAGGGGGCGGGTAATACTCTCCCCAGTCGGAGGTTAGAAAGAGCGTTTCGCTCAAAGCCTCTTGACAAGCCACAGTTAAATGGTCATCCTGAGCAGCCCTAGCCTCAGACACAACAGATCGAAGAGCGGATTCGGCAAGACCCGCTGTGGAAGGGCTCTTGTTTATCGTTAGGCCTTGAAGAAGGTGAAGTAGACCACGCTGGGAGCCGTTGGCACCGGGCGCAATACGGAGATATTGGGACAAGCGCGACTCTTGTAGAAGCTCGTCCGGTACTGCACCAGATGCGGCGAATGACCTCCCAGCGACCCTGCCTGCCCAGGCAAGATACTGCCCGCTTAAGGCCTGGGTCATGCAGCTCTTCCACACTACCGGGGCCTGAGAGATGGCCTCTTGGTCCGTCTCTATTATGTCTTCCCGAATCGATTCTGGCAGCTTAAAGTCACCACACAGAAGACCTAGAGCCAGATCTCGCGCTGAATCATTGAGTAACTGATCTTGCTGACCTTCATCTCGCAATATCTCAAGAAGGAGGGTGCTCTCGTGGGTACCCTTGTCGGCATTTCCTGAAGATCTAATATGTGCAGCTGACTGGGTAATGGATCTAAAGATAGCTTCTTGTTTTAGGTCCGACTTGAAGCTAGGCGACGTGTATGACGCAAGATACTTGCCGAACCACGAGTGAAACAGTTTCGCTTTGCTCATGGTAGCCTTGAACTGGCTTTCTTGCGTGGTGCTCGATTGGCTAGACTCGAGGAAGACTCTCAGGGATGCTAGTGTAGAGAGAGCATATCCAGCAAGGAATGAGGGACTCTGCTCCAAATGAGGAGTACCCTTCGTTATGAGATACTGGCTGATTCCCATCGCATCATCAGCACATTCAGAGTCCACAATGAACGCCCTGACTGAATGAAGCAGCATTTCAAGCGGATAGGAATCGAGAGCGACGGGTCCCGCTAAAGATATGAGTATTCTCAGCTTCCTCAGAACAGAGCAGGCATGCAACGACCCGAGGGCTGGGCGGACGGTATTGATAAGTTTTCGCGCCACGAATACAACCAGAGCTGGTGTCCATAGCGTAGTGAACTCATATTTCGGAGCAAGATTACAGAGATGATTCAATTGGCGAATCAAATGGCGACCCTTGAACACCGGCTGTTGATTTGGAGGTAGTTTGACCTCCGAATGTGAGAATTTCTTGATCTCGGCGAGGATGTCACCGGCATAAGAGAGAGGCCCGATAAAGTACTGTTCAATGGGATCCTCTTGATCAAAAAGGTCCATGAAATGAGCCACCATGTCTGTAAAATTGGTGTAGACGGCTTCAATGAAGGCTTGGGAGCCTAGCAGCTTCCTAACCCATGCCTCACCTCGCTCATTGGAATTTCGGCTACTGGAGTCCTTGGCTCCGGCATCGTGGCTACTAGGTTCGCTTCGACTCTTAGACCGAGCGATCCCATGCGCAATCGCATAGGCCATGATCTTCGAAAAGTTTCCTGAAACGACGTCAACAGTACTCTTACCAAGACAGTCAGCGAGACCTTCTATCGAATCGCCTGGGCCGCGCATAATCATCAAGGCGGGTGCTTCGCTGCCGGAAGCCTTGATGAGCTCCTGTAATGAAGCGAACCCGAAGATAGAGTATGGTATGTCGTCGATCGAATTGTTGAGCAGCCAAGTGTAGAGGAGCTGAGGAGCAAAGAGAGAGAAAAGCTCTGCTGGTGATTTCAGTTTGAGAGCCGAGGAAACATTTTGGAGACAGCGCGTTGCATAGTTTGTTGCGGCTGGGATGTTTCCAGGTGTCTCAAAGATGTGGTAAATGCATCGCCGAAGCAGGGTCGGCCAGTGACATGCGAGCTCGGCCAGAGCGAAGAGACGGTAGGCGATCCCTTCTATGTTCTCCGGGTCGGCCGGGAGGCTACTCAGCACATCAACGAAAATATCGTCATGAAGCTTGAGAACATAGAGACCGAAGATGGTTGATATGTTGGCGCCGACAAAAAATTTGACTGCCATCGCTCCTTGCTGTTCGATAGACAATAGGGTTGACCGACAAGATGAGAGGCCGATTTTGTCCGCGTACTGAGTATCCACTTTCATGATGGAAAGCAGTAGCTTGGCAAGGGCAACCTGGGTGTTCGGGGAGAGTTGGTTACCAGGTAAACAGGTCTTCACGAAATGGTGGTAAAGATCGCCGACCATAATCGCAACGTCGTGTTGGACGTCGATCCAAACAGGTAACAAGGCTTCGATAAGATCGAGGCAACATGAGAGTGCAACCTCGCAACAGTTGTACTCCGGAACCCTCCCGATAATACTTCCAACCCTTTCAACGACCCGGAATCCGTCACCGGGGTTTGTGACCAGGTCCGAGCGGAATATTTCGAGGATGGTATTTTGGCCGAGTAGGAACTCCTCGTCGCTAAGCGCCACTACGTGATCGAGGAAAGCCTCGGGAATGAGACCAACCTGTCCGACATCATTCGATAATATTTCAAGTAGATGCAGTAGAAGGGCCGTCTCTACGTAGTATGCGCTCAGGTCCAGGGTAAGATTCGTGATCTGCCTCGGGACTTCGGCAGACCGAGAAGCTGAGCTGGACTTGCTAGTCTGTGAATCGAATTCGTCATCGATGTCCATGTCATCTACATTCTGACCCGAGGATTGCCGGACATTATGCTCTTTCAGAACTCGTGAGAGTTTCGAACAGATCAAGAGTAATGGCTTATGCTCCGTGACTAGATAGTTCAGCTCTGACGAGGAAGTGGAAGGAAGGACGGGTCGAATCGATCTGAGCAGGACATCCAAAAACAACTGAGACTCATGGGATTCAAGCACGGCGACCAGAATATCATCAAGGAGCTTGAATAGCGCGGGCTCAACATCCCGAGACTGTCTCGTGTTCAGATCCGCCAGCTGGTGAAGGACCATGGATCCGCAGATACAGGCCATAAACAAGCTTTGCAGGCGTTCAGAAGAGATCTGCGAGAAGGAATCGGTGGATTTCTTGCTCCAACTATCACATAAGGTCTGGAGTTCTTCCAATTTGGGAGAAAGTAGTTCTAGCACCAGCTTTCTCGAGGTAAAAAAGCTTGAAGGGTCCGCCTTTTGTCCAGGGCTTCCTGAGAGGGTGGGGCGTGTGGAGGACAGGGGAGAGCGTGAGCGCAGCTCGGACTCGTCCAAGAGAAGAAGATACCTTCCGACATCTACCGCAGAGCAGTGGGACTTCCATGCTTGGCTGATGGAACCTCCCGATACTCGCTGCGCACTAGATGCCGGGAGAAGGCTTGCACCGCACGCAGCGCGCAGTAAATTGACGAGATCGACGGCAGCGACATATGGGGAATGGAGCGACGCGAATGAGAGGTCCTCTGTACTAAGTTAGTTTCTACTGGCTCGACCAAGGAAGGTGGGCTTTCAAATCTTCTTCAACCTACCAGGATTCCACTTGAGAAAAACCCAACGTATGACATGGTTGCAGGTTGATTGACTGGCGCTCGGGAGCTTCAAATTCCGAAGTTGTAGTAAATGCAACATAAGCAGCAAGGAAGAGTCCGTGAGGACGGCAGGCCCATTGACATCAGCCGTAGTGACGATGTCATTAATATCATTTGAAATGACATGGTAACTGACGAGGTCCGCCTCCAAAAGAGTGCGGAGGAGTACACATGACGCACGGGATACGCCAGGAAGGCTGACACTACGCACGACAAGCTGCCACATCTGTTTCCATGTGGATGCCAAGAATGAGTTGGAAGCATCCTCCCTCAAAGCGCAGCTAGGTGTCACGGTTAGTATGACCACTAGCGAATGTGCAACCTATTGCCAGCTCGACTCACCTAGCCGCAGACAACATTGCCCACGATGCAGTCTGGATTTGTTTGGAAGTGACCAGACCAAGTAGGTCACCCACAAGGTCCCATACATCATCGCCGGCCAGAGCTTTACTGTGGACGAGGAAGGGCACGAGCTGGAGGGCAGTAAACTGAGATTCCGCGTCAGATTTTAGTTTCTGACGGAGCCGGTTGGGCTCCTGGGCCATTCGACGGCGCTTCCGTGGCTGCTCATCGCCGCCAGCCGGCTGAACTCTCTCTTTCTTGCTATATCTCGAGAACACACTTTCGAAGAAGGCGAGGCACTCCAGTACTGCCCATTTGCGCTCGGCTTCCTTGTCATGGGGCTGAAGGCTGAAGAGGGGCGTTTTAAAGAAATCAGGTGGTACCGGGAGCGAGCTAAAATTCAAGTCTTCAAGTCGCAGCTGGTCTGACGCATCCCGTCTGGAATATTCGGACCATAGGACGTCAAGAAGATCCCCCACATCCTTGCGAATCTGATCATTGGCATCCATCTGAACTAGGTGCTCGATGTGGAGGAACATCGCGAACATGGTTCGTATCATCTCGTCCCTTATAGACTTCAGCATCTCATCCTTGGCTACCTTTTGGACATCCCACCAGTGAGAAACAACGGAGAGCAGCTCGGTTGTTAGCTTCCTCACCAAATCTAGATTTTCTAGCTCCATGCGAGTCAGGATAGTGTTGAGCGTAGCGAAAGAGAACTGCTGGATACGGCCGAGTGTAGCCTGCTTAATTTTCAAGATGCGCAGTACAATTCTTGATGCCTCTTCCGCGACTCTAGTGAGTGGTGAGTTGGGTGTGAGCACCAGGTAATAAAGGCACTCGAGAAGATCCAAGAGTGTAGTCTTGCTTATGTATCCTGGGCCCTTGTGACCGACATCCGAACTTGACCTTCCTGAGGACCTCGGGAGGGGAGTGCTTCCGGGGGCCGGAGACGCTCGAGCGAGGACACTCGCATCTCGATCCACATAACTAAGGTACCCGGATATCGCGTCGATGCAAAAGTGGACAACTGATTCCCACCCATCCGCAGACTGCCTGACGAGTTGTTCTACATTCGCTGGGCGAGATATAAGGAGAAGCAGGACTTTGACGTAGTCTTGGACCAATGGCTCAATCCATTCCTCGTCGGGGCCGGGTAAGGTCTGCGTGATGTGGTCAACTACGGCCAGGGTAGTCTTTCGTCGCAGCTTTGACAGTCCATGCTCCACAACTGCCCTTATCGCTTTCGCGCATTTAGATAAGCGCAGGGTTGCAGCGGCCCTGCCGCGGCCAAAGAAGAGGGATTTCTCAGTCAAGACGCATCTGAAGAGCGATTCCAGAAGCTTATGATAGTTCTTGTCCTCCAGAACAGAACTAAAGCACCTGTTAGCAATGGCTCGATATCTCGATAGTGAAACATGAACAGTTCTTTTTCCTTACAAAGTAGGATTCCTTCCGTTCTTATCCAGCAGAAAGACGAGATCTAGGGCGGAGGTCAGCACACGGTCACTAAAGAAAGGGAGGAAGGCCGGAAGCTCACCGTCTAAGGCCGTTCCCCGGGTCTTGTTACTACCATTCCCGATATCATCTGTTTGTCTGACCGTTAGTACACCGTCTTTCTACTCATGGTACGGACTTCTACGAACGCGAAAGCTGATTCACGGTATGCCCCTTGGCTGAAGACATCTTGACGAGGGAAATGAGGTTAAGAAATCCACGACAGAGCGGCAATCCTTACTCTCCCCAGGCAGCACAAGCTCTCCGCGTTATTTTAACGAGACCCATACATTATTCACAGAACAGTTCGTAGGTCTATGTCAGAAAGCCAGGCTTAGCTCCGTGGGGGGCTGTAGCTCGAGCTCAAGATGGATGGAAGCAGGTGCTGCCTAAATTGAGTCATGAATTTGGTTGCAATGCGAACTTAGGACGGCGCCTATCAAAATATAAACGAATGAGGATGCTCGAAAAGAAAGAACGAAATCAAGCCATATGGTGCGTGATAAGATATTTGTCTGTTCAAAGCTTCGCATAATATGGAAGAGAACCCAGCTGAGCCTCCAAGGGAAGTCGCGGGTGGACGCGCTTGAAGGCGGCAGAATCTTCACCGCCTTGATTATCCCAAACTGTACTTTACACTGTATCCAGAAACAGACAATCGCCCAGGCATCACGGTGTGAAATTCGATTGTCTCATTCCGCACTGTAATAGCTTTCCTGGAAGCTCTCCCGAAAAAAAGAGTCGCGATGGTGGAAATGTTCATCAGCCTCGCAACCCAAAGTCAACAAACGCCGCCCACCAACGCTGAAACCCCCCCAACTCAGCACTCCGGCCTCCCAATCCAAGGCCTCCGATCCATCTATCAACGCGGTACAAAACGCGGGGTCGGCTTAGTCGTGCACTTGGATCAGCTTCTCTGTCCGGCGAACTCGCGCATTCGGCTGCTGCGACTTTCCTCGATTCTCCCTCGCGCTCCCGAAGATAGTTGATCGCAGCAACGATGCAATAGTTCCCTTACAACCAAAATGGCCGAACAGACAACCTTGATCGCCCTCCAGACCTTGGACAGAATTTTTTTATCTATTCTTGAGGGCCGCCATGAGAATCTCGACCTCCTTCGGGACGATGGCTCCGTGCTTGACGTCTTTGAAGAAGAGCTCAAAAAGGTGTGGACCCGTCCAGCAAGAAGCACCGAAAGTCGGAATGCAATCAACTCCGGTATGGTTTGAGACCCATCCGTGCCATTAGAGCGGTTCTAACCTCGCTACTCTTTATAGGCAAGGTTACTGTAAACGGGGAGGAATACTCGATCAATGACGAATTCAAGCAGAATGTCTTGAACCTATCCGACGAGGTTGAAATAAACGAAATTGAAGCTGCCGCCATCGTTCTCGATTCGCAAGATGACCCCGGTATCCTTGGCCGATCGCTTCTAGAATGCTCTATAATACGATTCCACCAGCACCGGAAGTATGTCCTTGATATCATCCGTCTCCTTATCGATCTCGACCGCGAGGCGGAGACCGAAAATGGACCAGTATACGATTACGCTACACAGTATTTGCGCGAAGGCGTGTTCGCCGTGAAGGATTCGCAGCGGATCGTACCTCGATGCATGGTAGCCATGAAGGATGTTCGTGCATGGATCCAAAAGCTCAACGACAAAATAACTGCCGCGGCTGTCCTTGCGGGAGGGCAAACGCCAGAGCTCGCTGGGGAACTGGAGACGGTCGAATTTTCCCGTGTCAGCCTCATTCAGCAGCACGAGCTTATGGCCATTATCATGTGCAGAGCCATTGAAACCAATCTTGGACAAGAAGATGATTTTAAGAGCCTCCTCGCCGAACTCAAAGCCACTGATAAGTACGACAGTTTACTCGGTACGTTTATTCTTGCAGCCCGTGGAACGCCCCTTTGGTTTGCATCACTACTTGCTAACACTTCGAAATAGTCCACAGAATCCCCCCTCTCGGCGCCTTCGTGACGCATTTAGGTTCCGTAGAGTCCAACAGCGGGCTCAACCAGGCAAGGAAGTTAAATAGCGCGGTATGTCCGAAAGAGCCAGAACAATGGGCGCTACCATATTTGCAGGCCGCCTTCCGGGCATGGTGGCTAGCTGAATACAGTGGCTACTATATCGATGATATAGAAGAGGGCACCATTGTGCCTCCTGTAGATCTAGATGAAGGTAGGAATATCGAACGACCTTCTTCCGTGGCTTCGTCTCGTCTACTAACACGAAATTTACAGAGGACCGTGAAAGGGCGAGGCAATTCCTGGAATCCTTAAAAGATGGTGCTTTCGACTTCCTCTTGTCAGTCGCTGCGGATGTCAAGTCTGTCGAATGGCAAGACCCTGCCCGTATGGGTATGAGATCGTGGTTGCAGCGGAAGTCACCCAACCTTTCTTCCGATTCAGTTCCATTTTCGGAGTTTTTCCAAACGGCCTTGATGGCTCGCTTAGAAGTCTTCATCGACGGCTTCATTACGAATCTGCCCGATGTCTTGAGACGGCTGCGTGTTGAGCAAGATGAGCAACGGCAGCTCAGCCAGACGCACGAACACGACCTAAATTTGGAGCGGTTTCTCATCATCATTGCCTACTCTTACGAAGGTCGCCCTGAGGCAGCGGCCAATTTCTGGTCCGATCCGGACTCGAATCTGGCAGGTTTTATGCATTGGGCGTCTCGGCGAGCATCCACGCCATTAGTGACTGCTTTTTGTGAAATGCTCCAAGCAATCTCCGAGAACGAAGAATGCGCAACGTCCGCACACGAATTCCTCATGGACGAAGGGCACCACGCCTCGGGGAAGCTCCGAAAATCCTTGTCCTTGACGTGGTCGCAAATATTCAAGGAACTCAATTTCTTTTCGGAAAAGATACGGGAAAAGCCGGCACCCACACCCCAAGCAACCTTCCGTCCGGGCAAGCCTACGCCTGCGATTATGGAGGCTGAACCCGAGTCGGCTATGATGCTGGAGTGCTACCTGCGGCTGATCACGAAGCTAGCGACAGAAAGCGAAACTGCGAGGCTCTATTTGCTTCACGAACAAAAGTTCAACTTGGCCGATATCCTTTTCCAGCTCGCAAGCAGTCAAATCCCGCCCCGTCTCCGAGCCTGCACATTCTGGGCTTTGGGGGCTTTGATGACAAGAAAATCAGTCGAGGAATGCCATTCTATGTGGGCGCACGTAGACAATTGGACAACCGGAGCGTACAGCCTCCCACCATCCGGCCACCCCGCGGGATATCCGAAGCTCTCCCAACTAGGTCCCACGGTATCCCCGGAGCGAGTACTAGAAGAGATCAGCAATGGCTTTGAGGAGCCATATGCCTTTACGCTGCTCCTCACCTCTCTCCTTACTCCAGTCGAGGGCTCTAGCCCATTGAATGACTCCCTACCGTTCCCTGAGAACCTAGGGTCATCATATCGAATGCCCGGCATCGACGGCTTTGTCGATTACGTTTTAGGTCACGTCCTGTCGCGAAAGATTGATGAGCTCACGGACAAGAACCAGGCGCGGATGCTTAGATTGCGATGTCTAGACTTCGCCCTTGTCTGTCTCAACACATTTAATGAAGACCTCATTATCCTTGCAAACTCGACGAACCTCCCGATAGATTCGGCCATAACCACAAGCGACCTTGCCACCTATGTCCGCTTACACCCATTCGCCCGCGTGATGGAGTGGATGCTCACAGAGAAGGCCGTCGCTGCGCTTTTTGCGGCAATTCACCAACCCGCAGCTGAAGTCGGCAACTCATCCCCTGACTCCCCTTTAATTCTCGGCATACTCCAAGCAATTGCCCTCATCTCCCGAATTCTAGACCTCCAAGCTACTTACCTCGACATCGTCAGGCCTATTATCAGGAATCAGTCGACATATCAGAGGCTTCCTGGCTCCGCATCACTCTATTCTTCCTTTGAGGATGGCTTGGTGGGCCATATTAGTCTCATTGTTGATCTCGGAACTTTCTGTGGCCTTGGACTTCCCGATCTCACCCTCGCCTGCCTCAAGCTTCTCGAGCGAATATCCGTTACTTCGCGAGTCATTGCCGCTTGGTCGTGGCAGGGCGGTCCTCATGCGCATCGCAACAAAGCTATTGTTGCGCTGGAAGCTGACGGCGACAATGAGGCGATAGCACGTTCCTTCATGGCCGACTTGGACGCCCCTCTTGAACCAGGTCGCGAGATGGATTCACCAAGCTACATGATCAAGATCTATATCCTAGACTTCCTATATGCATGCCTACGTGAATCTCCTAGGAAACCTTCCATTGCGCATCTGCTACTAGGGTTTCAATGTGAGGTAGATCGACTTTCGGTTGAACCCAACAGTCCATTCTACAATGGAACGTCTGTCTTCCATAGCTTGATTACGCTGTGGAATGGTATTTCCACCCTCGACGAACAAGGCATCCGACAGTGGCTCATGGCGCTGAAGTACAAAGCGCTCCGGATTCTACAGATTCTCTGGAGCTCACCTCTGACTGCTCCGCTGGTGATCGATGAGTTGAGGAACATCGACTTTGTATTCGCCGTCTCGCGAGAGGAGCAGACAATATCCGCAGACCTTCTTTGGGAAGGAGCTTCTATGGTTGCGATGGAGTTCCCGCTTACGGATGGCGCGGTTACTCTCATGGACTTCATGTCTCATCGCGCCGCTGTCTTCGACTACATCGCCATTGAGCTTTGCGACGTATCCCAAGCAAATCTTCCAACATACAAGCGGAGAATTTTCGACGCGCTACGGGGCGAGATCCCCCAAAGTGCCCAAGAGGTGATGCCAGCCTGCTCTGTCTTTGAGCTCTTTGATTTTATCTTGCCGTTCGAGTCCTGGGAAATTTCGCCGCCATTACTGGATTTCTACAACGGCTTAGACGTCAATGTCTGTATCGTGGACGACGGAGACGGTAATCAGATCTATAACGTTGACCAAATCAAGGAGATCTTGCTTCTCAGGCGCAGCGAGGCGAGAGACGTTGCATCGCTCATCTCGCCGCAGGATCTAATTGCCATCAACCGAGAAGAAGCTTGCCTTCTTGAATACCTCATGTCGTCCAACAGACAGGTGCAAATGGTATCCCAGAGTCTTAAACTTCTCAAGGCATGGGTAAACCTCGTACTCATCATGATCGAGTCGAACGACTTGCAAGGCAGCGCGCGGACATCTTTCTACTTACAAACGCTGCAGACGATACTTCCCAACCTCGAATCGTGTGCGTCGGAACGCCAGCCCCTAGCCTACGAACTCGCCAAGCTAGCAAAGGTGCTCCTCTTCAAGCTAGATCTTACGCCACCTGCAGGACCCGAGAGCGTCAACGGCAAAGCCGCTGAAATGAGCCACCTCGTAGGTGACAAGCTGTACCAGCTCTTCCAAACGTGTCTACAGGCCATCGGCAAGTGGGCAGACCAGAGCGAGCTCAGGACCGTTTACTATAGCATCTGCTACCGCTAC
>Ga0164243_10007173_pt1 | contig 16693 bp, 16 predicted proteins | sample OricompcompostOP_FD_108781 | JGI IMG/M metagenome (GOLD analysis project Ga0164243, IMG submission 108781) | Organic Plus compost microbial communities from Emeryville, California, USA - Original compost - Organic plus compost (OP) | ecosystem: Engineered > Solid waste > Mixed feedstock >... | reverse complement strand
GGGTAGACAAGCACACGAAGCCTCTGGTGGAGACGGATTTCTTGGTCGAAAACCCATCTACCAGGGGCTTCACCTGTCTGTCAGCCCAACTGACCTTCCCGGCTACCAGGTTGGAAAGAGCTCCGTGGCCGCCGCGGTGTGCGAGTTCCGTGACGAGGATTCCGCGAGAGCGTCGTTCGGCGCACCGGAGAGCGGGGGGGGTGATGCGTGACGTCGGCCGTTACTCCGACCTCTCCCCCGTCCAACTGCTCAATGCTCCCTTGGGGTCGGATTCCGGCGCACCGCACTCCTGAGCCGAGCTTCACCCCCTCGACGATCCGCACCCGTGAGCAGCCTCCTGCGGGTAGCTTGAGAAAAGGCCGCCGACGCCGACGGCCACCAGGGATTGCTCTGTCGTCGCCCTTGTGAACGGGATACGGATGCCGACCGAAAAGCCTGGAGAGGAAACCGACACCGCAGATCTTCCGGCACGGCTGCGGCACGTCTACTGGATCGGGGGTGGAAGCGGCGCGGGCAAGTCGACGGTCGCGCGCCGCCTGGCCGACCGTCACGGCTGGGGTCTGTATGCGACCGATGACGTGATGCACGAGCACGCACGGCGGACCACCCGCGAAGAGGCGCCGCTGCTGCACGAGTTCATGGCCATGGACATGGACGAGCGGTGGGTGAACCGGAGTCCCGAGGTCATGCTCGAAACCTTCCCCTGGTTCCACGGCGAGGCCTTCGGACTGATCGTCCAGGACCTTCTTCGCCTGCCGGCGAAGCCGTGCACCGTCGTCGAGGGATTCCGGCTGCTGCCCCGCCTCGTCGAGCCTCTGCTCGCCGCGCCCGAGCGTGCCGTCTGGCTGCTCCCCACACCCGCTTTCCGCCAGGCGGTCTTCGACCGTCGTTCGGCTTCAGGGGAAGGGTTCGTCCGGAAGACCAGCAACCCTTCACGGGCGGCCCGCAACCTCGCCGAACGCGACCGCATGTTCACCGAACGCGTCGAGAAGGAAGCCGGACGCCTCCGACTGCGCACCGTGCTGGTCGAGACGTCGATGACGGAGGACGACCTCGTCGAGCAGGTGAGCACGGCGTTCCGTCTGCGCCGGTACGGACGCCCGGCGACGTGACGTCCCGTGAGGGTCACAAGGGCCACACGGATGAGATAGAACGATCGGTTTGACACGAAGCGCGGAGGAGTCTCCAATGAGGAGTACCGATCGTTCTATCTCATGGAGCGGGGCGGCCCCGTAACGGGCTGCCCGACCGCTCCTGCCCGCTGACCGAACAGGACACCTCATGCGCATTCGTCTCTCACGTCGTGTCGCACTCGTCGCCGGCGCCCTGACCCTTCTGGGAGCCGCCACCGCTCCGGCCGTGGCCACGGGGAAGACCGACCAGACCGCCTCCCCGAAGCCGACCGTCGTGCTCGTCCACGGGGCATGGGCGGATTCCTCCAGCTGGTCGTCGGTGATGGAGCGCCTGCGCACGGACGGCTATCCGGTCCGCGCCATCGCCAACCCGCTCCAGGGGCTCACCAGCGACACCGCCTACGTCTCCAGCTACCTGTCCAGCATCCACGGCCCGGTGGTGCTCGTCGGACACTCCTACGGCGGTGCCGTGATCACCAACACCGCGGCTTCCGACCCCGACGTCAAGGCGCTGGTCTAGGTCGCGGGCTTCATCCCCGCCAAGGGTGAGTCGGTGGGCGACCTGGCCGCGCAGTCCACGCCGCCCATCCCGCTCGTCTCCACCCAGGTTCCGGGCGGTACGGAGGTCTCCATCGACCCGGACCACTTCCGGGAGACCTTCGCCGGTGACGTCGACAAGACCACGGCCGCCGACATGGCGGCGGCGCAGCGGCCCGCCAACACCAAGGCGGTGTCCGACGCCAGCGTCGAGGAGGCCTACCGCACCATCCCGTCCTGGAGCCTGATCACCCGTCAGGATCACGCGATCGCTCCCGCGCTGCAGCTCTCGATGTCCAAGCGGGCCCACGCACACATCGAGGAGGTCGACTCCTCGCACGCCGTGATGGTCAGCCACCCCGGTGCGGTGACGAAGGTGATCGAGGACGCCGCCTGCGGCACGCGTTGACGAACCGGTCCGGCTCCGCCGCGGCGCGGGGCCGGACCGTGTCACACCCCGGGAGCCTGGGCGATGCGGTCCACGCTCCCGTCGTCGCGTCGGCGCGCGTGGGCGTGGCCGTATGGGGCAGCGGTGAGTTGCGTGGATGTACGGAGCGCGGTGAGTCGTACCACTCGCCGCACGCCGGCGGCCGAGTACGACGTGGCGACCGCGCACGCCGTCACGCCCCCGGCCCGCACGAACAGGCCGTTCCTCCCGCGACCGCGAAGGCACCTGGAGGAACGGCCTGTTGGCGCATCACATGGCCGGCCACTGGGGGCACTGGGACTCGCCGTCCGCCGGCACACCGGCGTCAGGGCGGCGCGGTGTGCCGACGGACGGCAGCGAGACGCCCGCGACACCTCGGCGAGACACCCGCAAAACACCCGCTGCAGGCGGGCTCGGGCCCCGGCCGACTGGAGGCCCGCGCGGGGACACGGAGGCGACAGCATGCCGCGCCGGGGTGCTGACACCTCGGCGCGGCATGCTGTCGTCCGCGCGTTCGCTCGCCCGGCCGACTCCGGTCCCGGCGACGGATCCCGAACCGGACCCGTGGTCAGCCGTCGGCGGTCAGGGGCGGGTCAGCCGTTCTCGCGGGCGGCTTCCTCGATCAGACGAGTGACCGCTCCGGGGTGGCTGACCATGACGGCGTGCGAGGAATGGATCTCCTCGGCGTGCGCCTTGGCCCGCTTCGCGAAGCAGCGCTCCTTCTCCGGCTCGATGATCTGGTCCTTCGCGGCGGTCAGGTAGTAGCTCGGAATGTCGTGCCAGGCGGCGGCGGTGGTCGTACTCTGATTCGCACGGGCGTCGAGCGGCCGCTGCGTGACCGCCATCGCCGCGGCGGTCACCGGGTCGACGCAGGCGGCGAACCGCTTCGCGAACTGCTCCTGCTTGATGCAGGTGTCCACACTCTTGGTGCCGTCCGCGGCCACGGTCGTGACCTGGGCGACCGGCAGCGGCGGCAGCGGGTGCTCGACGGGGATGTCGGACGGGCCGGACGCGGGCTCGCCCTTGTCGGGGACCAGTGCCGCCAGGTACACGAGTGCCTTGACGTCGGGGTTACCGGCCGCCGCCTCGGTGATGACCGCTCCGCCGCAGGAGTGGCCCACCAGCACGATGGGGCCGTCGATGCTGCGCAGCACGTCCTTGGCGGCGGCCGCGTCGGTGGGCAGACCTCGCAGGGGGTTCGCCACCGCGCGCACCGGATAGCCGTCGTGCGTGAGCCGCTTGATCACTCCGTTCCAGCTGGAGGAGTCGGCGAGCGCTCCATGCACCAGCACCACGGTCGGCTTCTCCTGGTGCGTCTGCCCGACATGCGTCGTGACCGCGCCGGCGGACGGGTTCGGAGCAGCCGCGGCCGGAACGGCAACCGCGGCACCGGCTGCGACCAGCGCAGCCGCACCGACGGAGAGCAGGCCCTTCGATGGACGGGACATGGGGAACGACCTCCAGGTGTAATGAACGTCCTGTCTCGTGAACCCTCGGCCACGACTCGCGCACACCTCGCTCCCGCACTCGCATCCGGCAGACGACACCCACGACAGGAGTACCGAACGTTCTCCCTCGTACGGTAGCGTGTGAGGCGATGGGTGCGCCCGCCTTCATGCGGCACGTCACGCCGCGCGCGCCGGAAAGACACCCCGGGGTCTCGCCGCTCTAGCCGACTGCTCGTGGGTGGCCCCTTGCCGAGGAGATGCTCATGTCCGAGACCGCAAGAAGAGCGGACAGCAGGGAGATGATCGCTGTCCACGACATGTTCCGCCGCGAGTTCTCCGCCATGCCGGACCTCGCGGAGAACGTGACGCCGGGGGATGCGCACCACGCGACCATGGTTGCCGAACACGTCGGTTTCGTCGCCGGGCTGCTGCACGCTCACCACGCAGCCGAGGACGCGCTGCTGTGGCCGATACTGCGGGAACGAGCCGCCGGCGATGTCGCCCCGCTGCTCGGCACCATGCAGTCCCAGCACGACGAGATCGACAGGCGGTCGTCCCCCGCCTGCGCGGTCACGGCACGACCCGGTTTCTCCCGGTCGAGACGCTCCGCAACGGCCGGCAGGCGGCGCTCGCGCTCGGCATCGTCCGACAGCGGTCGCCCACGAGGTGGGTCCGCAACTCCCGCACGCAGCAGACCAGTTGATGCTGCATGTCGCGTCGTGTACGTGGGCCCCCACCCGTGCGACGGTGGTTCCGTCGCGGCGGGTGAGGGCCCACGCGAGGTGTCGTCCCCGAGTCAGGGGCTTCGGAGGTTTCGGGGTGTGAGGTGGAGCGGGGCGTGGCGCGCGGCCTGCCGTCGGCGCCCTCCTCCGCCCCACCACGCCCCGCTCGGGCCGGCCGGGGACATGCGTCTCTCAGCCGGCTCGATCCGGATGCCGGATGCGGCCTACGGCAGCGGGCCCGTCGCGTAGTACGTCCGGCACACCGAGCCGTCGAAGTCGGTGGCCAGTTCGAGGACCTGCGTGCCGTCCTCCGACGGCAGGAGAGGCGAGCTGTAGTTCTGGCAGTAGTTCACGTCGGGGTTCGGCACGTTGACCGGTGCGTCGATCGCGGTCCACGGTCCCTCACCGTTGTTCGAGTTGGTGAGGATGGTGCGGCCGCTGCCGTCGGCGACCGAGCCGTCCCGGTTGAGCAGGCGCTGGCCGATCAGCAGGATGCGGCCGTTCGGCCCGCCGCCCGGCGCCCAGGCGATGGTGGGCGTGGCGCGGAAGTACCGTCCGTCGGCCGTCTCGGGCCGGATGCCGAGGTAGGTGGGGTCACCCCAGTTCCAGCCGTCGGGGGAGGTCCGGTAGTGCACGACGCACTGGTACTGCCCGCCCGGGTTGCAGATCTCGTAGGTCATGAAGTACGTGCCGTTCGGCAGCCGGCGCACCACCGGCATGCCGGGGCGGTCGGGCTGCCAGCTGCTGGCCACGACGTCGTGACGGTCCTGCCAGTGGATCCCGTCGTACGAGCGCACCGCGACGAGCTTCTGGCTGTGCGCGGGGTCCGTCTCGTCGGAGTATTGGCAGACCAGGGCGCCGTCGGCGGCCACGGAGAACTCCGGTTCCCACAGGCCACCGGTGTTTTCCGCGACGGCACACGACGACAGGTAGGACCAGGTGCGGCCCACGTCGTTGCTCCGCCAGATGCGCAGCGCCATGCGGCGGTCCTGCTCGTCCTGGCCCGCGGAGGAGGCCCACAGCAGGGTGCCCGCCGGCATGTCGCCGACCTGGCGGGGCAGCTCGAACAGGGTGGTGCAGCACAGCCCCTGGCCGGCCGCGGACTCGGGGTCGGCGATGGTGCCGACCCGGTGGAAGGTCGCTCCGCCGTCGGTGCTCTCGTGGATCGCACCGATGCCGTTGTTGCCGTCGAAGGTGACGACGCTGGCCAGGATGCGCCCGTTGGAATCCCCGTTGTGCGCAAGGCGGATGACCCGTGGGTACAGGGCCGTTCCGTCCTGCAACGGTGTGCCGGTGGCCGCGGCGGCGGTGGTGCTGGAGGCCGCCGTTTCAGTGATCAAGGGGGATGTCGCGGCTGGGGTGGTCGCAAGCAGTCCCAGGGCGCCGCTCAGTGCGAGCACGAGAAGCGGACGCCGTCTCAGGGCATGCCGAACTCGCCGGATCACCATAGGTGTTCCTTCCGATTGGTGGGACGCGCGCAAGGCTAGAGCCGAATGCACATCGATGTAAACGCGTCTTGCTCCAGTACCCCGCGATGCGTCGAATGTGCGTGATCTGCGGTTTGCGAGAAGCGGGGTTCCGTCCGCTGCGGTCGCCTGCGAAGACAGGCAGTGGGGTACCGAACGTTCTATCTCATCCTCTGGTGACCTGACTGACTGAGGCCCACTTCGCGTCCCGGTCGCGGCCTCGCAGCACCCCCCTGTCCGTCACCATCAACCGCACCACCGGGCGCGCCGGAGGCCGCAGGAAGTCCGACTGCTCCGGGTGTCGCCGAGCAACGCACCGCTGCAGGTGCGACGAGGAACGTGTGCCGGCCGGTCACGACGCCCGCCCCTGTCGCGCGCCTGCTTCTGCCACCGACCGTGCAGTTCACGGGCGGTCGTCGAGGCACCTGTCCCCTGACCTTTCGTCACCACCGAGACACCTGTCACCACGAAGACAAAGGAAACGTCGTCCATGACCACCACACCCAGTGCCGGTGCGGCATCGCCCACCGTGCCGGCAGAGGGGACGGCCCCCACCGCGATGCCCCATGCCCAGGTCATGCGTGCCCTGTCGGGGCTGCTGCTCGGGTTCTTCTGCGCCGTCCTGTCCTCGACCGTCGTCACCAACGCGCTGCCACGGATCATCGGCGAACTCGGCGGCGGCCAGAGCGCCTACACCTGGGTCGTCACCTCGGCGCTCCTCACGGTGACCGCCTCGACACCCCTGTGGGGCAAACTCGCCGACCAGTTCAGCAAGAAGCTCCTGGTCCAGGCGGCACTGGTGATCTTCGTCGCCGGTTCTCTGCTGGCCGGTCTCGCGCAGAACCCCGCCACGCTGATCACCGCACGGGTCGTGCAGGGACTCGGCGGCGGCGGACTGTCCGCGCTGGGACAGATCGTGCTCGCCGCGATGATCTCCCCGCGTGAACGCGGCCGTTACTCCGGCTACCTGGGCGCCACGTTCGCGGTCGCCACGGTCGGCGGCCCCCTGCTCGGCGGTGTCATCACCGACACCAGCTGGCTCGGCTGGCGCTGGTGCCTGTTCGTGGGCATCCCCTTCGCCGTCGTCGCGCTGGTCGTGCTGCAGCGCACGCTGAACCTGCCGCCGGCCAAGCGTCAGGTGAAGGTCGACTGGGCCGGTGCCTTCTTCGTCACCGCCGCCGTGTGCACGCTGCTGATCTGGGTCACCTTCGCCGGCGACAAGTACGCCTGGCTGTCCTGGCAGACCGGCACGCTGATCGGCGTCGCCGTCGTCCTGACGCTGGCCTTCCTCTTCGCCGAGACGAAGGCCGACGAACCGGTCATCCCGCTGCGGCTGTTCCGCAATCCCACCATCACCCTGGCGTCCGCCGCCTCCCTCTTCGTGGGCACCGCCCTGTTCGCCGGGACCGTGTTCTTCAGCCAGTACTTCCAGGTGGCGCGCGGCGCGTCCCCCACCAGGTCGGGCATCCTGACGATTCCGCTGATCATCGGCCTGTTCGTGTCCTCCACGGTCTCCGGCCGCATCATCACCCGCACCGGCAAGTGGAAGGGCTGGCTGGTGACCGGCGCCGCGCTGATGGCCGCAGGGCTGGGCCTGCTCGGCACGCTCCGCCACGACACCCCGTATGCACTCATCGCCGCCTTCATGGCACTGGTGGGACTCGGTGTCGGCATGACCCTGCAGAACCTCGTGCTGTGCACGCAGAACCAGGTCTCTCCCGACGACCTCGGGGCCGCGTCCTCCACCGTGACCTTCTTCCGCTCGCTCGGCGGCGCGGTGGGCGTCTCGGTCCTCGGCTCGGTCCTCACCGGCCGCATCAGCCATCACGCCCGTGCGACGATCGCCCAGCTCACCCCCGAGGACCAGGTCACCGCCGCCAAGGCGTCCGGTGGCCGGCTGCCCGACGTCGCGACTCTGCCGGCCGGTGTGCGCACCTGGCTCGAGGGCGCCTACGGCCACGGCTTCGGCGACATCTTCCTGTACGCCGCCCCGCTCGCCCTGGTCGCCTTCCTGATCACCTTGTTCATCAAGGAAGTCCCGCTGCGCTCCACCAGCGGCCTGGCCCAGGCCGCGGAGGCGGACCCGGCGTCCTGACGGCACCGCCCGCCCGGCCGTGGAACCCGTTGCCGGACCGGTGCGCCGGGCAGGCGGAGAACGGTCTGTCTTGACAGCTGCGAACGGAGCTTGCCAGGATGCTCACGGCAGAACGGTCGTTCCACCACGAGTGGTGTCCGTCCGAGGACATGTGCGCCGGCACCGGCGGCGAGACCACCGTCGCACCATCGGTGCACAGCACTGCGGTCCGCAGCGCGTCGTGGCGCTCCCCTTCCCCGCACGGACGCCTGGCCTGCTGCCACACGTATGTGACGACCGTCAGGACAACGGGGATCGCCGAGCGAGGACGCCGCTCGCACCACCGGGTGCCGCGTTTCCTCACGCAACCACGGCGTCGCGGGGCTTCCCGAGCGGATCTCCCCGAGGGCCGCCCCGAGGCGAGAGCTCAGCAGCCCGCGCTCCTTGTTCCCTCAGCGTTTCCTCAGCAGAGAAAGAGGCCCCATGTCCCCCACCGCCCCACAGCGACTTTCCCGCCTCACCGACACCCTGCGACGGACCATGCGGGCGGAACGGGTGGTCACCACCGGACCGGACTACGACGCCGGCCGGACCATCTGGAACGGCGCCGTGTCCGCCCGGCCCGGTGTCGTCGTCCGATGCGCCGGCCCGGCCGACGTCCAGGCCGCCGTACGGGCCGCGCGTACGCACGACGTGCCGTTGACGGTCCGTGCGGGCGGCCACGACTGGGCCGGGAGGGCGCTGAGCGACGGCGGGCTGACCATCGATCTGTCCGGCATGCGCCAGGTGACGGTCGACCCCGTGGCCCAGATCGCCGAGGTGTCCGGGGGCGCCACCGCCGCCGATGTGGTGGCCGGCGCCCAGCTCCACGGTCTGACGGCGGCGACGGGTTCGGCGGGTTCCGTGGGCATGGCGGGCCTGACCCTGGGCAGGGGATACGGACCGCTCAGCGGCCGCTTCAAACTCGCCGTGGACAACCTGCTGTCCGCCGACGTGGTCCTCGCCGACGGGTCGGTCGTCACCACCGACCACGAACGGGAACCGGAGCTGTTCTGGGCCCTGCGCGGTGCCGGCGGGAACTTCGGGGTGGTCACCTCGATGCGGGTGCGCCTGCACCGGGTGCCCGCGCTGCTGTCCGGGCTGCTGCTGTTCCCGTGGGAGCAGGCGCAGACCGTGCTGACCGGGCTGGCGGACCTCCTGGACGAGAGTCCGGACGAGCTGACCGTCCAGTACGGTGTCCTGCCCGGCCCCGACGGCACACCCGCGGTGTTCCTCTCCCCCACCTGGAGCGGCGACGACCGCGCGGCGGGAGAACGCGCGCTGGCACGCCTCGGCACTCTCGGTGCCCCTGCCGTTTCCCAGGTGGGTCCCACCACCACCTCCGACATGCTGGCCGGCATCGACGCGCTCTTCCCCTTCGGACGGCACGTCGAGATCCGCACGCGCTCCGTGCCGTCGCTGACGCCGGGTGTGCGCACGGCGCTCGGCCTCGCGGGTGACGCGCTGACCTCGCCCTACTCGGCGGTCTCGGTGCACAGCCTGCACGGTGCCGCGGCGCGCGTGCCCGCCACGGACACGGCGTTCGCCCACCGCGTCCCGCACCTGATGACCGAGATCATCGCCCTGTGGGACCCGGACGACACCCGCGCCGCAGACCATCGCGCCTGGGCCGACACGGTGGCCCAGGCCCTGGACGCCGAGGCTCTGCCGGGCGGGTACGCCAACCTGCTGGGACCGGACGAGACCGCCCGGATCGCGCACGCCTACGGGCCCAACACCGCGCGGCTGCTCGAAGTCAAACGCCGCTTCGACCCTGACCACGTCTTCCAGGCCATCCCCCTGCCGCCCGCCTCCTGAGAAGCCGGGCGACCATCCACCAGAGAACGAAACGAGGACGATCCTTGACTCTCCGACACCGGACGACCCGCTGCGCGGCGACCCTCGGCCTGCTGCTGGCCACCTCGGCGCTGACGGTTCCTCAGGCCATGGCCGCGGACACGCAGGTGCCCACCGGATCCGTGACCGGTACGACGGTCGAGCCGCTCGGCAAGCTCGGCCCGCTCGCGAGCCTCATCATCGAGCGCCTCCAGGTGAGCGACGACGTGGCGGCGTCCAAGTTCGGCACCGACTCACCCATCGAGGACCCGGCCCGCGAGCAGCAGGTGCTGGACTCGGTCCGTGAGCAGGCCGAGGCCGCCGGGATCGACGCGGACGCGGCCGTGGCGTTCTTCCGGGACCAGATCACGGCGAGCAAGATCGTGCAGCAGGGGCTGTTCGACCGCTGGACCGCTCACCCCGAGCAGGCCCCGACGACGCGCCCCGATCTCGGCGAGATCCGCACCAGGCTCGACCAGCTGACCACGGCTCTGCTCGCCGAGCTCAAGAACACGGAGCACGTGCGCGACGAGCCCGTCGCCTGTCGGGTGCAGCTCGCGCTCGCCGGTGTGTCCGGCGCGGTGGTGGAACACCTGGACGCTCTCCACCGGCAGGCCTTCCGGGCGGCGACCGGCTCCGTGTGCCGCTCCGCCGAACCGGCCGGCCGGTAACGACGGAGGCGGAAGCAGCGCCGCACGGCACTGCAGGGGCCGTTGAGGGAGGTCGATCCCGCGGCGCGCGTGCCGTCGGCCTGCATGCGGCGCGAGGGCCGCCATCGGGGCGCACTACCGGTGGCAGCCCTCGCGCAGATCCCGAAGTGCCTTGTCCTGAAGTGCTCTTCAAGGCTCTATGAGGCACCCCGTCTCGCACGAATGAGCAGCGACCGGCGACCACCACCCCTGAAGGAGAACGTTCGGTCTTGACAGTGCCGACGGGGTGGCGCACGATGATGCGAGACAGAACGGTTGGTCGCACGGAGGGTCCCGCGCTCACCACCCCCCCACGGCCAGGTCCAGGCATGCAGCGAGGAGCGCCGTCACCGCCTCCGTATGACTGGTTCCGGCACCGAGGCGGCAGTCCCCACCGAGGTGCCGTCGTCCATCGACAGGCACTGACCCCCCACGACGGCGCCGCTCGGAGGGTCGTGGGAGGCACCGTGTTCGTGGCGATGGCCCACGCGTTCAAGACGCCCGACCTGCGCAGGAAACTGCTCTTCACGCTCGGCGTCATCGTGGTGTACCGGATCGGCACCCACATCCCGCTCCCCGGCGTGAGCTACCGGGCGATCCAGGAGTGTGTCGACCAGTCCTCCGGCAGCCAGGGGTTGTTCGGGCTGGTCAACCTCTTCAGCGGAGGCGCCCTGCTGCAGGTCACCGTGTTCGCGCTCGGCATCCTCCCCTACATCACCGCGAGCATCATCCTGCAGCTGCTGACCGTGGTGGTGCCGCGTCTGGAAGCGCTCAAGCACGAGGGGCAGTCGGGCACGACGACGATCACCCAGTACACCCGGTATCTGACCGTGGGACTCGCCGTCCTCCAGGGCACCGGCCTGGTGGCCACCGCCCGCAGCGGCGCCCTCTTCACCGGCTGCACCGTCGCCTCGAGCATCGTTCCGGACAAGTCGGTCCTGACCACCGCGACGATGGTCGTCACCATGACCGCCGGCACCTGCCTGGTGATGTGGCTCGGCGAACTGATCACCGACCGCGGCATCGGCAACGGCATGTCGATCCTGATGTTCGTCTCGATCGCCGCCACGGTTCCGTCCGCCCTGTGGGCGATCAAGAAGCAGGGGCACCTCGCCCGCGGGTGGATCGAGTTCGGCGGTGTGCTGCTCGTCGCCCTGGCCATCGTCGGCCTCGTGGTGTTCATGGAGCAGGCCCAGCGCCGCATTCCGGTGCAGTACGCCAAGCGCATGGCGGGCCGCCGCTCCTACGGCGGCACGTCCACCTACATTCCGCTGAAGCTGAATCAGGCGGGCGTGATCCCCGTCATCTTCGCCTCGTCGCTGCTGGCCATTCCGACGCTGATCGCGCAGTTCTCCGACACCGACGCGGGCTGGACGACGTGGATCGGCCAGAACCTCACCCGGAGCGACCACCCGGTCTACATCGCCGCCTACTCCATGCTGATCGTGTTCTTCGCGTTCTTCTACGTGTCGATCACCGTCAACGCGGACGACATCGCGGAGAACATGAGAACGTTCGGGGGCTTCATCCCGGGCATCCGCGCCGGGCGGCCGACCGCCGAGTATCTGCGTTACGTGCTCAACCGCATCACCTGGCCCGGCGCGCTGTACCTGGGGCTGATCGCGCTCTTCCCCACCATCGTGCTGGCCGTGACCGGAGCCGGCCAGAACATACCGTTCGGCGGGACCAGCATCCTCATCATCGTCGGTGTGGGCCTGGAGACCGTGCGGCAGATCGAGAGCCAGCTGCAGCAGCGGCACTACGAAGGTTTCCTGCGCTGAGAGGCACCCCGCGCCCGCAGGTTCGCCACCGCGATGTGGGCCGCCGTGTCCCAGTCGGCGTAGAACTCCTGCGCATACGGGTCGAGGAAGATCATCCGCAGCAGGTTGTCAAGATCCGTCCGGTGCCTTCCGGCGTGGATGCGGTGCACCCACCCGCGTACCCGCGCGCCCGGCGCCCCATGCCGCATCCGGTCAGGCGGACGTCCGGTGCCCGGCGTGCAGCGGGGAGAAACGGGCGACGGTCTCGACGGTGTCGAAGGTCATGTCGGCGCGGCCCATGAAGAACGGTGCCTTCCGGGTCCGGGGAATCGTGTGGCAACCGCCGTCGACGGTGTACAGGCAGCGATCCGGGGCCGGCCGCCCTGTGACCGGGCGCCGCCGGTGCCCGGGCCGGCGCCGGGGCCAGGCGCGGTGTGCCCCGGTGCGGCCCGGGGTCCGCGGCGGCCGGGGGCTGTCGCGGGCGGCGGACAGCACACAGGAGGCGCTCGAAGGAGAGCGCCTCCTGTGCGTTGCGATGCCGCGGGTCAGATCAGACGGTCGGGGTCCACCGCTGGGCGTCCGCGCCGTTGCAGTCCCAGATCTGCAGCTGCGTGCCGTCCTGGGTGGTGCTCGCCGGGTCGTCCAGGCAGCGGCCGGACTGCGGGTTCACGAGCGAGCCGTTGGGGCCCGGCACCCACAGCTGCGCGCCGCCGCCGTTGCACGGCCAGAGCTGGACCTTGGACCCGTTGGCGGTGCCGTTGGCGGTCACGTCGAGGCACTTGCCGAAGGCCCGCAGCGTGCCGCCCGCGTCCGGAACGTACGTCCACCGCTGGGCGTCCGTGCCGTTGCAGGTCCACAGCTGCACGATCGTGCCGTCGGCGGTTCCGGAGTTCCTTACATCGATGCACTTGCCCTCGATGGCCGAACGGAAGGTCGCCGTCCGGGTCTCACCGGCAGCCGCGAGAGCGGACTCCACCAGGTCGGCCGCCGCTCTCATCCCCGCCTCGTTGGGGTGGTAGGTGGCACGGCCCGCCGGCGGGCGGTACGACTCCACCCAGGGGCTGGCGGAGCACGCGTCGTGGCCGCGGCTGGCGCCGGCCAGGTCGACCAGCGTCGCACCCGTGGAGGACGCCGCGGCCGCGGTGGCGCCGGCCAGGCGCGAGGCGATGCTGCGCTCGTACGAGGCCTGCTCGTCGGTCAGCGGCACGTTCGGGCACACCCCGGCGTCCGGCAGGATGGTGAAGTAGCTGACCAGGTAGACGTGCGCCTGCGGCGCCCGCTGGTGAACGGCGTTGACGACGTTCGCGATGCGGCCCTGCAGTTCCGTGAAGGCCTGCTCGATCTTGTTGCGGTCCACCGAGCCGCAGTTGGTGCCGCCGCTGGTCTGGCAGGAGTAGACGTTGATGCTGCCCAGGTAGTTGACGTCGTTGCCGCCGATGGTGACGGTGACCGTGCGGGTGTCCGGGCCCACGGCCTCCACCTGCGGCGGCAGGCCCGCCTGGCTGGTCGTCAGCACGTTGGCGGTGGTGGCGCCGCTGCACGTGACGTCCGTCAGGTTGGCCCCGAGGTCACGGGCGACGATGCTCGGGTAGTTGTTGACCGACCGCGAGCACGCCGAGGCGCCGGGGCTGGTCTGCACCGGCGGGATGCCCGGGCCTGCCGCGAAGGAGCTGCCCATCGCGACGTAGTTGAGCCCACCGCCGGCGGCCTGCACACGGGGCTGAGCCTGCTTCTGCGCCGGTTCTGCCGCCGCGGCGTTCGCCGCCGTGCCGGCGGCGGCCGCGACGAACGCCGCGGCTACGGCACACGCCGCGCGGACGGCCAGCCGCGCGCGTGGGCGCTTCGTGGAGTTCGGAGTTGTCACGGATTCTTCCTTCCCAGGGGCCGGGAGCACGGCAGTGCCTCGTGCTCGCATCCGGCCAAGCAACACTGGTTGGTCTGGACCTTAGCGGGTGTGCGGACCACGGCCAAGCCCGCAGGAACACCTTCCACAAATGCCTTACGGCACTCAAGTGTTGTTGCCCCGGCAACCTTTGATCCGCAGCAAATGGCTTGAAAACAAAGGACAGTTGACGGATCCGGCCCCGGTTGCTTCGCAGATGCGACCGTATGCGAGGGCGGCAGGACCGTCGGTGTGCGCGGCGATCGGGCGACGCGTCGGCACGGCGGAGTGCGTCGTCCGGCAGGCGAACACGTGCCCGCTCGTGCCGGTCACATGTCCCACCTGCGCCGGGGCGACGACGACCGGCACATGTCGTGCGGCGCCCGCCGCGGCCGGTGCCCGCCACGGCGGTGCCGTCCCGCCGGCGGTGCGGCGCACGAACCGCCTGTTTCGGGCATCGTTGTGGTGTGCACATGCACAGGACGGGTGCGGGTGTGCCGTGCGAGAGAAGGGGTGGTCATGGAGCGGACGACATGCTGTGTGGTGGGTGGCGGGCCGGCCGGGATGGTGCTCGGGCTGCTGCTCGCCCGGGCCGGCGTCGAGGTGACGGTGCTGGAGAAGCACGGTGACTTCCTGCGCGACTTCCGGGGCGACACCGTGCACCCCTCCACGCTGGCGCTGCTGGACGACCTGGGCCTGGCGGAGCGGTTCGCACGCCTGCCGCAGCGCCGGGTCACCTCCGTGCAGCTCCCGCTCGGACCGGACGGGTCCCTGGTCACCGTCTCCGATCTCGGCACGCTGCCCGGGCCGTACAACTACGTGGCGATGGTGCCGCAGTGGGATCTGCTGGATCTGCTGGCCGACGAGGCATGCCGGGAGTCCGCCTTCTCCTTGCGGATGAACACCGAGGCGACGTCGTTCGTGATCGAGCACGGTCGGGTCACCGGGGTGCGCTACCGCACCTCGGACGGGCGCACCGGCGAGCTGCGGGCCACGCTCACGGTGGCCTGCGACGGCCGGGGCTCCCTGGCCCGGTCCCGGCCCGAGCTGGGGCTGCGGGAGTTCGCCTGCCCCATGGACGCCTGGTGGTTCCGGCTGCCCCGGCGGGAGAGCGACCCGCAGGGGCTGGTGGGAGGTGCCGGCGACGGACTCCTCGCGGCCCTGATCGACCGCGGGGAGTACTGGCAGTGCGCCGCGCTGATCCCCAAGGGCACGGACGCCGAGCGCCGCGCCGCCGGCCTCGACCGGTTCCGGGGCCGATTCGCGTCCGCCGTCCCCTGGCTGGCGGACCGGGTGGACACGCTGCGGTCCTGGGACGAGGTGAGGATGCTGGACGTACGGCTGGACCGGCTGCGGCGCTGGCACCGCCCGGGGCTGCTGTGCATCGGGGACGCGGCGCACGCGATGTCACCGGTGTTCGGCATCGGCATCAACCTTGCCGTCCAGGACGCGGTGGCGGCCGCCCGGTATCTCGTCGAGCCGCTGCGCGGGGGACGTGTCGGGCTGGGCGACGTGCGGGCCGTCCAGCTGCGGCGGTGGCCGACGGCGGCGGGGGCGCAGGCGCTGCAGCGGATCGCGCACGCCCGGCTCATCGGGCCCGTGCTGGCCGGCCGGACGCCGCTCGGCGGGCCTCGGCGGGTGCAGCGGATGAGCGAGCTGCTGACCAGCGCGCCCTGGCTCGCACGTGTACCGGCCCGCTTCATCGGCTACGGTGCGCTGCGTGAGCACCCGCCGGAGCGCTCGTTGCGCTGAGGGCCGAGGGCGACCGTTCGGCGAGCGGCATCCCGTCGCCCCCGCGGGACACCTCCGCCGGCTGTGATCGCCGGCCCCGAAGCCGGCGGCGGCAGCCCGGGCCCGGCCCTCCCACCGGGCGGCGGGCCCCGGGTCAGCCCGTCCCGGCGCCGGGGCCGCCGGGACGGGCGTACGCAGGTGGTTTCAGTGTGTGACGAGGACGGTCAGCCTGCGCGGCCCGTGGACGCCCTGGACACGGATCATCTCGATGTCCGCGGTGGCCGAGGGGCCGCTGATCCAGGTGATGGGCCGCCGCGGGTCGAGCCGGCCGATCACCTCGGGCAGGGCGGAGCCGATCTGCTCCTCGCGCACGACGCACACGTGGACGTCCGGGACCAGGCTGAGGGCGCGGCGCCCCTGTCCGGGGCCGGCGTCCAGCACGATCGTGCCGGAGTCGGCGACGGCCGCCGCGCAGGCGCTGACCACGGCGTCGGTCGCGTCGAGCTGCGCCGTGGACAGCGCGGGCACGTCACGGCGCACCTGTCCCTTCCATGCGGCCGTCCACGCCGGGTCGAGACCGTCGGGGACGACCGCTGTGCGTGCGGCCCGTTCGTCGAGGGCCGCGGCCACCGCGGTGGGCAGGTCCGCCTCCGGCACCCGGCGCACCGTCGCCCCGTACTCCGTCACGCGGGTGACGAACAGCTCGACGGTGGCCTCGCGGTCGCCTGGGGTGATGCCGGGGGCGCCGCGCAGGTAGGCGCGGGGCACCTCGACGGGGTCGTCGGGCAGGTCGGCGACGGCCGCGCGGATGCGGCCCAGGATGGCCTCGCGGGCGCTCACCGGGTACCTCCTTCGGTCCGCTTCCACCAGGTGCGGAAGGACTGCGCGGGGATCTCGGGGATGGTCCTGCTGTCGGTCCAGCCGTGCAGCGGGCCGGGCAGGTTCATGT
>Ga0164243_10007171_pt1 | contig 16697 bp, 16 predicted proteins | sample OricompcompostOP_FD_108781 | JGI IMG/M metagenome (GOLD analysis project Ga0164243, IMG submission 108781) | Organic Plus compost microbial communities from Emeryville, California, USA - Original compost - Organic plus compost (OP) | ecosystem: Engineered > Solid waste > Mixed feedstock >... | reverse complement strand
GCCCATGAGCGCGAGCGAGAGGTCGGGGTCGGCGGCGAGCCATTCGCGCACGTCGGCCGCGAGAGTCGCGAGCCAGTCGAGCTTGTAGGCGTAGTGCGGGTCGGCGAGAGCGCGCCCGTTGGGTACGTAGAGGCTCCAGAGCCGCAGGCCCTCGATCGTCGCGCCGAGCGCCCGCGCCTCGATCGGCACATCGGTGCCTTCATGTCCCTTCAGGAAGCCGGGCTGACCGGGGAAACCCACTTCGACATCCGTGATGGGATGCCGCGCCGCGATCGCGACGCCGTTCCACTGGTTGAGACCGTGCAGCACGACCTCGTACCCCGCGTCGTGGAAGGCCTCGAAGGGGAACTGCGCCTCCGTGCACTTGATCTCCTGGAACGCGACGACGTCGACGTCTTCGCGCAGCATCCAGTCGATGGCGCGGGCGTGCCGGGTGCGGATCGAGTTGATGTTCCAGGTCGCGATGCGCATGCTCTCAACGCTAGCGGCCCCGGCTGGTGGTCAAACGCTGCAGCGTTTCGCGCCGCGCGCGTGTGATCGCTGCTGCCCGACGTCAATCGCTACAGCGTTTGGCACACGAGATGGCGGCCCTAGGCTGTACGGCGTGACCGACGCCCGCACCCAGCTCATCGAGCACATCTCGAACGAGGCCGTCTTCCATGGCGACTTCACGCTCACGAGCGGCAAGAAGGCCAGCTACTACATCGACCTGCGCAAGGTGAGCCTCGACCACCGCGTCGCGCCGCTCATCGGGCAGGTCATGGTCGAGCTGCTCGCCGAGCTGCCCGACGTCGACGCCGTCGGGGGGCTCACGATGGGCGCCGACCCGATCGCGGCCGCCGTGCTGCACCAGGGCGCCGCCCGCGGACTCAGCTACGACGCCTTCGTCGTGCGCAAGGAACCCAAGGACCACGGCCGCGGCAAGCAGGTCGAGGGCCCCGACCTCGCGGGCAAGCGCGTCGTCGTGCTCGAAGACACCTCGACCACCGGCGGCTCACCGCTGAAGGCGATCGAGGCGTTGCAGAAGGTCGGCGCGAATGTCGTGGCGGTCGCCGTCGTCGTCGACCGTGCCACGGGGGCGCAGGAGCGCATCGAGGCCGCCGGCTACCCCTACCTCGCCGCCATCCGCCTCTCCGACCTCGGACTCGAGCGGCAGTAACCCGCACGCGCGATGAACGATCGACCCCGCGACGACGACGAGCCCTCCGCGAGCGACTGGCTCGCGGCGCAGTTCGCTGCAGACGACGACGAGCCGGATGCTGCGCCGAGCGCGCCGCCCGCGCCGCCCGCGCCGCCGCCCGCTTCGGTGCCGCCGGCATCGCATCCCCCGGTGACGGCGCCCCCGGCCGCGGGTCCGCCAGCTGCCGCACCCCCGTCGTCGTCGGGGGGATTCTCGTGGGGTCTGCAACCGGGAGGCTCGACGACGCCGCCGGTGCGCGACGAGCCTCCGCAGGTCGCCGGTCCGTCGGCACCTCCGTCGCCCGCCGCTCCCACGCGCCCGTTCTCGGCGTCCGTGCCGCCTGCGCCGCAGGAGCCCGAGGCGCCGCTGCCCGTCCCGCAGTTCGGCGTTCCCGCGCGTGCACCGCAGCCCCCCGCCGCACCCGAGCACGCCGCGTCTGCCGAGCCGGTGGTGCCCGCCCCGCCTGCCGTGCCGCCGACGCCCGCCGTGCCGCCGACGCCCGCCGTGCCGCCGACGTCTGCCGTCCCGCCGACGTCTGCCGCCCCGCCGACATCGCCCCCGCAGCCCACCCCTCTCGTGCCGCCGGCGGCTCCGACGGGTGCGTCCACACCGCCAGCGGCCGCATCCGCTCCGCCGGTCGCACCGACCTCGCCCGCTCCGCCCATTGCGGCGTCCGCTCCGCCCGTCGCATCGCCCCCACCCGCACCGTCGGTCGCATCCGCTCCGCCGGTCGCACCCGTGCCGCCGGTCGCATCTACCCCGCCCGGCGCACACCCCGGTACGTTCACGCCGCCGACCGCCGCGATGCCGTCGACGCCCCCGGTGCCTCCCCCGCTCATCGAACCGGGCGAGCCGCCCGCGACTGCCGCGTGGACACCGCCCCCACTCGAGTCGGCGCTCGACGGCGTCACGCCGCCTGCTGCCCCGCCGGTCGAGCCGATGCCCTTCGAGACCGCGCGGCTCGCCGAGGTCGCACCGGATGCGACCGACGCCCCGAGCTGGGACATCCCGACGCAGATGATGGATGCCGTTGCGACGCCCCCGGAGCCCGCCGCGACCCAGCCGACCGAGCGGCTCACGGCATCCGACCCCGCCGCGACGGAGCTGCTCGGCGCCGAACTGCGTGCCGGCGACCGGCTCGGCGCGACGAGCATCGCGCAGGACGCCGCGACCACATCCGCTCTCGAGTCGCTCTTCGCGGAGGAGAACTTCCGCGACTACGAGGCCGAGCCGGGCGTCTCGCAGGCGCCGTTCTCACGGGCGCGCGCGAACGACGATGCCCCGGCACCCGCGGCCGCGCCGCACCGGGGCGAGATCTCGCGCGCGCAGAAGATCCTGCTCGGCGTCGCCGGCGGTCTCGTGGCGGTGCTGGCCCTCGTGGCGCTGTTCCTGCTGGGCACGCGTCTGCCCGACCTCATCGGTCCTGCCGCGGCGCCGCTGCCGAGCACCTCGCCGAGCGCGAGTCCGAGTCCGAGTCCGTCAGCCACGACCCTGCCGGCCGGCCCGGTCGAGCCGGGCGTGTGGGCCTGGGACGAGCTGCTCGGCGGCGAGTGCCTCGCCGAGTACGACGACCCGTGGGCCGAGGAGTTCACGGTCGTCGACTGCGCGGAACCGCATCCGGCGCAGCTCGTGTTCCGCGGCACCTTCCCGCCGTCGGCCGAGGGCGTCACCGACGACCCCTTCCCCGGCACCGAGGCGCTGCAGGGCCAGCTCACCCTGCTGTGCTCGGCACCCGGCGTGCTCGACCTCGCGGCCGCGGGTCAGTACACCGACGTGCAGTTCGAGGGCAGCTACCCGGCCACAAGCAGCCAGTGGGACGCGGGCGACCGCAGCTACTACTGCTTCGTGAACCGCTCATCCGGCGATCCCCTCACGGGGTCGCTCGCGGTCGCGCCGGCGGCGGAGGGCGTAGAAGTCCCGACCCCCTAGCCGCGCTCTGCGGAAGCGCCCCGGGAGCGAGTGGCCCCCACCGTGCATGAATATTGGCACCTTTCGGGCGAGCTCTCACCCATTCATCGCCAACGATTCAAGGAAGTCGTGCGGCCACGGGTGCCATATTCGCCAAATTGGTACTCGTTTCGCCAAAGAGCCGTTGGAACACTCGCTCGAGGTTGCGCATTTCGCGGCCGAAATACGACGACGTATCAGGAGGACACATGCACACAGCGCGTATCCGGCGCATCGGCATCGCTGCCGTAGCCGCCCTCTCGGTCTTCACCCTGGCCGCATGCTCGAATGCGCCCGCGGCTGAGTACGACCCCGACGAGGAGATCACGCTCAACTTCACGTGGTGGGGCAACGAGGACCGTGCGAGCCGCTACCAGCAGCTGATGGACAAGTTCACCGAGCAGCACCCGAACATCAAGATCGAGGGCACGTTCACCGACTTCGCCAGCTACTACGAGAAGCGCGCGACCGAGGCGGCCAGCGGCGGCCTGCCCGACGTCATGCAGTTCATCGACTCCTACATCGGGCAGTACTCCGAGAACGGTCAGCTGCTCGACCTGAACACCATGTCGGACTACATCGACTTCTCGACCTTCGACGACCTGATGCTCAGCATGGGTCGCGTGGGCGACAAGCAGCTCGCTCTTCCGGGCGGATTCAACGTGTGGTCGATGAGCTCGAACAAGGCCCTGCTCGCCGAGTACGGCCTGGACGAGTACGAGGGCGGCACCTCCTGGGAGGACTACTCGGCGTACATGGCCTCGGTGACCGAAGCCACGGACGGTGCGCTCTACGGCGGCACCGACTACACCCAGCGCATCCAGGACTTCGAGGTCTGGCTGCGTCAGCAGGGCCAGGAGCTCTACGAGGACGGCGCCCTCGGCTTCACCGAGGATGACCTGCGCGAGTTCTGGCAGCTCGGTGCGGCCGACCGGGATGGAGTCACGGCCCCGCAGAACCGGCTCGAGGAGGTCGCACCGCAGACCGGTGTCGCCGCGAAGATGACCGCCACCGAGCTCGCCTGGAGCAACGCGATGGTCAACTACCAGGCCGAGTCGGGCTCGGAGGAGTTCTCGCTCATCGCGCCGCCGACGTCCGACCCGAACGCGAAGGACCTCTACCGGCAGGGTGGCAATCAGTTCGCGATCGCCGCCACGACCAAGCACCCCGAGGCGGCTGCGATGTTCGTCGACTACCTCGTGAACAGCGCGGATGCGGGTGCGGTCTTCGGCACCTCGACCGGCTTCCCGGCATCGACCTCGCGTCTCGCCGGCACGAAGCTCGAGGGCGCCGACCTCAAGGTCTCGCAGTACCTCGACTCGGTCGCCGACCGCATCGGGCCGACGCCGCCGATCCAGAACGTGCCCTACGGCGCCCTCGAGGCTGTGTTCTGGGACCTCGGCAAGTCGATCGGCCTCGGCGCCATCTCGATCGACGACGCCGTTCAGCAGTTCTTCGACGAAGCGGCCGTCTCGCTCGACTGAGTTGGTTAGGAAAGTGCATGACATGACAACAGAATCGGCGACACAGCGTCCGATCCGCGGGGTCGCCGGCTCCCGCACCGGCTCGACGGGGACTCCCCGTCGGGCCGGTGCCCGTCGTCGCGACAACCTCGCGGGATACCTCTTCCTCTCCCCGTGGCTGATCGGCTTCGTCGGGCTCACGGCCGGACCCATGCTCATCTCGCTCTACCTGGCGTTCACCGACTACAACCTGTTCTCGCCGCCAACCTGGAACGGCGTGGACAACTTCGTGCGCCTGGCGGGCGACCAGAAGTTCTGGGGTTCGGTGCGAATCACCCTGCTGTACGTCTTCATCGGGACACCGGTGAAGCTCGCCGCCGCCCTCGTCGTCGCCATGCTGCTCAACCGCGCGAGCCGCGCCACCGGCTTCTTCCGTTCCGCCTTCTACGCGCCCTCGCTCATCGGCGCGAGCGTCAGCATCGCGCTCGTGTGGCGCGCCATGTTCTCGACCGACGGCCCGATAGACAGCGCTCTGAGCTCGATCGGCATCGACGTGGGCGGCTGGGTCGGAATCCCCGCCCTCGTGCTGCCGATGATGATCCTGCTCGCCGTGTGGCAGTTCGGCGCGCCGATGGTCATCTTCCTCGCCGGCCTCAAACAGGTGCCGCCGGAGCTGTACGAAGCCGCCGAGATGGACGGCGCCGGCCCCTTCCGGCGCTTCCGGAGCGTGACGATGCCGATGCTGTCGCCCGTGCTGTTCTTCAACCTGCTGCTGGAGATGGTGCACGCCTTCCAGATCTTCGCCTCCGCCTACATCATCGGCTCGGGAACCGGCGGTCCCGCCGGAGCCACCAACTTCTACACGGTGTACCTGTACACCCGAGCCTTCGCCAACAACCAGATGGGTTACGCCTCCGCCATGGCATGGGTGCTTCTGATCGTGGTGGGCATCTTCGCCGCGATCCTGTTCAAGACCTCGAACGCGTGGGTGCACTACGCGGGTGATCAGCGATGAGCGCCGTCGCGACCCGGAGGGCGCGGAGGCGCGTCGGAACCGTCGTCTGGTTCATCGTGATGATCGCGATGATCGTCGTCGTGCTGTATCCGCTCGCCTGGATGATCTCGGCATCGTTCAAGCCGAACTCCGAGTTCGCCAGCAACCAGGGCTTCCTGCCCCACGATCCGACCATCCAGAACTACGTGAAGGTGCTGGCCGGCGTGGCCGGCATCCCCCTGTGGCGCTTCTTCCTGAACTCGCTCATCCTCGCGGTGGGATCGGTCGTCGGCACCGTCATCTCAGCGTCCATGGCCGCCTATGCGTTCGGTCGCCTCGACTTCCGTGGGCGCCCCGTGTTCTTCGCCGCGATGATCGGCACCCTGCTGCTTCCGTTCCACGTGCTTCTCATCCCCCAGTACACGATCTTCCGGATGCTCGGGATGATCGACACCTACTGGCCGCTGCTGCTCGGCAAGTTCCTCGCGAGCGAGGCGTTCTTCGTCTTCCTCATGGTGCAGTTCATCCGGCAGCTGCCGCGTGAGCTCGACGAGGCGGCGCGCATCGACGGAGCCGGGCACGTGCGCATCTTCACCTCGGTGACCCTGCCGCTCATCAAGCCGGCGCTCGTGACCTCGTCGATCTTCGCCTTCATCTGGAGCTGGAACGACTTCCTCCCGCCGCTCATGTACGTGAACTCGCCGGAGTCGTATCCGCTGCCGCTCGCATTGCGCATCTTCAACGACCAGACGAGCGTGACCGACTACGGCGCGACGATCGCCGTGTCGGTGCTGGCGTTGCTCCCGGTGCTGCTGTTCTTCGCGATCTTCCAACGCTTCCTGATCGAGGGGGTCGCCACGCAGGGGCTGAAGGGATGACGGCGCCGGCGGTCGCGCGTCGCACCCCTCGCTGGCGCCAGCGGATGTTCGACACCATCACGCTGCTCGGCGAGGTGCTGTGGACGGGGGTTCTGGTCTCGTTGGCGTCGCTCCCGCTGGTGACGATGCCGGCGGCGCTCGCCGCGGGCATCCGCCACATGGAGCGTCACATCGACGCGCGGGAGGACGGGGTGCGACTCTTCATCGGCGAGGTGCGCCGGGCGCTTGTGCCCGGCGGTGTGATCGTTGGGTTGGGACTCGTCGCGCTCACGGGGATTCTCGCGCTGCAGTCGATGGTGGCGAACGTGGCCGGCGTACCGGGTGCACAGGGGCTCGGCCTCGCCGTGCTGGTGCTGCTCTGGTTCCTCGGCACGCTCGTCGTCGAGGTCTGCGCGAGCTGGGCGCCTGGCGTACGCTGGCGTGTGGCGATGGTCGACGGCGCTGCGCGTCTCATCGGCTCCCCCAAGGAAGGTGCGCTCATCGCGCTCGCGGTCGCATTGACCGGGATCGCGGTCTGGCAGCTGCCGCCTCTGGTGATCCCCGCACTCGGCTGCCTGGCGTTCGCGGCAGCAGTGGTCGGCGTGCGTCGCCGACGTCCCGAAGAGGAGGCCCCCGCTGAGCATCGGTGATTCCGGCCAGGAGCGCGCCGTCGTCGAGCGTGCGAGTTCGAACTCGTTCCGCCTGACGAGTGTCGGATCGAATCGTCTGGCGCGACTGCTCGGAGAGTGGAGCGATGGGCACGGAGCGCTGCACGACCAGCTGGCCGCCGAGGTGCGACGGTTGATCGTGAGCGGCACCCTCGCATCCGGCACGCGGCTGCCCTCGGAGCGCTCGCTGAGCATCTCGCTCGGCATCAGCCGCAACACGGTTTCGAAGGCCTTCGACGCCCTGCGCTCCGAGGGGCGACTCGCAAGCCGTCGCGGTGACGGCACCTACGTCTCGGTATCGCGTCGGTCGACTCCGCTGCGCGGCGACGACCGCCTGCGCTCGTTCATGTCGGGCCGTGACCTCGGGCAGATCGACCTTCGCAGCGCGGCGCTTCCCGGGCTGCCGCTGGTGGCCGACCACTTCAACCTCCTCGACGGCTCCCGGACCCGCGAACTCGTGGCAATGCACGGCTATCTGCCGCGGGGTCTGCCCGAGCTGCGGGATGCGGTGGCGGCGTACTACTCGGCGCTCGGGTTGGCGACAGGACCGGAGCACATCCTCATCACTTCGGGCGCACAGCAGGCGCTGCGGCTCGTGGCCTCCGCGCTGGCCGCGCCCGGGTCGACGGTCATCGTGGAGGAGCCGTCGTTCCGTGGCGCGATCGAGTCGCTGCGCTCGCTCGGCGTTCGCCTCGTGGGCGTCACCTCGGGACCCGACGGCATCGATGTGGACGATTTCGCGAAGGTCGCGCGCACCGAGAAGCCCGCGCTCGTCGTGCTCCAGTCGACGGTGCACAACCCCACCGGTTCGGTGCTCGACAGCTTCCGCCGCAGCAGGGTCGCCTCGATCGCGACCCGGTTCGGCATCCCGGTGATCGACGACGCGACGCTCGCCGACACGATCATCGACGGTGAGCGCCGCCCCCTTCCCCTCGCCGTCGGAAGCGAACAGGTGATCACGGTCGGATCGATGTCGAAGTCGTTCTGGGGCGGCATGCGGGTCGGATGGCTGCGCGCGCATCCGGACTTCGTCGCCGAGCTCGCGGCGGTGAAGGGAGGGGAGGATCTCGGCACCTCGGTGATCGCCCAGCTGCTCGCCAGCCAGCTGCTCCCCCGCATCGAGTTCGCACGCGACGAGCGGTTGCGCACCCTGAGCGAGGGCCGACGCCTCGCTCTCGAAGCGGTCGCCGAACTCGCGCCCGACTGGCAGCCCCAGGTTCCGACGGGCGGCGGCTCGCTCTGGGTGCGGCTGCCGGAGGCCGGAGCGACCACGTTCGCGCAACGAGCCGAGCGTGCGGGGGTGCGGATCCTGCCCGGGTCAACCTTCAGCATCGTCGACCGGCTCGACGACTACTTCCGCATCTCGTATGCGTCGGCGCCCGAGATCACCCGACGCGGGATCGAACTCCTCGCGGAGGTCTGGAACACGCGTTCCTGAGAGATGCGGGCCACTGGATGCCAAATAGGCACCGGCGCCCCGGTCGATCCCTGCGATGGCGGGCCTCACCGCCGATGCGGAGTCCAATCATGTCGCCATTGGCTCTGTCCCACCCTGGTACCGGATGCGAGCGTAGGTGGCAGCTCGTGAGCAGTCAACGAAGTCAAGGAGGACCCCACCCGTGAGCAACACTTCCCCGGACGTGCCCCTGCGCGTCGGTCTGGTCGGCGCGGGTGCGCACGCGCACCGCAACATCCTCCCGACTCTGGGGATGCTCGACGTGGAGCTCGTCGCCGTGGCGGACATGGACTCGGACCGGGCCCGCGAGACGGCCCGGCGCCACGGTGCCGCGCACTCGTTCGGCTCGGCTGAGGAGATGTACGCATCGGGCGAAATCGACGCGGCGCTCCTGGTCGTGTCGCCGACTCTGCACCCGACGCTCGCGATTCAGGCCTTCGAGGCCGGTCTCGACGTGTGGTCCGAGAAGCCGGCCGCTGCCGCGTCGAGCCAGGTGCGCGAGATGCTCGAGCACCGCGGCGATCAGGTGTGCGTCGTGGGCTACAAGAAGGCGTTCATGCCCTCCGCCGTCAAGGCGCGCGAGCTGCTCCCCACTGGCCCGCGTTCGGCCAGTGCCGTCTATCCGGTGTCGCTTCCGCTCGGCGAGGGAGAGGCGCCTTACCCGGTCTCGGACTGGCTGACGAGCGGATGCCATCCGCTCTCGCTGCTGGTGTCGGTGGTGGGCCCCGTCGCCCGGGTCACCGCCTATCGCCCACCCCACGGTGGTGGTGTCGTGGTTCTCGAGCACCGGTCCGGCGCCGTCAGCACCCTGCACGCCTCGCTCGGCGCCCCCAAGTTCCAACCCTGCGAGCGCTACCTGTTCGCCGCAGATGACGGCGCCGTCGAGATCATCAACACCCGCAAGGTGATCCACCGTCGCCCGTTCTGGCCCGACTACAACTCGGACGACAACTTCGCCCCCGTCGGCCAGGAGGGTGGGTCGCTCGTCTGGGAGGCGCAGGACACGATGGCCACCCTGCAGGGAAAGAACGTCGTGACCCAAGGCATCTACGGAGGCCTGCACGCCTTCGTCGAGGCGGCGCGGACGCGGCGCGCCCCCGAGGTCGGGACGCTCGAGTTCGCGCTCGAAGTCACCAAGGTCTACGAAGCGGCCCTGCGCTCGAACGGGAACCCCGTCGAGGTGGATGCCGCGTGAACACCCTCCGGGAAGGAGACGGGATGCCCACTCCCGCGAATGTCACGGTCACGAACTCCGTCTTCGGGCCCGACCTGGCCGCGCAGCTCGACGCGCAGCATGAGCTCGGCATCCGACACCTCGATCTGAAGGACGCACTGTTCGGCAAGGGCGTCATCGATCTGAGCGACGCCGAGGCACGCGCCATCGTCGACCAAGCCGGAGAGCGCGGGATGGATGTGTACTGCATCTCGACCGTGCTCTTCGACGACGATGCCGCCCGTGGCGAACGGCACTTCGCCGAGCAGCACGTCGCCCGCATCGACGAGGCGCTGCGGGTCGCCCGTATCCTTCGCCCGCGCTGGATTCGCGTGATGGCCGCCCAGTCCAGCGGGCGCGCCGAGGGCCAGCCGCTCGCCGAGCACCTGGAGACGATCCCGTGGCTCGTCGACGCCTACCGCGAGGTGATCGCCCGGGTGGAGGCCGCGGGCTTCGCCACGATCCTCGAAAACGAGATCGACCACGGCATCCTGCGCAACCCCGACGACGTGGACACGCTCTTCGGCCGCATCTCCGATGCCGGTACGGTGCGCTTCACCTGGGACGTGCAGAACCTCTGGGAGACCGGTTCGTTCCCGAGCCTCGAGGTCTACGAACGACTGCGCCCGCACCTGGGCTACGTGCACGTCAAGGGCGGGAGGATGCACGAGGGCGACCCGACGCTGTGGAAGGCACGACTGCGCGATGCGTCGTGGCCGGTGGCCGAGATCCTGCGCGCCATCGCCGCAGATGGCGCGAGCCCCATCATCTGCATCAACCCCTGCCACGGCGAGGTGCCGCCCGGGGGTTACGACCAGAGAGAGTCCGCCATCGACGACATCCGATTCGTGCAGGAGGTACACGCACATGTCTGAGCCCACCACCGGGACCACCGAGGTCCCCCGCGACCGCGCCATCCTGCGCCCCTGGTCGGAGGCCGCCATCGAGACCGTCGGATGGGACGGGCACCTCGTGTGGATGGTGTCGGGCGCGCTCGCCAACTCGAGCACCATGACGGTCGGCCGCTGCTACATCGACGAGGGCGGGGCGAACCCCCGCCACTACCACCCGAACTGCGATGAGGTGCTGCACCTCATCCAGGGGAAGCTCCGCCACACCGCCGGTGATGACGTCGTCGAGATGAACCCCGGCGACACCATCAGCATCCCGGCGGGAGTCATCCACAACGCCACCAACATCGGCGACGAGGAGGCCATCATGGTCATCTCCTTCTCGAGCGCCGACCGTCACACCATCGGCGAGTAGCCGACCCCCCACGAAGGAGAACGACAGTCGTGAAACTCGGCTTCATCGGCACGGGCGCCATCGCGCGTGCACACGCCACCGCCATCCGCAGGGTCGACGGCGTCGACCTGGTGAGCGTCTTCGACCGTAACGAGGAGATCCTGGACAAGTTCAGCTCCGACTTCGAGGTGCCTGCCGCCTCGAGCGCCGAGCAGCTGTTCGACGAGGTCGACGCGGTCTACGTGCTGACCCCGCCGAAGGCGCACCGCGACCCGCTGCTCGAGGCGATCGCGCACGGCAAGCACGTGCTGTGCGAGAAGCCGATCGCCGTCGACCTCGACGACGCGAGCGCGATGGTCGCAGCCGCCGAGAAGGCAGGCGTGGTCTTCGGGATGGGCTTCAACAATCGTGCCCGCCCGCAGATCCAGGCGCTGCGCAACGCGGTCGCCTCCGGGCAGCTGGGCGACGTGATCTCGTGCTGGAGTCGTCGACTCGGCTACAGCCGGTGGGCTCCGGATGACTGGCGCACCGCGGAGGGCGCCCTCGCCGGTATGACCATCCAGTCGATCTCTCACGATGTCGACATGCTGCGCTACGCCGTCGGCGAGATCGAGCTCGTCGCGGGTGTGACCGGCTCCTCGATGCCGCAGGTCAGCGGATTCGATGACAACCTCAGCGCGACCCTCGTTTTCGAGTCGGGCGTCGTGGGCAACATCCACGCCAGCTGGTCCTCGCACCTCGGCCACGGAAGCCGTGGCGTGATCGGCAGCGAGGGGAGCTTCTCGATCGAGGGACCCGGCCTGTGGATGATGACCCACTCGCGCTCGTCGAACGTGGGCGGCGACGCCGAACAGGTCGAGTGGTTCGCGCGCGACATCGCGGAGGACATGGGCTACGCCGGAACGGCCGCCGCTTTCCGCGACGCCGTCGAGACGGGATCCGCGCCGCTCGCGAGCGGGCACGACGGTCTGCGCTCGCTCGAGATCTCGAGCGCGATCCTCGCCTCCTCGGCGAGGCGCGAGATGGTCGACAGCCGCGGCTTCCGCCCGGAGTGATCCGACTCGACCGACACACGAAGAGCTCAAGGAGGAGACGACATGCCACGCGTCGTATTGGCGGGAACGCTCGACACGAAGGGTGAGGAGTACGCGTTCGTCCGCGACCGGCTCCTCGCCGCCGGTGTCGAGGTCACCATGGTCGACACCGGGATCCTGGGAGAGCCGGCGTTCACGCCGGACATCACCCGGGACGAGGTGGCACGGGAGGCCGGCGTCGAACTGGCCGAGCTGGTCGCCGGCGGCGACCGTGGAGCATCGGTGATCGCGATGTCTCGCGGCCTCGGCCGGGTCATCGAGCGTCTGCGTGCCGAGGGCGCCTGCGACGGCGCGCTCGCACTCGGCGGAACCGGGGGCACCTCGCTCGCCGCGGATGCCTTCCGGAGGCTGCCGCTCGGGGTTCCGAAGATCGTGGTGTCGACCGCCGCATCCGGGAACACGGCACCGTACATCGGTGAATCCGATCTGGTGCTCATCCCGAGCGTCGTCGACGTCGCCGGCATCAACCGCATCTCGGCGAAGATCCTGGCCATGGCATCCGACGCCCTCGCCGGCATGGTGCAGGGGGCGCCGATCCCCGAGACCGACCGGCGCCCGATGGTCGCGGCCAGCATGTTCGGGGTGACCACGCCCTGCATCACGACGGCTCGTGCTCTGCTCGAGGAGCTCGGCTACGAGGTGCTCGTCTTCCACATGACGGGAACCGGCGGCCGGGTGCTGGAGTCGCTGGCGGCCCAGGGGCTGCTCGCAGGGGTGCTCGACATGACCACCACCGAGCTCGCCGACGAGCTCGTCGGCGGGGTGTTCAGCGCGGGCGAGGGCCGGTTGCGCTCCGCGGGAGTCTCCGGGATTCCGCAGGTGGTGTCGCTCGGCGCGACGGATATGGTCAACTTCGGCCCGATGGACACCGTTCCGCCGCAGTTCGCCGACCGGAACCTCTACGTGCACAACGCCACGACAACGCTCATGCGCACGACGCCGGAGGAATGCGCCGAGATGGGCCGTCGGCTCGCCGAACGCGTTCGTGCGGGACACGGGAGCCGCACGGTCATGATCCCGCTTCGCGGCGTCTCGGCGATCGCCACCGAGGGCGGCAGCTTCTTCGACCCGGATGCGGACACGGCGCTGTTCGACGCCGTGCGCACGGGCCTCGCGGGCAGCGACGTGACGCTTCTCGAACTCGACACCGACATCAACGACCCCGAATTCGCTCGCCGTGCGGTGACTCTCCTCCATGAGGCGATCACTGCAGCGAGCACCGACAACAGTACACAAGGGAGTTCCTGACAATGCCGAAGATCCCACGTTCGGAGATCCTCGACCGCCTGCGCGACAAGGTCGACCGCGGCCTGCCGATCATCGGAGGCGGTGCCGGTACCGGACTGTCCGCGAAGCTGGAAGAGGCCGCCGGCATCGACCTCATCGTCATCTACAACTCGGGCCGCTACCGCATGGCCGGTCGCGGTTCGCTCGCCGGGCTGATGGCGTACGGGAACGCGAACGACCTGGTGCTCGAGATGGGTGACGAGGTGCTCACGGTCGTCAAGGACACCCCCGTGCTGGCCGGGGTCAACGGCACCGACCCGTTCTACGACCCGGACGTGTTCCTGGATGAGCTGATCCGCCGGGGCTTCTCGGGGGTGCAGAACTTCCCCACCGTCGGACTCATCGACGGCGTCTTCCGCCAGAACCTGGAGGAGACCGGCATGGGGTTCCACCTCGAGGTCGACATGGTGCGTCGCGCGCACGAGCACGACCTGCTCACGAGCCCCTACGTGTTCTCGGAGGAGGACGCCGTCGCGATGGCGGAGGCGGGTGCCGACGTGATCGTGTGCCACCTGGGCCTGACGACCGGTGGTCGGATCGGGGCCGAGACGGCGCGCACGCTCGACGAGTGTGCCGTGCTCATCGACCGGTGGGCGAGTGCCGCGCGCGGTGTGCGTGATGATGTCATCGTTTTGTGCCATGGGGGTCCGATCGCGATGCCCGACGACGTCGCGTACATCTTCGAGCGCACCACGAAACTCCATGGCTTCTACGGTGCGTCCTCGATGGAGCGGCTCCCCGTGGAAGGGGCCATCATCGACCAGGTGAAGGCCTTCGGCGCGATCCCGCTGCGATGACTCCTCGCGCGGCGGCAATCGAGCTGTCGCGCCCGAGCGACCCCGGTGGCACGGCCGCCGGGGTCGCTCGGGTCGCCTGGAAAAACGGCTATGCGGCTCTGCAGCTCAAACAGACGCAGTACGCGCCGCTCCTCTCCGATCTCGACGGCCTGCGACAGCACCTCGGCGACATCCGGGTCTCATCGCTCATCTGGCTCGGGGATGCCGTCGAGAGTCGGGACGAACTGCTCGAGGTGGCGGCAGCTGGGGCCTCCCTGGGTGCAGTGCGGGTGGTCGTGTGCGACACGGCAGAGCGCAGCCGTCCGATGGCCGTCGCCCGGCGTGCGGTGGCGCTGGATCGGGTTGCGGGTGAGCTCGCGGATGCCGGCGCCGCTCTGTCGTTGCACCATCACAGCGGTCACCCGGTCGAATCGGTGGCCGACATCCGGGACCTCATCGCGGCAGCGCCGCGGGTTCGGGTGACGATCGACACCGGGCACCTCGGTCGCACAGGTGGGGAACCGATGCAGGGGGTGCTCACCGAGTTGGGGGCACGCGTTGACAACGTGCACCTGAAGGATCTCGACGCCGACGGCGCGTTCCGCCTCGTCGGCGAGGGGATGCTGCCGCTGCGCGAAGTGGTGGCCGAGTACCTGAGCCTGGATGCGGAGCCCACGATGTGCATCGACGAGGAGAGCTGGGCCCCGCTCTCCTCGGGGCTCGCCCGCTCGATGGCCGTACTGCGCGACTGGGGCTTCCCGGCGGCCTCCGACTGAGTCCGGCCGCGCCTACGGCAGCAGCTCGTGCACGCCCGCGAGGATCTCCGACGGACGGAACGGGTAGCGCGCGATCTCGGTCTCGTCGCTGATGCCGGTGAGCACGAGGATCGTGTGCAGCCCCGCCTCGATGCCGGCCACGACATCCGTGTCCATGCGGTCGCCGATCATGGCCGTCGTCTCGGAGTGCGCGCCCACCTTGTTCATGGCCGAGCGGAACATCATCGGGTTCGGCTTGCCGACCACGTACGGGTCCTTGCCGGTGGCCTTCGTGATGAGCGCCGCGATCGCACCGGTGGCGGGCAGCACGCCATCGGCCGACGGCCCCGTCGCATCCGGGTTGGTGGCGATGAAGCGGGCGCCGTCGTTGATGAGGCGGATCGCCTTCGTGATCGCCTCGAACGAGTAGTTGCGGGTCTCGCCGACGACCACGAAGTCGGGCGAGGTCTCGGTCATCACGAAGCCGGCCTCGTGCAGTGCGGTCGTGAGCCCCGCCTCGCCGATGACGAATGCCGAGCCGTTCGGGATCTGGCTGCGGCAGAAGTCGGCGGTCGCGAGCGCGCTCGTCCAGATGCGCTCCTCGGGCACCTCGAGCCCGGATGCGCGCAGCCGCGCCGCGAGGTCGCGCGGCGTGAAGATCGAGTTGTTGGTGAGCACGAGGAACGGCGTGCCCAATTCGACCCAGTGGTGGATGAGCTCGGGCGCGCCCGGGAGCGGCTTGTTCTCGTGGACGAGCACGCCGTCCATGTCGGTGAGCCAGCTCTCGATGTGGGGGCGGGGGCCGTGCGCGGTCATGCGCCCAGCGTATCGGCGCTCCTCACGTCGAAAATGCAGGAGATCTGTCGGCCGCCATGTCAGAAATGCAGGAGTCGCTCACCGCGGGGCGCGAGAACGCTGGGGTGCCGCATCCGGATCCCTCGGCGCCTCCTGCATTTCTGACACGATGCCGGGCCGGGTCTCCTGCATTTCTGACACGGATGCGGGGGATGTGGCGGGCGCGGATGCGGCGGGTGCGGGGGTGGGCGCGGATGCGGTGGGGGCGGTCGTCAGGAAGCGGGCGTGCGGCAGGCGCTGCCGCATCACCTCGACGGCATCCGGGTTGGCGTCGACGAGCAGGAATCGGCGACCGAGAGCGGAGGCGACGGCCCCCGTCGTTCCGGACCCCGCGAACAGGTCGAGCACCGCGTCGCCCGGCGCGCTCGAGGCCTGCACGATGCGGCGCAGGATTCCCTCGGGCTTCTGGGTCGGGTATCCGGTGCGCTCGGCGCCGCCGACCTGCACGATCGTGTGCCACCAGACGTCGGTGGGCAGCTTGCCGCGCTCGGCCTTCTCGGGGGTCACGAGGCCGGGCGCCATGTAGGGCTCGCGGTCGACGGATGCGTTGTCGAAGTAGTACGCATCCGGGTTCTTCACGTAGACGAGGATCGTGTCGTGCTTCGCCGGCCAACGGCGGTTGGTCTTGCCGCCGTAGTCGTAGGCCCAGATGAGCTCGTTGAGGAAGCACTCGCGGCCGAAGAGCGCGTCGAGGGCGACCTTGGCGTAGTGCGCCTCGCGGTAGTCGAGGTGCAGGTAGAGCGTGCCGCGCGCGTCGAGCAGACGCCACGCCTCGGCGAGGCGTGGCTCGAGGAAGGCCCAGTAGTCCTCGAAGCGGTCGTCGTAGCCGTAGAGGGTGCGCACGACCGTGCGGTAGCGCTCGCCTCCGTAGCCGGTGCGGTCGCCATCCGGATCGCGCACGGTCTGC
>Ga0164243_10007170_pt1 | contig 16698 bp, 13 predicted proteins | sample OricompcompostOP_FD_108781 | JGI IMG/M metagenome (GOLD analysis project Ga0164243, IMG submission 108781) | Organic Plus compost microbial communities from Emeryville, California, USA - Original compost - Organic plus compost (OP) | ecosystem: Engineered > Solid waste > Mixed feedstock >... | reverse complement strand
CCTGTAAGAGGAAGGGAAACGAGCGAAAGGGAAAGGCTCTATGTCAACAAAGGCAGACTATACCACGGAAGAATGGAATATACTGGCGTCTTTGCCGTATATGATCGGTGCGACACTGGTTGCTGTCTCGAAAAGTGGGGCCATCGGGAAGACCAGAGAGGCGCTCTCGTTGTATTCCAAAGTGCGGGAAACCGCACAGAAGTTTGCTGCTGTCCCGCTTATTCAGGAGCTCTTCACAGGGGGTGAGGTGCAGGTGAAAGAGACCCGTAAAGAGACGATCAGTGAGAAGGAACAGCTTATCCTGCTTACGTTTGAGCGGTGTCGGGCTGCGTTAACGCTTCTCGAAAGCAAGGCCACACCTGAAGAGGTCGAGGCATACAAGCAGTGGCTGTATCAGAGCGCGGAACGGATTGCAGGTGTCTCAAAGGGCGGCGGCTTTCTGGGCATTGGTGCAAAGCGGATCGATGAGCAAGAGGCCACCGTTTTAGCGCAACTGAGAGAGATACTCGGCGTGCAGGCGTAGTCGCGTCGCACGCGTACGAGTATTGCAGCAGTTCATTGAGGGGTGAATCCGGTACTCTCGCGCATAGTCAGGCGGAAGGGGACCGTGACCGTTCCAGGAACGTGTGTCTCCGGGCCATTAATGCACTGAAGCAGCCGCGTCACGGCGGTGGTTCCTATCTGGCGTTTATCGGGTGCTACTGTGGTGAGCGACGGAACAGAGAAGCGAGCCTCTTCCAGATTATCGAAGCCAACGACCGCAATATCTTCTGGAACATGAAGACCCCGCTCATAGAGCGCTCGCATTGCACCAAAGGCCATCAGATCGTTAAAACAGAAGAGGGCGTCAAAAGGCTGTTGGCGCTCAAGCAGCGTGTGTACAGCCTGCGCCCCACTCTCTCGATCGTAGGCTGTGGGCGTATACACAAGTAGCGATTCTTGCAGGGAGAGTCCAGCATCAGCAAGCGCCTGGGCGTAGCCTCGAAAGCGTAATAGAGTTGTCTCACGTTGCATCTGTCGCGAGAAGCCGATGACAGCAATCTGCCGTCTCCCGAGTTGGAGCAGATGGGTGGTTGCTGCATAGGCTGCTGCCACGTTATCAAAGGTGACATGGTCATATTCCATATCGAGCGAGTGTTCACCGAGCAGGACGATAGGGAGTTTCTCGTTGCCCTGGATATGCAGATCCTCGGCTTTCAACATCAGCGAGTTGAGAATAATACCATCTATCAGGTTTGAATGCAGCTTTTCGATGGCCTGACGCTCATGCTCATAGGTGCCGCTGGTAAAATCAAGCATGACACGATATGATTGCTCGGCGGCGGCGTCAATAACCGCTTCAGCGATTTCTGCAAAGTAGGGGTTGCGTAACTCGGGAATGACCAGTGAGAGAATCCCTACACGTCCTTTGCGTAGATAACGTGCCGGAAGGTTTGGCTGATAGTTCAGTTCTTTCAGTGCCTGTAAGACTCGCTGCCGCTTTTCCTCTTTTACATGAATGTTGCCATGAATAACGTTTGAGACGGTTTTAATAGAGACTCCTGCACGTAAAGCAACGTCTTTCAATGTAGTAGGCACGCTTTTTATCCCTCTATTTTTCTTCCCAGGTTTGCAACGGAAACTATAACATCGTGAGAAGAGCTTTGTCAATCTTGCATGGATGCAGCTTTCGACTATCTCGGGCTGCTTCATGGAGAATTTGCGCCTTTGTGAATTGACAAAGAGAAAATGGTTATGCTACAATCGCTTACAACGTTGGAATTCTTTTTACAACGTTGTAAAAATACTCAATGTCGAGATGCTGCATGGAGGCGAGATCACAAAGGTGCCCCCTCTGCTTCGCTTTTCGTGCATGTTTCCCGGCTCCTTTTCCTGGCTTCTCCTCGTTTTTTGTGAGGAGGCTTCAAGTTCATCAGTAATAGCGATTCTATGGGCGGATCTATTACGAGATGAGGGAGGGTCAGTATGAATTCAGGACAGCAGTATGTCCACATGAAGCGTGATGAACGTCGCCTGTTCACGCGTCGTCGTTTTTTGGGTCAGACCGCAGCGCTTGGGCTTGGGAGTGGTCTTCTGGTGCCGCTGCTCAGTTCGTGTGGCCTTTCGGGAGGAGGTACGGCTGCAATCACGTTCTGGAACCTGTTTGGTGGAGGAGATGGAGAGCGTATGGTCCAGATGCAGAATGTATTCAAGCAGCAGCATCCGGAAGTACAGCTTGAAGCTGTGACCCTGCAATGGGGAGGCCCGTATTATACCAAGCTGGCAATGGCGGCAGCGGGCGGACGCGCTCCTGACGTTGGTATTATTCATATGTCGCGTCTGGCAACGTTTGCCGCTGGAGGCCTGATTGATCCATTTGATCCCGCCGAACTGGCAAAGTATGGGATTACCAATGATTCATTTCTGCCGCCCGTCTGGGCGAACGCGCACCGCAACCAGAAACTCTATGCAATTCCGCTCGACACGCATCCCCTGGTTATGTTTTATAACACCGATATCTGCGGCAAGGCCGGGCTACTTGATGGGAATGGGCGCTTGAAGCAGTTGCAAGGGCCTGAGCAAATGATGGATGCAATCCGGGCCGTGAAAAAAGTGACCGGAAAATATGGCCTGGTGATGGAGGCAGTAGGAGTGAATCCCTGGAGGCTCTTTGTCGCGCTCTATAGCCAGCTTGGCGGCCAGATATTTTCTCCCGATGGCACAGAATTGATTCTTGACAATGCAAAGGCTGAACAGGTGGTAGAATTTCTCACCGAAGTCGTGGCCGAGGGTGCCTACCCGAGTATCGATGCAGCGGCGGCAGTGGCCTATTTTAGTAATCAGAAGGCTGGCCTGCTCTGGAATGGGGAATGGGAAGTGACTACCTTCCAGAATCAGAAGATTCCGTTTGATGCGACCCTTTTCCCGAATATTTTTGGCAATTATCACACCTGGGCCGATTCTCACGCGTTTGTCCTTCCTCATCAGATGGCTCCAGATCCGCAACGTCGGGCGGCCTCGCTCCTCTTTATCAGTACCATGTTGAAAAATAGTCTGATCTGGGCGCAGGGCGGCCATATTCCCGCCTATCTCGGTGTGGCCAATAGCGCTGAGTATAAAAACCTGGTACCGCAGGCACACTATGCCGATGCAGCGGCCAACCTGGTGCTTGATCCGCCTGCCTGGTTCAGTGGCGCGGCCTCTGATATGGAAAATCAGGCAGGAGCGGCGTTCGCGGCTGCAATGGCGAAGCAGCTCACGCCAAAGCAGGGAGTACAGCAGTTCCGTCGCTCGATGGAAAAGCTGCTGCGTGTTCCCAGGCCTTTTTAACCCCTGCAAGCACGCTGACATGTGCGTCATCGCCAAACTGTTTCCCTGATGAGGGGTAACGGTGAAAGGAGAGAATATGGCAAATATGCTGATTTCAGAGCAGGTGCAGGCGGCTGAGAAACCGGGTAAGCGTTCTGCTCGCTGGAAGAATGACGTAATAGGCTATGCATTTGTTGCCCCTTTTTTGATTGCATACGCTCTCTTTGTATTTCTCCCGATCATTCTGGGATTTGGGATGAGCTTCTTTAACTGGAGTCTGGCCGGGACGGGGAAAGATCAATTCCTGGGGCTCCAGAACTATCAGGAAGCGCTGACAGACCCGAGTTTCTGGGGCTCACTGGGGAATACGGTGCTCTTTACGGTCATCAGTACGCCGCTGTTAATGGTGTTCGGACTGGTGCTGGCATTACTGGCAAATATGAAGATCCCGGGACGCTGGCTGTTCCGCACGGTTGTTTTTGCTCCTTACATTCTGCCGGTTTCGGCTGTGGTGCTGGTCTGGAACTGGCTTTATCAGCCTGGTTTTGGTCTGATTAACGGCATGTTGACCGCGATTGGCCTCAAAGAGGTCGGGTGGTTGAGTGATCCAAACGTGGCAATGTTGTCCACGGTTATCGTAACGATCTGGTGGACGGTTGGCTTTAACTTTGTGCTGTATCTGGCTGGATTACAGCAGATCCCGCAGGAAGTGTATGAGTCGGCCTCAATTGATGGAGCCAACTCCTGGAACAAATTGCTGCATATTACGCTTCCTTTGCTGAAGAATACGACGCTGCTCGTCATGATTTTGCAGGTGATCTCTTCGCTTCAGGTGTTCGCGCAGATCTTCCTGTTGACCGGCGGTGGTCCGAACTATGTGACGCGTCCGCTAATGCAGTATGTTTATGAGACGGGTTTCTCCTCGTTCCGCATTGGTCTGGCTTCGGCAATGTCCTACCTGTTCTTCATTCTGATTATGCTTATCTCTGGTATCCAGTTTTTCCTGTTCTATCGTAAGAAGGGAGGCGAAGCATGAGCAGTGTTGTTGTCAGTGCGCCTGAGAGGAGATTCCGCCGCCCGCATATCTCACAGGTGGTCGCCTTTCTCCTGCTGCTCTTCTTGATGGTTCTGTGGGCAATCCCATTGTTGTGGGCAGTTGATACGTCTTTCAAACCCGAAGGAGAGACAACCGTTATTCCTGTCTCCTGGATTCCCACGCATTTTACCGGAGCGGCCTATGAAAATGTGTTGAATGCCGGGAACCTGCTGCGCTGGTATTTCAATAGCTTCCTGACTTCGATTCTGATTACGGTGCTGGCGGTGTTCTTTGCCAGCCTGGCCGCATATGCCCTGTCGCGTATCCCGTTTCGTGGCAGTAAGTTTGTCTTCTGGGTCATTCTGGCGGGCTTGATGGTCCCTGGCCAGATTCTGATTGTGCCGCTGTTCTCATTAATGCAGCTTTTTGGATTGGTGAACACCTATGCAGGCGTGATCGTGGTGCAGATTGCCTCGCCGATCGCGGTGTTTATCTTCAAGCAATTCTTTGACTCATTGCCGCATGAGCTGGAAGAGGCGGCGGTTATCGATGGTGCCGGGCGCTGGCGGCTGTACTGGCAAGTCTGGCTGCCGCTCTCGCGTTCCGCCGTCGCCGCTGTTGCCATCTTCACCTTTGTTTCTGCCTGGAATAACTTCCTCTGGCCGTATATCGTAGTCACGGGCGTCGATATGATGACGGTGCCGGTTGGGCTGGCGACTGTGCAGACAGCCTATGGTATCCACTATGCTCAGGTGATGGCCTCGGCGGTTCTGGGAGCGCTGCCCGCGCTGATCGTTTTCCTCTTCTTTCAGAGGCAAATCGTGCAGGGTATCGCTGGAACCGGTATCAAAGGATAGAATAATGAGAGAGGGAACGCTGTACGCTTTCCCTCTCTGAGCCGGTTTAGTGAGCGTCTTTCTTCAGGATGTTGTGCAGAAATGCATGCAGGATGGCCTCGTATTTTTCCCCGTTGGCGTTCCAGCACTGGGTATGTTCGGCATTCGGGACGCGATGATAGGTAATGATGTCAGCGTGCGTGCTGGCAAAGCGGTCGCTGAGAGCAATAGGGGCGATGGTATCCTCGGTGCCATGAAACAAAAGGATCGCACTGTTTCCCTGGCTGCGCGTTGTCAGGTCGAGGGTGGAGAGGCGAACGCCGGTACGCAGTAAGATGATTGGCTCGACAAGGCGAACAAAGAAGGCTGGCAGGCCATTCTTTTTCGCGATGCTTTCCAGGCTGGCCCGCCAGTTCAGGATAGGTGAATCGAGCACAACCGCTCGAACCTGCGAAGCGAGTGCAGACTGACGCAAAAAGAGTTCCACAATCGTGCCTCCCATCGACCAGCCATAGAGGATAAGCTGCTCTGCACCATGATCCAGCGCGTAGCGAACGCCTGCTTCCAGGTCCTCCCATTCGCTGGCTCCCAGATGGCTCAGGCCGTCGGGGCTTGCCGGTGCTTCTGCATCGTTGCGAAAGGTGATGGTGAGGGTCGAGAGCCCACATTCCGCAAGCGTCGGCAGGACGCGTAAACCCTGCTCGCGATTGGCCGTTGCGCCGTGTACCAGAATCGCCCAACACGAACCTCCCGGCACAAACCATGCAGGCATATCACCGAGTGGTGTTGGTACAGCCACCTCCTCAATAGGGAGATTCAGTTGTGCCTGCATCTTACCGCCATAAATAGTGGTATTCCAGATGCCTGCTGTCCGGGGGGAGATCTTCCCTTCCACATGGATGAGCTGGCGCGTGACGCTCTGGGCATCAGATGCGAAGACCGGGCCAACAATCGCCTGTCCCTCACTTCCTTCCAGTCCGAAGATGCCCGGCCTTCTGGTCTCCCGGGTGTTCTGTAATGTGATCTCTTTCCCCTCCTCTAATTCAAGAATACGAACGAATCTCTCCTTCGTGTCGCTTTTGCGCCTGAGAACTTGATGCGCGAAATACCAGCAGAGTTCAAGTAAAAGTAGAAGAAAAAGGACCAGGAGCGCAAGTATGATGAACATGTTTGTCCTCTCTGTTTTGTGATTTGGCGGGAAACATTGCCCACACTCTACTTCTATCACAGAAACGCTCCCTTTCCTCACTGTATAGGAAAAGAGGTATACAAAAAGAGCTCAGGAAGAACATTTTGCAGAAGCGTGGATAGATTTTCTCTGTAGTATATGCAATTTATTTGCATATATCATATCTATCAATACAGGTTCACTGTATTCTATGAATAGATTGACCCTTTCATCGGACGCTTGCCCGGTTCTTCTTTTGATGGATCAGACGAGGTGCGATTGCTGGAGAAACGAAAATGGATAGAAAGGGATATTTGTTTTATGAATGGTCCAAAAAAGGTACGTGTCGCTATTATCGGCGTAGGAAATTGCGCCAGCTCGCTTGTCCAGGGAGTACATTATTATCGTGACGCCTTGCCTGACGCCTTTATTCCCGGGCTCATGCATGTTGAGCTTGGCGGTTACCATGTGCGGGATATCGAGTTTTCAGCGGCTTTTGACATCGATCAGCGGAAGGTAGGGAAAGATCTGAGCGAGGCTATTTATGAGGCCCCGAATAATACCTATCGCTTTGCCACTGTGCCGCACCTTCAGGCGAAGGTCTATCGTGGGATGACAAACGATAGTCTGGGTACCTATCTCTCACAGGTGGTGACCAGCGCCTCGGGTGAGGCAAGCGATGTCGTGCAGATTCTCAAGGATACGGGCACCGATGTAGTGGTCAACTATCTGCCGGTCGGCTCGGAGGCGGCGACGAGATGGTATGTTGAGCGGATTTTGCAGGCTGGTGTCGGATTTGTGAACTGTATTCCCGTCTTTATTGCGCGGGAAGCATACTGGCAGAAGCTCTTCACCGAAGCGGGGCTGCCAATGATTGGTGATGATATTAAGAGTCAGGTGGGGGCAACGATTCTTCATCGCGTGCTTGCTCGTCTCTTCCTGGAGCGTGGCGTCAAACTTGAGCGAACAATGCAGCTCAATGTCGGCGGAAATATGGATTTTTACAATATGCTGGAACGCGAGCGGCTGGAATCGAAGAAGATCAGCAAAACGAATGCGGTGACGAGCCAGCTCGATTATGAGCTTGGAGAGGAGAATGTACACATCGGGCCGTCGGATTATGTTGCCTGGTTGGCTGATCGCAAGTGGTCTTATATCCGGCTGGAAGGGCGCACGTTCGGGGATGTGCCGCTCAACGTTGAGTTGAAGCTGGAAGTCTGGGACTCGCCGAACTCGGCAGGCGTGGTGATTGATGCCGTGCGGCTTGTCAAGCTGGCGCGTGATTGCGGAATCAGCGGGACATTGGAGGGGCCAAGTGCCTACCTGATGAAATCGCCACCGGTGCAACATCCCGATACTGTTGCTCACGAGCTGACCGAGACCTTTATTCAGGATGCGGTTGCACGGCTTCAGAAGCAATGAGGCGCTGAAAAAAGACGAGGAGCAGATTTTCTGCTCCCCGCCTGTGAGTCCGAGAGACTTTCTGTCAGGTTCGCATTGCGCCAGTTCAGGGGGGGACAGACGCAACATCTCTCTCTTGGAGATGTACCATAGTCGGAGGGAAAGTGCAATAGAAATGGAGCAATTGAATAAAAACTGAAAGGAAATAGTCTTTGTACCCCGAGAAACTCCTTCATTTTTCATCAGTCCCATGCCTGAAAAGCAAGCAGGCGCCTTTGATCGAAGGACGATCAGCAACGCCTGCCGCTTTGAGAGGCGGGCTCAGGAAACCTGAAGCAACTTATCAAGCGTGATAGGTAGCTCGCGGACACGAATACCTGTCGCATGAAAGATAGCGTTGGTAATGGCTGCGGCTGTCCCCACAATCCCGATTTCACCGATTCCTTTTGCCCCAAGTGGGTTAACGTACATGTCCTGCTCGTCAATCCAGGTTGCCTCGATATTCCCCACATCTGCACAGGTTGCGATATGGTATTCGGCAAGGTCGTGGTTGACGTAATCACCGAAGGCAGGATCAAGGATGCTCTCCTCGTGCAGCGCCATTGAGAGTCCCATTGTCATGCCACCGATGAATTGCGAGCGAGCAGTCTTCGGGTTCAGAATACGCCCCGCCGCAAAGACGCCCAGAAGCCTCGGGACGCGTATTTCGCAGGTGTCCATATGGACGCGAACTTCGGCAAAGATTGCGCCGAAGGCATGCATCGCATAGCGTTTGGTAAGCGGATTCGAGTTGATCGAACCGGTGACGGCCACTCCTTCGGGTGGAATAATCCCGCCGTGCTTCTTTTGCAGAACCGTACGCAGTCTGGTTGCAGCGTCGAAAATGGCCGATCCCCATGACATAGAACCGCTTGAGCCGCCTGCCACGCTTGCCTGTGGTAGCGTGCTATCACCGATCTCAAGGTGAATCTGCTCAATCGGGACAGCCAACGCGTCGGCGGCGATCTGCGTCAGGACGGTGCGGGCCCCGGTGCCGATATCGGTTGCATCGATGAAGACAGTATAGCGATTCGGGGGTCTGGCTTCGATGCGAGCTGTCGAGGGGAATATCTCAACCGGGTAGGTTGAGGCTGCGACGCCGCTCCCGATGCGCCAGCGGCCCTCGATGCAGATGCCGGGATTCGGGTCGCGCTGTTGCCAGTGAAAGAGCTGCTCCCCCTTTTCCAGACAGGCCGCCAGACCATGACTGCTGAAGGGAAGCCCGCTCTCAGGGTCAACCGACGGGATATTACGCAGCCGGAAGTCGATCGGGTCGATGTCGCACTTGATCGCCAGTTCGTCTATCCCTGTCTCAAGTGCATACACGCCCGGACACCAGCCCGGAGCGCGCATCCAGGAGTTCGCAGGCAGATCGAGCCGTTCAACGCGATGGGTGGTGCGTCGATTCTCGGCAGCGTAGAGTATCCGTGTCGCCAGGGAGGCCCGTTCAACGTATTCATTGATTGTTGCTGTTGAGGTAATGACGTCGTGGGAGATTGCTGTCAGCCGGCCATCGCCTCTGGCTCCCAGACGAATGTGCTGGATCGTCGGGGCGCGATAGCCTCCAAGCGAGAAGATCTGCTGGCGAGTGATCGCGAATTTGACCGGGCGCTTTGTGGCTCGGGCAGCCAGCGCGGCAAGGATCACGTTTGGATGGGGTGTCCCCTTTGAGCCGAAGCCGCCGCCGATGTATTGCGAGACAATATGCACATTTTCGGGAGGAATATTGAACGCCCTGGTGATCATTTGTTGTGAGGTGTGAGCACCCTGTGTCGAGTCATAGAGCATCAGGGTATCGCCTTCCCAGTGCGCTATTGTGGCATGGGGCTCCATTGGATTATTATGTTCGGTGGGCGTGGTATAGACCGCGTCAAGCGAGAACTCGGCGTGGGCAAGCGCGTTCTCTACATCGCCTTTAAGCGAGTCAGCCGGTGCGCCCACAGCGTCCTCGGAGGGCGTATAGAGTGTATTGCTATCACCTCGAAGCTCAACCGTATGGGGCTGCTCTTCGTAGAAGACAACGACCTGTTCGGCTGCATGGCGAGCGATCTCGGGCGAGTCGGCAACCACTGCGGCGACGATCTGCCCCCGGTAATGGACTTGATCATGTTGCAGCACCTCAAGATCTCCGTTGGCAAGCGGCTCAATACGTGGCGTGTTCTGATGCCACAGCACGCTGAGCACCCCGGGTATCTGCTTCGCTGTCTCTGCGTCGATGCCGGTGACGCGCCCTTTCGCGATGGTACTCAGGACCGGGTAGAGGTATGTGACGTTTTCAACCGGGTATTCGCTGGCGTAACGGGCCGTTCCGGTGACCTTTGCTGCGGCATCAACGCGATCCAGGGAGGTGCCGACGACGCGTGTCACGAGTTGTGTCTTCATCGCTTGCTCTCCTCCGTCAGCTCAAGTAGGAATGGTGGCAGGACCCGGCGTACAAGGTCGATTTTGAACGCGTTGCCAGGCAGCGGGTAGGCATCGGCTAGCTCTGCGTTGGCTGCTTGAAGGAACATCTCCTCGGTTGCAGGGGAGCCACGGAGCACATTTTCGGCTTTCAGCGCGCGCCACGGCATAGAGCCAACGCCGCCAAGCGCAAGGCGTATATCGCGAATCGTGTTGTCTTCCACATCAAGTGCGGCGGCTATCGAGACCAGGGCGAAGGCGTAGGAAGCCCGATCACGCACTTTCAGATAGCGCGAGTGAGCGGCCATCGGAAGTGATGGGAGATCAACAGCCGTAATCATCTCACCTGGTTTGAGCACGGTATCACGCTCCGGCTCGTTGCCGGGTTGACGATAGAGCAGCAGCAGCGGGAGGGTTCGTTCTCCCTGTGGACCCACGATATGAACGATGGCATCAAACGCCATCATTGCGACCGCCATATCAGATGGGTGGCTGGCAATGCAGTGTTCTGAGACGCCAAGAATGGCAAGGTTGCGATGGTAGCCCTGACGTGCGGGGCAGCCGCTTCCGGGTACGCGTTTGTTGCAAGGCTTTGAGACGTCCTGAAAATAGACGCAACGCGTGCGCTGAAGCAGATTCCCGCCAGTGGTGGCAAGATTGCGCAGTTGTCCTGATGCACCCGAGAGCAGGGCTTGAGCCAGCGCCGGGTAACGCTGACGTATGGTGGTATCAGCGGCAAGATCGCTATTGCGCACCATCGCTCCAATGCGCAGGCTGCCATCTGGAAGCTGTTCGATCTGTTGATAGGGAAGCTGCGTGATATCGATCACAGTGTGCGGTTGGGCAACGCCAAGCTTCATATGATCAACAAGGTTTGTTCCTCCGGCCAGGAGCGCGGCTTCCGGGAAGCGTGTCAGCAGGGCAATAGCCGTAGATGTGTCGCTGGCGCGTTCGTAGCGGAAAGGATTCATGAACGCACCTCCTTGATTGCCTCAACGATATTGGCGTAGGCTGCACAACGGCAGAGGTTTCCACTCATGCGCTCTTTGATCTCATCCTCGTCCAGGACAATCTGCTGCGCCTTGAGGTCGGGACTGGCAAAACTCGGCCATCCATTCTCAGCCTCTTGCAGCATTCCAGCAGCCGAGCAGATCTGGCCGGGAGTGCAGTAGCCGCATTGCAGAGCGTCATGTGTGATAAATGCCTGCTGAAGCGGGTGCAGATGCTCCTGATCACCGAGACCCTCAATGGTTACAATATCGACGTCTTGATGAGCGACGGCAAGCATCAGACAACTGTTGACGCGCCGCCCGTTGAGGAGAACGGTACAGGCTCCACATTGGCCGTGGTCGCATCCTTTTTTCGCACCGGTCAATCCGAGATGCTCGCGTAACGCATCCAGCAGCGTCGTACGTGTATCAAGCGTAAGCCGATGGCTTGTGCCATTTACTCGAAGCGTGATCTCAACATTCATAACAGTATAGATCTCCTTTCGGCAGCGCATTGAAGCAACGCTTGCTGCGGCTTATGGACGGGAACGAGACCATATCCTCTTATATATGTCGATGGGTCATACTACCAGTGTACAAACAGGAACAAGGCGAGCCACAAAGGAGGCCTGCGTCCTGCATAGGATGGATGGTGGTATAGAAGGGAAGAACGGGTTTCATGGCAATAAGAAGGGAAGTAAAGCGAGCAGGAAAAAAGAGGGGATAAGGGCGTTCTCGCATGGGCTTGGCTTGCGCTACAATAATAGTAGAAGATAGAGGCTCTCCTTTGGTGAAGCGAGAGTAAACGTAATTTGTATGGAAGGAAAAAAACGGAGATGGCTCCAAAACGATTTCTATATATAGGCACATATGCGCCAGCGCAGGACCCCGGGATCTATATTTATGAGTTCGACGAGGAGGACGGGCAGTTCAGGCTGATAGAGGGCTTTTCTGGTATCGAGAATCCCTCGTTCCTGACGCCGAGTCATGATGGACGATTTCTGTATGCGGTGAGTGAGACAGACACGTATGAGGGCAAGCCAGGTGGTTCGGTCGCGGCCTTTGCCATTGATCCTCAGCAGGGAACGCTGACCTTTTTGAATCGGGAAGCGACCCTCGGGCGGGGGCCCTGCCATCTGGTCGCGGACCGCAGCGGATCATGTCTGATTGTTGCGAACTATACCGGTGGAAGTGCCAGCGTGTTCCCCTTGCTGAGCGATGGGAAGATCGGACAAATAGCGCAACTTGTCCAGCATGAAGGGCATGGCGTGAACACAAGCAGGCAGGAAGGTCCGCATGTGCATTCCGCGTTTCTTTCACCCGGTGGACAACATGTGCTGCTCTGTGATCTAGGAATCGATACCATTTCCAGTTATACATTAGATCGAAAGACATGTCACCTGGAACTGTGCACCGAGACGAAGGCTGAGCCGGGGGCAGGTCCGCGTCATCTGGCGTTCCATCCGTCGGGCAAGTTCGTCTATGTGATCAATGAACTCAACTCGACCATTGTGGCGTATCGCTATGAGCCCGAGAATGGGGCGCTACAGCCGTTGCAGACTGTCTCGACGCTGCCCGAAGGTTTCGAGGGCGAAAATACCGGTGCGGAAATTTGTGTGCATCCGTCCGGGGAGCTTCTCTATGGTTCAAACCGTGGTGATGATAGTATTGTTGCCTTCCGCATTGATCCACAAACAGGCCTGCTGAGCTTCATTGAGCGAGCATCCGTGCAGGGCAAGACTCCACGTAATTTCAGTATTACTCCGAACGGTCGCTTCTTGCTGGTTGCCAATCAGGATTCAAATTCAGTGATCGTATTCTCGCTCGATCCAGATACCGGGCATCTGGGCGCGACGGGCGAGGCGCTGGCGCTTTCGCACCCTGTTTGTTTGAAGTTTGTGTAATGGAAAGTTTGTTTGCGTATCAGGTGTTTGGGCCTCCTCACTATCAGGTCGGGGAGGTCTTTTGATCAGATCGTGTTCTCGCTTCAGAGAAGAGGGTAGGAAGGGCTTTTGCTGCGTCTGACCGGTTGCATGCGTTCTGTCAGGCGTGTGACGGGTGGGAGGCGCATGGCTGTGAAATCGGGAACAGAGCCATGTTGTGACAGGGAGGATAAAAGGGTGTTCTGGCGCATCGTCCCCACCAGTGGAATGAGATGCGCCAGAATGCAACTCAGACACCTAGCATGTGGACAAGGTGTTCGTAATTGGTCATACCTGCCAGTTGATCGACCTTATGGCCATCCTTGAAAACCATTGCATAGGGAAGGGAGCGAACGCCGTACTTTTGCACAACATTCGGGTTTTGATCGATATCCACCCGTGCGACCTTTACTTTATCATGATAGTCGGATGCGACTTTTTCTGTAATAGGTGCGAACGATTTACAGGGACCACACCAGTTCGCTGTAAACTCAACAAGGACTGGCTCGGATGAATGCAGCACCTCGTCCTCAAAGTTTTGCTCATTGAGTTCCTGTACATCTGACATTGGCGCTTCTCCTTTCGTTCTGTACCGTCTCTCTGCCAGAGCCCGGAGACCCCCACAGAAAAAGGCAATGAGTATGTATGCAAAGGGTTGAGAAATGATCTTATCCCCTATTGTATCGCTCGATGCAAGCTCATGCTTTTTGCAGTCATAATCGTAAAGCTGAAGCGAAAGGGCGCGAGAATCAGGCATGCGAGAACGATTGTCAGGCCGGCAGGTAAGAGGTCTCTGTTTGAAGAGCCTGGGTGCTCACCTCTCGTGCCACCTGAAGGAACTGTTGAAGCGTTGTTGTTGGCTCGCTGGTGCTCCATATCATCTGGAGGTCGGCTATCAGAGAAAGGCCTTGCAGCGGGCGACACACCACGCCATCCAGCGGGATGCGGGGCCAGGCGGGCAGAATTGAGATACCGATACCTGCTGCTACCAGACTGACCAGCGCATGGACTTGATTGGTGCTCTGGACGATCTGTGGTTCAAACCCGGCTTCCCGGCATTGTTCAAGTAACTCGGCGCAGGGTTGTGGCTTTTTCCTGGTGTTAGCGCATAAGATCCACGGCTCATGAGCCAGCGCAGCGAGTGGAATCGCTTCCTGAGCGGCTAGAGAATGGCTTGCGGGTAGCAGTACGGCAAGCGGACACCCAAGTAGATTCTCCCGGCTGATTCCCTCTGCGGTTGGTGGATAGCTCATAAATGCGATATCAATTCGCTTCTCATAGAGCGCCTGCACCATTGCCTTGAAGGAGAGAGGCGCAAGATCTCGCAAGACGAGCTCAACCGAGGGATAGCGCTCCCGATGAACGCGCACCAGGTCAGGCAAGATGCTATACAACACCGAGCTGGTATAGCCAAGCACAAGCTGTTCCTTCTCGCCTCGGCTGACGCGCTGTGTCAGGCGCACTGTTTCCTGATACTGCTTCAAGAGCGGGGTGACCCGTTCGAGAAAGACCTTGCCTGCCTCGGTTAGCACGATTTGCCGCTTGCTTCGGTCAAAAAGTTGAGCGCCCACTTCTGCCTCAAGGTGATGGATGAGACGCGTGAGGGGTGGCTGTGCTATGCCGATGCGCTCTGCGGCCCGTGTGATATTCATTTCCTCTGCCACGATGACAAAGTACTGAAGATGCCGAAGATCCATGTTCTATACCTGTTTTGATATGGATTATTCCTGGATTGGTATTGGACGGGAAGAGGTTCCTTCCTGTATTCTAGCAGCAGTCACTCAAGAAGGCAAAAGGGGAAACCGGTGGAGCCTTCGTTTTCTGAGATCAGACACACGCTCTTCTGTACATATGTATGTTCAGCCGAGATAGAGAGAAAGAAGAAAAGCATGCAATTATATCTTGAAAAGAATAGTATGGTTCCAATGCGTGACGGCGTCCGGCTGGCGACTGATGTCTATCGTCCGGCGGAGCATGGGCGCTGGCCGGTGCTTGTGGCGCGTCATCTCTATAGCAAGGATAAGCGCTTCCCTGGAGAATATGAGCATGTGCGCCTGGAATCGACGCTCAATATTCGCCAGATGGTGGAAGCGGGCTATGTGGTTGTGGTGCAGGATGCCCGTGGTCGCTACGCGTCTGAGGGCGATTTTGTGCCATTTCTGCTCGATGCAGAGGATGGGGCCGACACGGTCGCCTGGGCCGCCGCTCAGCCGTGGTCAACCGGGCAAGTGGGCATGTATGGAGCGTCATATCAGGCGCTGGCTCAGTGGCAAACGGCCATTGCTCAACCCGAGGCTTTACGAGCGCTTTCGGTCTCTCAATCGCCACATGCCTTCGGGATCTATCCCTATCAGGGTGGGGCGTTCCAGCCCGCGTTTGTGTTACCGTGGGTGCTGGCGAGCGTCGCGCCGGAAGAGATGAGGCGGCGTGTCGAGCAGGGTCGTGCGACCGCTGCCGACATGGAGGCGCTCACTCAGGCAGTCAGTGAGCTGCGTGCCTGTATCGAGCATCTGCCAGCGATCGATCAGCCAGTTCTTTGTGAGGCGGCTCCATATTATCTGGAATGGCTGGCTCATCCCGACTATGATGTCTACTGGCAGGCCACCCGCCCGAATGATTTCTATGGCCGGGTGCAGGTACCAGTGCTCACTATCAGCGGGTGGTATGATGTCTTTCTGCGCAATGATCTGAGGCACTATCAGGAGATGAAAGCACGGGGAGGGAGTGAGCTTGCTCGTCAGCAACAACATCTGATTATTGGACCGTGGGCACATGGCAATTTTCAAATGGGCTATCCAGATAGGCGTTTTGGGGAGGCTGTGAGTCCCCAGGCGGTGCGGGCGCTCTCTGATTTCCAGATACGCTGGTTTGACCACTGGCTCAAGGGGATCGAGAATGGAATTGAGCGGGAAAAACCGGTCCATCTCTTTGTCATGGGGGTCGATCAGTGGCGCGATGAGGAGGCATGGCCGTTGCCCGATACACAGTATCGCCCCTACTATTTACAGAGTCAGGGACATGCGAATACTGCCGATGGGGATGGCCTGCTCTCTCCGTGTGTGTCTGAGCATGCAGCTTTCGATACCTACTGCTATGATCCACATAACCCGGTCCCAACGGCAAGCGGGATCATCTGGGGCGATCCCGGTCCCTACGATCAGCGGGCGGTTGAGGAGCGAGATGATGTGCTCTGCTATACCACGCCCCCGCTTGAGCAGCCACTTGAAGTTACAGGCCCGGTTGAACTGGTGGTCTATGTCTCATCTTCTGCACGCGATACCGATTATACCGGGAAGCTAGTCGATATCTATCCCGATGGACGTGCTGTGCTGCTTACTGATGGCATTCTTCGCGCTCGCTATCGGGAATCATTCTCGCATCCGACGTTCCTGGAGCCGGGACGCGTCTATGAGCTACGGCTTGATCTGGGTGCGACCTCGAACGTGTTTCAGCCGGGGCATCGGGTACGGCTGGAAGTGTCAAGCAGCAATTTCCCGCGCTTTGATCGCAACTCGAATACAGGTGGTGTTATTGCAACCGAGCGAGAGGACGATTTCGTGACCGCCATGCAGCGTGTCTATCATGGTAGGGAGTACCCTTCACGCCTGATTCTCCCGGT